>Ga0207878_100019_pt1 | contig 382247 bp, 353 predicted proteins | sample LinPmetageLP41_FD_184053 | JGI IMG/M metagenome (GOLD analysis project Ga0207878, IMG submission 184053) | Marine viral communities from the Pacific Ocean - LP-41 (SPAdes) | ecosystem: Environmental > Aquatic > Marine > Oceanic | place: Pacific Ocean | collected 2010-08-27 | reverse complement strand
AAATGCAATCAAATTATATAATGAAATAAGATTACACTTATCTTTAGACTATAAAACACCAAATATGGTATATAAATTAACAGCGTAAAATCAATTTTAACCTGTAGCCATATTTCAGGACAAGACATACGAAAAACTGAATGAGTGTAATAGATAATTTCATAAAACAATACGAAAAGGAATATGACTTCTACAAGCAATTAGCACGTTTAGGTCACGAAGTGTTGGAAACCGAAATTATTAATCGCGGAATAAAGGCGATAATCTCAAATCGTGCTAAACGAATAGACAGACTAAAAGAAAAAGTCGTTCAACGAAACCAGAAAAAAAGTTATAAATCAAAAAGAGCTATAGAAAAAGACATTGTAGATTTAGCTGGAATTCGGGTTGCGTTATACTTTCCATCAGAAAGAGAAATTGTTGGTCAAGCTATTGAGGAATTATTTGACATTGAAGAAACTAAAACCTTTCCTGAAAATCCACATAAGCCAAAACACAATAAGAGATTTTCTGGTTATTGGGCAACTCATTATAGAGTTAGACTCAAAAAATCAGATGAAATAGACAAACGATTTACTTCAACTGTTTTTGAAATTCAGGTAGCAAGTGTTCTTATGCACGCTTGGTCTGAAGTCGAACACGACCTAGTCTATAAACCATTTTCTGGAAGTTTGACGGACGAAGAACTAGCAATATTAGATGAGATTAACGGATTAGTTCTAACTGGAGAAATAGCGTTAGAAAGGTTGCAAAAGGCAATAACTGAACGCACAAAACAGCAAGAACAAATAACAGATAAGTATGATCTAACCAATTTCATTTTTTCCAACTACAAGACTAATTTCAAAAAAATAAATTTTGGTAACACCGAATATTTAAATAATTACTTAAGAGCAATTGACAAAATAGATACTAAAAAATTGACCGAAGCCATTAGTAAAGTCAACTTAAATATTAACGAGACCTTTTCTGACCAACTCTTATTAAATTTTATTGCTTTAAATGAAAACAATGATAATTTAAAAAAGTATTTCGGTCAAATGACAACTGATAAAAAGAAAATTTCAGGATTTGAACTTTTCACAAAGACTTGGATTGTTTTTGAGAAAGTTATTGCTCAACTAAACCAAGAAAACGGAAATAAAAACCGCAAAAACTTTATACCAAATCTTGATATAGTAAAAGAGGTTTCGCATTTGACACAAGAAGAAATTAATCAAATTCATCAATTGAGAAAAACTAGAAATCAAATGCTTCACGGTTACGAATCTTTTACAAATGAACAATTGGAAAAAAACTATAAGCAGTTGAAAGAGATTGTGGAAAAGTGTATTTTGGCAATTAAAGATGAAGAAGTAAAAGAAAAACTTACGAACGAACTAAAATAAGTACTAACCACAACAAAGAACTGAGTTAAAAAAAAAATCAGATTTCAATTTAAACATTTTGTAATGTATTTAAAGAAGAGGATGGAAAAAAACGAGAGGTAAATTTGGGTTTTTTGCAGTTCCTTATTATATTAACAAGTAAATTACTTTTAAATAGAGTTGCTCAATCATGAAAATGTAAAAAACCAAAAACTTTTACCATGAAAAACTTTTACCTTCTTTTTCTTTTTCTTTTACTTTTTTCTACTTTTTCTTATTCGCAAATAATCAATTTTCCAGATACTAATTTAAAAAACAAACTCCTGTCTGCAAGTTCATCAAATACAGTTGCAAAAGACAGTGCAGGTAACTCTGTAGCCATTGATACCAATACAGATAACGAGATTGATGTTGCTGAAGCATTACTCATATACGAACTTAATGTTCAGTCAAGTAATATTGTAGACCTAACTGGTTTGGAAAATTTTGTTAACCTTACTAGTTTAGAAATTAATCTAAATGATATTACAACCTTTGAAGGAACGGCTTTCCCCAATTTAGAATATCTTAATTTCAGTAATAATGATATTACTTCAACAAATCTTAACGGATTATCAAATTTGGAAATATTTTGGGCGTATGGAAATCCTTTTACTACTATAGATGTAAGTAACCTTAGTGCATTGACTTTTTTTGATATTAGTTATTCCAACAATCTTACCAGTGTAGATGTGAGTAATTTAACCAATTTAACTAATCTATCTGCAAGTAGCAACGACAGTATGACAAGCTTAAATTTGAGTGGTTGCACAGCATTAGAGGACCTAAATTGTCAATACAGCGCACTCACAAGTTTGGACCTAAGTGGATTAGAAAATTTATCTACAATGTTTGCCGAAAGCAATAACATTGCCACTATAGATGTAACTGGCGCAGTGAGCTTAGGGAATATAAATATTTCATTTAATGAAGTTACTTCTTTGGTGGTTGAGGATTTACCCGTATTACAATCCATTAGTGCAGACGGAAATTTAATTAGCAATTTAGAAATTCAAAATTGTCCTCTCTTTTTTACTTTAGTAATGGGAGATAACCAATTAACGACCTTAGATCTATCTGGAGCGCCAAATACTACTATTGTTCAAGTTCCAAACAATTTATTGGAAGAGTTGATTTTAGCTGAAAATAATGAGATTTCTCAGATCAATTTAGCAGTTAATCAGCTTTCTGAAATAGATTTAAACAACTGTGTTAATTTAAATTGGGGTTCGTTTAACGACAACCCTAATCTAGAATCAATCCTTATTAAAAATGGCAGTTTTGAATCTCTTTTTAATATCAATATTAATAATTTACCTAACCTACAATATGTATGTTCAGATGAGGAACAGATTAATGAAGTACAATCTTGGTTGGTAAACAATGGCTATACTAATGTAAATTTAAACACCTACTGTTCGTTTACTCCCGGTGGAGAAATTTTCGAAATTCAAGGTATGTCTAGATTTGATTTTGATATTGATGGATGCTCAACTCAGGATCCAATTGTACCTTTTATGAGTTATACTATTGACGATGGTACTACCACCGCATCTGGATTTGCCAGTAACACAGGTTTTTATTATATCCCGGTACAGGAAGGAAGTTATACCATTACGCCAAACAATCCAGATCCATCACTTTACGATGTAATTCCATCTAGTATTACAGTAGTTTTTCCTGGCTCAGCCAATCCATATGAACAGGATTTTTGTTTTGCACCTAATTCTGTTGTAAATGATTTAGAAGTAGTTGTAACGCCTTTAATACCTGCTAGACCCGGTTTTGATGCAGACTATCAACTTCTTGTAAAAAATGTAGGAAATCAAGTGCTAAGTGGTGATGTACAACTTAGTTATTTAGAAAATTTTGTAACCTATGTAGATTCAGATATTCCTTATGATGTTTCAGACGTTAATAGTTTCACTTGGAATTTTGAGGATTTAGCGCCTTTTCAATCCTTTTCAGTAAAAATCACTTTTAATGTAAATCCGCCAACAGATCCAAATTTTCCTGTTAATATAGACGATGTATTAACCTACACAGCTACTGTAAATCCAATTGTTGGAGATGCTAATCCGGTAGATAACATTTTTATTTTAGAACAAATAGTTGTTGGTTCATTTGATCCTAACGATATACTTTGTTTGGAGGGTGAAAATATTTCTCTGAATGAAGTAGGTGAATATGTACATTATCGTATTCGTTTTGAAAATACCGGGACCTTTCTTGCTGAAAACATTGTGGTAAAAAATATAATTGATACACAAAAATTTGAAATGTCAAGCCTTGTAGTTTTAGAAGGAAGTCATGAATTTATTACGAGAATAACAGATAATCAAATCGAATTTATTTTTGAAGAAATAAATCTACCCTTTGATGATGAAAATAACGATGGTTTTTTGATTTACAAAATTAAAACCCAACCAACTTTGGAAGAAGGCGACATTTTTACGAATAATGCAGAAATTTATTTTGATTTCAATTTTCCAATTATTACAAATACATATAGTACAACTGTTGGAAATCAATTAAGTACACCAGACAATGAGGTTTTAGATCGCATTGTAATATTTCCGAATCCTACAGATTCTTTCTTGTATTTACAATCGACATTAACTATTAAATCGTATGAGATTTACGATATATTAGGTCAAAAAATAATAAGTAATGCGGTTATTTCAGATCGGTCTACAATAGATATTTCATCCTTACAAGTTGGAAACTATTTTATTAAGATTCTTACCAACCAAGGGACAAGTTTTGAGAGATTTATAAAAAAATAATGATATACTTACAAAAAATATAAAAGTGAATCTTAGAAAATTTTTTAGCGGTTTTTTTAATACTCGTGCAGCTGGAGTATATTTTATTCTTTTTGCTGCTGCTATCGCAATAGCAACCTTTATTGAAAACGACTTTGGTACAAGTGCTGCACAAAAAGTAATTTTTAAAGCTTGGTGGTTTGAACTTCTTCTGGGGCTATTTGGATTAACTATAGCTGTAAACATTATTAAGTTTAGAATGATTCAACAAAGAAAATGGGCATTGTTTATGTTTCATGCTGCAATTATTATTATAATAATAGGAGCAGGAGTTACTCGATATATTGGTTTTGAGGGAGTCATGCATATTAGAGAAAATAGTATGTCAAATACTTTTCTATCTGCAGAAACTTACTTAAAGTTTGAAGTTAATAAAGATGGTAATGTATATAATTTTGACGAACAGGTACTTTTTGCTTCACTAGGAAACAATCATTTTGAAGAAGAATATATAATAGATGGTACTCTTTTTAGAATAAAAGTAAAAGAATTTATTCCTAATCCAATTCAGCAAATTGAAACTAATAATATTGATGGAAAACCAATATTAAAATTAGTTATTGGAGGGGTAAATGGGAGAGAAGAGTATTACATAGAGAAAGGCCAAACACGTAGAATAGGGGAGTTAATGTATAATTTTAAAGAAACTACACTTCCAAATGCCATTAATTTGAAATATGAAAATGGTAGTATTTTATTTTCAACAAATCGCCAGTTTACTCAAACTGTAATGGCAACTCAACAGCTAGATACCATTGATCCAGATGGCACTTTTAAACCCTTATTATTAAGAACTCTTTATAGTGACGGGCTAAATAATTTTGTGTTTTCAGAATTTCAAGAAAATGGAAAAACAATAATAACTACAAATGACCCAAAAGTTAAAAATGAGAGTAATACTGCTGTCGTTTTAAACATTACCGTTAATGGAGATACTCAAGAAGCTTATATTTATGGAAACAAGGGATTGCCAGGAACACCTTCACAACTTTTTTTTAATGATATTCAAATTAGTACATCATACGGCGCTAAAGAAGTTAAAGTTCCTTTTAACGTAAAACTCAATGATTTTATACTTGATAAATATCCAGGGACAAATAGTGCTTCTTCTTATGCGAGTGAAGTAACAGTAATAGATCCAAATAAAAATGTAAATATGGATTACCGTATTTACATGAATAATATTTTGGATTATGATGGCTATCGTTTTTTTCAGTCTAGTTTTGATAGAGATGAAAAAGGAACGTATTTAAGCGTTAATAGTGATTGGTGGGGCACCATAATATCTTACATAGGATATGCACTTTTAACTTTAGGAATGATTCTCACCCTTTTTAGTAAAAAAACACATTTTTATAGCTTACTTCAAAAAACTAAAAAGATACGAGCTAAAAGTGGAACCTTTATATTTTTATTTTTTATTAGTTTTTCTTCATTGACTGCTCAGCAAAACAATGCTGTTTTAAATGCTGTATCTGAAGAGCATGCTGAAGAATTTAGTACAGTAGTTGTACAAGATTTTAAAGGAAGAATGAAGCCTGTACATACCTTATCCAGAGAGTTATTTAGAAAAATTTACAGAAAAGAAACATACGAGGGTCTTAATGCAGATCAAATATTGCTAAGCATGTTTGTAAATAAGCAGCAATGGTATGATATGCCAATTTTAAAGCTAGGTAAGCATAAAGATATACAAGCATTACTAGGCGTTTCTGGTGATTATGCTTCTTATAAAGATTTTTTTGAGATAAGTGGAGAATATAAATTACGTGATGAAGTTAGAAGAGTGTATTCATTAGCTCCTATTGACAGAGGTGTATATGCAAAGGAATTGATGAAGATTGATGAGCGACTTAATATTTTGAGTATGATGTTTTCGGGCAGTTTGTTAAAAATAATACCTCGTAAAAACGATCCTAATAATTTATGGGAAGGGTATAGTAATCATGGACAAGATGATGGTCATAATCATAGTACTATTGCAAGTAACTTTTTTAATAGTTATGGCTCTGCCCTCACTGAAGCAATAAAAACAAAAAATTACACCCATGCAGGTCATTTAATAAGTGAATTAAAAGCATATCAAGCCCAAGCTGGTGAAGCAGTTATGCCTTCCGCAGGAAAAATTAAAGCAGAAATTTTCCTCAATAATCTTAACATCTTTACAAGATTAGCAGGTTTGTATATGTTATTGGGAGTAGCTTTTTTATTCTTTCTTTTTACATCAGTATTTAAACCACAATGGAAATTAAAAAAAATCTATTATGTTCTTTTTGGGATTGTAATGATTGGTTTTTTATTACATACCTTAGGCTTAGGCTTGCGTTGGTATGTTTCTGGACGAGCACCTTGGAGTAACGGATACGAATCTATGATATATATCGCGTGGACTACTACGCTTGCAGGGGTATTATTTACTAGAAAATCTTTTGGGGGTCTTGCAGCAACAATGATTCTTGCAGGTACAATATTATTTGTTTCAACACTTAGTTTTTTAGACCCAGAAATTACTCCATTAGTTCCAGTTCTTAAATCTTACTGGTTAACTATACATGTTTCTTTAGAAGCCGGAAGCTATGGTTTTTTAATGCTAGGAGCTATCATTGGAATTATTAATATCATTTTAATGATTTTTATTTCTGAAAAAAATAAAGTTCGTTTAAAGCAAATTATTCAGGAAATGACTTATATAAGCGAACTTACTCTTATAGGCGGTTTATTTATGGTAAGTATAGGCACTTATTTAGGTGGTGTTTGGGCAAATGAATCTTGGGGAAGGTATTGGGGTTGGGATGCAAAAGAAACTTGGGCTCTCGTAACAATACTAGTATATGCTTTTATATTGCATATGCGTTTAATTCCTAAATTGAGAGGTCTATTTGTCTATAATGTTGCTACAATTTTTGGGCTTGCATCTGTAATAATGACTTATTATGGTGTAAACTACTATTTATCAGGTTTACATTCGTACGCTACTGGGGATCCTGTACCTATTCCTAATTGGGTATATATAGCAGTGGTTTCAATTATTATTATTTGTATTATAGCTTTTATTCGTAAGAGGAAATATCAAATTATTTCATAATTTATTCTATCAATTGACCATCTTCAAGAATTAAATCATATCTATAACCTGCTCCAAAATCTCTATCTAAGCTAACTTTAGCTTTTATGGTTATATTTTTTCCTTCTGGAACAAAGGTATTTGTGGTTACAACAAGATCATAATCGTTTTTAGAACCATCTTGAAGATGTAACCAGTTTCTATTCATAATATTAGGATTTACCTTAATTACTTTTCCAGAAATTTGAACTGTTTTACCCTCATAAGTCTTAGGATTTTTAACTAATTCAGAAATTTTTATTGAGCCACTATGTTGCACAATTTTATCAGTATGCGTTGGTATTACTTCTTTTTGTGAAGATTGGCCGACTTTTTCGGTATTAGTAAAATTAGCTGTCAAATTTCCTGGATTGTTACTATGATTTTGAGAAACAATTTTCGAAACCAGATAGATAGTATCAAAAACACGGTTATATTCTTTACTTTCAAAATTTGTTTTTAATAATCCGTCTCTATAAAAATATGTATTTCCTACATTTATATCTTGTTTTGCAGTTGCTAACCAATATTGTTTTCCATTTTCGGTAACATTTAGATATACATACTTTTTAGTTGGCAAAACTTTAGTTACAACTACCGTATGTAAGTTATCTGTAAAACTGCCATTACTTATAGGATGATTATGTTCAGTTTCATTTTCAGTATCTGTAAATATTCCACTTTCAAAATCGGGAGAGCTATCTGTAGAAGTGGCAGTGATTATTTTAGGGTCGTCTTTGCAACTTAAAATAATAAGACAAAAAATCACGCTATATAAATATTTTAATTTTATCATTTTCTTTTTTTCTTTTTACTATAAAACCGTTTTGTTAACTGCGTGTAAAAGCGCATATTATTTTCATCGTTAACTGTAGAATATTCTCCAGAGACGTTAAACTGCCAGCTATCTGAAATTCTCCAATTTAATTCTAAACCATAATAATTTTGTTGATATGCAGTATCTTGATTCTCAAAATTATAATCTGCCATTCTAAAGAAAAAATCTGCATATAGTTTATTATTTACTATATCTCTGCTATGCCTTACTGAAAGTACATTACTCTTTAAATAGTTTGATGAATTTACATTATATGTTACATTAAAACGCCCTCCCAGTTTAGGTATTTTGGTAAGTGTAATATAACCATTTATATTATCAGATGCATTTTGTTCATTGCTTTGAAACCTGTTACTGTAGCTTGCCCCTAACCAAACAATTTTTGCGGGTCTTATGTTGAGTCGTAGTCTTATTCCTTGTCTTGCTAAATCTTCATCTAGTAAACGTTCAATCTCACTTTGAAAAGTCTCGTAGTATATTATTTGTTTACGACTATCATAAGATACCATTACGTTTACTGCACGACTAAATCGATACCTAGCAGAAAGGTATAAATTTGTTAAACGCGAACTACTGGAGCTTATACTATCATTAGGACTAAAAATATCTAGTTCTGCAGAACCAAATAAATTTAAATTGTTGCCTATAGTGCTATTATGCTGAAAAAAAACAAAACGTCTATCTGTCTCTCCATTGTTAGTTTGTTCTAATGCACCCACTGTGGTAGTACTATATATATTTTGGTTTTGTGTTTCTATGCCTACATATCCGCCATATTGAAGTAAATCTGCATTAAAACCGTAATCAAAAAAATCGGGTCTAAAACCCGCTAAAGCACCAACATAAAAATTTCCAAAATATTTTTCCAATTGAAGCCCATCATTAGCACCAAAAGTAGAAGCTTTAGGATTAATACGTCTTCCAACATTAATAGAAAAACTTTGACTTGCATTATAATTTACATTTAAATTATAAACATTAAAAATACTGGTACGACCACGATAATTTTCTGGAACAGAAATATTATTTCTATATGCTATATAACTTTCTATTGAAAATTTTCCATTATTAATGTTATCTGCATTTAAGGAAAATCGAGTTTGTAATCTATGCCGATCCTCTCTAAGGTTTGAAAAATTATTATAGCTTGCAGCAGAAATTCTTCCACGAATTCTTTCAGTATAAAGAGAATTTGGACTAGTATTAATTTGATTTTTTGGTGTAATTTCTACAGGATTTTTATTTTCAATAACCTCTATTTCACTATCATTTTTATTAGGATTAGTATAAGTGTAATTAATTATGTCATCTTTAGATATAATACAATTGTTTATTATAGTACATACAACAGAAACTGAAGATTTTTCGGACACTTTTAAACAAGGGTTATTTTGAAAATATAAAATGGATCCAATTTCGATTTTATCTGTTTCAGAAAACTTAACATATACATTGTTTGATGTAACAAAACTAACTGTCCCCACTAAAGTATTTTCTGAGTCTTGCCCAAAGGCAAAAAACATAGAAAAAAAATACATTAGTATAGAAACTAAAATTAACTTCATAATACATTAATCTTCACCGTCTGGATGACATGCGAAACAGGCGTTACTTTCATATTGATAGCCACTAACATCTTCGTGTTGATCTGCAGTTTCACCTTTTGCATGACAATTTAAACAAGTGAATACGGCGTAATTATTCGGATTTATATGACAATCTGTACAACTAGTCCATACATCATCATGTTTTCCCGAATAAATAGGGAAGTACATCTCATCATGATTAAATGTAGCAGGCATCCAATCTGGATTAGTTGTATGGCATTGTACGCAGTCTGTGGGGAAACCAGCAGCTTGATGATTTGGGTTTTGAGCTTGTTGATAATCCTGTTGATGACATGCAAAACAATCTGTAGGTGTCCCTTCAAAAACGCCATTAGCATGGCAAGCATTACAATCTTGAATATCGTGTCCTAACGTAAGTGGGAAAAAATCATGATTTACCACAGCTGGCATCCATCCAGGATTTGTAGAATGACACGAAGCACAATCTGTTGGAAAGCCCGCATTTTGATGATTTGGGTTTTGAGTTTGAGCGTAATCGTCCATGTGGCAAGCAAAACAGTCTGTTGGTGTATTATTAAAATTACCGTTTATATGGCAAGCATTACAATCTTGAATATCATGACCCATTGTTAAAGGAAAGAAATCATGATTTACTGTAGCTGGCGTCCAACCTACAGCTGTTGTATGACATTGTATACAATCTGTTGGAAAACCTGCGTTTTGATGATTAGGATTTTGACTTTGAGCATAATCATTTTGATGACAAGAAAAACAATCTGGAGAAATGTCTGAAAAATTTGAAACATCATGGCAAGCACTACAGTCTTGAATATCATGCCCCATTGTTAATGGAAAAAAATCATGAATTATACCCGTTGCATTCCAGCCAAATCCCATTGGATTATGACATTCTACACAGTCCTGACCAAATCCTGCACCTAAATGATTTGGACTTTGGGTTGCTAGATAATCATCTCTATGACACGCGATACATTCATTTCCTAATCGATTAAAAATAAGGCTACTTTCGGTAGTGTGGCACTCCACACAAGAAAGATTACTATGTGAACCTATTAAAGGAAATCCGTTTTCTTCGTGGATTTCAGGGATGTTAAAAACTAACCAGTTTTCAGAAGTATGACATCGTACACAGTCATTACCTACACTTTGGCGATGAACATCTGTATGGCAAGAAAAACAATCTGTGGGTGTTTGATCAAAAACAAGGGTAGTGTGGCAGGATTTACAATCTGTAATTTCATGTGTTCCTTCAAGCTCAAAACTTGTGCTACTATGATCAAATTTAAAATCTTTCGAATCAATTTCCCATCCTTCTGGGTTATGGCATTGAGCGCAATCTATTTTTAAATTTGTACCGTGTGGAGACTGTGCCGAGGACATTGCGGCAAATAAAAGAAGCACAATTATGTATGGCAGTCTATACAATTAAGTTTATTTAATCTATAATTAACGATTTTTTCACCCTTATCATTGTTTACTTCGTGACAAACTCTACAATCTACTTCTTCGTGCTTTCCAGTTAAAGGGAATCTTGTTTCATTATGGTTAAATTTCTCAGGAAGCCAGCTTGTAGTTACATGGCATCTGTTACAGTCTGTTATTCCACTTATAGCAAAGTCATTTCCGTGAACATTATCGTGACAGGATGCACAATCCTTTGACAAATTAATAAAATTTTGTGAAATTATTTCATTTTTTTCTGAAAATTCAAAGTGACATTGACTACATGAAACTTCTGAGTGCCTGCCTGTTAACTGCCAAGATGTTTGCGAATGGTCAAAACTAATAGCATCCCAGGATTCATTACCATGACAGGATGCACAGTCATTATTTGGTAAAAATTTTGGCGAAATTGCATCATTATGAAAATTATTATGACAGTCTATGCAGTTGGTTCCTATTTCTTTAAACCTCCACTTATTTGAAGCTTCATCTACATGGCAAGCAAAGCAGGGAGTTGCTATATGTGCGCCTTCTAAAGGAAAATTACCTTCTTGATGATCTTTTATTGTAAATGATGTAAAATCAAATCCTTTTGATAGAGAATGACACTCCTTGCAATCTGGTGAAATGCCATTCTTAATAAATTCTCCATTATGGTAATCTTTATGACAATTTTTACATTCTGAAAAATCTATACTTTTAGAGAAACTCTCATTATGACATTTACGACAATCTACATCCAAATGTTTTCCTTCAAGAGGATAATTTGTAATACTATGATCAAAGAAATCCATATTTTTTAATGCAATGAAACTATCTTCTTGATGACATTTGGCACAATCTTGACCAAATCTATTTTCATGAGGATCCCTGTGACATTCAACACAATTATTTTCTGAAACATTTTTTTTGTCTTGAAAAACAGTTAAAGGATTTGTTCGATTGTCATGACAAGCAAAACAATCTATGGCTTTATGTCTTCCTTTTAAATCAAAATCAGTAACACTGTGGTTAAAACTTTGATTTCCTTTAAAACTATTAAAACTATTTTCTACGTGACATTGCTTACATTGTCCAGGTAATTGGTTGTTATGAGGGTCTTGATGACAAGATTTACAATCATTAAATGCTATACCAGAAAATTGCTGAAATTCTTTCCCATTTTTAGTGGTAGTTTTATGACACTCTTTACAATCTACTAGAATATGTTCGCCTCTTAATTTAAAATCTGCAGTTTCATGATTAAATTTTATTACCGGTGTCCAGCCTTGCATTTGGTGACATGATAAACAATCATTAGGTAACGTGCCTTGATGAAAATCATCATGGCAAGAAAGACATTTTTTATCAAGCCCTAAATAGGTGTTTTGTCTATTTCGAATTTTTGGATCATCTATATTTTGTGGAGAATGACAATCACGACAATCTACTTTTGCATGTGCTCCTTCAAGGCGATAACCAGTTTTGTTATGATCAAAGTTTTTTTCATCAAACCGAACCATTTCAAATTTACGGCCGTGATGTTCACTATGACATTTTGTACAACTTTGATTTTCTACTTGAGAATTTGCATGAAATCCTCTATCTTGATTTAATAAACTTTTAATATCTGTATGGCAATCTAAACACTTTGTATTAGTAACTTTATTGCCTAATTCGTGACAAAGTGTACAATTACTTATTCCTTCAAATTTTGCGTGTTCATTTGTCAAATCTCCAGGTGAAATTTGCGCTAAAACCGTTGAAGTTATTAGCAACAGAATAAATAATATGTAAGCTTTAATTTTCAAGACTATAAAAATTAATATTTTTTAAGAATGTAACCAAATCGTTTAGTGATTTGAACACCAGTTTTTTCTAAAAAAGTAGTAGGTAATTCTCCTCCTGCAAAAATATAAACTAAATCATTATCTATTTGCTTAGTATCACCGTCCTTTAATTGTAATAATACATCTGTATCATTAATGCTTACTACATTACTATCAAAAATAATTTTAATACTTCCGTTTTTTTCTGCTTCTAAAATATCTTCTTTATTACGTGGTTTGAGTCGGGAAAATTTATCATTCCTGTAAGAGAGTATTACATTATTATCATCTTTTAAAAGAATTGCAGATTCTATTGCAGAATCACCTCCTCCAATAACTATAATATTTTTGTTTTTAATATTCTCTGGATCTAAGAGGCGATATGCAACTTTTTGGTTTTCTTCACCAGGTACTCCTAGTTTTCTTGGGCTTCCTCGACGACCTATGGAAAGTAGAACATTATTAGTAATATAATTTTGGCCTTTGTTTGTAGTTACCTTAAAAGTACCATCTTTAATAGGAGTTATACTTTCTACTTTTGTATTTTCAATAATTTCTAGTTCATGCTCTTTTATAACTTTATTCCATAGATCTAATAATTCAGTTTTGGAAGTATTAAATAGTTTTACTTTACCATAAAGAGGAAGGTCCATAGGTGAAGTCATAACAACTTTTGCTCTTGGAAATGAAAATACAGTTCCTCCTAATGAGTCTTGTTCTAATGTTACGAAGGATAATTTATTTTTTTTTGCTGCTAATGAAGCTGAAATTCCAGCTGGACCAGCTCCTACAATAACAAGATCTAATATAGTAAGGGAGCCAATTTTTTTACTTTTAACAATACTAGTAATAGCCTGTTGCCCTTGTTCTACACTATTTTTAATAAGTCCCATACCGCCCAATTCTCCAGCAATGTAAATTCCTTTCATATTGGTTTCAAAATTTTGATTTACATGGGGTAAATCTACACCTCTCTTTTCTGTACCTATTCGTAATGAAATTGCTTCAACAGGACAAGCATGAAAACAAGCACCATGTCCTACACAGTTGGAAGCATTTATTACAGTTGCTTTTCCATCTATAATCCCTAAAATATCTTTTTCTGGACAAGCACTTACACACGCCCCACTACCTATACAGGCATTGGGATCAATATAAGGGTGTAAAGAAACAGGCTCATAAAGTCCTTCTTCTTTTGCTATAGCAACTTTTTTAATTACAACGTTAGAATCTTTTGTTTTTTTCCGAAGATAAAAAAAGATAACAATGGCACAGAAGGTAATTACAACTCCGTATATAATTATCTTTTCTAGTAATAAAGATTCCATTAAAATATCCATTTATAGCCAAATGTAAAAGCAACTACTATGTGAATTATTACTATAACTAGCATAATAATTGCAAAAGGCATATGTGCTACATGCCAATATCTAAAATATTTTTTCATTGCTTCAAGTCTGCTAATTTTTCTAGAAAGCGAGCGTTCTTTCTTAACCATAACGAAAATTTTACGCTGTTCTTGCTTTGAAACATTGTGTTTTTGAAGTGATTCTCTTAGTGATGATTTAGTTATTTTAACCCCTTTGTTTTTATCAGTAAAATTTAAAAAAAGCTTTACAGATTCATCATCAAGATTATATTTTTCTTGTAATACCGATTGAATATCTGTTTGAGAATTTTTAACCTCTTGAAGACTTAATTCCCTTCCTTCTATAGTTCTTGGTATTTGTAAATATAGAAACCTGCCTACGACACCACTAGCTACTACTGCAACCATACTCCAAAAAGCAATTGAGACTATTCCGCCAAACTTAAATGCGGTATGAAAAAGAACTAATATTGGACCTAATGTGCAAAGAAAAATATGGAATTCCAATAAGTATTTAAGCCTAACTCTTTTACCTAGAATATTATAGCGTTTGTGAAAGACATATATAAAAACTCCAAAGAAAATTATAAAAGTACCCACTACACCTAACCCTTGACCAAAAATGCCACTAGGTTTAAACCAATTATGTTTTGAATGATAAAAACGCTCTTCTAGGGAAGTTGTATAATAACTATATCCATTGTATGCTAAAAAAACAAATACAAGTACGACAATAGCAACCATACTCCAAATAAAAATAGTGTGTGTAAGTTTACTCAAGAGATATAATTTTAGATTAAACTAAAAATAATAAAAATATATTATGTTAATTATGTCAAATTGAATAAAATTGATGAAATGCTACATTCTAATAAGTCAAATACAAAGCTTTAATAATGTTCTGTTTAGGCTTATAAAATAGTAGAATATAAAGAAGATAATATTGTATTTTAACTTACAAATAGTAGACAAGTATACTCTTAACTATTATGTAAAATTTTAAATAAAGTTAGAAAAGGGTTCTTTTAAAGTATAATAAAACTTGTTAATTTTCTTTATTAAGAATTCCTTTATTAAAATACACATACCACCTCTTAGACAGATTTTCGCTAGCTGTATAAATTTTTGGAGTTGAAAATTGTTTCTTTTTTTGTCAAATCGTGTTCTAAAACGTGTTCATTTGTGTTCCGTAAGGTAAGAAATTCAATTAATGTAGGCATAAAAAAACGGCTTAGTGAACACTAAACCGTTGTTTTTAGGTGATTAATCATCTTGTAGCGAGAACGAGACTTGAACTCGTGACCTCCGGGTTATGAATCCGACGCTCTAACCACCTGAGCTACCTCGCCGTATTTTTCAGCTGGCAAAGATAGAAACAAAATCAACCGATGCAAAGATTATATTCATTTTTTCTCCTAAAAAAAGTCAATTAAAAAATCGTAAAAATCTTTAATGTTTCTTTCCCCAATTTATAATTAATCTATATATTGGGCACTAACTAACAAAAAAGCATGGACGATAAAATAAAATACGAAATGGAGTTTCCAATACACGTATCTCCATCATTACTATACCAATACATTTCTACACCTTCTGGAATGTCTGAATGGTATGCAGATAATGTAAATTCAAGAGGTGAGTTTTTTACATTTATTTGGTCTGAAAGTGAAGAAAAAGCAAAATTGCTTAGTAAAAAAAGTCCCGAACGCATCAAATTTAGATGGTTAGATGATGAAGGAACAGATTACTATTTCGAACTTCGCATACAAGTAGATGAAATTACCAAAGATGTATCATTAATGATTACAGATTTTGCTGAAGAAGATGAAGTAGAAGAAGGAAAAATGCTTTGGGAAAATATGATTTCAGAATTAAAACAGGTGTTAGGATCTGCCTAAATTACCTTTAAAATATAGTATATTTGCGCCGTCCTTTAAAAATAGGGCGGTTTTTTTATGGTAAATTTTAATGGTACTCTTCACAATAATGAAAATGTTTCACTCTCTGTGGCAAATAGAGGGCTTAACTATGGCGATGCTGTTTTTGAAACTATAAGAGTTTCGGCTGGAAAAATTCTTTTTTGGGAAGATCATTACTTTAGGTTAATGGCTTCTATGCGAATAATGAGAATGGAGATTCCTATGAATTTTACTCTTGAGTTTATTGAAGAGGAAATTAAAAAAACCATTCTTGCAAGTAGTAATTTAAAAGATACCTATAGGGTAAAAATGGTAGTTTGGAGAAAGGCAGGAGGGAAGTATACCCCAGCAATTAATGATGTAGAATATTTAATAACTTCAGAAATTTTAGAAACACCTTTTTATACTTTAAATGATTCTTTTTACGAAATAGAACTTTTTAAAGATCACTATATAACTTCTGGATTACTGTCAACTATTAAATCGAACAATAGAGCCATTAATGTTTTAGGTAGTATATATGCTAAGGAAAATGATTACCACAATTGCTTATTGCTTAATGAAAACAAACAAGTAGTAGAAGCACTTAACGGAAATATATTTTTGGTTAAGGGTGAAACTATTAAAACAGCCCCATTAACAGATGGCTGTCTTAATGGTATTTTAAGAAAGCAAATATTAGCAATATTGAAGCAATTACCAGATTATGAAGTATTAGAAACTTCAATCTCTCCTTTTGAACTTCAAAAAGCAGACGAAATTTTTATTACTAATGTTATTACAGGAATACAACCCGTATCAAAATATCGCAAAAAGGAGTTTGGCACTACAGTAGCTAAAGAATTATTAGCAAAGCTTAATTTGAGAGCACGTTTAAGTTAATTATAATTTGGATTTTCTGGAGCGTTAGACCACAATAAATAATCTCCACCAAATTCAATCATTTTTTCTTTCCAGAAGTTATCGTAAGATTTACCTATAATGTCATTTTTATAATTATTAGGGACAACTACCCAACTATGGATTTCTAATTCTTGCTCCAGTTGTTCATTTGCCCATCCAGAATATCCTAAGAAAAACCTTATCTGGTTTTCAGTTAGTTTGTCTTCTTGCAATAATCCCATGATGGCTTTAAAATCACCACCCCAATAGATACCATTAGAAATTTCAATACTGCCTGGAATAATTTCGGGTATTCTGTGAATAAAATATAGATTATCCTGCTCAACAGGACCACCATTATATACTGTTAAGTTAGAATTTACTTCGGGTATAAAATCTTTTAATTTGTATTCTAGTGGTTTATTTAAAATAAAACCAACAGAACCATTTTCATTATTATATTCTGCAAGCAAAACAATAGACCTATTAAAGGAGACATCCCCAATAATAGAAGGTTCAGCTACAAGCAATAAGCCTTTTTTGGGTTTTAGAATAGTCATTTGGTCGTTTTAGTTAACTAAATCTAAGTTATTTTTTTTGAAAAAACAACATATTCATCATTAGTTGGAGGATGGGCAAAATTAAAAAGCCTCCTCAACATTGTTGAGGAGGCTTCTATTTAAAGAAAAATTCTTAGTTACCTAATTAGTTTACACTACTTTGTAATTCTGAACCTGCTTTAAATTTCACTACTTTTTTAGCAGCGATTTTAATAGTTTTTCCTGTTTGAGGGTTTCTTCCTTCTCTTGCAGCTCTTTTAGATACTGACCAAGAACCAAAACCAACTAAAGAAACTCTGTTACCTTTTTTCAAAGATGATTGTACATTTCCTAAGAAAGACTCTAAAGATTTCTTTGCTGCTGCTTTTGTAATTCCTGCATCTGATGCCATTGCATCGATTAAATCTGATTTGTTCATAATAACTTTAAATTAAATTGTTTGGTTAAACTTTAATTAAATTGCTTTACAAATTTAAACGGATTATCGGTTCAGGCAAGTAATAGCGCGCTAAATCGCGGTTTTTGTTAATAACTTCAGTCGTTTGTTAATAAACCTAGCTTGTTTTTTGACCATTTTAACTAAATGAGCAATAGCAGGGGGTTACAATAGTTTTGCATCTTCACTAAAAGAATACCCATTTAATAATGAAGAAATTTCCATATTTCTTTTACCAGGTAATTGCATTTCTTCTATTAAAATATATCCATTTTTAACAGCAACTTTAAGTTCTTTTTTTGTGGTAAAAATACTTCCAATTGGTTTTTTATGAACTTCTGTTTGTACCGAAGCTTTGTATATTTTAACCTTACTCTCTTCTTTATTATTATATAAGGTAGACCAAGCGACTGGATAAGGTGAAAGACCTCTTATTAAAGCATCAATTTCTTCGGCAGTTTTATTCCAATCAATTTTTGTGTTTTCTGGTGTTAGCTTTGGAGCTTCTTTTAAATAGGTTGTGTTTTTTTGTGGTTGTGGTTTTGCTTCTCCTTTTTCGATTAAAGCCATTGTATCTAAAACTAATGTTGCTCCTTTTTTCATGAGTCTATCGTGAAGCGAACCAACATCTTCGTTTCTATCAATAGAAATTTCAGATTTTAATATAACTTCTCCAGTATCAATTTTATCATCTATAAAGAAAGTTGTTACTCCTGTTTTTGTTTCTTGATTTATAATGGCCCAATTAATAGGAGCGGCTCCACGATATTGAGGTAATAATGACGCATGAAGGTTAAAAGTTCCATAAGTAGGCATTGCCCACACAACTTTAGGAAGCATTCTAAAAGCAACTACTATTTGTAAATTTGCTTCAAGTGTTTGTAATTGTTTTAAAAAATCTTCGTTTTTAAGATTTGTAGGCTGTAGTACAACTAAATTTTGAGAGAGTGCATACTCTTTTACAGCAGAGGGTTTTAATTTTCTTCCACGTCCAGCTGGTCTATCTGGAGCCGTAATCACTCCAACAATATTTTTATTTGCTTCCACTAATTTTTTTAGAATTCCAACAGCAAAATCTGGGGTTCCCATAAATACAATTCTCAAGTCTTTCATTACAGTAAATAATATTGATTTTTTGTGTTGATTTTAATTTTCTCGGCATCAATTAAAACTTGAAGTACCTGCAATATTTTATATTCAGCAAAAGTAAAGCTTTCTGAAAGTTCTCGTGAAGTCATTTGTGATTCTTCTAAAGAAATTAGAATTTTTTCTGCTATTAACCTCATTTCTTTTTTTCCTAAAATTGATTGCTTTGCAGCACAAACCGAACAAATTCCACAAGACTCTGCTGTTGTTTCTCCAAAATATTGAACCAACTGAACGCTTTTGCATACCAAATCATTTTCTACATATGTTAAAACTGCTTTTACTTGGGCTTTCTTTTTATTATTTAAAGTTTCAACCTCTTTAGCCACTACATTAATTGTTTTATCATCTTCTCGCGGTACTAAAAATGTAATGGAAGCATCTGTAATTTTTAGACTAAGTTCTATAAGTTGATCTCGTTCCATTTTTTGTAGTATCGATATAATTTCTGAAACATCTTGCCCAGTTTTTGAAGCTATTAATTCTAGATTTACTTGTGTTGGTACTTCAAAAACTCCTCCATATAAACGTAAAATTGTTTTACCAACAATAGATGCATTCATGTTTTTTGAAAAATAGGAAAGTAATACTTCAGTAGAAACCAAAAATCGTAAAATTGACTTTCGACCAAACTCTTTAGACAACTGTAGTATGGCAAGCCTGTCTAAAGCATTTAAACCATTATAAGCCAGTAATGTGTTAAGGTTATAGGTTTTGCAAAAATCTGTAAAACTAAAACTATATTCTGCAAACTCTCCTTCACCGTACGATATTTGAAAATAGTTGTTTAATTTTCGGTATAAATCTTTTAAATCCTTAGGTCCTGCAAGCGAATCAATAAACTGTTTTTTTATTAAAGTTTTGTCATATTCACTATAGAGTATTATAGCTTGTGCAAAATCCCCATTTCTACCTGCACGTCCGGCCTCTTGAAAGTAACTTTCTAAACTCTCGGGAAGTTGAATGTGAATTACATAGCGTACGTTTGGGTGATCTATACCCATACCAAAAGCATTAGTGGCTACCATTGTTGGTGTTTTTCCATTGAGCCACTCTTCAAGGTTTTTAATTTTGTTTTTTGCAGAAATACCACCGTGGTAAAAATTACTGGAAATGCCTAAAGTATTTAAATGATTACTCGTCTCAATAGCAGATTTTCTACTGCGTACATATATAATTGCAGCTCCGGTATTATTTTTTAAAAATTGCTCAATCCGGTATAATTTATCATCTTCTTTAAAAACTTGATAGCATAAATTTTCTCTAATAAAAGAATTTTTAAAGATGTTAGGTAACTCTAATTCTAATTCGTTAACAGTGTCTTCTAGTACCTCGGGTGTTGCTGTAGCAGTAAGGCCAATTATAGGGGATAAAGGATGTAATTCTCTAAGTATCGTAATATTTTTATAAGAAGGTCTAAAATCATTTCCCCATTGTGAAATACAATGCGCCTCATCTACAGCAATGAGATTTACATTCATTTGTTTAATGGCGTTTTGAACCATTTCTTGTTGAAGTCTTTCAGGTGAGAGATATAAAAACTTATAATTTCCATAAGTAGCATTGTCTAATAAAGTACTTAATTCATCAAAAGAGATTCCTCCAGATATCGAAATAGCTTTAATTCCTCTATCCTTTAAGTTTTTTACTTGATCTGTCATTAAAGCTACCAAAGGAGAAATAACTATACAGATCCCCTCTTGTTGTAAAGCTGGGATTTGAAAACATAATGATTTTCCACCTCCTGTTGGTAATAGAGCCACAGTGTCCTTTCCGTTTAATACCGAAGTTATTATTTCTTCCTGTAAAGGTTTAAAGGAAGTAAACCCCCAATACTCCGAAAGGATTTGTAGCGGTGTTTTCAAAATAAAAGTTTCAGTTTTTCAAGTATGTAATGAGTACGTTCTTCAACAGGTCCTACAGGAACTTCGTGAACATTATAATCGTAATTTTGATATCCTTTTAATAAAAAATTATATATAGTTTCTGCTTGCTCGTACGATTCGTATCGTTCATTATCTTGCTTATAGATTTCTTTCCAAGGAGGTAGTAAAAAAACAGTATCGTATCTGTTAATGTTACATATTTCTGAAAATTTTTCTGGGTAGTGAGAGTCTATATAATCCATATATGCAGTTACATCTGGCATTCCTCGATCATAAAACAAAAAAGATTGTGGAGTTGCTATGGGATAGTTAAATTGATGTAATCTTCCTTCTAATAATTTTTTACTGAAAAGTATAGGGTTTTCCAAAAATAGTTGATCAATACCTTCTTTTTGAGCTTCTCTAATAACATCCCTAGAAATTTCATGCATACAAGGGTATCCTGTTTTTTCTAGATGTTTAATTAAACTTGTTTTTCCGGTTCCGGGGCCTCCGGTTATTACAATTCTTTTCGTTTTCAATCGTTACAATTTTGTAAAACACTATTAAAAGTGCGTCTAGCTAACTTCTTTTTTAAAAACAGTTAGGTTTTAAAATTTACTTCTTTCTAATAACTACAAAGTACGTAAATAATTATTGATAGCTAAAATGTATCTTTGTAGTTATAGTACTAATAATTGCGAATGGAAAAAGATAAAAAAACAACTGAATTTTACGAACGTTTACGAGATCAACTTGAAGGAGATACCAATTGGCCAGCTCCTTATTTATATAAATTTATAGTACCTGCATCCTTAGAAAAGATAGCTGAAATTGAAGCTATTTTTAATGATTCAAATGCCAAAATAAAAACGAGAGATTCATCAAAAGGAACTTACACAAGTGTTTCCATAGAAGTTACAATGCAATCTCCAGATGCTGTAATCGAAAAATATCTTGAAGTTTCTAACGTAGAGGGTGTAATTTCCTTATAAATTTACTATTTTGCGTAGCATATTTACTTCAGTAATAAAACCCTCCTTTTAATATTAATATTTTGATAGAAAACATAGAGTATAATACAGAGCGTCCTAAACTCATTATTCCCGAGTATGGTCGACACATTCAAAAAATGGTAGACCATGCTGTGGCTGCCGAGACAAAAGAAGAACGTAATAAATTAGCAAAAAGCATAATCGCGGTAATGGGAAATTTAAATCCTCATTTACGTGATATTCCAGATTTTCAGCCAATGCTTTGGGATCAACTTTTTATAATTTCAGATTTTAAATTAGATGTTGAATCTCCATATCCAATTCCAACAAGAGAAGAATTGGCAGAGCGTCCTGAGCCTTTAAAATATCCTCAAAATTATCCTAAATATCGATTTTATGGTAATAACATTAAACGTATGATTGATGTTGCTGTAAGCTGGGAAGAAGGAGATAAAAAAGAGGGATTGGTATTAACAATAGCCAATCACATGAAAAAATGCTTTCTTAACTGGAATAAAGATACCGTTGAGGATGATGTAATTTTTAATCATTTATATGAATTGTCTGAAGGTAAAATAAATCTTAAAAATAGTGATGAAGATCTTTCTAACGCTCACGATTTATTGAAAACCAAAAAGCGTTTCAATACCAACACCAAGAAAAATTATAAAAGCAATACAAATCGCAATAGCAATCGCAAGCGATACTAAAAAAACTTCAAAAAGTATCTATGGGAACTTTTCAAATTGAAGGTGGACATAAACTGAAAGGTGAAATCCGTCCGCAAGGAGCAAAAAATGAAGCGCTCCAAATTCTATGTGCCGTTTTATTAACTCCAGAAGAGGTTATAATTAATAATATCCCAGATATTAGAGATGTAAATAAGCTTATAGGGATTTTAAGTAATCTAGGTGTAAAGACTCAAAAATTAGGTAAAGGAAAATATGCTTTTAAAGCAGACGACCTTAAATTAGAATATTTAGAATCTGAATTATTTAAACAGGAGGGAAGTTCTTTACGTGGTTCTATTATGATTGTAGGACCTTTATTAGCTCGCTTTGGTAAAGGATACATTCCACGTCCGGGCGGAGATAAAATTGGTCGTAGAAGATTAGATACCCATTTTGAAGGATTTATTAATCTTGGCGCAAAGTTTAGATACAATAAAGAAGAACGTTTTTATGGAGTAGAAGCCCCAAAAGGTTTAAAAGGGACTTATATGCTTTTAGACCAAGCTTCTGTTACTGGAACGGCAAATATTGTTATGGCTGCTGTTTTGGCTAAAGGAACTACAACAATTTATAATGCAGCGTGCGAACCTTACTTGCAACAACTTTGTAAAATGCTTAACTCTATGGGAGCTAACATTAAAGGAGTTGGTTCTAATTTACTTATTATTGAGGGCGTAAAAAGTTTAGGTGGTTGCACACATACAGTGTTGCCAGATATGATTGAAATAGGTAGTTGGATTGGACTTGCAGCTATGACACGTAGTGAAATTACTATTAAAGATGTGAGTTGGGATAATCTTGGTTTAATTCCAGATACTTTTAAAAAATTAGGAATTAAATTAGAGAAAAAAGGAGATGATATTTTTATTCCTTCTCAAAAAGAATATGAAATTCAAGGGTATATTGACGGTTCTATTTTAACAGTGGCAGATGCACCTTGGCCTGGATTCACTCCAGATTTGCTAAGTATTGTTTTGGTTGTTTGTACTCAAGCAAAAGGTAGTGTTCTTATTCATCAAAAAATGTTTGAAAGTCGTTTGTTCTTTGTTGATAAATTAATCGATATGGGAGCAAAAATAATTTTATGTGATCCACATAGAGCAACAGTAATTGGACATAATTTTCAGTCAATGCTAAAGGCTACAACCATGGTTTCACCAGATATACGCGCTGGAATTTCATTGCTTATTGCTGCACTTTCTGCACAAGGAACAAGTACAATACATAACATTGAACAAATTGATCGAGGTTATGAAAATATTGATGAGCGTTTAAGAGCTATTGGAGCAAAAATTACAAGAATAGAATCTTAATAAATAAAATCTAAATAAAAAAAGCCTTTGCATTTGCAAAGGCTTTTTTTTAATCTAAATATTTTAAACTATCCTTTTTTACCTTTATTTATCTCATCTTGAAGTTTTCGCCTAACTTGTTGGTGTTGTTCTAGTGCTTTTTGACGATACGCTTCAAATTCTATTTCTATTTCGGCAAGTTTAAGTTGCGCTTCTTTAGTAACTGCGTGGCTATTTTTAAATTTGAAGCCTAAAAACCCTGCAACAACCAATAAAATGGCAATAATCGACCAGAGAATAGTATTGTATGCACCTTTACTTGTAAGAATACCAAAAACTTCAATACCGTTTTCTTTTTTCTGTGATATTGCTAACTCTTCTTGAGTTTTAGTTAGATTATTTGATAAATCATTGATTTTATTTTTTTGTTGATCAATTTCAGTATCAAGTTTTTCTATTTCTGCTTTTAATGCACTAATAGAATCTGTAATGTTTTTTTTGAAGGGTGTTTAGCTTTGTTTTTTTTACAACTTTATAATCTTGATAATCATTAGATTCCTCAATCACATCTTTAAATTGATTTTCTAATGTGTTTTGAGGTGTTTCCTGTGCAAAAACAGAAAGGGTCAAACAAAATAATGTGATTGTTAGTCCTAATTTAAGTTTCATTGTTTTTTTTTGAAAGTTTGTTACAGCATATTTAACACAGCAAGAGTAGAAAAATTGTGTGTAAAAACCCAAAATTATAAAGCCTTTAAACTTTATTTAACAGTGAGTAAGTTTTTATTCTTACAATAATTAAGAGCTCCAGAGGGGCATTTACGCACTTGAGATATAATTTTTTGAGTAGTTGCAGCATCAAGATCTATCGAGGGAATTATTGATGTTCTAAAGACGTCTGACAATCCTTTTGCACACTTCTCTGCATGAATACATTTGTTTGGTTGATAGGTAACTGTTATTTCACCGTTGGTGAATACATTGTTGTAGGATTCCATAAGCATACATTTTTGGGGGTTATGTAAATACCTTATTATCAATTATATCGATAAATATACATAAATAACAGTTAAAACAAATAAATTAATAAGAAAAAACTTACACAACACTTAAGATTCTGCTTCTTTATATACTTTAAGACAGCGTTCACGGGCTTCTTTGTGGTCTACAATTTTTTCAGGATAAGTTTTAGTAGCGTATTCTTTTACCCATTTTTTTATGTATTTATAATCTTTATCAAACTTTTCAATTTGAGTTGTGGGATTAAATATTCTAAAATATGGCGCTGCATCCACGCCACTACCAGCAGCCCATTGCCAGTTGCCCACATTACTAGCTTGTTCATAATCTAAAAGTTTTTTAGCAAAATAACTTTCTCCCCAACGCCAATCTATAAGCAAATGCTTACATAAAAAGCTCGCTACAACCATTCTCACTCTATTATGCATATATCCAGTTGTATTAAGCTGTCTCATACCTGCATCTACTAAGGGATACCCTGTAGTTCCATTTTTCCAACTTTCAAATTCCTTTTTATTATTTCGCCATTCTATACGATCGTATTTTTTTTTGAATGCATTTATAGTAGTTTCGGGGAAATGCCATAAAATTTGCATAAAAAATTCTCTCCAGATAAGTTCTTGCCAAAAGACCTCATTCTGTTCAGCGATTGCTTTTTTTACAATTTTCCTAATACTTACCGTTCCAAATCTTAAATGAGGACCTAAATGGGAGGTTGCATCCAGAGCAGGAAAGTTTCTTCTTTTTTCATATTCTTGAATTGTAGTAGGTGTTACATCGTATTCAGGAATTTCAATTGAAGATTTTTTAAAACCTATATCACTTAAAGAAAGATTAGGCAATCTAGAATGTTGTATTAAATTATTAAGGTGTGTATTGGTATAGTATATCTTAAGATCTTTATCTTCTTTAAAAGTAGATTTCCATAGCTTCATATAAGGTGTGTATACTATATAGGGATCTCCATCACTTTTTACAATCTCGTTTTTTTCAAAAATTACTTGATCCTTATACGTGTGAAATCCTATATTTTTTTCTGAAAGAAATTGTGATATTTCACTGTCCCGATTCTGTGCATACTTCTCATAATCATGATTAGTAATTACATTTTCGACATTAAATTCGGAAATTATTTTTTTAAAGACGGTAAATGGTTTACCATGATATATCGCAATACTACTACCGTGTTCATGAAGTTCATTGCGCATTTTTTGTAGCGTTTCAAAAATGAAAGTAACACGTGCGTCGTCCTCTTCTAATTCGTTTAAAATTTCTGTATCGAATATAAAAATGGGTAGTACCGGGTTTTTACCGTGCAATGCTTTATAAAAACCTACATTGTCATCTAAGCGTAAATCTCTTCTAAACCAAAATATATTTACTTTATCTGCCAAATTAGTGTGTATTAAGGGTTGAAATTCCTCCATCTACACCCAAAACTTGTCCTGTAATCCAAGAAGATTTATCATTTAATAAAAACACTGCTGTTGCAGCTATGTCTTTAACGTTTCCAACTCTTTTTAAAGGATGACGATCTCCCATTTTCTTTTTTTTATCATCACTGGATAATAACTTTTCTGCTAATGAGGTATCCGTTAAAGAAGGGGCAATAATATTTACTCTAAAAGAAGGAGCATATTCTGCAGCTAATGCTTTACCAAAACCTTCTATAGCACCTTTAGCTGCAGCTACACTAGTATGAAATGGCATTCCTACTTTAACTGCTACAGTACTAAAAAAAACTAAACTTGCTTGGTTGGCATTTTTCAATTTTGGTAAAAGACCGTGAACCACTTTTACAAGAGACATAAAGTTAATCTCCATGTCTTCTACGAAGGTTTGTGGTTTAAGCATTTTAAAAGGCTTTAGATTAATACTACCAGGGCAGTAAACTAAACCATGTATTTCTTCTGGGAGATGTAAGGATGAAATATCATCATTTAAAGCATTAAAAGTATGATGTGTAATTAAAGTATCATTTTTTTTATTAAAAGTACGGGAAGCTATATGCACATTATGGGTTTCTTTTAATTGTTGGGCTATTTCATACCCAATACCATAAGATCCACCAATAAGTAATATGTTTTTTTTCATAATTATAGTTTTCCGAAAAGAGCTTCCAATTTTTCTTTACGATACTTAAATATTTCTTCTAGTTTTGGTTTTACAAGAAAAGGCTGTGCTAATTGTCCTAAAAAACCAAAAGGAATTTTATAGTGAATAATGTCTTCCATTTCCACCCCGCCTTCAATCTCTTTAATAAAGTGTTTATGATGCCATAAAGAATAAGGACCAAACCTTTGTTCGTCTACAAAGTATTCTCCATCTAAGGAATGTGTTATTTCGGTAACCCATTTTGTTTTAATTCCAAAAATGGGAGTTACAATGTATTCGATTATTTGTCCAGCATACATGGGTCTGTCTGCTCCAGATAGGATATTAAAACCCATGTATTCTGGAGTAATTACTTTGAGATTTTTTGGATCTGAAAGAAAAGCCCAAGCTTGTTTTTTAGAAATTGGTAGTTTTTGTTTTGCGTGTAATGAATATATCTTCATCTAAAGGATTTACGTATTTGAAAACTATTTTTTGTAAGATAGTTTTCTGTTAATACGAATTAACCTATATGTTTCAAAACCAACTTTATCTCTTTTTTTTATACCGAAAAATTTTTTCAGAAAATTAAACATATTATACCCTTTTAATTGTTTTTAGTAAAAATAATACTGTTTAATTAAAAGTTAATACACTTAAACAAAAGATTAACAATTATCATCACAACATTGGTCCTCTTTTACCAACTTGCAACTTATAACAGCAAGAATACATCCAATAATTGGTGCAGTTATATAAACCCAAAGATGTTGAAGATTTCCAGAAACAAGAGCAGGAGCAATAGATCTAGCAGGATTCATAGAAGCACCAGTAATAGGCCCTGCAAAGAGCGCTTCCAATAATACAATGCCACCTATAGCAATACCAGCAATTACACCTATTTCTTTAGCTCCAGTTGAAACATTTATTATAACTATCATTAAGAATAATGAAAGAATAATTTCAAAAATAAATACTTTAAATACTCCAATTTGAGGCAGGGTGGTACCTAATAACTCATTATCTGGAAATATAAATAATAATAATCCGCTTGCAGCAATTGCACCTATTAATTGTGCAATTATATAAGCTGGAACTTCTTTCCAAGGAAATTTTTTAGCATATGCGAAGGCAATAGTTACTGCCGGATTAATATGTGCTCCGCTAATATCGCCAAATGCATAAATCATACCCATTACAATTAGACCAAAAGTAATAGCAACTCCAGGATGTGTTACAACGCCACCTGTAAATTCATTTATTACTATAGCTCCAGTACCACAAAATACAAGAGCGAATGTACCAATAGCTTCTGCTATATATTTTTTCATAAAGCAAATATATGATTACAAAATTGAATCATTTTTAAGTTTTTGTTAACTATTTAGAAATAATGGTATTGTAACTTCGTGGAAACTTAAATAACACCTTTAAAACTATTAAAATGAAAAAAGCTTTTTTTTACTTGGCACTAATCACAATATCGATGGGAGCCTATGCACAAATACAAACACCTGCACCAAGTCCTTTACAAAAGATTGAGCAAAAAGTAGGTTTGACAGATATTACTGTAGAATATTCTAGACCTTCTATGAAAGGAAGAAAAATATTTGGTGGATTAGAAAACTATAATGAAATATGGCGTACAGGAGCTAATGGAAATACTACAGTTTCTTTTAGTGATAATGTAATGATAGGTGGTAAAGAAGTAAAGGCTGGAAAATATGCTTTATACACAAAACCTGGTATTCAAAATTGGGATGTTTATTTTTATTCTAAAAATGATAATTGGGGAGAACCTGAAAAATGGGATGAGAGTCTTGTTGTAGCAAGTGTTAATGTTCTAGTTAATAGTTTACCAATGGATATTGAGACATTTACAATCTCTTTTGATAACCTTAAAAATGATTCTGCTGAATTAGGGTTAATGTGGGAAAATACATATGTTGCTATTCCTATTCAAGTTGCAACAGACGAAATGGTTTCTGCAAGTATTAATAGAGTAATGAACGGGCCAGGCGCAAACGATTATTACTCTGCTGCAGTTTATTATTTAGAGTCTGGAAAAGATATTAATAAAGCTAAAGAATGGATAGACAAAGCTGTTGAGATGCGTAGTGATGCTTTTTGGTATTACAGACAACAATCTTTAATTTATGCTAAATCTGGAGATAAAAAAGGAGCTATTAAAGCAGCCCAAAAATCATTAGAATTGGCTCAAAAAGCAGGTAATAATGATTATGTAGCTTTAAATACAAAATCTTTAAAAGAGTGGGGAGCAATGTAACCCTAGTCATATAAAAAAATAAAAAACCTCGATAAAATCGGGGTTTTTTTATAATGATCTGTAAACAAGGTGCTTAAGTTTTTGAATAAAAATAAAAACAAAAAAAAGAGTTAATGTTTATGAATCGCTTTAAAATTAGTTTTAGTTTTGTACCTTAATTATGAAACAAAATACTTTTTATATTATTTGTAAAATGAATTGGAAAAACTCCAAGGAATAGAGCGTATAATATATTGAAATATAGGAAAAGCGCTTAATTCTTAAATTAAGCGCTTTTTTAGTTTTAAAAAGAAAATAATATGATGATGATTTTAAAATTTAATAAGATTAATAATTGTAAAGCTATTATGTCTAAGCGTAAGGCAATTAATACATATCAAAGAGAATAGAATAATCTAAATAATGATTTTTAAAATCCCTTTGATTAGTAAATGTCAAAGGGATTTTTTTTTAATTAAAACACAATGAAAAATATATTTACATTACAATTAAAAAAAGAAATACTTCTTACAGAGTTAAGAAGTTATACGTGGGTATTTTTAGGCTCATTACTACTTTCAATAGCCTATGTAGTATTAATTATTCCACATAATATTGTTCCGGGAGGTATTCTTGGTTTAAGTATTGTTGCAAATAAAGTGGCTGGAGTTTCTATAGGTCTTATAGCCTTATGTATTAATATACCTCTTCTTTTATGGGGAACTAAAGTTTTGGGAGCTAAAACTGGTCTTAAAACTGCTTTTTCTATGATTTTAGTTTCGTTTTTTATTGATGTGTTTTCTGTTTTCACACAAGGAAAAGTATATGTTGAGGATGTTTTGGTTTCCTCTATTTTTGGTGGGGTTATAATTGGTGTAGCAGTAGCTATAGTTATGAACGCAGGGGCAACAACAGGAGGTAATGATATTTTAGTGCGGATATTAGCTACAAAAATAAAACTTCCATACAGTCAATTAATTCTTATAATTGATGGAATAGTGATACTATTAGGAATTTTTGTTTTTGAAGATTTTACAATGGCTGCATACAGTATAATTGCCATAATAGCAATAAGTAAAACAATAGAATATTACATGAAAAAATCTGTACAAAATAAAACAGTATTGGTTTTTTCGACTAAAAATCTTTTAATCCAAGAGGAGATATTAGTAAATAAGGACAGTACAGATAGTATTTTAAAATTAATACACCATGACACAAATGGTAAAATGATTTTAATTACTAAAAGCACTAAAAAACTAGAAATAGTAAAAAATATTATTTATAAAGTAGATCCAGAAGCAACAATTACTGTTTTAGAATCTAATAGTTTAATAAGTTAATGATTAAAAAACCCTTGGTTATAAATGCCTAGGGTTTTTTGTGATACGTATTTTTAATTCCAATTTGGGCTTTCAAAAGAAATTAAATTACCATTAATAGTAGCGCCTACATAACCGTGTCCCTTTAAGTAATAAAATAGAAAAGTTCCATTCTCAAAACTAGCTTTTAAAACCATCAAATTCTCATATTCACAATAGGGTGTCTTTAATGTTCCTGAATATGATAAAACAGTATAAGTTACAAGCTTGTCGGCATTTTTCCATGATTCTCCTATGGGTAGATTATTACTATATCTAAGAGTTTCTTCCTTACAGCATTCTTCAAACATTACTACATTTTCATTATCTTTTCTAAAATACATAGTGTCTTTGCTGCCATTTTCCCAAGCTTGTTCTATTGCAGTATATTCATTGTTTTTGATTGTCTTTTTACCTAAAAGTGTTTCATAATAATAGGTGTTTTGCCATACTAGTTTCTTTTTTGCAATGTTTAGGGGGAACAAACTTCCCGACGGGTCTTCTTCACAAAATAATTGTCCTTCATTTTGAGCAGTACTAACAGCAAAAAACAAGAATGTAAATATGTATATTAGGTATTTCATTATAAGTTCTTTTTAAAGCTACAAAAAATAAAATTTTGTATTGTATTAAAGGGAGTTGTATGGTCCTCTGTACTACAATTTAATTTTTCAAACCCATCTTTAAAAGTATCTCTAAGGGTATCTTCGTTGTATTGCGTAATATCCAGACCACTACATTTTTTTGGCCCCTCTGTAGAAAATGTACCTATTATTAAGTAGGAGTTTACGGCTCTACTCACAAGGGTTTTATATCCAGCGATTTGTTTTTCTTCAGTTAAGAAATGGAAAGTAGCTCTATCGTGCCAAATATTGTAAGTAGTAGTGGGTTGAAAAGAAGTAATATCACTTACAATCCAAATAACTTTTGCCGCTTTTTCACCTAATCTGACCTTGGCTTTTTCTAGTACTATAGCAGAAATATCTAAAACTGTAATGTTAGTATAACCTAATTCTAGTAAATAATCTACAAGCATACTATCACCACCACCTATATCAATAATTTTAGCATCCTTAGAAACTCCAAACTTTTTTATAAACTCTAAAGAGGTAACAGGTTTTTTTTGTGTCCAACTTACTTCATTGGGAGATTTTGTTTCATAAACTTTTTCCCAATGTTTTTTTCTTTCTGAATTCATTTTAATTACTCAATTAAAGGAGTTTCTTCTTTTTTTGAAACTGCCTGTAAAGCAAATGCGATAAGCATAACAGTAACGCAGCCTACAAAATTGAGCCACAAATAAGGTAAATTTATATATTCGTATTTATCTAAGAAAAATAAGGCCAGCACCAAAGCTTGATTTATTAAAGCTGCAATAAAAACTGCGTTTCCTTTTATGTATTTAAAGAAAAAGGCAAGTAGAAAAACACCTAGAATATTTCCGTAGAAAATAGAGCCAATAATATTTACTAACTGAATTAAATTGTCAAATAAATTAGCAAAGCAAGCAATTGTAATAGCAATTACCCCCCATAATAGAGTAAACCATTTTGATGCATTTACATAATGTTTTTCTTTCTTATTATGTACATTACGTTTATACAAATCAATCGCTGTTGTAGATCCTAGCGCATTTAATTCTGAAGCTGTAGATGACATTGCGGCACTTAATATCATTGCTAAAAGAAGTCCAATTAAACCACGAGGTAAGTTGTTTAAAATAAAATGAATAAACACATAATCCTTATCGTTTGTTTCTGCTTGAGGATTTGCTTTTTTAATTAATTCCTTTGACTGTTCTCGTAATTTATTTTCAGCAGTATTTAAAGAAGTAATTTCTTGTAATAAGCTTTCTTTTTCTGAAGAAGCTTCGGCACGAGCATATGTTATTTGTTTAGTTTTTATTTCAGATTCTAATATTCTTTTTTCATCTTCTAAAGACTGATATTCCTGTGCATATTCAGATTTCATTACATCTTTTACTGCAGAAGGATTAAAGTGAAGGGGAGAGCTGTTAAATTGGTAAAATACAAATACCATAACACCTACCAAAAGAATAAAAAATTGCATTGGGACTTTTAAAAGACCATTAAATATTAATCCCATTTGGCTCTGTTTTACAGATTTACCAGAGAGATAACGTTGTACTTGACTTTGATCTGTTCCAAAATAGGAAAGTGCTAAAAAACTACCTCCTATAATTCCACTCCAAAAAGTATAGCGGTTTTCCAGGTCAAAAGAGAAATCTAAAATTTCCATTTTGCCGTTTGCTCCAGCAATATCAAGTGCTTTATCAAAACTAATATCTAATGGAAGGTAATTAAGTATAATTAAAAAGGTAAAGAACATTCCAGCAAAAATAACCCCCATTTGCTGTTTTTGGGTGACACTAACTGCTTTGGTTCCACCACTAACCGTGTATATTATAACCAATACACCTATAATAATATTAAGATGTATTAAATTCCAACCTAGAACTGCCGAAAGAATAATAGATGGTGCGAAAATCGTTATTCCAGCAGCCAATCCACGTTGAACCAAAAATAGTATAGCGGTAAGTGTTCTTGTTTTTAAATCGAAACGAGTTTCAAGATATTCGTATGCAGTAAATACTTTTAATCTGTGGTATATAGGGATAAAAACTAAACAGATAATGACCATTGCAATTGGCAATCCAAAATAGAATTGTACAAAGCCCATCCCATCGTGAAAAGCTTGTCCAGGAGTAGATAAAAAAGTAATTGCACTGGCTTGAGTAGCCATTACACTTAGCCCTATAGTCCACCATTTAGATTCGTTACCCCCTTTAAGGTAATCTGTAACGTTTTTACTTCCGCGTGATTTATAAGTACCGTATAATACAATAAATATAAGAGTTCCAATAAGGATAATCCAGTCAATCTGCTGCATACTATGCGTAACTTTGCATTAAATAATAAAATAGGATGATATACAATGCATTAAAAAGTAATACAACAGTATATTTCCATTTCCATACAAATTTGTCTTTTACTTTTTCTACAACAGTGTCTGTTTCCATTTGTTTTTTTTAAAGGATACTTTTAAAAAGCATTAAAAAAAGGTTATTTCCCAATAGATAATAAATTTGCAAAAAGCCTATATGCTCCAGAAACCCCAGCTGGGAGTTCTCTAAAAAAACTTAATCCCGTATAAATATAGTATCCTTTTCCGTAGCTGGCAACTAATAAAGACCCTTTGGTTTGTGAATCTCCTTTATCTTTCATTCCTAAGATAGGAGTAAATTCATTACTCCACTCATCTGGAAAATAAAGTCCGCGTTCTTGAACCCATCCCTCAAAATCTTTTTCAGTAATTTTATTTGGATAATTAATGACCGAATGTTTAGGTGCAAGAATTTTTACTTCTGAAGCTTCATCTGTTACACGATCTCTAGATAATTTTAATGTATATGGCGCAAGATCTTCTGTGACTAACCTATGGTTTGTATTATACTGAAGCAATAAAGTTCCCCCATTTTCTACATAACTGTTAAGAGTTTGTTGAGAGAAAGCAAGCTCTGGCACAGTATTGTATGCTCTAATACCAACTACAATTGCATCAAACTGTTTTATATTATCTAGCGTAATTTCTGAAGGAGCAATTGTTGTAACGGTGTAACCTATTTGTTTTAAACTTTCGGGAATTGCGTCTCCAGCACCGTTGATATACCCAATATTTTGTCCTTTTTTCTCAATAGGAATACGCACTACATTTGCTTCTGAAGGTAATAAAACACTTTGATAAGGAATGTGATCATAGTCTATAATAACCAATTCCTTATTATAAAAATTATCACCAATATGAACTAAGGGTCCTAATACACCTTCGCTCTGTGTGCTAGGTGGAGTTACCATAAATAAAACAGTTTGTTCTTCTCCTAAGCGACTTAAGTTAAATGTATGTTGAGCAGGAGAAACAATCCAACCTTTTGGGTGTTGCAAAGTAACAGTTCCTGTTATATTGTCTCTACCGGCTCTTACTTTTACTGGAATCTCTTTGGCTTCCTGTGATGCAAAAATTAGAACTTTTTCTGGAATACTCGAAGTTGCTTCTGGTAATACCTCAAAAGGGCGATATACCTCTCCCTTAACTGGATCATTAAACTTGTATATAATATTTTTTGTTATTGTAATTTCAGTACCTTCAATAGTAAGGTTAAATTGCACAGGGAATAAGTTTTGCTGCTCTGGTAAACCTATTAAGTCTGAATTACTCACTTTATACATTCCCAAAGTTCCTTTTTCACTAAGCCAATATGGCGCACTATATTGTGTCGCACTAAAAGTTTGAGCAACACTTTCCATTTCTATTTTTTGATTAGAATTAAGTGGAGACGCTTTTAATTGAGAAGGAAAAGCTATAATAGGAGAAGTTACAGAATTAAGTAAAATAGTGCCATTCGATCTATTTATAGCTTCTATAGTAACTTTAATATTACCTTTTGGCGTTGTACTTTGTTCACTTGCTACAGCTTCTAGGTAAAGACCTGCACAATTTGAAATTACATTTTTTATTTCTTCTAATTTCACATTTTTCCAATACCCTTCTGGAAGTTTATTAATAAACTCATACGCTTTCATTAATAAAGGAAGACTCGCCGATGGGTTTTTAAAATCAAAATCTCTTTGTACTTGTGTAAGTAAAATTTTAATAGGTGTTCCTCCTTCTATACGAAACCAACTTGTATCTATTCCATCAAATAAATTAGTTTTATCTTTAGGAAAATCACCTTTAAGAAATTCTAAATATTCTGTTTCGGCTCCACGCGATCCTGTACTACCAAAACCTTGAGATTTATGCATACTTCTACTTAAAGAAGCGATTTCTCCATTAGACAGTCCTATTGATGGAAAATAATTTCCTGTCTCAACATCTACTAATTTTGATTTATCTGCAGCATCAAATTTTTCTTTACTTCCATAAAACCACCAAGAGGTATTAAAAAATAATCGTTTAGGCTGCCAAGTCCCATACTTTTGTGCAGTTTGAGGATATTTTAATGCATCTCCCACTATATCAAAAGCTTCTACACTAAGCATCGCAGAAGATGTATGGTGACCGTGAGTAGAGCCTGGACTTCTATGATCAAAGCGATTGATAATTACATCTGGTTTAAATTTTCTAATTGCTAAAACGACATCACTTAATACCTCTTCTTTATTCCAGATTTCTAAAGTTTCATCTGGATGTTTTGAATAACCAAAATCATTGGCACGAGTAAATAATTGTTGTCCTCCGTCTGTTCTTCTAGCCGCTAATAGCTCCTGTGTTCTTATAACACCCAAAAGTTCTCTAATTTCTGGCCCTACCAAGTTTTGTCCACCATCTCCTCTTGTTAAAGATAAATAAGCAGTTCGAGCTTTTACATCATTAGCAAAGTATGAAATTAGCCGTGTATTTTCGTCATCTGGATGTGCAGCGATGTATAAAACTGAACCTAAAAAATTGAGTTTCTCAATTTGTTGGTAAATCTCAGAAGCAGCTGGTTTTTGTGGTTGTTGAGCGAAGAGTTTAGTTGCACTAACTACTATAAGAATATAGATTATTAAATATGTACGCATGAAAGCAATTTATTTTTTTTCTGAAAGGAAGTAAATATACCCAAAATTGAAATGTAGTTTAGTCAATAGAATGATGTTTAACACTTTCTAAATCTTCGTCTTCTTCATCTGCTATGTATTCTTCAATTTCATCTGGTTTTATAACTGTTACCCCTTTTTGTAGCATTAAACTATTAGGGTAGGTAATCATTTCGTTATTAAGTGTTTTCAGAATAATATGAAATCCTTTTATGTCTTCTATAACACCCTCATTAGGGAATTCTTTATCGTGAATTTTAATATAATCCCCAATTTTATAAGGGAAAGTAAAAAACATAATTACTCCACTTGTAATATTGGATAAAATTGACCATTGTGCGAACAAGCCAATACCAATCACTGCAAAAACAGAAGACATAAGAACTCCAATGTTTTTAACATCTACACCCCAAATAAAAATAAGACCTAAGATTAATAAGAACACAGTAGCAAAATCTATGTATTTTATTATAAGTCCTGTACGATGTTCAACACGTTCAGATTTTTTTGCAAAACGCCTTACTACACTCACTAAAACACTCCTAAGTACTATAAAAATAAATAGGTGAATTATTGTTTGAATTATTTGTGATGAGTAATTTTCAAAAAACATATATACTTATTTTAGATTCAAAGAATCACGTAAAATTACGTCTTTGTTTTTGTTTTGTGTCCAATAGGCGGTACGCATTCGCTTCATTTTTGAACCAATTGTTTTTAAACGCAATGAATCTTTAGGATTTGTTGCATTTGTTTCTTCCCATTTTTCAATTTCATAAGGGAATTTACTATTAAAGTAAAGTACTAATTCTCTTTGTAATTCGGGGTAATTTAGGGAATAACTTGTTATAGAATCTCCTTGTTTTAATTTTGCGAAAGCTGGATATGCTTTTGTTTCCTTATGTCGTAACCTTAGATATTCGAACGAGGGAATTGCAGTAATTTCACCAGTGGGGAGTTCTTCAGGGTTAATACGTATTATATTCCATAATTCGTCTTCTAACCAAGTTTTTGATATTTTTATATTTTGATCTGCTTCTCCTTCAAAATAGGAATGAGAAATTAATTCAAAATCTTCTTTACTATTTAATTGCATGTAGACTTGCCCACACCATTCTTGAACAGAGTGACTTATTTTTAAAGCGTGTTTTTCTGTAGTTAAAGGATTAAAAGTACTTGTCATTATTGAATAAGGGTAAATACCAGTAACAAATTTCTTGGTGGTATTAAGCTTAAGTACAGGAATATTACTTGTTGAGGAACTGTTTGCTTTTACTTGTATTTCTGGCAAAAAGTCTTCTGTTACAAATATAGTTGTAGCTATACCTTCTCTAAGTTCACCATATCTTTCTTGCGTAAGATGATAAGAAGTAATTTCTGCGGTTCCTGTATACCAATATTCTTTAAATTCTTCAGAGAGATTTCTTTTTTGTTGTTCTTTTTGTTCTTCTTGTTTTTCAGAAACACTAGAGGGAATGAGGTTTTTTTCAGAATCTTTACATCCTGAAAAAAGCATTAACAACATAGTGAATAAAAGTAATTTTGAAAAACGAGTCATTCTTGTAGGTTTTCTACAAAAATAGCATAAAATCAATGGTTAGCAATCTCCATTAACGTTTTATAAACAAGCCTGGTTGGAAGCCCCATCACATTAAAATAGCATCCTTCCAGTCGTTCAATACCTATATAACCAATCCATTCTTGTATTCCATAGCTTCCAGCTTTATCAAATGGTTTATAAGTGTTTAGGTAAAATTTAATTTCTTCATCAGTAAGTGGTTTAAACCAAACCTTGGTAATATCGTGAACTGTTGTTTGATAGTTTTTACTAGTAAAACTTACTGAGGTTATTACTTCATGAAGATCACCACTAAGATTTTGAAGCATATTTATAGCGTCTTCCATATCTTTAGGCTTTCCTATTGCTTTGTTATCTTTCCAGACAATTGTGTCACTTGTAATAACAATTTCATTTTCTTTTAATTCTTTAAAAGCAGAAGACTTTAACTTTGATAGGTAGTCTGTAATTTGAGATCCTTTTAAGCTTTTTGGGTAAGTCTCTTCTATTTCTCGAACATCGATAGTAAAATCTAAGTCTAATTCTTTAAAAAAATGTTGCCTTCTTGGAGATCCAGAAGCTAATATAATTTTATAATCTTTTAGTTTTTGTTTTAACATTATTGGTTTAAAATTAGAGGATATAATAGCATAGAAAACAATCCCATAACCAGAATAATTTTTAAAATTATTGAAAGTTTATAATAATCTTTTTTGTTTTCTGCACTCCAAGCTTTTATACAAAAATAGAGTAGGGGAGCTAGTATTAAAAAAAGAAAATATAGAACCATGATTTGTACACTATATAAAAACATATACATATAAAGTATAACAAAAAAAGTAACCAATACACTTAAAATAAAAACAAGTATAGTTGCTCTTTTTCTACCTATAGCAATAGGAATTGTATTTAAACCTCCGTTTTTGTCCCCATTTATATCTTCCAAATCCTTTACAATCTCTCTTATAAAATTTATAAAAAAAACGAAAAAAGCATACTGCAATACTACTTTAGAAGCAGCAATCTGCATTGAGGTAATAGTAAATTCTATTGCAGGTAAGATATCAAAAACAACCATGATTAAAAGACTTATTGCCACTAACAAGGAAATAATTAAGTTTCCAAAGAATAAAACACCTTTTAATTGAGAAGAATAAATATATAGAAGTGCAGAAATAATAATAAAAATTGCAGCAAAGCTTGGTTTATCAATACTATTTGCAATATAAAAACCTAAAACAACACCAACTATATTTAAAAAAATATAGAGCTTATTTGCTTTTGCTTCTGTAATTTTTTTGCCAATAATTACTTTTTCAGGTTTGTTGATTTTATCAATTTTAACATCATAAATATCATTGATAATGTTACCTGCAGCGGCTATAAATAATGTAGAAAGGACAAGTAAGCTAAATTGAAAATCTGATAAAGCAAGATTGATTTTTAATGGAACAAATAATCCATATTTAATGCATATTTGAGTTAATGCTATAATTAATAAATTTTTATAGCGAATAAGGTTTAAATAATACATTACTTGTTGCTGTTAATCGTATTTTGCATTACTGTTTCCTACCCATTTACCTTGCACCTTAAGAACTTGTTCTATAACGTCCCGCACACAACCTTTACCTCCTTTTTTATGTGAAACATATTTTGAAATTGCCTTAATTTCTTGAACCGAATCTTGAGGACAACAAGGAAGCCCTACTTCTTGCATAACTTTAAGGTCTGGAATATCATCTCCCATATATAAAACGTTTTCATGCTTAATGCTTTTTGAATTTAAATATTCGTTTAATGTAGCTGTTTTTTGATGCGTACCTAAATAGATATCTTTAATACCTAGACCATTTAATCTAACTCTAACACCCTCGTTACTACTTCCAGAAATAATACAAATATTATAACCGGAATCTGCTGCAGTTTTAAGAGCATAACCATCTTTAATATTCATAGTTCTAAACATCTCACCTTGTGTGTTCACTTGTATGGTGCCGTCTGTGAGTACTCCATCAACATCAAAAATAAACGTGGTAATGTGTTGTAAATATTCTTTATAGCTTTTTTCCATAGGTATCTTGTATGGCTTTTGTTATTTGTTGATACAATACTTTATGAGGACTGTTATCAAGCAAATGTAAGTGTTTTTCTATTGTTTTAAGATCATTTCGTTTTGCAGGTCCTGTTTGTACTTCTTTTGGAGAAAGAACTTCAATTTTATGTGCAGTTTCTAAAATAAGCGGTTTTAATAAATCAAAATCGAGCCCCTCTTTAGTAACAATAGCTTCGGAAACTTGATATATATAATTCACAAAATTATTTACAAATACAGCAGCTAGATGCAATCTTGCTCGGTCTTCAGATTTAATTTCAACGACCTTTTCAGAAATACGCTCTCCTAATTTTCTTATTAAAGCTAAGTCTGAATCATTTTCTGCTTCAATACAAATAGGAATGTCTTTAAAAGCTACAGTTTTGTTTTTTGTAAATGTTTGTAATGGGTATAAAACTCCCCTTTTATTATGTTTTGAAAGTTTATTTATATCTGCTCCTCCAGAAGTATGAACAACTAATTTGTTTTTAAACGGTAAACTTTCAGAAAAAGATTCAATGGCATCATCTGGAACTGCAATAATATAGATATCTGCATCTTTTATTTCTGAAAGCTTTGTGGTAAAAGAAATAGGGGCAAACTTAGTAGGCAAAGTGATACTACTTCGGTTATAAATTTGAATAATAGTAATGCCAGATTCTTTAATTAGAGAATTACAAAGGTGATACCCTACATTTCCAAATCCTAAAAAACTGACATTTATCATAAAGCGAAGGTAAAAACTTTTTTGGGTGATTTTAATTCAAATTAAGCAATAACTTTGCAGAAATAGATTAAATAGTATAAAATGCACGATATAAGTAACAGAGAAGATGTTTTTTTATTAGTATCAACTTTTTACACAAATGTTAGAAAAGACAGTTTATTAGGTCCCATATTTAATGCAATAATAAAAGACTGGGATCATCACTTAGAGCATCTTACAGATTTTTGGCAATCCAATCTTTTTTTCGAAAAAACATACAAAGGAAACCCTTTACAAAAGCATGTGGAGGTTGATAAATTTCACGGCGGAAAAATTAATGAAATGCACTTTGGAATTTGGTTAAATCTTTGGTTTGAAACTATTGATAAATTATTTATAGGTGAAACAGCGCAAATAGCTAAAAATAGAGCGCGGAATATGGGAACCTTTATACATTTAAAGATTTTTGAAGCAAGAAATAAACCAGCTAAAAAGGATATAATTAGTTAGAAAAATTGGGTATTAAAAGGTAGTAATTCCCTAAATTTGCACCCAAAATTCGCTATAATGCAAAAGAAAATAGCTTCCATTCTTTTTTCAACTCGTCTCACTGCTGTTTTATTCCTTGTTTTTGCTGCTGCAATGGCAGTTGGAACTTTTTTGGACAGTGGTTATGATAAATCACCATCCGAATATACTTTAGAATTAATATACGATGCCTGGTGGTTTGAATTAATCATGCTCATTTTTGTAATTAATTTTATTGGCAATATGTTTCGTTTTAATCTTTTCAGAAAAGAAAAATGGACAACTTTATTGCTGCATCTTTCATTTATTTTAATCTTAATTGGAGCTTTTGTCACAAGATACATTGGTTATGAAGGGGTTATAAGCATTCGTGAAGGAGAGACAAATAACAAAATGCTTACTTTAGAGACATATGTTACTGTTTTTATTGATGGAGATTATGAAGTAGATGGTGTTACACAACGAAGAAAAGTAGCTCCTAAAAAAGTTCGTTTCTCTGAGAGATTAGACAATAATTTTACCATAAATACAGATTATAATAATCAACCAGTAACTATCACATATCGAGATTTTATTGATGGGGCAAAAGAAGGTTTGTTAATTACTGAGGAGGGTGATGAATACCTTAAAATTGTTGAAGCTGGTGATGGAAATAGACACGATCATTGGATTAAAATAGGTGAGGTTTCAAATATTCATAATATTCTTTTTGCTATTAACAAACCTACAGAAGGTGCTGTAAATATTGCCTACAACAGAGAAGATGGAAGTTACAATATTCAAACTCCTTTTGAAGGTACTTTTATGCGAATGGCAGACCAATTGCAAGGTAATGTTGCAAAAGATAGTATTCAGCCATTAATGCTACGATCATTATATCAATTAGCAGGTATGTCGTTTGTAATACCAGATCCAGTTGCAAAAGGAAAGTTTGGTATTTTAAAAGCAGAAAAGGGTGAGCCAGCAAACCAAGATGCACTTATAGTAGATGTTACATCTGGCGGTGAAACTAAAACTGTTGAGATGCTAGGTGGTAAGGGATCATATCCAGATCCTACATTAGTGGAAGTAGGGGGGCTAAGTGTCTATATTTCTTATGGTGCTCAACAACTCGAATTACCATTTAGTATTACTTTAAATGATTTTATTGCAGATAAATATCCGGGAACAGAAAAAGGTTATTCTGCTTTTAAAAGTAAAGTGACAGTTAACAATCCAGACGGATCTATGAATGATGAAGAGATATATATGAATCATGTATTAGATAAAGGTGGATATCGATTTTTCCAGTCGGGTTTTGATCCAGATGAAAAAGGAACTATTCTTTCTGTAAATCACGATTTCTGGGGTACGTGGATTACATATATAGGTTATTTTCTATTATACTTAGGCTTAATGGCTATTTTATTTGATAAAAATTCACGCTTTGGAGCTTTAGAGAAAATGTTAGAAAAAATTAAGAAGAAAAAGAAAAAACAGGCAATATCTATATTTATTTTACTTTTTTCTGTTTGTGGTTTTGCACAAGAAACAGGTTCTCATGATCACACACAAAACAATAAAAAACTTATAGATTCACTTATTATGGAAAGTGCAGTGAGCAAAGAACACGCTGCAAAATTTTCTAAGTTAATTATTCAGGATAATGGGCGTATGAAGCCTATTAATACATTTGCAAGTGAGTTATTACGTAAAGTAAGTAAAAAGAATAGCTACGAAGGACTAGATGCAAATCAAGTATTTATGTCGATGACAGAATTCCCTAGATTATGGTCTGAAGTGCCTATTATTGCTTTAAAAAGAGGAAACGATAGTATTCGTAAAATAGTTGGTGTTCCTGCAGATACTAAACAAATAGCACTTGTAGATTTATTTGATAAAAATGTAAACTACAAATTAGAACCATATCTTGAAGCTGCTACTAGTAAAGCAAATCCCAGTCAGTTTGAAAAAGATTTTGTAAAAGCACATGAGAGCTTTTATATCCTTAATCAAGCGATGAGTGGTGGTATTTTAAAAATATTTCCAGTTCCTAACGACCCAAATAATAAATGGGTTTCATATCCAGAACTTTCTGAAGCAAATATTAAGGGAATGGATTCTTTATACACAAAAAATATTCTCCCATTGTATTTTGAAAGTTTACGAGATGCCAGAAAAACAGGTAATTACGAAAAAGCAGACGAACTATTAGAAAGTATTACCAACTTTCAGAAAAAATATGGTAGCGAAGTATTGCCTTCAAAAAATAAAGTAAATGCAGAAATTCTTTATAATAAAGTAGATATTTTTAATCGCTTGTATAACTATTTTGCAATGATGGGAATTTTGATGTTTATCTTCATTATTTTTCAAATATTTAAAGAAGGCCGTGTTGTAAATTCGCTTGTAAAAATCTCCAAATATATTATATGGTCGTTCTTTATTGCAATGACACTTGGGTTAATAGTGAGATGGTACATAAGTGGTCATGCACCATGGAGTGATGCCTACGAATCTATTATTTATGTAGGTTGGGCAACTGTATTTTTTGGATTGGCTTTTGGTAGAAAAAGTGATCTTACAATCGCATCTACCGCTTTTGTAGCAGCTATAATATTATGGGTAGCAAATCAAAATTGGTTAGATCCCGCTATTGCAAATTTACAACCCGTGTTAGACAGCTATTGGCTTATGATTCACGTTGCTGTTATTGTAGCTAGTTATGGTCCATTTACGTTAGGAATGATTCTTGGCGCAACCTCATTATTATTAATGATCTTGACAACGCGCAAGAACTTTGATAAAATGGATATTAATATTAAAGAATTAACAGTTATTACCGAAATGGCTTTAACGGTTGGTTTGGTAATGCTTACTATAGGAAACTTTTTAGGAGGACAATGGGCTAACGAAAGTTGGGGGAGATATTGGGGTTGGGATCCAAAAGAAACTTGGGCGTTAATAAGTATAATGATTTATGCTTTTGTAATTCACGCAAGGTTGGTTCCTGGTTTAAGAGGAAAATGGATATTTAACGTATTGGCGATTTTTGCTTATGCATCTATTATGATGACTTATTTTGGGGTGAATTTCTACTTAAGTGGTTTACACTCTTATGCTAGTGGAGATGCTCCTGTAACACCTGTATTTGTCTATTATTTAGTAGCATTTTTTATACTGCTAAGCTTTATTGCATATTTTAGGCACAGAAAATATTATATAAAAAAAGGATAAGTTTTTAAACTTATCCTTTTTAAACGCCATTTAGTTGGAATAAATATTTAATTGGGGCAATTTTAATTGTATATATAGTCTGGTTGCGAATCAACCATTCTATGATCTTCTTTTATATGTTCACTAATTTCTAGTTTGTGATAAAGATCTTTTGTTAGTTCTTCAACATCTTCAAGTGTCATTTTAAGCTTTCTAGCTATTTTTTCATTTTCTTTTCCTTCAGATATGTACTGAAGTAGTTTTATTTCAAGACCATCAAGATCATAATGCATTATTAGATTTTCTAAATACATATCTTCCATAAGTCGTTCTACATTTTGACGATTTAAGGTTTCTTGACGTTTCAAAAATATTCTCATTTCAGTTTGTCTTAAAATGCTTTCTTCCTTAATAGCACGCATACGATACATAATTGCGTATGTTATGATTAACATTTCTGCAATAGCGGCAACTTTTAAATGAAATATTTCTGTCCCTAAGAAGCTAATACCAAATGAACTAATTACAAAATAATCTACCATAAACAAAAGAGGTATACTATATGTAATTACATAAAATTTTACATAGTTTTTCTTATTAAACAAAGAAACTCCAATCATAAAATAAAAGCCTAATAAACCTACAAGTACAGTATTAGAAAGGTTTAATAATATTGAGTTGCTAGAAATCCATCCAGAAAATAATAATATCGATGCAGTTCCAAAACCTATAAACGCTAACCATTTATGTTGAGGGAAGTATTCTTTTAAAGTTAAATAGCCTGCACTAAAAATTGAAGTAAATAAAACAGCAGTTAATAAAAGAATAGTTTGTACAATTTCATTAAATTGGAAGATACTATTACCTAATAATGAAAATAATCCATCACTATAAAAGTAAAGAGAAGCAAGGCTGGTTACTACTAAAGAGTAAAAAAGAAAAGCTTTTTCTTCAAATAAAACAAAGCAAACAAGATTAAGTAATACAACCATTATAACAAAACCATAAAACATACCTTGTTTAAAGGAAGCACTATTAGCTTGTAAAATAATTTCATTATTTTCTAAAAGATTGTTGTTTTCTACTTTTAAATCTCCAGTTTGTTTGTAAGAATTTACATTCTTTTCAAAATTTCTACTTTCAGAAGCGCTTAAAACAGATGTAGAAGAAGTTTCTTTTTTTTCCTTCTTTTTTACAAGCATATCTGTGGAAATACTTTTAGTAGATTCTGTTATGGTAGGTTTAGTATTAGTAACTTTAATCGCTTTATTGGTGGCATTTAGCTCTTTTTCTTTTAATGCATTTGGTGCAGAAAAAGCGAAGCTGTTTACCATAAAAACAGCTAATAAAAGACACAAAGCAAGGGGGGTAATTTGTGTATTCATAATAAGTAAGTTATCAATTTTGGGTAGTGCAATATACAAAATATTTACACTTAATCTATTTTTTTTGCTTTTTATCGATATAATAGAATAAAAAAAAGCCGCTTTATAAAAAGCCGCTTTAAAAAAACTATTTAAAAGAGGTATTATTTTTCGCCTACCATATCTTCTGGTTTTACCCAAGCATCAAATTCTTCTGCAGTAACATATCCTAATCTTACGGCCTCCGTCTTTAAGGTAGTCCCATTTTTATGAGCAGTATTTGCTATTTCTGCTGCTTTATAATACCCAATTTTGGTGTTTAAAGCAGTTACTAACATTAATGAGTTATTAAGAAGTTCTTTAATTACTTCGTGATTTGGTTCAATCCCTTGAGCACAATGTTCATCGAAAGAAACACATGCATCACCCAATAATTGAGCAGATAATAAAAAGTTTGATGCCATTACGGGTTTAAATACATTAAGCTCATAGTGACCTTGCATGCCACCCACAGCTATTGCCATATCATTACCTATAACTTGAGCACAAACCATTGTTAATGCTTCGCATTGTGTAGGATTTACTTTTCCAGGCATTATAGAAGATCCAGGCTCATTAGCGGGGATTATAATTTCTCCAATTCCACTTCTTGGACCACTAGCCATCATTCTAACATCATTTGCAATTTTATTTAATGCAACAGCAAGTTGTTTTAAAGCTCCGTGTGATTCTACAATAGCATCATGTGCTGCAAGAGCTTCAAATTTATTTTTTGCAGTTACAAATGGTAAATCTGTAAATTTTGCTATAAATTCTGCAACTTTAACATCATATCTTTTAGGCGTATTAATTCCTGTACCTACTGCAGTTCCTCCAAGAGCAAGTTCTGCTAAGTGAGGTAATGTATTTTTTAATGCTTTAAGACCGTGCTCTAATTGAGAAGCATAACCACTAAATTCTTGACCTAAAGTTAGGGGAGTAGCATCCATTAAATGGGTTCGACCAATTTTTACAACGTCTTTAAAATCTGTAGCTTTTTGAGATAGCGTTTTATGAAGTTGTTCAATTCCAGGAATTGTAACTTCTATTAATTTTTTATATGCAGCAATATGCATTCCCGTAGGAAAAGTATCATTAGATGATTGTGATTTATTTACATCATCATTTGGTTGCAACGTTTTATCACCTTCACCAATAACTTTTCCAGCTATTTGATGTGCTCTATTAGCAATAACCTCATTTACATTCATATTACTTTGAGTACCACTTCCTGTTTGCCAAATAACTAATGGAAATTGGTCGTCATGTTTACCAGTTAAAATTTCATCACAAACTGTAGCAATAAGGTCTCTTTTTTCTTCAGTAAGTATTCCTAAATCACAGTTTGTATATGCAGCTGCTTTTTTTAAATAAGCAAAACCGTATACAATTTCTAAAGGCATTGAGGCTGGAACTCCAATTTTAAAATTATTTCTTGAGCGCTCTGTTTGTGCACCCCAAAGTTTATCGGCAGGTACATTTACCTCGCCCATGGTATCTTTTTCTATTCTGAATTTCATTAAGTTAGCTTTTAATTTCTGAATGCTTACAAAGATACTTAAATCAACAAAGTTACTCAACCATCATCTTGTTTATTTCCTGTGAATATTTTGAAAAAAAATATTGTCTTTTCTGAAAAAATCCCCCTATCTTTGAGCCATCAATAAAAACACGTTTTATTATGTTCGATTTTGATCAGTATTTAGGATTTTTAGCATTTTTAACAATTTTAACCATTGGATTTTGGTTAATGATATTTTTGGTATCTATAATTCCTTACTGGATAGGAGGACAATTACTAGAAAACTGGAAATTAAAACGTGAAGCCAAAAAGAACGAAAAAGAGTCTTAATTCTCAAAATATATTTATAAAAAAAGGAGCTGTTTTTCAGCTCCTTTTTTTTATGCAATGATTTTGAATGTTATCCTTCAAAATCGCCATCGTCATCACCACCACCATTACGATCTGATCTCTGACGTTGTTTTTTCTGATTAAATCGGTATGTGAATGACACATTAAACTGTCTTTCTCTCCATTGAAATTCACTATAACTGCTAAAGGTTTGCGTGTCTGTTAATGATTTCCTTTTACGGGAATTAAGCAAATCGCTTACGTTAAAACCTATGGTACCATTATCGTTCATGATATCTTTACTAAAAGCAAGATCTACAGATAAAATACCTTCACTTTCTGTTTGTGAATTGTTTGACGGTCCTCTATAAAAAGCATTTGTTTGCCAATCTACTTTTCCTGGTAATGTAACTTTTGCACTACCTCTTGCAAACCAACTACTATTTTCTGCACCATAATCTACATTGTTAAAAACTCCTTCAGTAACAAAATTGAAATAATTAAAACTACCATTTAAACGTAACCACTTTAAAGGGTTGTATAAAACTCCTGCTTCAAAACCATATCTTTTATTTGTTGAAAGGTTAATGGGTATGGTGCGAATAATTGGAATACCATTAGGAGTTAATTCTCCCGTATCTTCTTGTGCACGCTCAAAAGCATCGGTTTCGTATTGATAGTAAATAGAAGAGGTAAGTGTTAGTTTTTTCCAGCGTTTTATTAATCCTAAATCGAAAGCACTTGCATAAGCAGGATCCAAATTTGGATTTCCTTGAAATACATTTGCTTCACTAGAACGTGAAGGAAACGGATTTATAAAATAGCCACGAGGTCTGTTAATTCTTCGATTATAGCCTAAGGTTAAATTTGCCGTTTCATTTAATTCATATATTAAGTTAACTGTTGGAAAAAGACCTAGATAATTCTTATCGAAGTTAATATTAAAATCATCCGGCTGATTTGTTGAAACATCTTGTGCAGCAACATTACCTTTTAATTGAGTATTTTCTAAACGTAAACCTAATAGGAAAGAAAAATCACCAAATTTATTACCATATTGTGTATACACAGCATTTACATTTTCTTCGTAAGTAAATGTGTTTGATAAACTGTCATTTCTAATAAAAGCTCCTCCTGCAAAATTCTCTTCCAAAAGTTCGTAATCTGTTATACTTTCTTCAAAATTACCTCTATAACCCGCTTCAAATTGAGCATTTTCACCTAATGGAAGTACATAGTCTACCTGTACATTATATTCGGTTTGATTTTCTATAGTTGTAATATCTTCTGCGGGTAAAACTAGAGCGGTGGGAAATGTATTTCTTTCATCAATAAAAGAGCGTTGTGTTTCTTCGTCTTTTTCGTATTGAAAATCAATTTTCAACTCTTGACCATCGTCATTAAACTTATTGATGTAATTTAATGAAAGTTGATAACTAGTATCTTCTTCGGTTTCATTCTCCGTTCTTATTCTAGTAAAAGATAAGTCATTATTTGAATCAAACTCATTGGTATTATTAATTGTTTCATCTTCATCGTCACCTAATCTAAGAAAACCAGAAGCGGTTATTGATGAGTTTTCAGTTAAAAAATATTCAATACCTAAATTTGTATTAAAACCACGGTTTAAACGATTGTATTCTCTTTCTTCAATTACTAATGGGTTTAAAACTCCAGCTGTTTTGTATCTGTTTTCAAAAAAACCGTTACCAGGAGATTCTCTGTAACGTATTCCTGTTGTATTAAAAATATTAAACTTGTCTGTTCTTAAATTAATGTTACCTGTAAGTCCACTACTTAATGGAACCCCATAATTTGCAGCTATTGAACCATTAAGTCCTAAAGTTTTTTCTTTTCTTAAAATAATATTTAAAATACCTGCTGTTCCTTCTGCATCGTATCTAGCAGAAGGCGATGTAATTACTTCTACACGTTCTATAGCATCTGCTGGTAATTGACGTAAAGCATCTGTAGAACCAAATCCAGCTATTGCCGAAGGTTTTCCGTTAATAAGAATACGTACATTTTCATTACCTCTTAATGCGATAGCTCCATCCACATCCACAGTTACAGAAGGGACATTGTTAAGTGCATCGCTTACTGTAGCACCACTTGTAGTTAGGTCTTTTCCAATATTATAGATTTTCTTGTCTAACCTTACTTGTACCTCTGTGGTTTCTGCACGAACTACCACTTCATCAAGGCTAGCAGCATCTAGGGACAATGAGATAGTTGGTAGTGTTGTATTGCTTTGTATATTTTGATTGCTGCGTCTTTGAGTTTTATATGAAATAAATTCATATTGAATGGTATAAACACCTGTAGGAATATCTATTGAATAATTTCCTTCTAAATCTGTAATCCCTCCGGTTACAATTTTATTTTGTTTGTCTATAAAAGAAACAGTAGCATACTCTAATGGATAATTTGAGCCTTGTTCTACTATTTTTCCTTTAACAGTAACTTCTTTACTCTCTGGTCGTTGCGAATAAATATTAAATGTTGTAAGTAACAACAAAGAGATAAGTAATATTCTCATAGTCGGTTTTTGTGTGTTTTGACTGCGAAAATAGGTTTGGGTTTAGTGGTGATTTCCCAAAGTTGTGTTAAATAAAAATTAAAATTATAAAATGGAAATCACTTTATCAATGGGTCTTCCAATTGCGGCTTTTTTTCCACGAATAACAATAGGTCTTTCAATTAATTTAGGATTTTCAATCATAGCTTTTATAATTTCTTGATTACTAAGTGTTTTACCTTTATAATTGTCTTTCCAAATTTGTTCGTTTTTACGAACTAATTCTATAGGTTCGATATTAAGAAGTGAAATAACTTCTTTAAGTGTTTCTGAAGTAAATGGATGATCCATATAATTTATAACTTCAAAATCTTTTACTTTTTCTTGAAGCATTAAGTTACATTCTCTGGATTTGCTACAGCGGGGATTGTGATAAATAATAGTTTTCATTTTGTATTTTAATTAGATAGGCTTAATCTAAATTATAGGTTAATTTCATAGTAATAGAAGTAGTTTTTTCTTTTGAAGAAGTGTTATAAGCTCCTCCCCAGGAATAATCTTCTCCAGAGTTTTGACCAGTAATTTGAAAAATACCCATCTTAGCATCTATAAGTTCACCTAATTTAGCACCCGAGTTTTCAGCAATTTTTTCGGCTCTAAGCCTTGCATTTTCTGTAGCCCTAGATACCATTTCAATCTTTAAATCTTCAATTTTTGTAAAATAATAACGTGGTGCTTCAGAATAAAACTGAACGCCTTTATTTAAAAGTTCTGTAACTTCTCTCGAAATTTTTTCAACTTTTTCAACATCTCTTGAGTTTACTTGTATGTTTTGTTCTAAAATATAACCTATAAATTCTTCTCCTGTATAATTTCCAGTTGCAGAATAATTTGGTCTTGTATTATTACGTGTTTGTACAGCACTAAAAACAAGTTGATTTTTATCAATTCCTTTAGCAATAAGATATTCTGTAACAACTTTTTTATCTTCTTCTAATTGAGCGTATGCTAATTGTAAATTGGTATTTTCTTTAGTAAATCTTCCATCCCAAACAATAAGATCTGATGTAAAATCTGCTTTACCTAATCCTGTTACAGAGATTGTTCTCTCTGCTCTGTTGCGGTTTATTACGGCATTTCCTAAAACCACAGAAGCTATTATTATTGCTAAAGCAAAAATTATAGCACTAATTGATCCTTTCATACTTTTAATTTTTTTAGTTGTTCAATGCTTCTAGTTCTATTTTATAATCATATTGTAAATCTTCATGCAAACTCTGTACTTTCTTTTCTATAAATTCTAATTGTCGAATATAAAGATTTGTTAACGGGGTGCTTTTTTTTATAGAAGGAGAAAAATCATTAAGTTTTTCGCAAAAATAGAGGAGGAGTTCTACCTCTGTCTCTTTACTGGTAGAATATCGTATATACTTTTTTATTTCGCGTAAAATTTTGCGAATACTCTTTTTAATATAGAAATAAGATTTTCTATTAATTTCTTCAAACTGAATATCAACTTGATGTTTTATAGATTGAATATAATTTTCTTCATCATTCGACTCAAAAAGCAAATAGGTTAGAAGTTCTTTATTTTCTTTTTTAAACCTAGATAATCGCAAGCAAAGTTCCAACAACTCTTCTGAAGATCTAAACTTTAGTTCTTTTTTTATTTCTGAAACAGTAGCTGCCTTCATTTCTTACATTTAATTTAATATTGGTATAAAGAATAAAGGTACTATTTTACTTAAAATATGATTTTAAAATAAATGTAATTTAAAAAAATAAATTATCGTTCCCACCAATTTGAATTGGGTGCACCTTCTCCTAGTATAATTACTTCACCAATAATAGGAGTGGTTAATGAAACATTTTGTAGAGTAGCTTGTTTACTTACACGTTCTGCTGGATCTGTCCAAGAGTGTAAGCCTAATTTAAAAGATCCCCAATGAATAGGGAGAAGTAGTTTTCCTTTTACATCAATTGTAGCTTTTACAGTCTCTTCTGGCATCATATGTATTAATGGCCATTGTTCGTCATACTGCCCACATTCCATAATGGCAATATCAAAAGGACCAAATTTGTCACCAATTTCTTTAAAGTGGGTATCGTAACCAGAGTCACCGCTAAAATATATTGCATCTTTTTTTCCTTGTATTACCCAAGAACTCCATTGTGTTCTAAAACGATCTGTAACTCCTCTTCCAGAAAAATGTCTTGATGGTGTTGCGGTAAGAGTTATTCCTTCTAATAAAGTAGATTCCCACCAATCCATTTCGGTAATTTTATTTTCGGAAACTCCCCAAGAGATAAGGTGAGCTCCAACTCCTAATGGAACATAAAAATGATTCACTCTATCATTTAATTTTTTAATACTACCATAGTCTAAATGATCGTAATGGTCATGAGAAATTATAACGGCATCAAGATTTGGAATGTTCTCTATTGCTAAAGGAAGTGTATCATTAAATCTATTACTACCTAACCAAGGATGAGGAGCTGGAACATTGCCTAACATAGGATCTAAAAAAATCTTTTTACCGTCAATTTCTACTAATAAAGCAGAATGACCAAACCAAGTAATTTTTGTTATTGTATCTGGTGTATTTTTTATAGTTTCTGAAGTAATTTTTATAACAGGAATAGACCAATCTGGTACTTTATTTCCTTTTGTAAAATACTCTGCTAATGTTTTCCAGTAATTAATGTTGCCATCTACATTAGTTTCAGATAAGTTTTTAAATTTTCCATTTTCATAATTCTTTGAAGCTTCAATTTTTTCTAATTGTTTCCCTTTACTTTTTTCTCCAAATTCTGGAGAAAAATTAATAAATAGAAATGCAGTTAAAATTATAATCCCCAAAAGTGATGCAATAATCCCTATAACCATTTTAAAAAGAGGTATTAAAAAATTCATTTTTCATTTTTATTTATAAGATTATTTATAATATAAAAAAATGTTAAAGTTTTGATGTTTAATGATTTATGATATTTAAATTTTGTAAATTTAGTATATCATAATGGGGTGCTTAATTTTTATAGCTGAGAATATACCCATTGAACTTCGACGGATAATGCCAGCTGAAGGATTATGATAGCAAAGGGAACTAAAGGTTTAAAACATCTTGTTCCCTTTGTTTTTTTATCCGTGAATGGTTTCAGATTTACCGTATCCTTTTATTATTTCTCCTTCAAATTCAATTAATTCTTTCCATCTTTTTTCAACATCAATATCGCCTGCATATTTTCGTGCAAAGCCTAAAAATGTAGTATAATGTCCAGCTTCACTAATCATTAATTCACGATAAAATTGAGAAAGTTCAGAATCTTTTATTCTTTCAGAAAGTAATTTAAAACGCTCACAACTCCTTGCTTCTATCATTGCCGAAAACAGCAATCTATCTACCATTGCTTGTTGTCTATTCCCGCCATTACGCGTAAATTGAAATAATTGATTTACATAATGGTCTTTGCGCTCTCTCCCTAATTTATAACCGCGTTTTTTAATAATTTCGTGAACCATCTCAAAATGCTCTAGTTCCTCTTGTGCTAATTTTAAAAGATCTGTTACAAGGTCTGTATGCTCAGAGTTTAAAGTTATTATGGTAATTGCATTGGTTGCAGCTTTTTGTTCACACCAAGCATGATCTGTTAGTATTTCTTCAATATTACTTTCTACAATAGTTACCCATCTTGGATCTGTAGCCAACTTTAAACCTAACATCATTAATTAATTTTAATATTATTACGGGTTATTTATAATTCATTGCTTTTTTCTTTCTGTCCTGTCATCATTAAATAAGCTTTTAAAAAGTCATCTATATAGCCGTCTAATATTGCATCTGTATTTCCACTTTCGTGACCAGTTCTTACATCTTTAACTAATTTATATGGATGCAATACATAATTGCGTATTTGTGATCCCCACTCAATAGCCATTTTACTATTTTCAATTTCATCACGTTGTGCTTGTTGTTTTCTAAGCTCAATTTCATACAACTGCGATTTAAGCATTTGCATTGCTTTTTCGCGATTTTCTAATTGTGAACGTGTTTCAGAATTATGTATTACAATTCCACTTGGTTTATGTGTTAAAATAGCTTTGGTTTCTACTTTGTTTACGTTTTGACCTCCAGCACCGCTACTACGAGCAAAATCCCATGAAATATCGTTTGAACTAATTTCAATTTCTATGCTATCGTCTGCTAAAGGATACACGTATACAGAAGCAAAACTAGTGTGACGTTTCGCATTACTATCAAAAGGGGAAATACGAACTAACCTATGCACTCCGTTTTCACTTTTAAGCCATCCAAAAGCAAATTCACCTTCAATTTCTAGTGTAACTGTTTTTACCCCTGCAACATCACCAGCTTGAAAGTTTAACTCTTTTACTTTATATCCATTTTTTTCTGCCCACATTAAATACATGCGCATTAGCATTTCTGCCCAGTCGCAACTCTCTGTACCACCAGCACCTGCAGTAATTTGCAAAACAGCACTCATATCATCACCTTCTTCGCTAAGCATGTTTCGAAACTCTAAAGCTTCAACAGCTTCTTTTGCTTCATTATATCGTGCCTCTACATTGTCTATAGATCCTTCACCATCTTTAAAAAACTCTAAGATGATCTCGGCTTCTTCGGTAAGTGTAACAGCATTATTGTAATCTGTAACCCATTTTTTTTTGGTTCGAAGTACTTTCATAAAAGCTTCCGCTTCTTGAGGGTTGTTCCAAAAATTGGGGTCGAAGGTTTTTTCTTCGTCGTTTGTAATTTCTATTTGTTTACCAGCAACGTCAAAGATACCCCCTTAACGCATCCAGGCGATTTTTAAGATCTTTTATTTGATCTGTTGTTATCATACGTATACTCCCTTTAGTTGGGAAAAGATTTTAATACCTTTATAAGGCATTATTATTAGTAATTTTCTGTAAAAATAGGCTTTTGATTTTCTTGATGAAATTATTTTTCGCAATTTTATACATTGGTTTTTAAAACAGATATATAATTATCTTAATTGCTAAATAATAGTGAAGTTTAAGAACGCAACTCGCTTATGAAAAATATATACACTATAATTTTAATTTGCTTCGGAATTACAACGCTTTCGGCGCAATTTTTAGAAAAGAAAAAAGACTTAAAAAAGCAAGAGGGTTTCTTTAATTTTTATTATTCTGAAGCAGAAGATAATATATTTTTAGAAGTAGATAAACTTGATAATGAGTTTTTGTATGTTCATTCGTTGCGTTCTGGTATTGGTTCTAACGATTTAGGATTAGATAGAGGACAGCTTGGTGATGGTGTAGTTGTTAAATTTATTAAAAGCGGAAATAAAATATTATTGCTTCAACCAAATTTAAATTTTAGGGCAAATACAACCAATCTACTCGAAAAAAAATCCATAGAAGAAGCTTTTGCAAAATCTGTACTCTTTGGTTTTGAAATTAAAGATACAATTGGTTCAAACTATATTATCGACTTTACTCCTTTTTTAATGCTAGACGCTCATGGTGTTGCAGAAAGGCTAAAAAATAATAAAGAAGGAACGTATAAACTTGATAAAACAAGAAATACGTTGTGGATGGAAAGAACTAAGGCATTTCCTAAAAATACCGAGTTTGAAGCTTTACTTACATTTGTTGGAGAGCCTACCGGTAATCACTTAAAAAGTGTAGCACCAGATGCTACTGCTATTTCAGTAATACAACATCATAGCTTTGTGGAATTACCAGATGCTGGTTATGCACCACGCGTATTTGATCCTAGAAGCGGTTCTTTTTCTATAAGTTACATGGATTATAGTACCCCTATATGGGAGCCAATAACTAAAAGATTTATAACTCGCCATCGTTTAGAGAAGAAAAACCCTACAGCTTCTATAAGTGAAGCGAAAGAGCCTATAATTTATTATCTAGATCCCGGAACACCAGAACCTGTGCGGTCGGCATTATTAGAAGGTGCTAGTTGGTGGAATCAAGCCTATGAAGCAATAGGTTATAAAGATGCTTTTCAAGTTAAAATGCTTCCTCCGGATGCAGACCCTATGGATGTTCGTTATAACGTAATTCAGTGGGTGCACCGCTCAACACGAGGCTGGAGTTATGGTGGTAGCGTTACAGATCCAAGAACAGGTGAAATTATTAAAGGACACGTAAGCTTAGGAAGCCTTCGTATTCGTCAGGATTTTATGATTGCTCAGGCATTAATGAATCAGCCATTTGCAACGAGAGATGATAATCATCAACAAATGTTAGCTATGGCCTTGGCAAGAATTAGACAGCTTTCTGCTCATGAAGTTGGTCATACATTAGGTTTTGCACATAACTTTGCGGCTAGCACTAATAATAGGGCTAGTGTAATGGATTATCCACATCCTACACTCACTTTAAAAAATGGAGAAATAAATTTTAGTAATGCATATGCAACTGGTATTGGTGTTTGGGATAAAATAACTGTAGCGTATAGTTATAGTGATATTCCAGTAGGAGTAAATGAAAATAATGCTTTACAGGCTATTTTAAATAATGCATATGCACAAGGGCTTAGATATATTACAGATAGCGATGCTCGATCTGAAGGAGGGGCCCATGCAAAAGCACACTTATGGGACAATGGTTTAAATGCTTCAGAAGAATTAGAAAACATGTTAAAAATTAGAGAAATTGCTATCAATAATTTTTCTGAAGATAATATTCGTAACGGCGAACCATATTCTGTATTAGAAGATGTGTTTGTGCCATTATACTTTTACCATCGTTTTCAAACGGAGGCAGCAGTAAAATTAATTGGTGGAATGGATTATGATTACATGGTAAAAGGAGCAGATGCCACTAAGTTAAAGTACCTTCCTAAAAAGGAACAAGAAGAAGCACTAGCAATAGTTTTAAAGACATTAGAACCCAAAACTTTAGCAATTCCAGAGGATAAGTTAAAATTATTTCCACCTAGAGCTTATGGATACTCCAGGACTAGAGAATCCTTTAAAAGCAACAATGGTGTAGCCTTCGATGCTTTAGGATCTGCTGCAACAGCTAGTGAAATGACTTTGAGTTTATTACTTAATCCAGAACGCGCAAATAGATTAATACAACAAAAATCTTTAGATTCAAAAAACATAGGTTTCGATGATGTACTAAATGAACTAATAAATACTACTTTTAATGCAAAAGTGTCTTCTGGATATGAGGAAGAGCTCCAAAAAACTATACAGTTTACTACTTTACAGCATCTTTTGAATCTCTTGGTAAGCAACAAGAGTATTCCTCAAGTAAATGCATTGGTAAACCAAACTATAGAAGAGTTGTCTATACAATTACAAAAAAATAATACAGCATATAATTTGCAATTATTGAGAGAAATTTCAGATTTTCGTGAACACCCAGAATTATTTAAAGTAATTCCTGCACCAAAAATACCCGATGGCAGTCCAATTGGGAGCTATCAATGTTATATAATTAATCCTTAATTTAAAAAATAGATGAAAAATGTAATTTTATTATTGGCTTTGGTTTTTTCAACCGGTCTTTTTGCTCAAGAAGACACAGTTGCTGAAAAACCTGAATTTGATGAAGCTTATGTAAATAGTTTAGTTTCAGAATTTACCAACTCACTTCAAGAGAGAGGTATTGACACTTGGTTTTATACATATAGATATTGCATAGGTTCTGTGGAAATTTTTACATTAAAAAATAATGAAAAATGTATAACTAAAGGAAACTACACAGAAGCATATATTTTTTGGAAAGAACAAATAGAAGGAGAAGAACCTGTAAATATGATCAAGAAGATTGATAACTGTGGATTGTACATGTCTTTGCCATTAGAAGAAACAACTATTAACGATTATGTTATAGATAATAAAAATGATCTAAAAAACAGAAAAGTAAAACCATACGGAACCAAGTCTAGATCTGCAGGACCAATCTCTAGAACAGAAGTTCATCCATGTTATAGAGAATTTACTATAAAAGTGCAAGACGATATGTTTAAACAAAAATATCCCTTATTTGATCTTACAAATGCTTCAGCTAGTCCTAATATGAACGCTACCTATAATAACAGCACTGAGATTGTTGCTTTAGATAAGATGATTGATGAGATACTTTTAAAAACAGAATCTAAATTTAAAAGACTTAGTAAATAAAATATGATTATAGATTTGCGTAGCGATACTGTTACAAAACCCACTCCTGCAATGATGCAGGCTATATTAAATGCTAAGGTTGGTGATGACGTTTACAAAGAGGACCCAACAGTTAATGAGTTAGAAGATCATTTAAAAAATATGTTTGGTATGGATGAAGCTTTGTTTTTTCCTACCGGGAGTATGGCTAATCAAGCAGCAATAAAACTCCATACACAGCCTGCAGAGCAATTAATATGTGATAAATGGGCACATGTTTATAATTATGAAGGAGGAGGAGTGTCTTTTAATAGTGGAGTATCCTGTAGACTTATTGATGGTGATCGAGGAATGATTAATGCATTACAAGTTGAAGAAGCTATTAATCCACCAGATTTTTATCACAGTCCATTAACATCATTAGTATGCTTAGAAAATACAACTAATAAAGGTGGAGGTGCATGTTATGATTTTGAAGAAATAAAAAAAATAAAAGAAGTTTGTGTAAAGCATAATCTTGGGCTTCACTTAGATGGTGCAAGATTAATGAATGCGATTGTAGCAAAAAATGAAGATCCAAAAAAATACGGTAAAATTTTCGATACTATTTCTATTTGTTTAAGTAAAGGATTAGGGACACCACTAGGTAGTGTTTTAATAGGTAAAAGTGAAGTAATGCAAAATGCTATGCGAGTACGTAAAGTACTAGGTGGAGGGATGAGACAAGTTGGTTTTATGGCTGCAGCAGGGCTATATGCATTAGATAATAACATTAATAGATTAGAAGAAGATCATAAACGTGCAAAAGAAATCTCAGAGTTATTACAACGACAATCGTATGTTGAAAAGGTAGAGCCTACAGAAACAAATATTGTGATATTTTATCTTTCACCTGCGCATTCTGAAGAAACTTTTATGAAGGATATGGGAGCGAAAAAAATAAGACTAAGTAATATGGGACAAGGTAAGCTTAGAATTGTAACCCATTTGGATTATACTAATGAAATGCATGATTATCTTTTAGAAACCTTAGAAAAATATTCATAAAAAAAATCCCTCATTTGAGGGATTTTTTAAATTTATAAAGAATAAAAATTAAATTTCTTTAACATCTGCACTTGGAGCATTCTTTCTTACAGATTCTATACCATTTTGCATCCCAGATTCGCCAGCATACATTTGGCTACTTCCAATAATTTGACCGTTAGTGGCTTTTAGATTAAAATAAAACTTTCCGTTTTTTGCAGTTTTTCTTTCAAACTTACTATCATCTGCGCAGTTTTTCTTTACAGATTCAATACCATTTTTTGCAGAAGCTTTTGAGTTATATACTTCACTTGAAAGTATAACTTGACCATTTTTAGCTTTTAAAACAAAATGATATTGATCAGCACCTTCTTTTTTCTTTAATTCAAACATAATTAAGGTTTTAGGAATTAGACTTGCGATTAAGAATCTAAATATCTAAAAAAAAAATTAAAGAAAGAGGCTTTATTTAAATAAATCCATACCTGGAATATTAGGCATTCCATCTTTAGCTACTGCAGCTATTTCAGATTCATTTACTGAAGTCGCTTTTTTAATTGCTTTATTCAAAGTAAGTATTAAGTAATCTTCTAATTGTTCTTTATCTTCCATAAGAGATTCATTAATTTCAATGCTTTTAATTTCTCTATTGGCTGTAAGAGTAACTTTAAGTAGGCCATCGCTACTTTGTTCATCTATAAAAACAGTATCTAAGCGTTTTTTTGTTGCTTCTACTTTTTCTTGGGTTTCTTTAAGTTTCCCCATCATACCCATTAAATCTCCAAACATAAAATTGTGTTTTAAATTGAATGCAAATTTACTACTTTGTAGCATTATAAATCAATCTTTCAATTATGAAAAATTTAGTGTTTGTTTGTTTGACTTCATTTATTTTTGTCGCCTCTTGTAATACTAAAGAAACTTCAGAAAAAAATATGGAAATAACTCCCCCTAAGGCCGATAAAATTGCTAAAAATCTAGAAATACATGGAGACACTCGTGTAGATAATTATTATTGGCTCAACCAAAAAGATGAACCTGAGGTTATTGATTATTTAGAAAGAGAAAATGATTATTACGATAAAATGACGGCTCACACCAAGCAGTTTAAGGAAGATTTATTTGAAGAAATGAAAAGTCGAATTAAAGAAGACGACGCCTCTGTACCCTATAAACTAAATGGCTATTATTATATTACAAGATTTGAGGTTGGTAAAGACTATCCTATTTATACTAGAAAAAAAGAATCTTTAGATGCAGAAGAAGAGATACTTTTTAATGTAAATGAAATGGCAAAAGGACATTCTTTTTATAATTTGAATGGTATAAATGTAAGCGAAGATAATAAGTTGGTGTCTTATGGAGTAGATACTGTGAGTAGAAGAAATTATACTATTTATATTAAAAACCTTGAAACTGGAGAGTTGTTAAAAGAAAGTATTCCATTAACAACGGGAAGCGCAACTTGGGCAAATGATAATAAAACTCTTTTTTATACTAGAAAAGACGAGCAAACATTAAGATCCAATAAAATTTACAGGCATACATTAGGTGAAAATTCGGAAAACGATAAACTAATATTTACTGAAGAGGATGATACCTTTGGCACCTATGTATATAAGACTAAGTCGAGAAAATATCTTGTAATAGGAAGTTATAGTACGCTTACATCAGAATTTAGAATAGTAAATGCAGATACTCCTTTAAAAGATTTTAAAATATTTCAACCAAGAGAAAGAGGTTTAGAATATGGTATATCACATTATGGAGATAGTTTTTATGTTTTAACAAATAAGGATAAGGCAACTAACTTTAAGTTGATGAAAACTTCTGAAAATAATACATTAAAAGAAAACTGGAAAGATATGATTTCGCATCGAGAAGATGTATTACTTGAAGATATCGATATTTTTAAAAATTACCTTGTAATAAGTGAGAGAAATAATGGCTTAAATAAACTAAGAATTAAACGATGGGATAATAAAGAAGATTATTATTTACCATTTGATAATGAGACATATACCGCTTATACTACGAGCAATCCAGAATTTGATACTAAAATCTTGCGTTATGGGTATAATTCTCTAGCAACACCTGCCTCTGTAATTGATTTTAATATGGAGACTCGAGAAAAAGAAATAAAAAAGGAGACAGAAGTTCTAGGAGGAAATTTTGATAAAAATAATTACGAATCTCAGAGAGTTTGGGCTACTGCCGCAGACGGAACTAAAATTCCTATTTCTATGGTGTATCGTAAAGGAATTAAAAGGGATGGAAGCAATCCATTACTTTTATATGGATATGGCTCTTATGGAGCGACAATAGACCCCTATTTTTCATCTACACGTTTAACGTTATTAGACCGAGGATTTATTTTTGCAATTGCACATGTACGAGGTGGTGAATATCTAGGAAGACAGTGGTATGAAAATGGTAAACTTCTTAAAAAGAAAAATACTTTTCTAGATTTTATAGACGCTTCAAAATTTTTAATTTCTGAAGGATATACATCCAAGGATCATTTATATGCTTCTGGAGGATCTGCAGGAGGATTATTAATGGGAGCTGTTGTAAATATGGCACCAGAAATATATAATGGTGTCATTGCATCTGTACCGTTTGTGGATGTTGTGACAACCATGTTAGATGACAACATCCCTCTTACAACTGGAGAATATGATGAATGGGGAAACCCTAATGATATAGAATATTATAACTATATGAAATCTTATTCACCTTATGATAATGTTTCAGAAATAGAATATCCAAACATGTTAATAACCACAGGGTATCACGATTCTCAAGTACAATATTGGGAACCTGCAAAATGGGTAGCAAAACTTAGAGAAATGAAAAAAGGAAATAATGTAATTTTATTTCATACCAATATGGATGCAGGACACGGTGGTGCTTCCGGTAGATTTGAAGCTTTAAAAGAAGTAGCGATGGATTATGCCTTTTTGCTAGATTTAGAAGGTATTAATAAATAAATAAAATATTTTGTACCTTTGTACGGTTTTAATTTTAAGTTGTAATTGATTTAAAATTTATAACGAAATTTCCCTATATGAGAGAAGAAATAAAAGCCCATAATAATGTGTTAGAATTAATTGGTAACACACCATTAATTAAGATTAACAACATTACATCAAAAATGAAAGGTAATTATTTCGCTAAAGTTGAAGCGTTTAATCCTGGGCACTCTACAAAAGATCGAATTGCATTATACATTATTAATGAAGCCGAGAAAAAAGGTATATTAAAACCTGGAGATACTATTATTGAAACTACAAGTGGAAACACAGGTTTTAGTATTGCAATGGTAAGTATTATAAAAGGGTACAACTGTATTTTGGCTGTGAGTTCTAAGTCTTCAAAAGACAAAATAGATATGCTCAAATCAATGGGAGCAAAGGTGTATGTTTGTCCAGCTCACGTTAGTGCAGACGACCCTCGTTCTTATTACCAAGTTGCAAAACGACTTCACGAAGAAACAAAAGGATCTGTATATATTAATCAATATTTTAATTCTTTAAATATTGACGCTCATTACAATTCTACTGGTCCAGAAATTTGGAACCAAACAAATGGAAAAATCACCCATTTAGTTGCTTGTAGTGGTACAGGAGGAACAATTTCGGGAACTGCACGTTTTTTAAAAGAACAAAACCCAGATATTAAAGTTATTGGGATTGATGCTTATGGATCTGTTCTTCAAAAATACCACGAAACTCGTCAATTTGATTCAAACGAAATTTACCCTTATCGTATTGAAGGATTAGGTAAAAATTTAATTCCAGCAGCAACAGATTTCGATTATATAGATAGATTTATAAAAGTAACAGACGAGACTAGTGCTCATACTGCTAGAGAAATAGCACGTACTGAAGGACTTTTTGTAGGTTATACAAGTGGAGCAGCAATGCAAGGTTTAAAACTGCTTGAAGAAGAAGGGGTTTTTGATGAAAATAGTAATATTGTTGTTATTTTCCCAGACCACGGATCACGTTATATGAGCAAAATCTATAGCGATGATTGGATGAATCAACAAGGATTTATTGATTCTGAAACAAAGGAAACTGCAACTATTGAATATATTAAATAAAAATTTAAATTAATATTTGAAGAGCCATTACTAACGTAATGGCTTTTTTTATGTTTATTTCTTCCTAAAAAAGAATATTGTTATCCTAATTAATTTAAGTAATTTTGTCGCTTATACTTAAACATAAGAGTATTGATGAAAGATTTATTCGATAAAATTTATAAGGATAAAGGTCCATTAGGTAAATGGGCAGAGCAAGCAGAAGGTTATTTTGTATTTCCTAAACTAGAAGGTCCTATTTCTAATAGAATGGGTTTTAAAGGAAAAAAAGTAATTACTTGGAGTATTAATGACTACTTAGGTCTTGCAAACCATCCTGAAGTAAGAAAAGTAGATGCAGAAGCTGCAGCAAAGTATGGTTCTGCTTATCCAATGGGTGCTCGAATGATGAGTGGGCATACAGATCTTCACGAACAATTACAAAGAGAATTAGCTGCTTTTGTTAATAAAGAAGCGTCTTATTTATTAAATTTTGGTTACCAAGGAATGGTTTCAACTATTGATGCATTAGTATCTAAAGATGATGTTATTGTTTATGATGTTGATGCACACGCTTGTATTATAGATGGAGTGAGACTACATTTAGGGCAACGCTTTACTTACAAACATAACGATATGGAAAGTATCGAAAAGAACTTAAAGCGAGCAGAAAAAGTAGCAGAAAAGACTGGAGGAGGAATACTTTTAATTTCTGAAGGTGTTTTTGGAATGCGTGGTGAGCAAGGAAGATTAAAAGAGATAGTTGCTCTAAAGAAAAAATATAACTTTAGATTTTTTGTTGACGATGCACATGGTTTTGGAACATTAGGTAAAACTGGAGCTGGAGCAGGTGAGGAGCAAGGAGTACAAGATGAAATAGATGTTTATTTTGCAACATTTGCAAAATCAATGGCAAGTACAGGAGCATTTATTGCAGGGGATGAAGAAATAATGAACTACTTGAAATATAATCTGCGTTCACAAATGTTTGCAAAATCTCTACAAATGCAATTAGTAGAAGGTGCATTAAAACGTTTGGACATGCTACGAACTATGCCAGAGTTAAAAGAAAAATTATGGGAGAACGTAAATGCATTGCAAGGTGGACTTAAAAAACGTGGATTTGATATTGGAACGACACAAAGCTGTGTAACTCCAGTATATTTAAAAGGAAGTATACCTGAGGCTATGGCACTTGTAAAAGACCTTAGAGAGAATCATGGTATTTTTTGTTCTATTGTAGTATATCCTGTAATACCTAAAGGATTGATTTTGTTGCGAATGATTCCTACAGCATCACATACAATGGAAGATATAAATGAAACACTAGAAGCGTTTTCGTCAATACGTGAGCGTTTAGAAAATGGGACATACAAACGTCTTTCTGCTGCTGTTGCAGCTGCAATGGGAGAATAATGTAATCACAATTAATATAAATAAAAAAACCATCCTTTTAAGGATGGTTTTTTTATACGTTAAGTTTAATATTATAGTTCTGAAACTAATTCCAAAATAGTTTTGGCAATTTTATTTTGCTCATCTGGATTAGTTAGTAAAGTTCTATCTGTAAAATTAGTTAAAAACCCTAATTCAACAGTAACGGCAGGAGTTTCGATATTGTTTAAAATGAAGAAATTTGCATTTTTTACCTTAGCTTTTTGAAAAGGATTTTTTGAAATAAATTTATCTTTTAATTTTTCTGCAATTTCTTTGGACTCTTTATAGTTTTTAGATTTTTCAGAAACATAAAGTTCCATCCCAGAATTTGTAGTTTCCTCACTAGAATTAATATGTATTGATAAAACTAAGTCTGGGCGTATAGTATTTATGTAGTTAACACGCTCTTGTAAACTTATAGTTTGATCACCAGATCTGGTTAAAATAATTTCGAGATTTTTATTTGTATTTAAAGCTTGTATTGTATTTGAGATCTCTTGAACAATTTCTTTTTCAGAAAAACCATCAACCGCAACACCATTGTCTGTACCTCCATGAGATACATCTATAACGAGTACTTTTTTATCTTTTTTGTGAACTACAGTAGTTGTAGTAAATGCAAGACTTCCAATAATTACAAGAGTGCCTAAAATTACTTTAAAAGAGTTTTTCATAATCTAAAAATTTTGGTTTCTAGATTATATAAACATATCTATAATATTTTTATTGTTTTTAGAATTACAAATTCTTTTTATAAGTACTTCGTTCTTTATGTTGAACGGGCTGATAATCTTTCCAAAGTAATTGAACAGCTGTGTTTTCTATTAATTCTGGATTTGTTTCAACTTCGGTAATTCCTTTTGCATTAAAAAGATGTTGCATTTCTTCAAAGATAATAGCTGTAACTCCTTTACCTTGATACTCTGGGTCTATCCCAATTAAATAAAAAGCTGCTTTAGAGTTCTTTTTTTGCGCTTGGAGAATATAAAACCAACCCATAGGTAATAATCTACCATTCGCTTTTTTAAGAGCTTCAGAAAATGATGGCATCACAACAGAAAATGCAATTAACTTACCTTCTTTGTCTTTTATGCAGGTAATATAATCTGGATGTATAAATGTGAAATATTTTTGTTTATAATAATCTATTTGATATTGCTGGATAGGTACAAAGGTCTGAAGCGTATTGTATGTATTGTTTAATAAACCAAACATGTCATCTACATAGGGAAGAATCTCTTTTTTATTTTTAAAACGTATTACAGACAATCCATACCTTTCTCTGATTATGCGAGAGAATTTTTTTACTTTTTCGAATGCTTCTTCTGGTATTTTTAACTTGTATTCTACCCAAGTAGCTTGTTTTTCGTATCCTAATTCCTCCATATGCTTAGCATAATAGGGGTGGTGATACCAAGTTATCATAGTGTTTAGCTCTTCATATCCTTTAGTGAGTATACCAGCTTTTTCCATATTTGAAAACCCAACTGGGCCTTCTGCATATTCAAGATTATTTGCTCTACCAACTTCGTAAACTTTTTCTAATAAAGATTTGGTTACTTCAATATCATCAATCATATCGAGCCAACCAAAACGGACTTTTTTCTTCCCAATCTCTTTAATTTCAAGATGGTTTATTATTACTGCAATTCTACCTACTATTTTGCCGTCTTTATGGGCTAAGTAGTAAGTAGCTTCAGCGTTTTTAAATACTGGGTTTTTTGTCTCATCTAGAGTTTCAATTTCATCCTTAATTAAAGGAGGTACCCAGTATTTACAATTTTTGTAAAGTTTAAATGGAAATGTAACAAACTGCTTTAGCTCTGTTTTGTTACTTACTTGTGTAATTTCAATCATACATTAAATGCTATAAACCGCCATCATCACCATCTTCTTCAAATCCGTCTTTTCGTTTTTTCTTGTCTGTTTTTTTACTTTCTTTTTTCTTGTCACGGCCGGCTTTTCCTTTTTCTTCGATAAATTCATCTTTGTCGTGAAAATCAAATCTATACGAAACGCCTACTCTTCCGTAAAATCTTGAAGGTGTATCTTTTATATTAAATAGCACAGATGCATCTACTTGAAAATCTTTTGTTACTAAAGCTGCAGCACCTCCTCTAAATAATTGATCGCTATATAAATCACTTTTAAAACCTTGATTCTCTACAAATACAGAGAACCAATCTGTTACAGTATGTGTTAATGTTAGAATATATCCATAAGTTGGATTATCTGTTGTAAACCTATCTGCAACAATATTAGTAACAAAAACAAAACCACCCAAAAAATTATTTTGAGTAGATAATACTACTTTAGGGCTAATAGATAAGTTTTCTTCAGAAGCTATGTTATAATTTACAAATTTAGCTTCAGGATTTTCTATAAAATCAAAATTAGCACCAGCATATATTGATATTGCAGGAATTAAATCGCCCCATTGAAATTTATTATTTGCTTTCCAACTATAAAGATTAGGACCTTCTAAATCTCTTTTGCGATAGGGATCGTAGACCAAATATTTTGCACCAAGTGTATTACTTCTAAAGTTACTAAATTTAACTTCTTCTGTAATAGCTCCACGGGTATCTATAATATTATTTGATTGGTATTCGCCTATCAAACTAATTTCTAATTCTTCTTTCCAAACACCGTATCGAACTGCATAATCTAAAGAAAAAGCATTCGTTTCGGTTTCTAATAAACGATGTTCTTCTCTTCCTAATCCAAAACCTCCTTCAAATTGTAGTACTTTTTTACCTACCGAAAATGCTCCTTGTGAAATACCTGGGCGGTTATTGTTTATAGTTTCAGTGTATTGCGCCGAAACTAAAGTGAAACTTAATAGAGATATTAGGGAAAAGTAGAAGGGTTTGGTCTTCATAAAAGTTCGGTTTAGTTCAAAGATAGAAGATTTTATCATTTATTTAATAGTTGAAGTTCGTCTTTTTATTCATCAATTATTACTTTTGAGCAGTTATTAAATTTGATTATGGCTTTTCTGAAAACGATTTTAATTATACTTCTCGTATATTTTGGACTTAAGTTCTTACTAAAGCTCATTACGCCTTATCTTATGAGGTATATTCAAAAAAAAGCAGGTGAAAAATTTGAACAAGCTTTTGGTAATAACCCCGCATCTTCACAAAAAAAGGAGAAAGAAGGTAGCATTATTATAGATAAAATGCCTTCAGAAAAAAACAAAAGCAATTCTAAGGTAGGAGAATATGTGGATTACGAAGAAATTGATTAATTTTCAACCTTCTTAAAATACACGCTCTCTATGTTGGATTCTTTTAAAAAGTTTATACCTCATTTTATTGTTTTGTTATTATTTATAATTGCTTCTCTGGCATATTTTAGTCCTGTACTTTCAGGAAAAAAAATCTACCAAAGTGACATTGTACAATATAACGGTATGGCAAAGCAACAGATAGATTATAGAAAAGCTACAGGTGAAGAAACATATTGGACAGACGCTGCCTTCGGTGGAATGCCAACGTATCAACTAGGCGCAAAATATCCACATAATTATATTAAAAAATTAGATTTAGCTATTCGTTTTTTACCAAGACCTGCCGACTATCTTTTTCTATATTTTATTGGAATTTATATTTTATTTCTAGTACTTAAAGTAGATTATAAGTTGGCATTTTTAGGGGCATTAGCTTTTGGTTTTTCTACTTATCTAATTATAATCTTGGGTGTAGGACACAATGCAAAAGCGCATGCTATTGCTTATATGCCTTTAGTTTTAAGTGGAATCATCCTAACATTTAGAGGAAAATATATATATGGTTTTATACTCACTACGATAGCTATGGGACTGGAATTGGTTGCTAATCACTTCCAGATGACTTATTATCTATTGTTTTTAGTTATTTGTATTGGGATAGCTTATTTGGTGGATGCTTTCAGAAAAAAAATGCTCCCACATTATTTTAAAGCAATAGCAGTAATGTCTATTGCTGTTCTTGTAGCCTTAGGGTTAAATGCTACAAATATTTTGGCAACAAAAGAGTATGCAGATGCATCAACTCGTGGTAAAAGCGATTTAACTATAAATCCAGATGGTTTACCAAAAGAGGGAAGTAGCGCTCTAAGCTATGACTACATTACCGAATATAGTTATGGTAAAATGGAAAGCTTTAACCTGTTTATACCCAATTTTATGGGAGGTGGATCTGGTGATCCATTACCAGAAAATTCTCAAACTTTAGAAGCCTTAATGAGAATGGGTGTTTCGCCACAAGAAGCAAATCAAGTTTTAAATCAAATACCAGTTTATTGGGGAGATCAGCCCATTGTAGCTGCCCCAGCATACATAGGTGCTATAATATTATTTCTTGCAGTATTGGCTCTCTTTTTAGTGCGTGGACGACTTAAATGGTGGATAGTTTCTGCATTTTTATTAAGTCTTTTCTTATCGTGGGGTAAAAATTTTGAATTACTTACAGATTTCTTTATTAATTATATTCCTTTATATAATAAATTTAGAGCAGTTTCTTCTATACAAGTTATCATCGAACTTGTTTTACCAATATTAGCTGTTGTAGGGTTGCATCAATTTTTTAATAAATTTCAAAGAGAAGAAGTTAAGAAAAAAGCATTGCTTTGGTCCACAGGTATTGCTGGCGGAATTGCACTTTTATTTATAGTATTTAAATCTTCATTGTTGCAGTTTAACAGTCCATACGATTCTAGTATAATTGAAGCATTAGGAATGCCTTTTATGGAAGCCGTAAAAGAGGATAGAAAAGCATTATTAACCTCAGATGCAATTAGATCTTTGGTATTTGTATTATTAAGTGCTGGAGTATTGTGGTTTTTCTTAAAAACAAAAGTAAAACAAACAACAGCGATTGCATTGTTAACCGTACTTATAATAATAGATTTAGTAGGGGTAGACCGTCGTTATGTTAATAATGATGATTTTGTTCAAGCTCGAATTTTAGACCAGCCTTTTGAAAAAAATGGAGCCAATATTCAAATTTTAGAAGATGATAGTCATTATAGGGTATATGATGTGGTAAGTAGTAGTCCAGCAGCCGCAAGTTATTTTCATAATTCGTTGGGTGGATATCATGCAGCTAAGCCAAGACGTTTTCAAGATATTGATGATTTTTACCTTAGTAAAGGTGATATTGGAATCTTAAATATGATGAATGTTAAGTACATAATTACTCAAGGTAGAAACGGAGGAGCTGTAGCACAACGTAATCCATATAATAATGGTAATGTATGGTTTGTTGAAAATGTATTAATTGCTGAAAATGCTAATGAAGAAATTAAACTTCTTGACAGTTTAGACACAAAAAAGACAGCTGTAATTAATAGAGAGTTTCTTGAAATGATTCCTACGCAAAAAATAGAAAGAGACAGCACAGCTATAATTGAAATGGTAAGTCATAATCCTCAACATATAGTGTATGAAGCATCTACAAAATCGCCACAATTAGCTGTCTTTTCTGAAATTTATTATCCAAAAGGATGGAATGCATACATTAATGGTAACCCTGCTAAATATTTAAGAGCAAATTATTTATTACGTGCTATACAAGTACCATCTGGAAATAATAAAATTGAATTTAAATTTGAACCTAAAGTAATTAAAACAGGAAGCACTATTGCTTTAACAAGTAGCTTATTGTTTGTCCTTGTATTATTAGGTAGTTTATTTTATAGTTATAATAAAAGCGGAAAAAAAATAAAAGAATAAATTATGATGAAAAGAGTGCTCATCATAACTTATTACTGGCCTCCAGCAGGAGGTCCGGGAGTACAAAGGTGGTTAAATTTTGTGAAATATTTTAAAGAATTCGGAATTGAACCTATTGTTTATATTCCAGAGAATCCTCATTATCCATTAATTGATAAAAGTTTTATTTCTGAAGTTCCAGTAGATATTGAAATTTTAAAACACCCTGTTAAAGAGCCTTATAAAATTGCTGGAATACTTTCGAAAAAGAAAACCAAGCAAATAAGTAGCGGAATTATAACTAAAAAAAAACAGAGTTTTATTGAGAAGCTTTTATTATTTGTAAGAGGTAATTTTTTTATTCCAGATGCACGTATAGGTTGGGTAAAACCTTCAGTAAAATTTTTAAAAGAATATATTTCGAATAATAAAATAGATACAGTTATAACTTCTGGTCCTCCACATAGTTTGCATCTTATAGGAATGCAATTAAAAGCAGATTGTAATTTAAGTTGGATTGCAGATTTTAGAGACCCTTGGACAACTATACATTATCATAAATCACTACGATTAACGCCATCTTCAATAAGAAAGCATAAAGAACTTGAAGCAAAGGTTTTAAATAATGCCGATAAGATAGTTGTTACCAGCCCTACAACAAAAAGTGAATTTGAAATGATAACCGAAACTCCAATTTCTGTTATTACTAATGGGTATGAGATTTCTACGCCAATAAAATCTATTTTGGATTTAAAATTTTCCATAGCACACGTAGGTTCTTTATTAAGTGAACGAAATCCAAAAGTAATGTGGAAAGTTCTTTCAGAGCTTTCTTCAGAAGAAAAAGAATTTAAGAATGATTTAAATTTGAAATTTGCTGGGGCACTTAGCAATGATGTTCTAGCTAGTATAGAAACATATGGATTAAAAGATAATTGTACATTATTGGGGTATATTTCACACAAAGAAGCTTTACAAATACAACATAATGCCCAAATACTTCTTCTATTAGAAATTAATAGCTCAAATACAAAAGCTATTATTCCAGGAAAGTTATTTGAATATCTTGCAGCACGTAGACCTATTATTGCTTTGGGTCCCCAAGGCAGTGATATTAAAGCAATAATTGAAGAAACTAATAGTGGGGTCTTTTTTAATCACTATGAAGAAGATGAATTAAAAAAAACAATTTTGGATATGTATAATCAATATAAAAAAGAATCATTAAAAATAGATTCTTTAAATATTGAAAAGTATAGTAGGAGAGAGCTTACTAATAAAATGGCATTTCTTATTAAGAATTAAAAGCGAAACCCCCACTCAGCACGATGCCTTGCAGGGGTTTCTAACTAACCAACCAAAAAAACTTAATTTCCTCTTCCTCTTCTTGAGGAATCTCCGCGAGATTTTGAATTTCCGCGGTTACTAGAGGTATTTGATCTTGAAACAGAGCTTCTCTTTGCATCGTTATTAGAACGTGAAATTGTGCTGTTTCTATTTACATTATTATTTCTACTCTTGGTCACAGATCTTTGTGTCTGTGGACGTGAAGTAACATTACCTTTTCTTGAACCTCCTCGTTGTGTAGAAACATTTTTTGGAGTTTCTCTTTTAGCTACTCCTCTTGTAGTTGTAGGTCTGTTTGAGTTACTTGAAATGTTTCTGTCATTTCTTTCGGCAATACCTCTATTATTAGACGGTCTGTTTGAGTTACTTGAAATGTTTCTGTCATTTCTTTCGGCAATACCTCTATTATTAGACGGTCTGTTTGAGTTACTTGAAATGTTTCTGTCATTTCTTTCAGCAATACCTCTATTATTAGACGGTCTGTTTGAGTTACTTGAAATGTTTCTGTCATTTCTTTCAGCAATCCCTCTATTATTAGATGGTCTGTTTGAGTTACTTGATATGTTTCTGTCATTTCTTTCAGCAATACCTCTATTATTAGACGGTCTGTTTGAATTACTTGATATGTTTCTATCATTACCTTTTGCTATTCCACGAGAAGAGTTACCATTATTTCTAGATGCTACATCTGTTCTTCTAGTGTTTTGAACAAAACTATTTCTTCTATTAGGATTGTAGTCTCTGTTTATTGCAGTTCTTCCATTTCTATCATGAAGACGACTTCCAGGTCTATAAAAATCTCTTCTAGCATTGCGGTAAGCAATTTTATGTCTGTTTTTGTAATAGTTTATGTGGTGGTGATAGCTATAACGTACAGGGCTGTAATATCTTCTATATGGTATGTCATAGACTATACAGCTTGCATATATTGGCCTTACATAGAATACGTGCCAAGGACGTGGAATATATACTCTATTGTATACATTAATATATCCTGTGTATCCAGAATAGTATCCATAATGATCATAATTAATATGCAATCCTCCTACACGAACAATACGTCTGTCGTTATACTGAATATCAACACTACCTGCTTGAGAAATACGACCATATTCATCATAATAAACTGGAACATCTTCTATTTGTAATACCGCTCCATAATCATCGTATTGCACATACATATCATAATCTCGGCCACTGTTAAAACTAATGTTCACATTTGGTGAACTTATAGTTACTTGAGTACTTTGACTAGGACCTACATAAGCAAAATCAAACTGACCATCTGGAAAAACCGAAAATTCTACTCCTCCTTCTACAAAAATATAGGCTTTACCATCATAATTATAGTTTGATGAATCTTCTGAGTTATAGGTGTCAGCTTTAGCTGAAACTCCAATCAAAAAAACACTAAATACTAATGCTGCTAATTTTTTCATAATCTTAATTTTTAAGTTGTACTTGCTTTAATTTTTTTGGTCAGCTCTGTACAGTTAATCTATTTACATAGACCGTGCCAAAAATTTAACATATTAATTTTCAGCATATTAAATGGAGGGTCGGAATAAAAAATCCGCCGAAACTTTTAAGAGCACGACGGATTTTAAAAACTAACCAACCAAAAAACTATTTTCTTTTTCTATATCTTTTACTTCTATCATCATCATCACTATCATCGTTATATGAATACCAATCATCGTGCCAATCTGATTCATTAAATCTATTAATATATCCTATAGTATCTCTAATATCTCCAAAACGGTTATAGGTTATTTGCATAAAACCTACTTGAGTTAATCTTCCTCTAAAATACTCTAACGGTACTGTACCAATACTTTTTACCTTTCCATTTCTTTGGTACTTTATTTGAGTAGAACCTATGCTATAGATTTTACCATAGCGGTCCATTCTAATCTGTGGCTTAAAATAATTTCTTCGTTTATGATATTTTGTTTTGTGATTATTTCTCCCTCTATTATAAAGTTGAGATTCATCTATAATAATAAAATCGAAATAACCATCTTTAGATACAAAATATAAGACACCATTTTCCACAAATTTAATTTCTTGCGAATTATTGTAGCGATATTTTTTACCCGGATTTGTAACTACATTTTCTTGGTTGTTAGTAGTTGCCTGCGCAGTGATTCCGAAAAGAAATACAATTGCTAATAGAAATACTTTTTTCATAATAAATGTATTTGGGTTATGTCTCTACAGTAAGCGGTGAGACTTTCGCTATTTGGGTTATCTATCCCAAAGGGCGTGCCAAAAACATAAAATACTTATTTCTAGAAGTTTATATTTCTTTATTAAATTTTATGGAGTTTCTATTATAGCTTTTCTCTTAAATAGCTAGCAGTATATGATTTCTCATTTTTAATTACTTCTTCAGGAGTGCCTTGTACTATAACATTTCCACCAGTTAAACCTCCATCTAGCCCTAAATCTATTATATAATCTGCACACTTAATGAGATCCAAATTATGCTCTACTACAATTACTGTGTGACCATTATCTAATAATGCATAAAATGAAGCTAATAATTTTTTAATGTCATGAAAATGAAGACCTGTAGTAGGCTCATCAAAAATAAAAAGAGTTTTTTCTTTGGTAGTACCTTTTACAAGAAAAGAGGCTAGTTTAATACGTTGTGCTTCACCTCCAGATAAAGTAGAAGAGCTTTGACCTAATTGAACATACCCTAAGCCTACATCTTGTAAGGGCTGTAATTTGTTAGTAATTTTAGATTCAGAATGCAAATTAAAAAAGGAGATAGCATCATCTACCGTCATTGTAAGAATGTCATGAATGTTCTTATGGTGAAATTGTACTTCAAGTACTTCTTTTTTAAAACGCTTTCCATTACAGGTATCACATTCTAAATGGACATCTGCCATAAACTGCATTTCAATAGTAACTTCACCTTCACCTTTACAGGTTTCGCAACGACCTCCATCTACGTTAAATGAAAAATGTTTAGGCTTATATCCTCTAATATCACTCAGTTTTTGAGAAGCAAAAAGATTTCTAATATCGTCGTATGCTTTTATATAGGTTACTGGGTTGGATCTACTTGAACGCCCTATAGGATTCTGATCAATAAATTCAATATTTTTTAAATTTTTAAAATCACCTTCTAAGCTCGAAAATTGTCCGGGTTTTTCTCCATAGCCTCCAACCTCTCTTAGCATTGCAGGATATAATATTTTCCTTACTAATGTACTTTTCCCACTTCCAGAAACTCCGGTAACTGCAGTAAAAATCCCTTGAGGAAACGACACATCTATGTTTTTTAAATTGTTATGTCTAGCTCCTTTAATTTCAATACTATTTTTCCAAGTTCTACGCTTTTTTGGGACTTCTATTTTTAAAGTTCCATTAAGGTATCCAGCTGTAAGAGAGTCTGATTGTAAAATATCTTTATAGGTACCATGAGCAACAACTTCACCTCCAAAAGTTCCTGCTTCTGGACCAATATCAATAATCTCATCTGCAGCCTTCATAATGTCTTCATCGTGTTCTACCACTATAACTGTGTTTCCTAGATCACGTAATGATTTTAAAACAACAATAAGACGTTCAGTATCCTTAGGATGTAATCCTATACTTGGTTCATCCAATATATACATTGATCCAACTAAGCTACTACCCAACGAAGTGGCTAAATTAATTCGTTGGGACTCCCCACCAGAAAGTGTGTTTGATTTCCGGTTTAGGGTTAAGTAGCTTAAACCTACATCCATTAAAAAGGATAATCTGTTATTTATTTCTAAAAGTAACCGTTTTGCTACTTTTTCGTCGTAATCTGATAGTTTTAAATCTTTAAAGAATATAGCAACCTCATTTAAAGGTAATTCCACTAACTCTTGGATTGATTTACCGTAAATTTTCACAAAGGATGCTTCTGGACGTAATCTTTTTCCTTTACAAGTATTACATTTTGTTTTTCCGCGGTAACGGGAAAGCATCACTCGGTTTTGAATTTTATAGCTTTTTGATTCTAAAAATGAAAAGAAATCATTAAGCCCTTCAAAATATTTGTTGCCATCCCAAACAAGTTGTTTTTGCTCTTCAGTAAGTTCAAACCAAGTTTTATGGATTGGAAAATCAAATTTATATGCGTTGTTTACTAATTGGTCTCTATACCAACTCATGCTTTCCCCTCGCCAAGGAAATATAGCATTTTCATATATTGACAATGCTGTGTTTGGAATAACCAAATCTATATCAATACCAATCACATCACCGTAACCTTCACAGGTAGGACAAGCTCCAAAAGGATTATTGAAACTAAATAAATGTATGTTGGGTTCAACAAATGACACGCCATCTGCTTCAAACCTATTATTAAATTCAATTATTTTATTGTCTGAAAGATTCTCAATATATAACTCACCTTTTCCTTCAAAAAAAGCAATTTGAACTGCATCTGCTAATCTATTATAAAAATCTTCCTCATTTTTAGTAATTACACGATCAATTACAATTTGAATATTCTTTGGGAGGGATTTACCTTTTATTTCATCCAGACGAATAACCGTGTTATCTATTTTTACACGAGCATAACCTTGTTGTGCTAATGCCTGTAATTTGTTTTCCATTGTTCTCCCTTCTTCAAGATGAATAGGAGTGAGGAGGAGTAATTTAGACCCTTCTGGAAACTCTTTAATATATTTTATAACATCTGAAACTGTATCTTTTTTTACTTCTTTTCCAGAAATAGGAGAAATTGTTTTTCCTATTCTGGTATATAATAATTTAAGGTAATCGTAAATTTCTGTAGAAGTACCTACTGTAGACCTAGGATTAGTAGCATTTACTTTTTGTTCAATAGCAATAGCGGGCGCGATTCCTTTAATACTATCTACTTTAGGCTTATCTAACCGTCCTAAAAATTGTCTGGCATAAGAGGATAGGCTTTCAACATATCTACGTTGTCCTTCTGCATATAAAGTATCAAAAGCTAGAGATGATTTTCCACTACCAGATAAACCTGTAATAACAACTAATTTGTTGCGTGGTATTGTAACAGATATATTTTTTAGATTGTGGAGTTTAGCTCCTTTAATGATAATATTCTTCTTAGTATCTATAGTTTCAGTATTCAATTCTTTTTCCCTCTTTTTGTTGAATTTTGCAAAGATAACACATAGACTTTGGGAATACACATTTAAAGAAATTATAATTTTTTTGGGAAAAAACTTACTTTTTTTTGCATAAGTAGAATCTTTGTTGTTATATTTACGGCTCTAACGTCATTTATAAAAATTATTGCCTATAGCATATTATTACTTTTTACAATTTTATTACAACAACTAAGCAACCAAAAATAATAGTTGTTTATTTTTAAAAAGTATGGATATGAAGCAAAGCAATAATACTGATGCACTATTGGTTAGTGCATATATGACTGGCAACGAATCAGCTCTTTGTGAACTTATAACTCGTCACAAACAAAGAATCTACAGTTTTATTTACTCTAAAGTTTTTGATAGAGATGTCGCAGAAGACATTTTTCAAGACACATTTATTAAAGTTATTCGAACCCTAAAAAGGGGAGCCTACAATGAAGAAGGTAAATTTCTTCCTTGGGTAATGCGTATTGCTCATAATTTGGTTATTGATCATTTTAGAAAAAATAATCGTATGCCTAAGTTTGAGAATAGCGGTGATTTTAATATTTTTTCTGTATTGTCAGACAATTCTTTAAATGCAGAAAAGAGTATGATAAAAGGTCAAGTAGAAAATGATGTTCGAAGACTTATTGAAGAATTACCAGAAGATCAAAAAGAGGTATTAGTAATGCGAATTTACAAAGACATGAGCTTTAAGGAAATTAGCGAACAAACAGGCGTTAGTATCAATACTGCTTTGGGAAGAATGCGTTATGCTTTAATTAATTTACGCAAAGTAATTGAGAAGCATAATATTATATTGACAAACTAATACAATAAACTGTTTTTTGCAACGTTATTTTATGACATTAACCTCAAAATAATGTTTTATGCAAAAAATGTACTCTGAAACCTCACGCTCGGAACACGTGAATGAAAAAATGGTTCCAAAAGAAGAGACAATAAGGTTTCTTCTAGATTATTCTAAGGCTTTAAGTGTTATAGATTATAATAAATTGAAGTTTGAAGCACTTCTAAACTAAACTTTGGAAAACCCGAAACGAAAGTTTCGGGTTTTTTTATTTTTTATTTTTTATTTTTAAAATAGGAGTTTACAACGCTTTTTCTCCCAATTGTTTTAGTGATAATATCCTTTTCAATATCCCAACCTCGAGCAGGTGAATATTGACGCCCATACCATATAATTTGTAAGTGTAAAATGTTCCATAAATCTTGCGGAAAAATTCTTTTTGCATCTTTTTCAGTTTGCACAACATTTTTTCCATTACTTAATCCCCACCTATACATCAATCTATGTATGTGAGTATCTACAGGAAATGCTGGAATATTAAAGGCTTGAGACATTACAACACTTGCGGTTTTATGCCCAACAGCAGGAAAAGATTCTAGTGCATCAAAATCTGCAGGGACAACTCCATTGTAATTTTCAATAAGCATTTTAGATAATCCAAAAATCCCTTTAGACTTCATAGGAGAGAGGCCAACAGGTTTAATAATTTCTCTAATTTCTTCAACAGATAATTTAACCATATCGTATGGGTTATCTGCTATTTTAAACAACAAAGGAGTAATTTGATTTACTCTTACATCTGTACTTTGAGCAGATAATAATACCGCTATTAATAAAGTATATGGATCTTTATGGTCGAGTGGAATAGGTACTTCTGGATATAGTCTATTTAACGTATTAATAACAAATTCAACCTTTTCCTGCTTATTCATTTTACTTACTTTTATACAAAAATAAAGGAATGAATACATTAAAAGAAGGAAGTAAGGTGCCAAACTTTACAGTAAATGATCAAGATGGAAATACAATCTCATTATCAGACTATAAGGGAAAAAAATTAATTGTTTTTTTCTACCCAAAAGCCAATACACCAGGATGCACTGTAGAAGCTTGTAATTTAAGAGATAATTATAAAGAACTACAAGATAAAGGGTATAGCCTTTTAGGTGTTAGCGCTGATACTGAGCGTAAACAGAAAAACTTTAGCAATAAATATAATTTCCCTTTTCCTCTTTTAGCAGATGTAGATAAAGAAGTAATAAATGCTTTTGGTGTTTGGGGACCCAAAAAGTTTATGGGTAGAGAATATGACGGTATTCACCGTAAAACATTTATAATAAATGAAATTGGTTTAATTGATCGAGTAATTGATAAAGTTAAAACCAAAGATCACGCAGCGCAAATTCTTAATTACTAAGCTTTGCCTTTTCTGTTCTGCAACTAAACAAGCATTTATCTTTGATAATTTCTGAAACTCCTTCTGGTAGCATTTCTTCCCAGCCTTCTTCACCATTTTCAATTTTAGAAAGTACCTCTCTAGAAAATATATCTAAAATTTCAGGATTAAAGTCTTTAATATCCACAACTTTGCCGTTGTATTTAAAGAATTTATATAATTCTTTCATTCGTGGATGAACTTTAAGACTTTCACTGGTTGTATATTCACCAGTTTCAGCATCTTTCATAGGATATAGATATACTTTTAAATCTTTAAAGAATAACTTTCCAAAAGCTTCCAGAATCCCCCCACTTAAATGGCGATAATATTTTTCATCAAATATATCTACTAGGTTGTTTACACCCATAGCTAAACCTAGGCGCATTTTGGTGTATCGAGAAAAGTACTCAACCAGTTTGTAATATTCCTGAAAATTTGAAATCATTACAGTATGCCCCAATGAGCAGAGTAATTTAGCTCTGTCCATAAAGTCTTCTTCGTCTATTTCTCCTTCTGCACGTAAATTTGAAAGTGTAATTTCAAAAATTACTTCTGTTCTTTCTTTTTCAACTTTATTTTCTTTTAGAAACATATCATACGATTTTTCGTACATATCTATGTTTACCTTTGTTACTGGGCGAAAACTGCCTCGTAACGCCAATATATTTTTCTTATAAAGTATTCTTGCAGGTAAGATATTATTACCGTCTGGTCCAAACATTACAGCATCTGTCATACCATTTTTAATAAGTTGTAAGCTCATTAAACGGTTGTCAACTTTTTCAAACTTAGGTCCTGTAAAGTTAATAGTGTCAATTTCTATTTTATCTTTATCGATATGATCGTATAAGTAGCGTAATAATTTTCTGGGAGTATCATACTTATAGTATGCACCATAAATTAAATTAACCCCTAAAATTCCCAACGTAATTTGCTGTAACATTGCATCGTTTTCGTGAAAACGTATGTGTAGTGTTATTTCATTATATTCTTCGTTAGGATCTACTTGGTATCTAATACCTACCCACCCATGGCCTTTATATTTTTTCGCAAAATCTATAGTTGCAACAGTATTAGCGTAGGCAAAGAATAATTTATTAGGATGTTTTTCACGAATAATACGCTCTTCAATAAGCTCCATTTCGTGAGATAACATCTTTTTTAATCTTGATTCTGTAACATAACGCCCGTCATCTTCAATACCATAAATTGCATCACTAAAATCTTTATCGTAAGCCGACATTGTTTTAGCAATGGTTCCAGAAGCCCCACCAGCTCTAAAAAAATTACGAACTGTTTCTTGTCCTGCACCAATTTCTGCGAAAGTCCCGTAGATGTTTTCATTGAGATTTATTCGTAATGCTTTACTCCTAATGGAAGGGATATCTTCGAAATCTTTGTCTCCTGAAATGTGTTCCGGCATAGCAACGGGGTATTAATTTTCCTTTATAACAAAGGTAGTAAATACAATAGGCAAACAAAAAAAATACTGCTATTTTTGTGCATATGAAATCTACACTTACTATTACATTTTTAGGGACCGGAACTTCTCAAGGAATCCCTGTTATAGGCAGTGATCACCCGGTTTGTAAAAGTAATAATCCAAAAGATAAAAGATTACGAGTTTCTGTAATGCTAACTTGGGATAATTATTGTTATATAATTGATTGTGGACCAGATTTTAGACAGCAAATGTTGCGCGAAAATGTTTCAAGAATAGATGGTATTTTATTAACGCATGAGCATAGTGATCACACTGCAGGAATAGATGATATTAGACCTTTTTATTTTAAGCAAGGAAATATCCCTTTTTATGCTGAAAAAAGAGTTTTCACAGCTTTACATCAAAGATTTGGATATATATTTGAAATTGAAGATAAATACCCTGGAGCTCCCACAATAGACGAAATAGAAATAACAAAAGATACCATATTTACTATTGGGGGTAAGCAAGTAATTCCTGTGCAAGCGATTCATAATAAACTTCCAGTATTAGGTTTTAAAATAGATGGATTTACATACTTAACCGATGTTAAAACAATTTCTGATGAAGAAATTGAAAAAATTAAAAACACAGAGGTTTTAGTAATAAATGCCTTAAGAGAAAAGCCACATCAAGCACATCTTAATGTTTCAGAAGCCTTGGAATTAATTAAAAAAATTAACCCCAAAAAAGCATATTTTACACACATTAGTCATTTATTAGGTTTTCACGATGAAATGGAGAAACAACTCCCTGAAAATGTTCATTTATCGTATGATACCCTTAAAATTAAAGTTTAATTATTAGTAGCAAAAATTACAAACAATAGCATATATAGTATGAAGAATAAAATTTTTATGTACCTGTTTTTTTTCGCAATTCTATTTGTCATATTTCAGTATATGAACGAAAAGAAAATTTATGAAAATCAAGAAAATGAAATTAAAACTCTAACAGAGAAGCTTGAAAAAGCTAATGATTCTATACTTACATTAGGCAATAAGGTTGCAGATTTAAACTACTTCACTTTACAAGGAAACGAAAATGCAATGACGTATTTAGAAAATTCAGGATTTGAATCTAAAGAAGTAGAAGTAATGGTTGCAGATGTTGTTTACGAATATAATACCGTAAAAGGAAATAATCCTTTAGTTCCATTTGAAGGTTTAAAAGGGGATATGAAGATTAATAAAATTAGATTTTTAAACCATAAATGGCTTTTGGCAGACTTTACTGATGGAACTTATTGGGGTGAAATGATTTTAGAGTTTACATTTAATAATGAAAATCAGATGGAGCTAAACACAATAGCTTCCTTGTTGTATCCTAATTATTAGTGTTTTAAGAGCCATTCTTTAAATTCATAAAAATTTTGAGGAGCTACACCATGTCCAACAGGAAACTCTGAGTACTCGCATTTTATAGAAAGATTTTCTAGAAATGGTTTTGTTTTTCTTGCCCAAGAAACGGGAATTACTTGATCAACTGTACCGTGAGAAGAATATACATTTAAATTACTAAAATCATTCTCTTTATAATTTTTAGTGAGCATATCTTCACTAATATAACCACTTAAGCCAATAATGTTTTTAACCTTTTCTGGATAGCTTAAGGCAACAGAAAAACTTAAAATTGTACCTTGGCTAAAACCTAATAAAGTAACTTCATCTTTATTTATATTGTATTTATCAACTATTTCATCAATACAATTTGCTATTAAATCTCGAGAAGCAATTGCTTGTTCTGTATCGTTAAATTTTCCATCTTCAGAATCAAAATAAATATTATACCAGGCATTTCCATATGGTTGCATTGGTAGAGGAGCCTTTAAAGAAACAATGGCATAATTATCTGGAAGTTCAGAAGCAAAAGAAAACAGATCGTTTTCATCACTTCCAAAACCGTGGAGCATAATTATTACTGGTGATTTATCTGTAGTTACCTTGGGAGCTTTATAATTATGCTCAAGTTGTAATGTTTGTTTTTGCATATTTCAAAAATAAAAGATGCTACATAATTGTAGCATCTTTAAAACTTAATTTTTTTATAAATTTTTATCCAATTCCCTTAAACCATTCTTGAAATTGCAATCCTAAAACTGGAATAGGTTTCATCTCACCTTGAATTGCACTAATTAAGCCCAAAATCCAAAGAACTAAAACCCCGAGGTTTAAAATCCATCCAAGAACTGGAATTCCCAAAATATTTATAACTACTGTAAGAGCAAGACCTAAAAGCATTATGCCTAACATTTGCCTTATATGGAAAGAACCTAAAGCGGTTTTTTCACCATTATTCATTATTAAAGCAATAACCCAGCCTATTAATGTTATGTACGATATTACTGCAACTGTTTTGCCTTGATCTGATATTTGATTTTCCATTGATGAGATTATTAGTGGTTGGATTTTAAATAATTAGAGCATTAAAGATAGTTTATCTAATCTAAAAATGTAAACCATTGCTGAAATTTTTTACTCAATATAGGTATAGAGGGTTCTCTATTTGTAACGGCTGTAAAAATTGAAAATACCCAGAGTATTACTGAAGAAAAATATAAAATATCTCCAATTAATAAATGTATTCTTCCTTGAAAAACTAAAGCAATAAATAATAAGAGTACAAGCCCAAACATATTTTTTATATGGTTTGTGGCAAATATATCTTTCTCATCACGGTTCATAAAATAAGCAATCAACATACCTACAAATGTAATATAGGCGATTACAGCTTTGTTTTTTCCTTGTGGAACTATATTCATAATATGTTAAGTATTTAAAACTAATTGTTTGTTTGAATATATTCCGTAAGCTTTTCCTTTTAATCTACTTTTTAAAAATGCAGAATTTTTTGAAGTAGATACTATGTCATCTTCAGTAAAAGTCCATTCTACTGTTGGATTAAATAATGTTAAGCTAGCTTTATTACCTTCTTTAATTTCTTCCGAAGCTATTTTAAATGTGCTCTTTAAGTTTGTTAAAGTCTTAATTACTGTTTCCAAGTCTGTAAGTGTGTTTAAGGCTCCAAAACAACTTTCTAACCCAATACTTCCAAAATAAGCATGGTCAAATTCTACTTTTTTATGCTCGATATCAATTGGGTCATGGTCACTTGTAATACCATCTATAGTTCCTTCTTTTATACCTTTTAATAAGGCTTTTACATCTTCATTAGTTCTAAGGGGAGGCATTAACTTAAAGTTTGTATCAAAACTTTCTAGTGTATCATCTGTAAGATAAAGATTGGCAATGGCAACACTACAAGTTACCTGTAATCCTTTCTTTTTTGCATCTTTAATAAGAGATACAGATTTTTTGGTAGAAATAGTGGGAATATGAAGCTTTCCTCCAGTATATTCTAAAATATATAGGTCTCTAATAATTTGTAGTTCTTCTGCGAGTGCGGGAATTCCTTTTAAACCTAAACGCGTACTATTAATTTCTTCATTTACCATCCCGTTGAGAGCTACAGATTTGTCAAAAGGAAAAGATTGTACAAGACCATCAAAATTTTGGGTGTATTGTAAAGCAATTTTTAAAAGGTTTGCATTCTCTATTGGTTTTTTGTAATCGTAAAATGAAACGGCTCCTTCATTATTCATATCAAATAATTCGGCCAAATCTACACCTTTACTTCCAATGGTGAGTGCGCCAATAGGGTAGAGGTTAGTAGTGTTGCCGTTACCTTTTGAACTTAAATATTGAATATTTGCTTTGCTATCTGTTACAGGATAGCTATTAGCATTAATTGCTACATCTGTAAATCCACTATTTGCTGCAGTTTTTAAACCATTAATAATAGTTTCTCTTTCTTCATAACCTGGTTCACCAAAAGATACACTAGAGTCAAACCAGCCTTGTGAAATATGCAAATTCTCTAGTGAAATTTCTTTAATCTTTTTTGGATTAGAAATAGAAGCAGCAATTTTAACAATAATGCCATTTTCTATTAGTACATCTCTATTTTTTAAGTGATGTTTTGATTGTGAATCAACAATTGTGGCAGATTTGAGTATTATATTCATTTATAAAACTTTAGTATAAGCATTTCCAAAATGAGAAATAACAATGCAAAAATAACAAACCATTTCCAAAAACTATTAATTGTGTTAGCTTCTGTAATGGTACTAAATAAATCTTCTACAGAATTATAAAGTTCAATACCATTCCAATCTTCTGGATTAGCATAATATAATGCACTTTCTTTCCTATTGTAATTATAGCTTACAAACTCAATAAGCTTATTATCTTTTTCAATTCTATATGTGTTTGCAATAGAAGGTTCGACTATAGTTGTAATATTAACTTGGTTTGCTTTTGTTTGCTGAAGAGGAATAAACGTCTGTGTTTCATCTTTAAAATTTAAAATTTCATCTTGTTTTAAATCAATAGACACGGCAAACACATTTTGATCTCCAATGGTGTAATATAATTTTGGTAAGGGCAAACTTTGTAACGCCATATTATATAGTGTAGGCACTATTAAAGGAGAACTTTGAAAGTTTGAGTTTTCAGTATTTATAGCAGCAGTAACAAAATATAAATTCCCTCTTTGAAGTATAAAAGGAGAGCCATCTTCATATTTTAAGGGTGCGGAAGCATTAGAACTAATTGAAATGTAGTTGTTAACTTTAGGATATTGAAAATTGACCACACGTTTTTCAAATACGTCTTTATAAAGTGGATGATCAAAAATTATTTGAGTAATTTTTTTCTCATTTTCAATTACTTCAGCAATATTTCCTAACTGAAAACTATTTAATAAGGTATTGTAACTATTAATAGTAAGCTTATTTGAAGGGATTATTAACAAACTTCCTCCATTATCTGAAAATGATTTTAAAGAAGTTGAAAGAGAAGCAGGAATATCTTTAACTTCATTAAGTATAATAAAATTTTGAGTTGGAATATCATTATAATTTAAATCATTAAATGTTTGTTGCGAATAGTCAAATTCTGGTTGTTCAAAAAGACGTTGTAAATAAGAACTGTTTGCTTCATTTATAGAAAGTACTTTTATTTTTTTTGCAGCATTTACCGTAAAGAACAGGGTGTTGTCGAAAGATAAATTAGGGTCTATAATTTCAATTCTTCCTTTAAACCCTTCAATATTTTCAATATCAAAAGTAATGGTGTTTTCTTTATTTTCAGAAAAGTCTACGGCCGTTTTTGCAATTAGAACTTCTCCATTATATAATGAAACGGGAACACTAGTTTGAATATCACCAATTCCCGAAACTTTTACTTTTAATTGTATGTTTGCAGCTTTTTTAGTTTCAATATATGCGGTGTCAATGGCAATGTTTGCCGTATTAATTGGTTTTAATTGTACAGCATTTAAAGTAAAATTGTCGTCTTTATCTGGAAAAGTTCCATTCTGCTGAAAATCTGAAACTACTATTAATCTTTTGTCAACTCCAGCATCTTTAGAAAATAATTGATTGGCTTTTAAAATTATTTCTTCAGGGCTTAATTGTGTTTGAGTGAATGGAATTTTTAAAATTTCATTTTTAAAATCTTGGATGGATGCATTTTTCTTAGAGAAATTATTAGTAAACCAGCTAATTTTTTCATCGTTATTAGGCTGTGCATATATATCTTGAATAGCGCGTTGTAATAATGGGCCTTTATTACCCTTAGCCTGCATGCTAAAAGAATTATCTATATATAAAACTGTTTCTTTATTTGTGTTTAAAGCAGTTTTTGACGCAGTAAAAGGTTGTGCAAAAGCAATAATAATACTTGCTAAAGCTAATAAACGCATTAAAAGAGTAAGCCATTTTTTAAGCTGCGAACTTTTTCTGGTTTGAATGGTTACTTTCTTTAAAAAAGCAACGTTTGTAAAATCTACCTTTTGAAACTTTCTAAGTTGAAAAAGATGAATAATAATAGGAATGAGTAGTAAAAAAAGTGCGTAAAGAAGTTCAGGGTGTTTAAACTGCATTCCAAAATTTATTTTTCAAAGATAAAAAATGCAACGTAATATTAGCTATTTCTTTATAGTAAAGGTGAAAGTACTTCCTTTTCCATATTCTGAGTCTAAAGTAATCCCTCCTCCAAGTTTTGAAACTAGGCTTTTAACTGTCGCCAGCCCAATACCCGTGCCTTCTTTGCCACTACGGTCTTTGATACCAGCAGTTTTAAATAGTTGAAAAATTTCTTCTTGTTTCTCTTTTTCAATTCCACGTCCATTATCAATAACAGAAAATTTATACAAATTTACTTCTTCGGTTATGGTAACAGTTATTACACAATCGGTATTTGGGTTATATTTTAATCCATTATCTATTAAGTTGAGCAATATTTGTGAAATAGCAGCCTTGTTTATATTTTTTAAAACGCCGGTTTCAGGATAACATAACTCATTGTCTTTTAAAATAAGCATCTCTTTTATTTCTTCAAAAAGCACTTTTATTTCTACATCTTGTTTTTGCTGTTCTATAAGACTCCCATCTTTATAAAATTTTAAAATCCCGTTTATATAATTTTTAAGTGTTTCTGAAGACTCTTCGATATACTCCAAATATTGTATAGAATCCTCTTTTAAATTAGAACTATTTTCTTCTTTTAAAAGTCTAGTAAGAGAAGTTATATTGGCTAGAGGAGATTTTAAATCGTGCGAAACAACATTAGCAAAGGTATTAAGCCTTTCGTTTCTTTGGTTTTGTTCAATTTGAATTTCTTCTAATTGATGATTCTTTTTATGTAATTCAAATAAATTAACAACCTGCTTTGCTAACATTATTAAAGCATTTTTTTGTTGTGCAGAGAGTGTTCTTGGTTTATGATCATAAACACACAAAGTTCCTAATGGAAATCCATCTGTGTTAATAAGAGGAACACCTGCGTAAAACATGGTTTTAAACTCTTTTACAGCAGGATTATCACAAAAACGTTCATCATTTTTTACATCTTCAACAATAAAAACTTCCTTTTTTTCTAATATAGCGTGCCCACAAAAAGAAGTTTCTCTAGGAGATTGATTAATTGAAATTCCAAAATGAGATTTAAAGTAATTTCTATCTTCGTCTAATAAAGTTATTAATGAAATTGGGACTTCACAAATAGAAGCAACTAATGAAGTAATATTGTCAAAATCTTCCTCTGGAAGAGTATCCAATAAATTATAATTTTTAAGGGCATTAAGTCTTTCGACCTCATTTGGGGGTAATTCAGGGAGCTTCATAAGTTACATATACGTAATAATATGTTTGTTGGATTTTATTTATTTAAAACTGAAAACTTGAAGGTTGTGCCTATACCAAGTTTGGAAGAAACACTTATTTCACCTCCCATACCGTTAACTAGTTTTTGAACTGTAGATAATCCAATACCGTGCCCTTTTTGGCCATTTCGATCTAAATTACCTATAGTAGTAAAAAGATTAAAAATCTCTTTTTGTTTATTTTTAGGAATACCCACCCCATTATCTGTTAAAGAAAAATAGTATTTATTGTCTTTTTGGGTACAGTCAATATCAATCACAATTTTTTCTTTGTCATTGTACTTTAGACTATTACCTATAAGATTTAATAAAATTTGTTCTAAAGCAGCTCTGTTACATGAAAGTTCTAAATCCTCTTCAGGGAAATTAATTTCGCAGTTAATATTTATATTTAAAAGATCAATAATTTCTTCTAGTAGGTGGTTTAGGTCAAATAATTCATTACTATGAGATACTATTTTATCACTCTCGTAATGCGCTAATAAACCTGAAATATAATCGCTTAATGTAAATGATGATTGCTTAATATAACTAAGATATTTTTGACCTTGCTTATCAAACTTTTTTCCATATTTAGCTTTTAGAATATCTGCCGTAATTATCATGTTTGCCAAAGGCATTTTCATATCGTGAGATATTACTCCAGCAAAATTTTTAAGCTCTTCATTCTTATTTCTTAATTCTTCTTGAAGTTTTAATAATATTCTATTTTTTTTACGTTCTTCAAATAGGTTCATTACTTGATAAGCCAAAGCTATTAATGCTTTTTTTTGTTTAGAATCTAAAGTTCGGGGCTTAATATCAAAAACGCATAATGTCCCAATAGGAAATCCATCGGGATTTATTAATCGCACTCCAGCATAAAAAATAGCTCCTTGCTCTGTTACTAGAGGGTTATCTTTAAAACGCTTGTCTTTCCTGGCATCTTCAACAATAAAAATGTCGTTTTCGTGAAGAATAGCGTGTCCACAAAATGAAATATCTCTAGGAGATTCATTAAATGGAACACCGTAGTGGGATTTTAAAAAATTTCTATCTGCATCAAGTAAAGTAACTAATGAGATAGGGACATCACATATACTAGCAGTTAATGTCGTTATGTTATCGAAATCATTTTCCGGTAACGTATCTAAAAGTCCATATTCTCTAACGGCAGCAAGTCTATCCTGCTCGTTAACAGGTATACTTGGTTTAATCAAAGTAATCTCTCCTATTATTTAAAGTTGCTAAATATTATAAATAGCAAATAATAATGTAAAAGTAGGTATTTTTTTTAAGTTGGATAAATGAATGTTATTAAATGGCTTTAAATAAGTATAAAACGTATACTTAAGATTCAATAAAATTAGAATCTTTCAAAAACCCCAAGACCAAATAACGCATAGTCATATCGTACTGGATCCCTTGGGTCTAATGATCTAAGTTTATTGTCTAATTCCAATAAAGCTTTGCCATCATTTTGTTTTCGATTAAGTAGTTTAAGCTTTCTTGCTACATTTCCACTATGAACATCAAGAGGACATGAAAGTTGAGAAGGGGAAAGAGAGCTCCATATTCCAAAATCGACTCCCGTATTGTCTTTTCTAACCATCCAGCGAAGAAACATATTAATACGTTTTGCAGCAGAATTTTTTAATGGGTCACTTATATGCTTTTGTGTTCTGGGTAAATGAGGTAAGCTAAAAAAGTCTTTTTTAAAATAATGTATTGCAGATTGTAGAGAATCTTTTTCGGCATATTTAGCAAAAACATTTTCAAGCCCATGGTGATTAATATAGATATTTTGTAATGCTTTAATAAAATAATGCAAATCTTTCTCATTAAAAGTTCTATGTACAAAGCTGGATAGACGATGTACATCTTTTTCAGAAAAATTTACTACAAAATCATATGGGGAATTTCCCATAATATCAATTAATCTTTGCCCATTTTTTATAATACTTTTTCTATTTCCCCAAGCTATGGTAGCTGTAAGAAAGCCAGAAATTTCGATATCTTCTTTTTTAGAAAATTGATGGGGTATTTGTATAGGGTCACTTTCTATAAAGCTCACCGTATTATATAAAGTTACTTTTTCGTCTAGAAATTCTTTAAGTTCAGACTGTTTCATAATCTACAAAACGATTTTACCGTCTTGCATCACCAATTTTCTATCTGCCATAGCAGCAAGGTCTGTATTGTGCGTAACAATTACAAATGTTTGTCCAAACTCATCCCGGAGTTTAAAAAATAAATTATGAAGATTTTCTGCGCTTTCGGTATCTAAATTTCCACTAGGCTCGTCTGCTAATATTATAGATGGGTTGTTAATTAAAGCCCTAGCAACTGCTACTCGTTGTTGTTCTCCTCCAGAAAGTTCGTTAGGTTTATGAGTTTCTCTATGCGATAACCCAAGAAATGCAAGTAATTCTTTTGCTTTTTTTTCTGCTTCAGCTTTGGGAGTGTTTTTAATAAATGCCGGGATACAAACATTCTCTAAAGCTGTAAATTCTGGTAATAATTGATGAAACTGAAAGATAAATCCTAAATTTTCATTTCTGAACTTTGCCAGCTCTTTTCTATTAAGACTAGCAATATCAATATTCTTAATAATAAGTGATCCGTCTAGACCTTCAAAAGAATCTAAAGTGCCTAATATTTGAAGTAACGTTGTTTTACCTGCTCCAGATGCACCAACTATTGAAACAATTTCTCCTTTTGTTATATGTAAGTCAACACCTTTAAGAACGTGTAAAGTGTCGTAATATTTATGAAGATTATTTGCTACTATCATTCAGAATTGTTTTCGATGTGAATTTACTGTTTTAGAAAGATTCCCACAATTGTTACGAAGTTTTATTAAATAAGTCTTTAACGTTATTGTAATCAATAAAATAAGTAACTCTTAACGATACAGTGTTTTGTTGATTTTGACTAAAAAGATTGTTTAAACTCTCACCATAGTTTAATGTTGAAAGCTCGTCTTGGTTAAAAATTTGGTTTCTATAGAGTAGGGTAGCCTCACTACCAGGCGCAAATCTCCATCTAAAACTTAAATCTAAATTCCAAATATTGAAATTTTGGTTTGGATTATTTTCAGAAATATCATAATCTGTAATACTTCTGCTGCCATCTTCATTAAGTGAGTAATAAATGTTGTCTGTATAATCAACAGAGCTCCAAAAGTTTCTAAAACGCAAATCAATTGCTTTGTATGGGTCAAAATTAAAACTAGCCGAAATAGTATTCTCTATGTTAGTGATATCACGCTGACCAAAAAAGATATCTGTGTCTGTGTTATTTACATATCCAAAATTATTCTCTCTAATTGACAGGTCTGTCGATAAAATGACTAAAAAACGATCTGAAAATCTATATCTAGGTTCAAAATCAATAGAAAAGTTTTGTTGTGGGTCGTCAAAATAGCTTCTATATCCAATACCCATGTCTAAAGCTAGTTTTTTTCTAAAATCTGTAGAAATCCAAACTCGACCTCCTACATTTTCATCAAAAGTTACAAATCTACCATCAACCCGTGGTTCAAAATAATCATCGTTTTCAGAATTATATCCTACATTTCCGCCAAAAGCAAATCGAGTTACAGTTGCAAAAAATACATTTAAATCTAGATTGTTACCTGTTTGAACACTTGGTTTGTATAATCTTCTATGTCTAAATGTTAAATTAAACCTGTATGTATTAAAAGTGTTTGTTGGTTCAAAAATCTGGTAAGATAACCCACCAACAAAATTGTTAAAGTTGTTTCTAAAACTTAGACCCAAATCGTTTATATCGTAAGTCGTATTTGCAAAATCATGACCAACTCTATATCTAAACCTTCCTTTAATTCTTGAAATATCTAATTCTGAAAGAAAACCTGTGGTATTACCAGTATTGGTATTAACATTACTCATAATAGCCCTTCCAGATGATCTAAAGTTATTGCCTTTATCCGCAATATCAAAAACAAATGCAGAAGTATTAGCATCCCTAAAATTACCCTCTCTTGTTACATTTGTATTAATTAATGAGATTGAAGAGTTACCATTAAATTGTTGGTCCAATACCAAAATATTATAATTTGCTAATGGTTCTACTACTACTTCGCGAGTGGTACCCGTAATAGTATCTTGAATAATGGCATTTGTTTTTTCAGTAATAGCATTAAAAACACCAATACCTAACTGACTCTCTGTTCTACCAGAAACTTTTAAAGCATTTAACAAGTTTACTTTTTCAGGAAACTCTAATACTTGTTCATTTTCTTCTAGATTGCCTACGTTTCCTGTTGGACCACTACCTACTCTTCGAGAAAAGAAAACCCTTCCTTTATTAAACAAATCTGTTCCTTCTACAAAAAATTGTCTGTTTTCTCCAAAAGTCTGTTCAAAAGGACCTAGATTTAACTCTACATTATCAAAAGCTGTTTGACCAAAATCTGGAATGAGTGTTGCATCCAATGTAAAGCTATCTGTTAAACCATATTTAATATCCATACCTGCAGAAAAACTTGTTTCTGTCTCTCCTTCAAAATTTGTTACTACTCCTTGTGCAAATGGAAATAATGTAAGCCTTACTGGGGGATTAATATCTCGAACCCCAGCAACCAAACCACTATATTGAGAGGCAGTACCAATAGAGTTATCTATAAAATTCCAGGTATGAGTTTGATTTTCAGTAATAATTTTCCTGTAAAAGTTCACACTCCAGTTTTGAATTTTTGCTTCAGGAAAACGGAGGGCATTATAGGGTATTTTAAATTCTGCATACCAACCATTTTCATCTTTAGAAGTTTTACTTTCAAAAACAACATTATAACTAAAATCGAAATTATTTTGTGAAGCAATTGCATCACCAATAGTTCCTGCACTTGTTACAAAAAAATGTGTCTCGTTTATACCATCGTTATACGTGTTTAGAGCAATTGAAAAATGATCTGCCTGAACAAATACTTCGTCCCTTTGAGAAAACTGACTGGCAATTTTACTTGGGTTAGGGTCAAACATATAGGCGGCAATATAAACAGCTTTGTCATCATACGCCATTTTCACTTCAGTTCTATACGTTTCTGGTATTATACCTGAATTTCCAGGTTCATACATATTAAATTTTCCATTTGGTTGTAATGCTTGCCAAACATCATCGTCTAAGAGTCCGTCTATTTTTGGAGGATTTTCAATTCTAACAGCTTCAATAGTTTTTTGTTGTTGAGAATTAGCTCTATATGAGAAGATTAGTAAAAGAATTAAAAAGGAATATTTTAGCATGTATTTATTTTTGCTCTCTAGATTGGATATTTTTTAACTTGACGAACAAATCTAACGTACTACCTTGGCGTGAAGTATTAATAAAAAGTTAAAATGACACATATTTATTAAACATATATGTATCAATCGTAATATTGTTTAAAAGATGAAAGAAAAGATAGAACAAGTAGTTTTTGCAGCAGGTTGTTTTTGGTGTACAGAAGCTGTTTTTCAGAGATTAAAAGGCGTAGAGTCAGTTGTTTCTGGATACACAGGAGGTACAATAAAAAATCCAGCATACAGAGAAGTTTGTACTGGTAGAACAGGACATGCTGAGGGGATTAAAATTGATTTTAATAAAGATGTAATTTCTTACGATACGCTATTGGAAGTATTTTTTACTACCCATGATCCTACAACACTTAATCAACAAGGAAACGATAAAGGAACTCAATATAGAAGCGCAATATTTTATACTTCGGAAGAACAAAAAAACAAATCTGAAGATTTTATAGCATTATTAAATAAAAACAAAGTTTTTGACAATCCAATAGTGACAGAAATTAAGCCGTTAGAAACTTTTTATGAAGCTGAGGTAGATCATCACGATTATTACAATTTAAATAAGCAACAGCCTTATTGTCAATTTATTATTACGCCTAAAGTAGATAAAATAAAAAAGTTTTATTCAGATAAATTAAAAACCAATTAATGGGATCATATAAGTTTTTTGAAGAGTATAATCACGAAGTAACAGAAGATCTAAAAAATAATTTTTCTGAAATTTTAAAAGGAGTAGGAGAAGATATACAGCGAGAGGGAATTGTAAAAACACCTGAGCGTGCTGCAAAAGCGATGCAATTTTTAACTTCTGGTAATTGTCAAGATCCAGCAGAAATATTACGCAGCGCAATGTTTGAAGAAGGATATAACGATATGGTAATTATTAAGGATATTGAACTTTATTCCTTATGTGAACACCATATGCTCCCTTTTTTCGGTAAAGCTCATATTGCTTATATACCTAATGGATATATAGTTGGATTAAGCAAAATACCTCGAGTAGTAGATGTATTTGCACGTCGTCTACAAGTACAAGAAAGATTAACCCATGATATACTAGAATGTATAAATACCACTTTAAAGCCAAAAGGTGTCGCGGTAGTTATAGAAGCTTCTCACATGTGTATGATGATGAGAGGAGTACAAAAACAGAATAGTGTTACTACTACATCTGGATTTAGAGGTCAATTTGAAAAGATTGAAACTAGAAACGAATTTTTGAAATTGATAACAAGCGATTTATCATAATCTTTGGTATGTTTATTGCATTATAGATAGTATTATTATCTATAATTAATAAACCATGAATAACTCAAAATATAAACTACTTCGTAAGGGGCTTTTGTATGATGCAATTGGTATGATCACATTTGCTATTCCATTAATTGGTCCCTTTTTAGACTTGCTTTGGGCGCCTTATGCAGCAAAAAAAATGAGTGAAATCTATAAAGGCACTGAAGGTAAAATAGCTTCGGTATTAGTATTTGTAGAAGAACTTCTCCCTGGTACAGACTTTATTCCTACTTTTACATTAATGTGGTTATATAGTTATGTTTGGAAAAAAGCTCCAAAACAAACCCCTCAAACAATTGAAATTAAAGTAAATGAATAAAAAAAAGCCTTCGATTTATCGAAGGCTTTTTTTATTTAGAGCAATAACTTCATATTTAAATTTATACTTCTTCCAATATTGGCAATATTTTCTTGTTTCAACCTAGAGAGATGCGAAATATAACTTTCGTTTGTTAAGTTTGTCACATTAATTCCTAACGAGAGAGTTGTCTTGTTGAATTCAAAACTAGTACCTCCTCCAAAGTTTAAAAGGTTATAACTATTTGTAGGTGTTTCAAAAGAGCTTATATTGTTTTGATTAAAAACATTTTTTAAACTTATAAAAGTATAGGAGTCATTTAAAAGTTTCCCTTTATTAAATTCGATTCTAAGTGTGTTAGTGAGTGAGTTAGCAGGAATTAAAGGTAGATAGCTATCATCTTTAAGTTTACCTGTAACCGTTTCAAAACTACTTTCTAAGTGTAACCAATCTAAAGGATGAGGGTGGATGTGTACTCCTAATTCCCCTCCATAAAGTGACGCGTCATCTTGTATATAATCATACACAAAATTATCTTCAATGATTTCGCCAGTGGGAGTTATATATATATAATTAGAAATTTTATTATAAAACCCATTTGCAGAAACTTCAAAATGTTCATTATTATATTCTAAAGACAAATCTGTTTGAAGATTTTGCTCATTTGTTAAATTAGGATTACCTATTTCGTATCTATTAGTTCCTTCATGCACGCCATTTGAGGTTAACTCAGCAAGATTGGGTGCTCGAAAACCACTTGCTAGATTAACTCTTGCTTGTAGATTTTTAATAACCGCTACTTTAGCACCAATTGCAGCATTAAAACTATTGAAGTTTTTATCTAGTGGAGCAATATAACCTGGATCTGTACTACTACGTGCTGCCTCACTTTGTATCGAACGATTATCGAATCTTAATCCGGCTTGCAAATCAATTTTTTCTAAGTGGTAATGAGTAGTTGCTAAAACACCAACATCTCTTGTCTTTGCATCTGGGATTAAAATTTCTTCACCAAAATTTTTATTGGTTTGATACATTCCTTGAACTCCAACAATAGTTTCAAAATTACCTAAATCTGGAAGGTTATACTGAACGTCATAATTAAAGGTGTTTAGTTTGAGTTGTAATGCTGCAGGAGACTCATCTGATGTTCTTAACGCATTAGCTTCAATTTCTTCAAACTCTCTCCTATTATTAAACAAGTACCCTCCTTTAATCACAAGACTTGAGTTATTAAAAAAATAAGTGTTATCTAAGCTAATAATATGGTTATCAATTTTTTGATAAGGAGCCATCATCGCTTTAGATGTTGTTTGTTCACCAATCACTTCTGTAATGCCCACGTTTGTTCTTGTGTAATTATAGCGTAATGTTGATTTTAATTTTGAATTTTGAAAACGTAAACCAGATTTAAAATCAGTTTCATTAAATCTTGAATTTGTAACTCGATAATCTTCACCTGTTTCATAATCACTATGCGTTACAAAAGCACCTCTGGCTATAAACTTTAATTTTTTTCCTGAAGCTTGAACTCCTATATTACTTGAAGTTCCAAAAGTGTTTGAAAAATATGTGCTACCTGCATCTGCATGTATTGTATTTGACGGAGCAAATTTTTCGGGATTGAGGTACAAAACGCCACCTAATGCATCGCTACCATAGAGTAGAGAAGCAGGTCCTTTTATAACTTCTACACTTTCAATACCTGCCTCGTTAACTCCTAATCCATGTTCATCACCAAACTGTTGGTTTTCTAACCGAACACCTTGAGTATAGGTTAATACTCTATTAGAACTTAAACCTCTTATTACAGGCTTTCCTATGCCAATTCCAGTGCTAATGGATTCAACTCCTGCAATATTTGTAATACCATTAGATAATGTCATGGCTCCTTGAGATGATAAATCATTGGTAGAAACACGTTCTACCTTCATTACATTATCACTTTGTAGTTTGTGAAAAGGTGTAGAAATAATAACTTCTTCAATTTCTACAGCACTTTCTGTCAATGCTATGTTTTCTATAATAGTTTCATTTTCTGAAAAATAAACTTTCTTTGAAACAGTTGCATATCCTAACAATGAGAATACAACAGTATAACTTCCTTCTGGAATGTTTGAAATTATATAATTACCATCCAAATCTGCTACAGTGCCTTTTTCTAACTGCGGGAAATAGACTGTAGCTAATAATGGCTCGTTAGTATTAATGTTTTTAATTGTTCCTGAATAGGTGTTTTGTGCAATAGCTCCAAATGTACAAATACAAATAAGAGCTGAAAATATAATATATCTCACAACTTATTAATTTTTAATTATTTAAACTACTTTATTTAAACTGAAAAATTAAATAATATTGGAGGACCTCTTAAATAGAAACTATGAAAGTTAATATTACTTTCTGAAGAAATATATAGAGTTTGTGGCTTATTGAAATTTTTAAAAGCAACTAACTCTACCGAATTTAAAAAATTAAAATATGGGGTAGAATAATGAAAATCACAAATTGAGCAATCCAGTTTTTTTTCGTGGATATGAGTTGTGATGTCTTTACATAAAGTGTGTTTATGTCCATCAAAAGCATGTCCTAATTGGACTCCTAATGGAAAGAGTAGTGCTAAGAGTAGCGCTACTGAAACATATTTTTTTTGTATATTATTTAATGCTATCAATCTCTTAATAAAAAACCTAATTTTAAACTACGAAGCATTTTTTTTTCAAATGCCCAGAAAAATACAAATTCTCCAAATAACCAACCAAAAAACACTAACAAAACTTGATAAATGGGGAAAATAATTAATATTCTAAATGGCCAGTAAATATACCATCCCATTTCTTTAGTTACTCCACAAAAATCTGTTAATGGAGAGGCTAGCTTTGCAGCAGAGCTACCAGTAATAGCAAAGACAATAAATATAATTGTTAATTGCCAGTTTGAAGTTACGTTCCAGCGTTCTTTAAATTTCTTCATTTAAGTTTTTGATTGTATTTTTTCTCAAAAAACTGAAAATAGTTATATAGTAAGTAATTTACCTCTAGTCCATAATGAACATTAGGGTCGTAATTTATAGTTTGTGGATATAACTCTCTTGAACTATTCAAATTTTGTACTCTACGATTGTACTCTGTTACGTAAAAATAATTTTTATTTTCCAAGAAGGTCTCACTATAATAGCTCTCTGGTGGTTGTGTCGCTAAAAAATTATTAAAACCTTGTTCAAGGATTATAATTTCATACTCTAATTCTTCATTAGCAATTTTAATTGTATCATTTTGTGAAACTGAATCAACTTTATCTCCTTTCATGGCAGATTTTCCAGACTCACAACTATATAATCCAACGATTATAAGTAAAAAGGCGATTAAATTTTTCATAGTATTTCATTTTTTATAAAATTACTAAAATGTATGATTTTACTAATGCTTTTAACGCCATTTAACAAAAAAACCACCCTAGAATTTCTAGAGTGGTATATTATTTTTGTGGATATTAAATTATTTTCCGAATAACCCACCTAAAAGACTTCCTAAACCACCTTTTTTCTTATTACCTCCCAGCACCATACCAGCAACGTCATCAATAATACTTCCATCACCATCAGCATCTAATAATGTTTCAATAAGAGATTGATCGTGTTTACCATTATTTCCCATTACAGATCCTAATAAATCACCAATTCCATTTTGACTAACATTATCCTTTCTTTTTTGACTTCCTAAAACACCCATCAAAATTGGAGCAGCAATTTTAATTATTTGACCAACAGAAGATGCATCAACACCACTGTTTTGACTTATGTTTTGTTCAACTTTTTGTTGATTTCCGCCAAGAACATGTTTTAAAATTCCAGCACCATCGTTTAAAAGACTATTATCTGGAGCACCACCACCTAATAAACCACCTAATTGGTCTAAAATTGAACCATCGTGCCTATTGTCTTCTAAAGCTTTATTAAGGCTTTGAGCGCCTTCAGGAGTTGCAGCATTACGTTTCATAGCTCCCAAAATTGTTGGTAATGCCATACTTAATACTGCAGCAGTTTTATCTTGTGATTGACCTGTTTGAGCACTAGCGCCACTAATAAGTTGACGACCCATATCACTGTTTAATAAATCTAAAATTGAAGCCATGTTTTTTTTATAAGTTTTAAATGTGAATGGTGAAGATAGTTAAAAGTGATGTTTTTCTTTGATTTATAAAGGGTTAGTCTTTAAAACTTATGTGTGTTTTCGAAGAAAAGTTTATTAATTCGGTTATCGCGCGCTCAGTTTTTTTAAAGTAAAATCTCTTTAATTTGTTCTGCAAGCTCTGTTCCAATTCTATCTTGGGCCTCTTCGGTTGCTGCGCCAATATGTGGGCTTAAAGAAATCTTGTGATTCATTAAAACCTTTATAGCAGGAGTAGGCTCTTTTTCGAAAGTATCAAGACCTGCAAATGATAATTTACCGCTATCTAGCGCTTCAATTAAAGCAACTTCATCTATAACGCCACCTCGAGCAGCATTAATAATTGCGGCACCATTTTTCATCTGTGCAATTTCCTCTTTACCAATTACATATCCATTTTGTGCAGGTACGTGTAAAGTAATAAAATCACTGTGTTTTATTAATTCAGAAACAGGCTCTGTTTTAATTTTAAGTGTTATTTGTTGTCCGTCATAAAAATCTAATGTAATATCTGCTTCTCCAACGTGACTGTCACTTGCAATAACTTTCATCCCACATCCTAAGGCAATTTTTGCTACTTCGCGTCCAATACGTCCAAAACCAATAATTCCTATTGTTTTTCCTCGTAATTCACTTCCAGCTGCGTAATTTTTTTTAAGATCTTTAAATCTACTATCACCATCAAGTGGCATATTTCTGTTTGCATCATATAGGTAACGAACACCTCCAAAAAGATGTGCAAAAACTAATTCTGCAACAGATGCAGATGAAGCAGCAGGAGTGTTTATTACTTTTATTCCTTTTTCTCTAGCATACTCTACATCGATATTATCCATACCAACTCCACCACGTCCAATTACTTTTAAACTTGGACAAGCATCAATTAATTCTTTTCTAGCAGTAGTAGCACTTCTAACTAAAAGAACATCAATATTATGTTCATTTATATATTTAATTAATTGTTCTTGCGCTACTTTAACGGTTATTACTTCAAATCCTGCAGCTTCTAATGTTGCTACTCCTGTTTTTGAAATTCCATCGTTTGCTAATACTTTCATAATTATATTTGTTAATCTTTTAATTATTGTTCTCTAACTTTTTCTTTCCAACTCTTTCATTACATCTACTAGTACTTGAACGCTTTCAAGAGGTAAAGCATTATACATAGATGCTCTATAACCACCTACACTTCTGTGTCCATTAAGTCCGCTAATGCCAGCTGCTTTCCACATATTATCAAAAGTATCTTTTAAGCTTTCATTTTCTAATGTAAATGTTGCATTCATTTTAGATCTATCATCTGGATTGCTAACAAACCCTTTAAATAGAGGGTTTTTGTCTATCTCAGTATATATCAAAGAAGCTTTTTTATTATTTATTTTTTCTATTGCTGAAATCCCTCCCATATCTTTTAACCACTCTAAAGTTAGCATAGAAACATATACAGGAAATACTGCAGGTGTATTAAACATACTATCTTTTGAAATATGAACTTTATAATCTAACATAGCAGGAATTGTACGAGAAACTTTTCCTAATACTTCTTCTTTAATTACAACAAGTGTAGTTCCTGCAGGACCCATATTTTTTTGAGCGCCAGCATATATAATATCAAATCTCGAAAAATCTAATACCCTAGAAAAGATATCACTACTCATATCACATACTATTGGGATATTAGTTTTTGGAAAATCGTGAAGTTGTGTTCCAAAAATAGTATTGTTACTAGTACAATGAAAATAATCTGCATCTAGAGGGATACTATAATTTTTAGGTATAAAATTAAAGTTTTGTTCCTTAGAAGAAGCTACAACATCAACATCCCCTAATAATTTTGCCTCTTTTATTGCCTTATCAGACCAAGTGCCAGTATTTAAATAAGCGGCTTTTTTTTCTAATAAATTATAGGCAACCATTAAAAACTCAAGACTTGCTCCTCCTTGTAAAAACAATGCTTTGTAGCCTTTGTTTTCAAGACCTAAATGTTCTAATGCTAATTGACGAGCATTTTCCATTACATCAACAAAGTCTTTACTTCTGTGTGAAATTTCAATTAATGAAAGATCTAAACCATTAAAGTTTAGTACAGCTTCTGATGCTTGTTTTAAAACTGATTGTGGTAAAATACAAGGACCAGCGCTAAAATTATGTTTTTTCATGAGAGGAAAATTTTATAGTGCAAAGATGTAAAATCTGTATCTAAATTGGGTTAAATAAATTATAACTTATTATCAAAGTTTCAACAAAAAATCTAAGGTATCTACACCATCTGCATACTCCCATAATTGAGGTGTTTGAGCATCACCAAATGGAATATTGTCTTTACCAATAATACATTGTATATTTTCTTTTTTTGCATCCAATTCTTTCGATAATTTCTTTACATCTTTATAATATTCATAAAACACGACAGAAATAGGAGAGGAGAAACCTGTATCTTCTTTAAGTAGCATAAATTCATTATCTAATAACGATAAACTACTCATTAAATAAACAGCTTTGTTATAATCGTAATTATTAATGTATTTATTATTATTTATAATACCTTTCCACGAATACATTGCGTTAAAAAAAGGATCCATATTATACCCTTCTGGTAGATATACTTTAGATACATTGCGACAACCTAAACCAAAATATCTAAAAATATCATTGGCAAGAGATTCTAATTCTTCTGGTGTTTCATTTCCAGTTAGAATTGCAACAGAATTTCTATTTTTCCTTATGATATGTGGATATTTTCCAAAATAATAATTAAAATGTGTTGCTGTATTATTGCTACCTGTCGCTATTACAGCATCAAAGTCTTCTAATTTTTTATCTGTGAAAGTAATATAATCTTTAAGCTCTGGAGCAATTGTAATTAAATAGTTAGCTAAAAAAGGCAATAATTGAGTGTCGTTTGAAGAAAGTTTGGCGAGCACTTTATTCCCACTTATTAAAACTGAAATAAAATCGTGAAACCCAACCAAAGGAACATTTCCTGCCATTATAACAGCAATAGTTTTTGGCTTATTATCTGGTATGGAATAATTAGAAACCCATTTCTTGAGATTTTCTTCTGAAAGTGCTTCGCTCCAGTTTTTTATTGCAAATTCTACATTGTCTTTGGTAAACCATCCATTATGATGATGAGCAGTTTCAATAAGCTGTAGCATTTCTTCAAAATATTCTTTATTACTTGGAATCGTAGATATAGGTATAGATTCTTCCGAAGAAAATTGTTTTAAAAACCTTCCTAATACTATAAAAGCGTTAATTCTTTCTTGTAAATGCATACTTAGTTTGGAGTTGCCCTTTTTAGGCATTAAATTTGCGCAAAGTTAGAAAAAGAAAAACCGATGGCAATTATAATAACAGACGAATGTATTAACTGTGGAGCTTGTGAGCCAGAATGTCCTAATACTGCTATATATGAGGGTGCAGATGATTGGCGTTACGCAGATGGAACAGATCTTGAAGGAAAATTAATTTTACCTAACGGAAAATCTGTTGATGCAGAAGAAACACAAGAACCTATAAGTGATGAGATTTACTATATAGTTCCAGATAAATGTACCGAATGTAAAGGCTTTCATGATGAGCCACAATGTGCTGCTGTATGTCCAGTGGATTGTTGTGTGCCAGATGATGATCATGTGGAAAGTGAAGAGGTTTTATTAGGAAAACAAGCTTTTATGCATCATAAATAATGTTTAATTTATAGATATAGAAAAAGCATCTACAGAAGTAGATGCTTTTTTTTATTTAAAAATGTCACCCTATTTCCGTACAGAAAGTCTCTGAGTGACATTTCATAATTTGCGAGGGCTTAAATTATCCCTATTACATTTTGTTTTTCTTAATCACTTTTGTTTGTTGTGGGTCTAGTTTATAAACAGTGTTAACAATTACATCATTTTTAGCATCATAACTTTCCACTACAAAATTTCCGTTTTGGTTAAAATATCCAAATGAACTATTTCCATTTTGAGAAAGTATATAATATCCTTTCTGAGATGATGGTCTAATAATAGCAAACTCTGTTGGTTTAGTATCATCACTAGTCATCGTCATTAATTGGTATCCATTAGTTGCATAAGGAGCAAATCTATAATTAATCCCGTCATTAGAATAATCAACATCGGTATTAATCTCTGTTGGAGTCATAACGGTATTAAAGTTATGCTTTCCGTCAAAATTGTTCAATGCTAACTCTTGACTTTCTTTTTTAGTGATAGCTTTTGTAGAAACATCTACACCATCGTTATCCTTTACAGTTGTTTTGGTAACGGTAGTAGTTGTTTTCTCATTTTCATTTTTTGTTTCTTGTGCAAATGCTGTAGTTATTCCAGCTAATGCAATTATAAAAAATAACTTTTTCATCTTCCTTTGTTTTTAAGTTAATAACCAAATAAAAATATTAATTACAAGTGTTAAATAGCCATAATAGGATGATAAGACTTTCCTAAACTTACTTACGTTTAACATATTTTAAGATAAATTTTCTTAAAATAAAAAACTCCCTCGTAAAGAAGGAGTTTATAATTAAGATAAAATAGGATATTATTAAAAATTGAAATTTAAACGAGAATAATAAAATGCACCGCCAAATCCCATTTGTACAGAATCCCAATAACCACCACCCTCTGTCCAATCATCTTGTTGGTCTGGATATACATTAAATAGGTTGTTTGCACCTACATTTAGTTTTAAGCTTTTACTAATTACAAAACCAAAATTAAGATCTGTAACAAATTTTGCAGTATAGGTATCTGTAGCTGCTGCTATTTGGTTTTCAAAACTTCCGTAATCTGCTGTGTCTTCAAAAACTTGAAAGTCTAATAATTCTACTTCAGCAAATCTAGTTACAGAAACACCTACGCTAAACCAATCTCTATCATAATTTAGATTTGTTGTAATTTTACTTTCTGGGGCTGAAGCTAGTAAAAAGGCCTTATCTCTTTCTCCAAAAAATGTTTGCTCATCTAAGGCGCCATTTTTAACGTCTTTAATCACCATATTATTAAAGTTAGCTAATACAGAAATATTTATGTTATTATTATTAAAGCTCTCTTTATAAGTAAGTACAACATCCAATCCAGTTGTTTCTGTATCTGCTCCATTAGCGAAAAATTGAGCAGAATCTACGTTAGGAAGGTTTGGTGCCGGGAAATTACCCGTTAAAACTATTCTATCTTTTACATCTATATAATATAAATCTGCTGTAGCTGTAAATTTTGAGAAATTGGCTGTAAAACCTAAACCAGCATTTAATGATTTTTCTTCTTGTAACGGACCTATTCCAAAAGAAGCAGTAACCGGGCTATTATTTGGAGATAATAATTGATCACTTGCTACGCCACCAATAAAATTAGTAAAACGAAGATTGTAATATATTTGCGCTAAAGAAGGTGCTCTAAAACCTGAACTTAAAGATCCTCTAAGGTTAATATTGTCTGTAACTTTATACCGGGTAGCAAACTTTCCGTTTAAAGTACTTCCAAAGTCACTATAATTTTCAAATCTTGCAGCAACACTCACTAAAAAAGCATCGGTAAGATCAAATTCTCCATCTGCATATAATGATGCATTGGACCTACTTCTATCAACTTCATTCGCTGGACCATAACCAGGAAAACCTTGAGACCCACCTGGACGAACATCTCCAGAAATAGGATCTACAGGTTGTGTTTGAGTTGAAGGATCTGTTATTAGAACCCCATTAACATCAAATGTTCCATAAGCACCGGCTTCTCCTGCAAAAATTTTAAAGCGTTCTGTTCTATATTCTGCTCCAAACGCAAGGTTCACTCCACTTAACATATCTTCATAATATTTAGAAAAGTCTGCGTTTACAGTATTTTGTGAAAGACTATGTCCGCCCGCGTCAAAATCTGTTGGTGAGGCAGCTTCTAAAGATGCATTTAAAGTTCCTTTAATGTAATAATGAAAATTATTTATCCCATACGTATTACTTATATCTACTTTCCATCCAGTATTTGTTTCTGTTCTAACTCCTGCCGAAACTGAGTTATCTGTTATTATTGAGGTAATCCTAGGTGTATAACCATTTGGGTAGATAGAAGGTATAACTCTAGCACCATCATTTCTTGTAAAAGCATAAGCATCTGTATCTCTATAATTTCTTCCACCAAAAACATAAACTTCTGTTTTATCATTTACAGGAATTACTGAATTAACAAAGAAATTAAATCCTTCTATAGCAGCTTCCCCAAAACCTTTTCTAAAATCGAAGGTTGGTCTAAGTGTTTTCTTTTTATTAATATATTCTGCTGTAAAATTTGCAAACCCTCCTTTTTCACCAATGCCAAAACCATAGTTAGCACCCATTTTAAAAGAGCCTCCATCAAAATTTTTGTCTTCGCCTATAGCATTTCCATCTTGATGAGTATCTAATCTATATCCATCTGTATTCCATACTCCGTAATCTCCATCTGTAAAATTACTCGTATCTACATCTGCATTAGTATTATAAGCACCATAGCTTATGCTTCCTGTAACTTCATCTATATTATCTTTTAAAACAATATTAATAACTCCAGCAATAGCATCACTTCCATACTGTGCAGCGGCACCATCTCTAAGAACTTCAATTCTTTTAATTGCAGAAACTGGTATTGCATTTAAGTCTGTTCCGGTATTACCACGACCTCTTGTTCCAAAAATGTTTACAAGTGATGATTGGTGTCTTCTTTTCCCATTTATTAAAACTAAAGTTTGATCTGGTCCTAAACCTCTTAAAGAAGCAGGGTCTATATGATCTGCTCCATCTGAACCAGATTGTTTGTTTGCGTTAAATGAAGGAGCTGCATATTGTAAGAGTTCATTTACTTCTACTTTACCTAATTGTATTGTTGCACTTTCAATGTCAATAACATCAATAGGTACAGCAGTGTTGATTGCAGTTCTTTTAGGACTTCTTGATCCAACTAAAACAACGGTGCTTAATTCTTCGCCTTCAGCTAACACTACAAAAATTGAACTTTCATTTCCTATTTTATATTCCTGTGAGCTATAACCCACAAAACTAAATTCTAATGTTGCTCCTTCTTCCACAACTATACTAAAATCCCCATCTATTGAGGTAGTGGTGCCATTTGTAGTGCCTTTTTCTACAACGTTTACAAATGCGAGGGGAATTCCTGAAGTGTCTTTCACTGTCCCTGTGACTGTTTTTTGCGAAAATGCAATTCCACAGATTAAGAAAATTAATAAGGTAATTTTTTTCATAAGTTGGTTTGTTAATTTATATTAGTTTTTTGTTCACCTAAAGCTACTATATTAAATTTATCTTAAATCTTAATAGACTCTAATTTTATAAACACTAGAAGTTGATAACAAAATGTATTTATTAATATGAATGTATTTTGACTAATTTTTTTCTACTTTTAGTGTAAAAGTCCTTTATGCCTGCTTGGTTGCATATTACCATCATTATTGTAGTAGTGTATTTTATTATAAGTATTCTTTTATACTATCTACAAGAATTTTTTCTTTTTAAACCTGAAAAATTACCTAAAGATTTTCAATTTTTTTACGAAAATCAAGTAGTTGAAGAGTATAATGTGGAAACTCGTGATGGAGCAATTATAAACGGACTTCATTTTAAAGTGTCAAAACCAAAAGGTGTTGTGCTTTATTTAAAAGGTAATTCTAAAAGTATTAAAGGATGGGGGAAATTTGCAGTAGATTTTACTAGAAACAACTATGATGTAATTATGGTAGATTATCGTGGTTTTGGAAAAAGTACAGGTAAAAGATCACAAAAAGCAATTAAACACGATATTCAATTTATTTATGATAAGATTAGAGAGAAAGTAAAAGAAAGATACATTATACTTTATGGACGCTCTTTAGGTTCTGGATTTGCTACAAAGTTGGCTTCTATGAATAAACCAAAAATGTTGATCCTAGATGCTCCTTATTATAGTTTAAAAAATGTCACCGGGAGATATATGCCTTTTATGCCTTTGTCTATAATTTTAAGGTATCCTTTACCCACTTATAAGTGGCTTAAATATGTAAACTGCCCAATTAGAATTATTCACGGAACTCAAGATAAATTAATACCCTTTAAAAGTAGTGTTAAGCTTTCGCAAATTAAACCAAATCAAACAAGATTATATCCAGTAATCGCTGGTGGACATAAAAACTTAAATACTTTTGAAGAGTACCATAAAATTTTAAATGAAATCATTACTTCAGAAGAAAAAGATATTGATTTAACAACCACAAGTATAGGAGTTAAACATTCGTATAAGAAATAAGATGAGAAATTTTATTCGAATAATAGCCGGTGTTGTATTTCTTTTGGTTTGCTTTGGCGGATATATGTATTTTAAACAAGAAAAATTTATTTTTCCGGGTGGAGAATTAGCTTCAGATTACAAATTTGAATTTTCTACACCTTTTGAAGAATTATTTATAGAAACGAAAGATAGCGAAACTTTAAATGCACTACATTTTAAAGTAAGCAATCCTAAAGGTGTACTGCTTTATTTTCACGGAAACACTGGGACTTTAGCTCGTTGGGGTGAAATAGCTTCTTATTTCACAGAGTTAAATTACAATGTATTGGTAATGGATTATAGATCCTACGGAAAAAGTACAGGTGTTGTTAATGAGAAGGCCATGCTGGAAGATACACAACTGTTTTATAATTACTTATTAAATCAATTTACAGAAGATCAAATTATTGTATACGGAAGATCTATAGGAACAAGTTTTGCAACGTATGTAGCTTCAAAAAATAAACCTAGAAAATTAATTTTAGAAACCCCCTTTTATAATTTAAACGATCTTACAAAAGAAAGATTTTCATTGGTGCCTCTGTATAAATTGCTAAAATACAAGTTGCCCACTAATTCATTTATTGTAAAAGTTACTTGCCCAATTATTATTATTCATGGAACTAATGATAGAGTAGTGCCCTACAGTTCTGGCGAAAAACTTTCAAAAGAAGTGCCAGAAGAACAACTAACTTTTATTAAAATACCCAATGGGAGTCATAATAATTTAATTGATTTTGATAGCTACCAGAAAGAGATTAAAAAAATTTTAAAATAAAAAGACCGCTATAATTTATTATAGCGGTCTTTAATAAAAAAAAGGGTTTAATTAATTATCCTTTTTTAATTTAGCCATACCCTTTGGTCTGCTTTCTAAAGCAGCTTTTCTGGCAGCTAATTCTTCTTCCAATTTTCTTTTATTTTCAGCAAGAATAGCTTTTTCTTTTGCAGCTTTTTCTTTTTCAGCTTTTACAGAAGCAGCTAATTGCGCTTCTTTATTTTTTGCGATTTCCATTCTAAGCTGGCTGTTTTGAGCATCTATAGAAACTTCGTCTGCAATAACTTGTACATCATCACTTTTGTTAGCTAATACAGTAGTTTTTTGATCTTGTTTTTCTGTACCCTCTACTTTAAGAGTCTCTTTTACTTTAGCCGTTTCTTTTACGACCTTAGTTTCCACTTTAGTGTCTTTTAATGTTACTTTTTTAGTAACCGTTTCTTCTTTTACATCGACATTTTCTTGCCCGATTGCAGCCATTCCAGAAAAAGCAATTGCTGCTATTGTTAAAACTAATGTTCTCATTTTATTTGTGATTAAGGTTATATTGTGTAAACCTACTCTATAAGTTGTTAAATATGTGTGAAAACCAATTAAAAGTATTGCCAATCTTTTTCTGAAAACGGTCAAATTAAAATGTAAAAATTGTGTGTATGATGTGTATATTTGCAGCTTCAAAATAAAATTAAGAATGAAAGCAGGAATCGTAGGATTGCCAAATGTGGGAAAATCAACCCTTTTTAATTGTCTATCTAATGCAAAAGCGCAAAGTGCAAATTTCCCTTTTTGTACTATTGAGCCAAATATTGGTGTAGTTAATGTACCAGACTCAAGATTACTTAAATTAGAAGAATTGGTAAACCCAGAGCGAGTTATGCCTGCAACTGTAGAAATAGTAGATATTGCTGGATTGGTAAAAGGAGCTAGTAAAGGTGAAGGATTAGGGAATCAATTTCTTGGTAATATTAGAGAAACAGATGCAATTTTACATGTACTTCGTTGTTTTGATAATGATAATATAGTGCACGTAGATGGAAGTGTAGATCCTATTCGAGATAAAGAAACAATTGATATAGAATTACAGTTAAAAGATCTTGAGACTACAGACAAAAAACTTGAAAAAGTAAAAAGAGCTGCACGAACTGGTAATAAAGAAGCACAAAAAGAAGAAGCTGCTTTATTAAAAGTAAAATCAGGATTAGAAGCCGGAATCTCAGTGAGGGCTATAGATTTAACAGAAAGCGAAAGAGAAGAATTTATTGATCAGATGCAATTTATTACAGATAAACCTGTAATGTATGTCTGTAACGTTGATGAGGAATCTGCGGCATCTGGGAATGAATATGTAAATAGAGTTCAAGAAGCGGTTGCAAATGAAAATGCTGAGGTTATAATTCTAGCTGTTGGTACTGAAGCAGATATTACAGAATTAGAAACATTTGAAGAACGCCAAATGTTCTTAGAAGATTTAGGATTAAAAGAACCAGGTTCTGCAAAATTAATTCGAGGTGCTTATCACTTATTAAACTTACAAACATATTTTACAGCAGGAGTTAAAGAGGTACGTGCTTGGACAATTCCTGTAGGTGCTACTGCACCGCAAGCTGCTGGCGTAATTCATACAGATTTTGAAAAGGGATTTATTCGTGCAGAAGTAATTAAATACGAAGACTTTGTTAACTATGGAAGTGAAGCAAAAGTTAAAGAAGCTGGTAAAATGGGAGTTGAAGGTAAAGAGTACATTGTTAAGGATGGTGATGTAATGCACTTTAGATTTAATGTATAAGCTTTAATTGGCTTTCTAAAATATAAAAAAGGTTGAATAATATATTAATTTTATATTATTCAACCTTTTTAATTTTTTAAAATGTTAGTTTAACTGCCATAGCAGTATATTCATCTCCTAAAAGGCTTCTTCCTCCTGTAGGATAAATAGACACGTTATTATCTTTTCTTTTATGTAATTCAGGTACTAAAATACCTGTAGCTGCACCAAGAACATAGCCTAATAATACATCTGTTGTAAAATGCTGACCAGCTTGTAATCTAAAATAACCAACTCCTGCTGGTAAAGCAGCTGCACCAGCCCAAATCCAAACTTTACCTTGCGCATCTGGATTAAAGTCACTAAATGCTTTTGCTGCAAAAAATGTTGCTGTTGCAGTAGCCGCTACGTGACCAGAATAAAAAGAACGTTGACCATTGTTACTAGTACGTCTATCTAATGAGGTATCACCACTTTCATCATAAACATAAGGTCTAGATCTGTTAACCAATCCTGCCGTAATAGAGTATATTGCTGCTGTAGTTGCTAAGCTTTCTATATAAAGTCCAATATATTGCCCAGTATGATCATTTATTTCATCGTCAAATAATAAAACAAAAGGGGCTGCAAAAGAAAGCGCAAAGGGGATGTCACTTATTTTGTTTGCATCTTCATCGTGATTTCCAATGGCCCATTCGTCTAGAAAATTAATATTTCCTTGATCTGCAATAATTTGGTTTAATTCTGCTTCTGTGATATCATCTTTATTTTGGATTAGTAAAAGTCCACCTGCGCTACCAGCAAGACCAACTCCTGTCCAGATACCATCTGTAACCCAATTCCACTCATAAGGAGATTCGCTTTTTTGAGCATTACTATAAAAAATACTAATTAAGAAGATGGCTAGAAGTGTTATTTTTTTTGACATTTTTGTGTTTTAGATTGTTAAACTTTAATGTAAATCTAATGTAAACTCTTTCGGATATTTTTCTATTTAACATTTCATTAATGGAAATTTATAGAATGATTTAGAAATAACTTTTATTTAAAATGTATAAAAAGTTCAAATTTCCAGTTCAAATTTTACTAACAATCACGCTGTTTTATTGTTAATTACTTTCCTTAAAATTGGTTTCAATTTTTCCACTATACCTTTATATTCGTAGCTACACCCTTACTTTATGGCAGAAACAAAATATACAGAAGATAATATACGATCGCTGGACTGGAAAGAGCATATCCGTATGCGTCCCGGGATGTATATTGGTAAGCTTGGTGATGGATCTACTCCAGATGATGGTATCTATATTTTACTAAAAGAAGTACTAGATAACTGTATTGATGAGTTTGTGATGGGAGCTGGAAAAACTATCGAAATAAAAATTAAAGACAAAGAAGTAAAAGTACGAGACTACGGACGAGGAATTCCTTTAGGGAAAGTTGTAGATGTAGTTTCAAAGATGAATACTGGAGGTAAGTATGATAGTCGTGCTTTTAAAAAATCTGTTGGATTAAATGGAGTTGGTACAAAAGCAGTAAACGCACTTTCAACTTTTTTTAGAGTTGAGTCTGTTCGGGATAATAAGATTAAAGCTGCAGAGTTTTCACAAGGTGAGTTAACAAGTGATCCACCAGAAGAAGAATCTACTAAGCGTAAAGGAACCAAAGTTACTTTTGTTCCAGACGAAAGTATTTTTAAAAATTATAAGTATAGAACAGAGTATGTAGCAAAAATGCTTAAAAACTATGTATATCTCAATCCGGGATTAACAATAGATTTTAATGGTGAAAAATTCTTTTCAGAAAATGGTTTAAAAGACCTTTTGGAAGATAATATTTCTTCCGAAGATATGCTATATCCTGTAATTCACTTGCGAGGAGATGATATTGAAATTGCAATTACACATAGCAAAACACAGTACAGTGAAGAATATCACAGTTTTGTAAACGGACAAAACACAACTCAAGGTGGAACACATTTGGCCGCCTACAGAGAAAGTATTGTAAAAACTATTAGAGAGTTCTACGGAAAGAACTATGAAGCAAGTGATGTAAGAAAATCAATAGTAACGGCAATAAGCATAAAAGTAATGGAACCCGTTTTTGAAAGTCAGACAAAAACAAAGTTGGGTTCTACAGATATGGGAGGAGATTTACCAACGGTAAGGACCTATATCAACGATTTTGTAAAAACACAATTAGATAACTATTTACATAAAAATACAGATACCGCCGAAAAGCTACAACGAAAGATTATGCAGGCAGAGAGAGAGCGTAAAGAGCTTTCGGGGATAAGAAAATTAGCTAAAGATCGTGCAAAAAAAGCAAATCTTCATAACAAGAAGCTTAGGGATTGTAGAGTACATTTAGGTGATTTGAAAAACGAACGTAATCTAGAGTCAACATTATTTATAACCGAGGGTGATTCTGCAAGTGGAAGTATTACAAAATCCCGTGATGTAAATACCCAAGCGGTTTTTAGTTTAAAAGGGAAGCCTTTAAATTGCTACGGACTTTCAAAAAAGATTGTTTACGAAAATGAAGAATTTAATCTTCTACAAGCCGCTTTAAACATTGAGGAGTCTATGGAAGATTTACGTTATAACAATATTGTTATTGCTACAGATGCCGATGTAGATGGAATGCACATTCGATTATTATTAATTACATTTTTCCTTCAGTTTTTTCCTGAAGTAATTAAAGAAGGTCATTTATATATTTTACAAACGCCACTTTTTAGAGTTAGAAATAAGAAAAAAACAAGGTATTGTTATTCCGAAGAAGAAAGAAGAGATGCCATGGAAGAATTAAAACCAAAGCCAGAAATTACTCGATTTAAAGGTCTTGGTGAGATATCCCCAGATGAGTTTGTGCATTTTATTGGTGCAGATATTCGGTTAGATCCTGTAATGCTAGATAAATCAATGAGTATAGAAGAATTGTTATCCTTCTATATGGGTAAAAATACACCAGACAGACAAGAATTTATAATAGATAACTTAAAGTTTGAACTGGATAAAGTTGAAGAGTAATGAGTGACGATATAACCCCAAACGAAGAAGAAAAAAATCAAGGTCCAGATTATTTGGGCGAAAACGAAGATACATCTGGTGATACTATAACCAAAGTAACGGGTATGTTTCGTGATTGGTTTTTGGATTATGCCAGTTATGTAATATTAGAACGAGCAGTACCCGCTATTGAAGATGGTTTTAAGCCTGTACAACGACGTATAATGCATTCACTTAAAGATCTAGATGATGGGCGATATAATAAAGTTGCAAATATAGTAGGGCATACCATGCAGTATCATCCACACGGAGATGCAAGTATTGCAGATGCGATGGTCCAAATTGGACAAAAAGATTTATTAATCGATACTCAAGGAAACTGGGGTAATATTCTTACTGGTGATAGAGCGGCTGCTTCAAGATATATAGAAGCCAGACTTTCAAAATTTGCTTTGGATGTAGTTTATAATCCAAAAATCACCGAATGGCAAGCATCCTACGATGGTCGTAAAAAGGAGCCTATCAATCTTCCAGTTATGTTCCCAATGTTATTAGCACAAGGAGCAGAGGGGATTGCAGTAGGGCTTTCTACTAAAATTTTGCCACATAATTTTATTGAACTTATAGATGCCTCAATTAAGCATTTACAAGGAAAAGGATTTAAAATATTTCCAGACTTTCCCACAGGAGGTATTGTAGACGTTACAAGCTATAATGATGGATTAAGAGGAGGGAAAATAAGAAGTCGTGCCCGTATTAATCAACATGATAAAAATACCCTAGTAATTAATGAGATACCATTTGGAACAAATACATCTTCTTTAATAGATTCAATTTTAAAAGCGAACGACAAGGGTAAAATTAAAATTAAAAAGATTGAAGATAATACAGCTGCTGAAGTTGAGATTTTAATTCATCTACCAGGCGGAATTTCACCAGATAAAACAATTGATGCGTTGTATGCTTTTACAGCTTGCGAAACTTCAATTTCTCCATTAGGATGTGTTATTGAAGACAATAGACCATTATTTATTGGTGTTTCTGAAATGCTTCGACGTTCTACAGATCGTACTGTACAATTATTAAAGAGTGAACTAGAGATACGATTAGATGAATTTGAAGAACAATGGCATTTTGCTTCTTTAGAACGAATTTTTATAGAAAAAAGAATTTATCGTGATATAGAAGAAGAAGAAACTTGGGAGGGAGTTATTGCTGCAATAGACAAGGGCTTACAACCACATATAAAGCACTTAAAAAGAGCAATTACAGAAGAAGATATTGTGCGTTTAACAGAAATACGTATTAAACGTATCTCAAAATTCGACATTGACAAGGCACAGCAGAAGATTGATGCATTGGAAGATAGCATCGCTGAAGTAAAGCATCACTTAGCCAATCTTATTGAATACGCTATAGATTATTTTAAAAGATTAAAAAAAGAATATGGTGAAGGCAAAGAGCGTAAAGCCGAAATTAGAATTTTTGATGATATAGAAGCGACCAAAGTAGTTATTAGAAATACAAAGCTTTATGTAAATAGAGAAGAAGGTTTTATTGGTACAAGTTTACGAAAAGATGAATATGTAACAGACTGTAGTGATATAGATGATATTATAGTATTTACCGAAGATGGTAAAATGATGGTTACTAAGGTAGATGCAAAGACATTTGTAGGAAAAGGAATTATTCATGTAGCTGTATTTAAAAAGAAAGACAAGCGTACTATTTATAATATGATTTATAAAGATGGTCAAAAAGGGCCAACCTATGTAAAACGTTTTGCAGTAACTTCTACAACAAGAGATAAAGAATATGATTTAACTAACGGGAGTAAGGGGTCTAGAGTCCTGTACTTTACAGCAAATCCAAATGGGGAAGCAGAAGTCGTTACCGTTTTATTACGCCAAAGTGGAAGTATAAAAAAATTGAAATTCGATTTAGATTTTGCAGATCTATTAGTAAAAGGTCGTGCATCAAAAGGGAATATTGTTACTAAATATTCGGTGAAGCGTATTGAACTCAAAGAAAAAGGACTTTCTACCCTAAAGCCTCGCAAAATATGGTTTGATGACACTGTGCAAAGACTAAACGTAGATGAAAGGGGAGAGCTATTAGGTGAATTTAAGAAAGAAGATCGTTTATTAATTATAAATCAAAAAGGGCAAGTAAAAACTGTTATTCCAGAACTTACACTTCGTTTTGATGATGATATGATAGTTTTGGAAAAATGGATTCCGAAGAAACCAATCTCTGCTATTTATTGGGAAGGTGAAAAAGAGTTATTTTATGTAAAAAGATTCTTAATCGATAATCCAGATAAAGAAGAAGTTATAATTACAGAACATCCAAAATCTTATTTAGAACGTGTTTTTACAGATTACCTGCCTGTGGCCGAAATTGTATTTGCAAAAAAGCGAGGAGAAGACCGTCAAGATAATTTAGAATTAAATTTAGAAGAGTTTATATCTATAAAGGGTATTACTGCAATGGGTAATCAACTTACAAAAGAAAAAGTTTTAGAAATAAACGCCCTTTCTCCCTTACCGTATGAAGCTCCAGAGCCTATTCCTGCAGAAGAGATTGATGTAATTGATGAAGAAGATGTAAACGAAGATATTTCTAAAAATGAAGATAGAACATCAACATCTACTAATCATAAAGATTCTAATGATGAACCCCCAATTGATGAGGAAGGACAAACCTTACTGTTTTAAATTTTATATTTTCAATTTCTAATTATTTAGTAATCAATGAAATCATTTATTAAAGAATTTAAAAATTTTGCTATAAAAGGCAATATGATTGATATGGCAGTGGGTATTATTATTGGTACTGCCTTTAACAATGTTGTAAACACATTAGTTAAAAAAATAGTAATGCCACCATTATCTTTACTTACAGATGATGTAAATCTCTCAAATAGAAAATATATCCTTCGCGAAGCTACAGATACAGCAGAAGAAGTTGCAATAGGGTATGGAGAGTTGGTTGAGGTATTAATTGATTTTACAATTATTGCTTTAACAATTTTTATTGTAATAAAATTTATTAATAGGTTTAAGAACAAATCTGAAGACCCTAAAAATAAGGAAGTTGAGACTCCTAAAAATATTGAACTACTTTCTAATATTGAAAAACTACTTTCTGAACAGAATCAAATATTAAATTCGAAAAAAGAAAAATAAAAAAAAGCCTACATTTGTAGGAAAATTAATACATTTCTGTTACTGTTGTAATAAAAAATTTTTCTTTATAAAGGAATGCAAAAAATAATCCCCAAAAGATTCTATTTTATATCGATTACTGTTTTTTTAATCTCCTCATCAATATGTTTACTCATATTTATTAAGATAAGACAGAATCATACTAATTCTTATAATAATCAAATTCAGACTTCTGGAAATCTTGCAGCACAAGATTTTCAGAAAACAGTTTATAATAATATTAAATCACTTGAAAATTTAAAATTTAGGATAGAAGAAAGTAATGGAGAGTTTTTCAATTTTCTAGACAATGATTCAAAGAGAATTATAGCACAAAATCCAGCAATAAAGTTTATAGAATGGATAGATAAAAATGGAATCATTACTAGAGTTGTTCCAAAAGAAGAAAATAAAGATGTAGTTGGGCTAGATATAAAATTATTAAAATATAGGTATCCAGATTGGTTAAAATTCAGTCAAAAAGATGTGATAAATATTACACCTTGGGTAAAACTTACACAAGGAGGAAATGCTTTTTTAATTGATGTTCCTGTGTTTTTTAATGGAGAATTTCAAGGCACAATTACTTCTGGAATGGATTTTAAGGTTGAGTTTGATAAAATTAGTAAAAAACTAAATGAACATTCTATTTTAATTAAAGATGAAAAAGGAAACGTGTTTTATAGCTTTAATGATACAATTCCTGCAAATTTTCCTTCTCATAGAATTTTTACTTCAAGACTAGTCCCTGATCCTGCAATATCTGATAATTGGAATTTTCAATTTATTTATAAAGATAATGAGATATACAAAGAACGTATTTCTGTTCAGAATATGGCATTATTTATAGGTTTAGTATTTTCATTATTGTTTTCATTACTTACTTATTTCTTTTTAATTGCTAGACATGAAACACATAGGTTAGAAGTTATAAATAGAAACTTAAATATTGTAAATACAGAGTTAGAAGTACAAAAGGAGATGGCTAATAAAGCATCATTGGCCAAAACTCAATTTCTATCAAACATGAGTCATGAGATTAGAACTCCTCTCAATGCAATACTTGGTTTTTCAAATATTTTACGAAATAAGGGTTTAGGGAAAAAGGAGAATTTATATTTAAAGTTATTACATGATTCTGCGAATGCCTTATTAAGATTAGTAAATGATATTTTGGACATTGATAAAATTGAATCTGGAAAGACAAAAGTTATTTATAATGCGTTCTCTCCAAAAAAAATTATTAAAAAAGTTATTGAAATATATACTCCGCAAGCGGAAAGAAAAAAAATTCAATTAAATTTTCAAAATACAATTAGCGGTAAAAATAAGGTATTAGGTGATGCAATTAAGTTTGAACAAATTTTTACCAACCTTTTAAGTAATGCAATAAAATTTACTCATAAAGGGGCTATAAATGTTTATTATACCGAAGAAATAATTGACTCTAAATTAGTTACTACTCTTATTGTTGAAGATACTGGTATTGGAATACCTATTGATAAACTAGATTTGGTTTTTAATCGATTTGTTCAAGTTGAAGACGGAACAAGAAAACAACATGGTGGAGGCGGTTTGGGGCTCGCAATAACAAAAAGTCTAGTAGAAATTTTACAAGGTGTAATTTCTGTTAAAAGTCACCCGCAGAAGGGAACAAAATTTACAGTGAATATTCCTTTTAATTTAACCGAAGATGCCAAACAAAAAAGTATAGTTGTTGCAAATTACTGTAAAATGAACGCTTTAATTGTAGATGACAATCGTTTAAACAGATTGATACTAGCAAATTATCTTGAAGAAATTGGCATTAAAACAAAAGCTGTTCATGGTGGAGAAGCTGCAATTAAAGAGCTTGAAAAAAAACATTATGATGTTATATTAATGGATATACACATGCCAGAAATGGATGGCTTTGAAACTGTGCAACAAATTAGAAAAAACGGTAACACAACCATAATTATTGGAGTTTCGGCAGATGTAACAAAAGAGGCTATCGATAAAGGGTTTGAGTCTGGTATGGATGAATATTTATTAAAACCCATTGTAAAAAAAGAACTATATAGACTACTTGAAAAATATTTTACAGAAAACAAAGTCGATGCCAACTCTTTTTTAGAATTAATTAATAAATAACTTATTACCTAAGAGATTTTATATACAATTTCTCAACTTTTTCTCTGGCCCACGGAGTTTTTCTAAGAAAAGTTAAACTAGATTTAATCGAAGGGTTTTCAGTAAAACAACGAACCTTTATTCTATTACCCATTTCTTCCCATCCATAAGTCTTAACCAAGTGTTCAAGGATTTCTGCTAATTTAATACCGTGTAATGGATTATTTGGTTGAACAGTCATTAGCTTTTTAATTTACCTGTTTTAAAATCCAATTTGTTATTTCAGAAAGAGCAAAAGGCGAAAATGTTTCATCAAGTCTTGCATATTCATCAACCGTACAGTATGTACAAGATTGAAAAAGATGGTTTAACCCCGGAAATTCTATAATAGTAACATTATTATTACCTGCCTGTTTTAAAGAGGTTTCAATAACAGAAAGGTTCATTTGTGAGGGGACTTGAATATCTTTTTCTCCATTTACAGCTAATACAGGACATTTTACTTCTTTTAGTGCATCTGTAGGATCATATTTTAATAAGTTATTCATCCAGGCACTTGTTAATTGCGATACACTAAAATCTATATATTCTTCTTTGCTTTTTAAAGCACTAATAGCAAGTCCGGGATTTTTTTCTAAAACATTCTTGTAATAGTTTGTAATTTCTTCTTTAAAAACAGCATCATTTTCATTTTTTAAAACAATCTCGTATGCTCCTTTATTAATATTCGATAAGTTTTCAATATATTTTGGGGGATAGCTTAAAGATTCCATGACATACTTTTGTTGCGCGAGAAGTAATATATCACCTCTTATAGCGGTTCCTGCTAAAAGTACTATAAAATCTATGTTAGAAGACCTAGAAGCGACTATAGGAGCAATTATACCTCCTTCGCTGTGTCCAATTAATCCAATTTTTGATGTATTAATTTCTTTTCTAGTTAATAGATATTCAACAGCAGCTTCAACATCTGTTGCAAAATCGTTTGTTGTAGCAGATTTAAAATCTCCTTGAGAAGAAGCTGTTCCTCTATCATCGTATCTTAAAACTGCAATTCCTTTTTTTGTAAGATAGTCTGATAGCACCAAAAATGGCTTGTGCCCCATAAGAGCTTCATTTCTATCTTGTGGGCCACTTCCACTTATTAATACAACTACCGGGAAGTTGCCATTCTTTTTTGGTAAAGTAATGGTTCCTGCTAATGTTATATTAGCATCTTTATTTTTAAATGTTACCTCTTCAGAATAATACGAGAATGGTTCTGTAGGCTCTTGTGGCTTTATAGATTGTTTGCTTTCAGTTTGTGAAAACACCGAAATGGTTAGCGTAAAAAAGAAGGTAAGAATAATTTGATTTTTCATAAAGTATGATTTTATAAAATTAATTAGGGACCTTCGTTTAATTAAAAATAACAATTAGGATTTTAATATTTTTTTAAGCCCAATAAATACGGCACTTTCGGCAGCATCATATTCACCATCTGCTAGAAATAATTTTTTCATTTCAGCAATTAGCTTTTCAATTTCTTTTTTTGAATACCCAAGACGTTCTATAGTATTTTCAATTTTTTGAATACTTTGATAATCATTATCATTATCAAATTCTTTATGAATCGATTTGTATATGTTTTTATCCACTTTAGAGCGAATTATTTCAATCTCTTCTTTACTTTCTATATAATCTGCATTTGCACAGTATAAAAGTAAATATGCACTTAATTCTTCTTTGGACCAATTTGTTTCAAAATCATTCATATTGTTTTGTTTAGAATTAATTATCGTCTTTAGGTTCTTCTATTGTTGTTACAATAGAAGAAGTTCTTTTACGATACTTCATATTTAAAAATTCTATAAAGAGTGAAAAAGCAATTGTAAAGTATAAATATCCTTTTGGAATGGTTCCAACTTCACTGCCAAAAATATTAAGATGCGATAAATGCGCCCCTTCTGCAATTAGCATAAAACCAATAAGTATTAAAAATGCAAGCCCTAATAATTGAACTGTAGGATGCTCATTAACAAAGCGACCTACTGGAGCAGCAAAAATCATCATTATTAAAACAGAAACCACCACTGCAATTACCATTATAATAAGAGCATCTGTGGGATTATTACCAATTCCATTTGTCATTCCTACTGCTGTAAGAATAGAATCAAATGAGAAAACTATATTTATAAGACTTATTTGAATTATTGCTTTAGTGAGCGTTGTAGATCTACTTTTTTTAATTTCTCTTTCATCGTGGCCTTTATCTTCGACCTTTTCATGAATTTCACTAGTACTTTTATATAATAAAAAGAGACCTCCTATAAAAAGTATAATCCCTTGTCCACTAATTCCTGCAGAAATCCAAGACAGATTAATGTGCCAAAAAGGTGCTTCCATAGCAACTAACCAAGATATACCAAAGAGTAAAATAACTCTAATTAACATAGCTAAAAACAATCCAATACTAGTTGCTCTTTTTTGATGTTGTTTAGGAAGTTTACTAGCTGCTAACGAAATAAATATAATATTATCTATTCCTAAAATGATCTCTAAAAAAGTAAGGGTTAAAAGCGCAATTAATGCGTCGGCAGAGGTTAAAATTTCAAACATTAGTTAATTTTTTTTGCTGTTGCTTTTTTCTTAGTTGATTTACCCACTTCATTAAATTCATAAGTGTATTCGTTTCCATTTGTGGTTAGAATTTTCATATGAATTGATTTTTCTTCAGATCTGTTTTTAGGATTTATGTTTTTTAATATAAATTCACAGTTGTTAATCCATCGTATTGATGATGTATCAACCTTTCCTCTAAAGTAATCAATTTCTATAGAATCTTTACGAATCACTTTAGTAGTTACAATTTCCGTCCCAATAAGTGCTTGAGACTCAAACGTACCAGTTTTAAAATCAGCACAATTGCGTTCTACACTATAGCAACTATAAAAAATGGAAATTAATAATAAAAATACAATGATGCGCATAAATCAATTTTTATGCGAATTTCTGAAATTTTACTGAAACTGTTTAATTTTCGTAAGCTTTAAAACTACCATCTTTATAAAAAACTACGATACGTTCAATTTCATTAGTAGTTTTTTGTTGACTTTTTTCTTCTGAAATTACTTTAGCTACAGTTTGATTATCCTTTTTAGGATAATTTATTGTAGGAGGTAAGCTTTCTTTTTTCTCTGAAGATGTTGATGTAATATCTTGAGGAAATTCTCCTTTGCCATTTAACAACCAATACAATTCTACCTCAGGATATTTTTGAAGAACCTTCATCACAAATTCTAAACTTGGCTTATTTCTACCCGAAAGTAGGTGAGAGATAGTAGACCGATTAAAGTCAATTTCTTCAGAAAAAGCAGTAGCAGAAACCCCGTAATAATCGAGTATTTTTTGAAGTCTTTTTGCAAAATCTGAACTGTTTACCATTGTAAACTAAGAGTTTTAATAATAACGTTTACAAATGTAAATTATTCTGATGTATCTCACAATAATAAGCGTTATTTTTATGATTTTATATTAAAATAAAACTTTATATGATTATGTGTAAAATACTGAAAATTAATTATTTAAATATATCTTATTGATATACTCTTATTTTTCATCTTTATAACAACCTTTCTTCCTTAATAATGTTTACAGTTGTACACAAAGTAATCATTAAATCTTGTTTACAATTGTAAACTAACCTTTGTTTACCTTTGTAAACACACTATACTATATATGGATATTATTACTTGGTATAACACCAATTTTGAGCATCAATTATCGGGGAGATATATTACTTTAAATGATATAAATCCTATAATAGAATCTTATGGAAATAAAATTGAAATTATTGAAATTGGAAAATCAGAACTAGAAAAAGATATTCATTTATTAAGAATTGGATCTGGTAAAAAAAATGTTTTAGCCTGGTCTCAAATGCATGGAAATGAATCTACAACTACAAAAGCTATTTTTGATTTTTTAAAGTTTTTAACGCAGTTAGATAATTTTCAAGAAGAAATAAACCGTTTTAAGGATGAATATAGCTTATATGTTATTCCTATGCTTAATCCAGATGGTGCAGAGAGGTACACACGTGTAAATGCTAATGAAGTTGATTTAAACAGAGATGCTAAAAATCTAAGTCAAAGTGAAAGCAGGTTTCTAAATACTGTTTTTACGTCAATACAACCCTATCTTTGTCTTAATTTACACGATCAACGAACAAATTATGGCTTAGACAATACATTGCCTGCTACAGTTTCTTTCTTATCGCCTTCAGCTAATGAAAAAAGAGACCTTACTGCTTCAAGAAAAACTGCAATGAATTATATAGTTAAAATGAATGCTTTTTTGCAGCAAATAATACCCAACCAAGTTGGGAGGTATGACGATAGTTTTAATGACAATTGTGTTGGGGATAAATTTCAAATGGCAGAAGTGCCAACCATCCTTTTTGAGGCAGGGCATTATAAACGTGATTACATGCGGGATATAACGAGAAAGTTCATTTTTGGAGCATTAATTTCATTATTTGATATCCAAGCGAATGCATCAACTAATTGGGGTACCGGAGATTATTTTAAAATCCCTGAGAATAGAATTAATTACAAAGACATTATTTTAAATAACGTAAAACATCCAAAATATAAAAAACCAATTAAGGTTTCAATACAGTACGAAGAAGAGCTTAGTGGCGATACTATTGTGTTTATTCCAGTTGTTAATGATATAAATGTGCCCGATAAAATATATGCTCATAATATCATTGATTTAAAAGGAGAAGAGGTGTTAATAAATTCTCAACAAAATATTTATATTGGTCAAAAAATTTCAGAAATCACCAACAAAAACGGCGATTTGATAGATATTTTTTTAAAATCATAGCTTTTTATTAAATAAAGCTTATTATTTTTGTATAATAATTAAAATTTAATTTTAATATGGCTAAATTTAAGTTAGACGAGACAGATCATCAAATTCTTGACATGTTAATTGAGAATACAAGAACTCCTTTTACAGATATTGCAAAAAAACTCCAAATTTCTGCAGGAACTGTACATGTTAGAGTAAGAAAGATGGAAGAAGCTGGTATTATTACGGGTTCATCTTTACGTTTAGATTATAAAAAACTTGGCTATTCATTTATAGCATACGTAGGTGTGTTTTTAAATAAAACGTCTCAAACACAATTTGTTTTAGAGCGTATAAACGAAATTCCATATGTAACAGTTGCACACGTAACAACAGGTAAGTTTAATATATTTTGTAAAATAAGAGCTAGAGATACAGGTCATGCAAAGAATATTATTTATCAAATAGACGACATAGAAGGTGTTACAAGAACAGAAACAATGATTTCTTTGGAAGAAAGTATAAACGATAAAAAAAGATTAATGCATTCAATTTTTAAAAATATTTAAAGCCTAATATCAAGATTGATATTGACCTCTATACTTTTTTAAAGCATAGGGGTTTTTTTATACCTTTATTAATAAATAAAATTATATGAAGCCTTCTCAGATTAATGCATCAGAGTTTAGTCCATTTTTTAAACAATATATTGCTCTAGTAGATGATATTAATTTATTGGAAGCTTTGGCTAATGGGTTGGTGAACACAACTAGTTTTTTTGAATCTATCCCTAAAGAAAAATTATTATATCGATATGCAGACGGTAAATGGACACCAAAAGAGATTTTGTTACATCTTATTGATACAGAATCTATAATGTGTTATAGAGCGCTTTATTTTGCTCGTAATGAAGGAGCTAATCTAGAAGGTTTTGATGAAAATGTATTTGCAAAGAACTCAAATGCCAATGATAGATCAATTGAGGATTTATTAAAACATTATTTTGCAATAAGAACAGTAACTATTTATCTCTTTAAAAGTTTTAGTGAAGCTGCTTTAATTAAAACTGGTATGGCTAATAGAAATTTAATTTCAGTACGATCTTTAGGTTTTATAATTTGTGGACACGAAATACATCATTGTAATATAATTACAGAGCGTTATTTATCATGAACTTCTTGTCACTTTTAAAAAAGACTTATATAAGTTGGGATAAAAATGATCCTTGGGCTAAGAGTGCAATAATTGCATATTATGCCTTATTTTCATTGCCTTCTTTATTAATGATTACAATGTATATTGCCGGTATATTTCTTGGCAAGGAAGCTGTAAAAGGTAGAATTACAGAAGAGTTAGGTGCATTAATAGGGGGTGATAGTGCTTATGCAATAGAAGAAATGATAGCAAATGTTGCTTTGCAGGAAAACTCTATACTCACTATAATTTTTGGTGTGGTAATCCTTGTATTTGGAGCTACAGGAGTTTTTTTTCAACTGCAAAAGGCTTTAAACGATATATGGAGTGTTAGGGCTAAACTAAATACTTTTATTGATTCTTTAAAAAGGCGAGTTATTTCTTTTGGATTAATATTAATAATTGGTTTTTTACTTCTTATTTCTTTAGTACTTTCAATGCTTATTGATGGATTAAGCTCTTATATGGCCAATTATTATTTTGAAGCTTCTTCTATACTAGTTTCAATTTTAAACTTCATACTTTCAGAAATATTTATAGCTGCATTGTTTGCTTCAATTTTTAAAATGTTACCAGATATAATTATCCCATGGAAAACTACTATAATTGGAGCTTTAATTACCTCATTGTTATTTTTAATAGGAAAATATATTATTAGTTTCTACTTCACACAATCAAACCCAACCTCTGTATATGGTGCCGCAGGAAGTGTAGTTTTAATTTTATTATGGGTGTATTATACTTGTTTAATTTTATTTTTTGGGGCTGAATTTACTGTAAATTGGGCCTTATTAAAAGGCGTGAAAGTGGTCCCTTCAGAAAATGCCACTCTTTCTTATGAGCAGGAAATTGAAGAATTAAGAGCTTACAAGAAAAAAGTTGAAGAAGACAAAAAAAAATCTAATGATTTAGCTTCAAATTAAGATTGTATTTCCTTTAACATAGTTTAGTAAAACATTAATATCAAAACTTTGTTAGCCCTTGTTATTATTGCTATACTTGGGTATACAAAAAATATTAATTTAAAAAACAATAAGATTATGGAAAAGAGAATAGCAATAGTAGCAACAAATGGTTTTGAAGAATCTGAATTAAAATCTCCTAAAGAAGCAATGGAGGCTGAAGGTTTTAAAGTTGATATTGTAAGTGAAGAAAGCGGTAAAATTAAATCGTGGTCCAATGGAGATTGGAGTAACGAATACGATGTTGACAAAACAATTAAAGAGGTAAATGCTAGCCAATATAATGCATTAGTTTTACCTGGCGGAGTAATTAATCCAGATAAATTAAGAAGAAACGAAGACGTACTTATTTTTGTTCGAGACTTCTTTAAACAAAAAAAGCCAGTGGCAGCTATTTGTCACGCAGCTTGGACATTAATTTCTGCAGACGTAGTTAAAGGAAGAAAAATGACTTCATTTAATTCTATTAAGGATGATTTAATAAATGCAGGCGCAAATTGGGTTGACGAAGAAGTAGTTGTAGATGAAGGATTTGTAACTAGTAGAAATCCTAATGATTTACCAGCTTTTAATTCTAAGTTAATTGAAGAGATTAAAGAAGGTAAGCATAAACTTCAGCACGCATAATGCTTAATTAGTATGTATAAAAAAAGAGGCGATATTCGCCTCTTTTTTTATTCCTCTTCTTCTTCCAGCTTTTTCTTGTCTGGTATCTCACTTATAGGCTCATTAAAGTCATCAACATCATAATCATCTTCATCAAAATTAGCCATTGTCGTTTCTAGTTTAGAACTTACTTTTACTAAATAAATGCTGTCTTCTGTACGCACTTCTACAGCCTCAACAGTTTCATTTTTTGCATTTTTAAAAGTAATAACTTGGTCGTCATCATATCCATCTGGATATTTTTCAACTAACAGCGTTAGTATTTCGGGTGTTAGCTTTTTAAAATCTACAATAATTCTTTTCATGGCTATGTAGGCTATTGGTGGTTTATTGGGTTTTAATTATTCAAATATAAAAGACATCAAATAAAATCCAATTAATATTTAATATTTTTTATAATAATTAAATGCATTGTTAATTAATGCATTAGGCACTTCACAATCAGATTTGTATTTCCCTATATCATATAGTAATACAAAATAGACCTTTCCAGACCTATTTTTCTTGTCATAAATAAGCAATTTGATAATTTCCTCAATGTCTTTTTCATCAAAAGAAACCTTCGGAAAGTTAGAAAGTAAGGTATCAGTTATGTCTTTTAATTTATCTTTTGGGAATGACAATAATTCAGATGAAATATAAGTTGCTAAAATCATTCCAACCGCAATGGCTTCACCGTGTAACAACGTTTGTTTAGAGTCATTTTCTAGACAATAAGACTCAATTGCGTGTCCTAAAGTGTGTCCGTAGTTTAGTGTTTTCCGTAAATTATTTTCTAGTGGATCTTTAGTAACCACTTCGTTTTTTATTTCGATAGATTGCCAAATAAGTGCTACTGCTTTATCAATTTTTTCAATATTAAAGTGTTTAACATTATTCCAATATTTATCTGAATGGATAATACCATGTTTTAACATTTCAGCAAAACCAGAAGTAATTTGTTTTGTAGGAAGTGTTTTTAAAAAATGAGTATCAATAATGACGCATTTAGCATCTCTAATAACTCCAATTTGATTTTTTAACACTCCTAAATCTACTCCATTTTTCCCCCCTACAGAAGCATCTACCATTGCAAGTAATGACGTGGGGATATTAATAAACTCTATACCACGTTTAAAAGTAGAAGCGACAAAACCACCTAAGTCTGTAATTACACCACCACCTAGATTAATTAATAAGCTTTTACGATCTGCACCTTTTTCAGATAGAGTTTGCCATACAGATAAGCAGGTTTCGATAGTTTTAAACTCTTCTCCCGCTTCAATAGTAAGTATTTCAACAGAAGAACTTAGTTTTATTTTTTCTAAAAAATAAGGAAGACAAAAATGCTTAGTATTAACATCAACCAAAACAAAAATTGTTGTTGGATTAATTGTTGTTATTTCTTTTTTTAAAGTTTCCCAAGTACTATCATTGCAAATTATAGACCCACGATCTTTGGTAATTTTCTTCATCTATTTTTACTTAATTATCACATAAAAGTTCCGGTCAAATCTAACTATATTTGCGTAGATTATTTTCCATTTATGACATCAAATTCTCTTTTTGACAATACAAAGACTGCTTTTGCTTTAAAAAGTGACTCAGAACTTGAACGCGCATACTTTCTTTTTAAGATGATTTCTAAAGAACCATTAGTTCGTATTGGAACTGCGGCCACTAAGTTTGCTCTTAATTTGCACCTGCCTGTAGAAGGTTTAATACGCTCAACTGTGTTTGATCATTTTTGTGGAGGTGTAAATGAGAAGGATTGTATGCCAGTAGTAGATAATATTTACAACGCTGGAGTATATTCGGTTTTAGATTACTCTGTAGAAGGTAAAGAAGAAGAAAAACAGTTTGATGCTACCATGGAAAAAGTAATAGAACTCACACGTTTTGCAGAAAATAAACCTGCAATGCCTTTTTCTGTATTTAAGCCTACTGGATTTGGACGTTTTAAAATCTGGCAAAAAATCACCCAAAATGAAACCCTAACTGAAGCAGAAAATTTACAATGGGAACGTATTAAGGAGCGGTATGACACTGTGTGTAATGTTGCTCATAATTGTAATATTGCCTTGTTAATTGATGGAGAAGAATCCTGGATGCAAGATGCAGCAGATACATTGTGTGAGGAAATGATGGAAAAGTATAATAAAGACAATGCCATTGTCTTTAATACTTTACAGTGTTACCGTTGGGACAGATTAGATTATCTAAAAAAAATGCATAAACAAGCGAAAGCAAAAGGCTATAAACTTGGTTTTAAAGTTGTACGTGGAGCTTATATGGAAAAAGAAAATGATCGTGCAGATGAAAATGGATATCCTACACCAATATGCGAAAGTAAACAAGCTACAGATGCTAATTTTAATACTGTAATGCAGTACATACTAGATAATCTTGACGATATATCTTTATTTATTGGCACTCATAATGAAGCAAGTTCATATCTAGCTATGAAACTTATTGATGAAAAAAATATTGCCAAAAACGATTCACGGGTTTGGTTTGGGCAATTATATGGTATGAGTGATCATATTAGCTATAATCTCGCAAAAGAAGGTTATAATGTAGCAAAATATATTCCTTTTGGTCCGGTTAAAGATGTTATGCCATATTTAATTCGTCGCGCTGAAGAAAACACATCGGTTGCTGGGCAAACCAGTAGAGAGCTCACTTTGTTAAAAAAGGAAAAAGAAAGGCGTAAAATTTAGTTATTCAAAAATTGCTTCTAGTATAGTTGCTTTTTTATCGCAATTCTCAACTTTTAGTTTTAGGAGTTTTTCTGAAACTTTCCCTTCAATTACGTAAATTTTGCAGGAATCCAGCTTTGTATTACTTTCTGAAAATAATACATCTCCATTTTTTAACACTGAAGAAATAGCACTCGTGTCTAATTGGTTATTTTGCAAAGCCGTTAGAGTCGCTTCAGAAAAGATACGTTCTTTAATTCTAATATTTTTTAATGTTCTGGCTTCGGGGCCATAATCACATCCAGTTTTTTTTCCGCCAAGAAAGAAAAATAGAAGAAAAAGTCCAATAATAAAGCCAACGGAGTAAAAACCTAAGCGGTGTATAAATTTCATTTAAAATATTAAAAGGTTCAAATCACTATGAGGCATATCAAACCAATCACTCACAGCTTTATTTGTTAAAATTCCGCGGTAAAAATACAAACCGTTTTTTAAACCACTATCAAAACGGATAGCATTTTCTAAACCACCACATTCTGCAATTTCTAATAAATATGGAGTAAAAATATTACTAATAGATATAGAGGCTGTTTTTGGGTAACGAGCAGGAATATTAGGAACCCCGTAATGAATTACATTATATTTTATTTGTGTAGGATTATCGTGAGTAGTCATTTCTGTAGTTTCAAAACATCCTCCCATATCTACGCTTACATCAATAATTACAGCTCCTTTTTTCATATTTTCAACCATTGTTTTAGTAACAACAATAGGGGAGCGGTTAGTTCCTCTTACGGCTCCAATTGCAACATCGCATCGTCGTAAGGCTTTTATAAGGTTTTTTGGTTGAATTGTTGATGTGTATAATGTACAGCCAACATTAGTTTGCAGATTCCTTAATTTAGTTATAGAGCTGTCAAATACCTTTACGTTAGCTCCTAAGCCTAAAGCAGAACGAACTGCAAATTGACCTACGGTTCCTGCACCTATAACAACTACTTCTACTGGAGGTACTCCACTAATATTTCCAAATAGTAACCCGTTCCCTTTTTTTGCATTTACCATTAATTCTGCCGCAATAAGCACAGATGCAGTTCCTGCGATTTCACTCAATGCCTTTACCATAGGATAACTATGGCCTTCTTCATCTTTAATAAACTCAAAAGCTAAAGCAGTAATCTTCTTTTTTGCTAACGTTTCAAAATATTGTTTCTTTCTTGTTTTAAGTTGTAGAGCAGAAATTAAAACTGTTTTAGGTTTAATAATTTCTAATTCTTTAATGGTAGGAGGTTCAATTTTTAATATTGTTGAGCATCCAAACACTTTTTTTGTGTCTCTTGTAAGTTGTGCTCCGGCTTCACTATATTCTTTGTCTGAAAACCCCGCCTCATCTCCAGCTCCATTTTCCACTAAAACTCTGTGGCCATTTGCTACAATTGCAGCAACTGCATCTGGAGTTAAACAGATACGTTTTTCTTGAAAATACGTTTCTTTAGGGATACCAATAAAAAGCTCACCTCTTTGTTTTGTAATTTCTAGAGTTTCCTCCTGTGGGAGAAGTTGTGCCTTTGTAAAGGGTGATTTTGGGTTTGACATGGCTTAGTTGTTAACAGCACCAAGTTACATATTTAATCTTAAAAAGGGAAGACAAAAATTAGCGGAATAAATCTCTTATTTGCTGCCAAAAAGTTTTTTTATGCATTAAATCTTCTTCAAAAGATTTAAGATCATTTCCTCTTATTTTATTAAAAAGTTTAGCACGTATTAAATAAACTGCTGGAACTAATATCATCATTAAAGGGAAGATGTAAATAAGTTCTACTTCATCTACTTTATTACTTTCATTAATAATTCCCCATAATTGGAAAGAATACATTGCAATAGGCACTAATATTATCCAGTGCCACCAATGTTTACATGTAAAAAACCAAATTAGTAAAAGATATAAAGGAACAAATTTACCAATAAACCAATAGGCGAAGTTTTTCCATGCTCCAAAATTAGTTTCTATTGTAAAAAAAGGAGTTTCCCAGATTTGACTATCTGGGAAACTCTCATAAGAATAAAATATAAATGGTGATATGGCAATAAAAAGAACTATAACACCACCTAAAAATAATGACTTATTACCCCTGTCTTGGTATTGGGATGTTTCTGTCAATTTGTTGTTCTGTTTGTCCATCTTCAATGCTTTCTGGAGTGCAAGATGCAAATAATCCTAATCCAAAAATTGCTACGATAAATAGGTACTTTGTTACTTTCATAATACTTGTTTTTTGTGAGGTTAATAGTACAAACCTATCACGAAATAATACAAGTATTCTAACTATGTTCTTCGTATCTTAGTTAGTTTTCGTTTAGGCAAATAATAGACCTCTTAAAAACTAGTGCGATTTGGGGCAAAACTTAGTAAGTAACTGATTTTCTGTATGTATCGTTTCAATTTATTTCACAGGCATAATATTTACGTTTCTTTTACCATCTTGGTTTTTTGTTAGTTTTAATTTGGTATGTTCAGTTGGCAATAAATTTTCGATCTTTTCTGGCCATTCTATAAAAATCCAATGTCCAGAATATAAATAGTCTTCAATTCCAATATCCATTGCTTCTTCATAGCTTTCCATACGATAACAATCAAAGTGATAAATTTTATCATTTTCTATATCGTATTCGTTTACTATAGAGAAGGTTGGACTGCTTAATGTATCGGTAACACCAAGTTTTTTTGCAATTTCTTTTATAAAAGTAGTTTTTCCTACTCCCATCTCACCATAAAAAAGAAGTGTTTTGTTGGGGGCAGAATTCAATACTTTCCCTGCTACTGCAGGTAAATCATTAAGTGTATAGGTTAATTGCATATAATTTAATTGCAAACAAATATATAAACAAATTACGATTATTTGCAAAAAAAATCGATTATCTGCGTTAAAGAGGGATATTTCTTACAAAATTATTATTTAGGCTCTAAAACTGTAATTGGAATTACCATTTCTTCAAGAGATACTCCTCCATGTTGATAGGTATTTCTGTAATAACCAACATAATGGTTGTAATTATTAGGATAAGCAAAAAACAAATCTCCTTTAGCAAAAATGAAAGAGCTACTCATATTAATGGAAGGCAAATGAATTGCTTTAGGATCTTTAGCGGCTAATACATCTTTATTTTCGTAAGTAAGGCTTTTGCCAGTTTTATAACGAAGATTTAAACTCGTGTTTTTATCCCCAATTACTTTTGAGGGGTTTTTTACATTAATAGTACCGTGATCTGTTGTAATTATTAATTTAAAACCTAAATGTGATGCTTGTTGTATTATTTCCATTAACGGAGAATTTTTAAACCAACTTTGTGTTAAGGAACGATAAGACTTATCTGTAGAGGCAAGTTCTTTAATAACTTCCATCTCTGTTTTAGAGTGTGATAAAATGTCAACAAAATTATAAACTATAACAGTTAAATCTTCATCCTTGTGCCCTTTAAAGTTTTCTGCGAGACGTTTTCCTTGCTTTAAACTAGAGATTTTATGATAGCTCCAATTAATATTCATTCCCAATCTTTTTAATTGAGCTTCAAGAAATTTATCTTCAAATAAATTTTTTCCACCATCTTCTGTATCATTTAACCAATATTCTGGATGTAATTTTTCCATATCACTCGGCATTAAACCAGAGAAGATTGCATTACGAGCATATTGAGTTGCTGTAGGTAAAATAGCATAATACATTTCTTCTTTTGTTTTTTTATAGCTATTTGTTATAAATGGTTCAAAAGCTTTCCATTGATCGTATCTTAAATTATCAACTACAACTAGTAAAGTAGGCTGTTCTTTTGAAATATGAGGTACAACTTTATCTCTAAATAAGGTATGAGACATTGTAGGAGCATCCTCTTCGTTAGTAAACCACTTTGGATAGTTCTTATCTATAAACTTACAAAACTGCGTGTTAGCTTCTGTTTTTTGAGATTCTAATATTTCAAACATTCCCGAATCTTCAATATCTTCAAGTTGTAATTCCCAGTAGACTAACTTTTGATACATTTCTGCCCATTCTTCAAAAGTATTTACCATAGATAAATCCATAGCAATCTTTCTGAATTCTTGTTGATAGTTGGAAGTTGTTTTTTCTGAAATTAACCTTGAATGATCTAAATTTTTCTTTAAGCTTAAAAGTATTTGATTTGGATTTACAGGTTTTATTAGATAATCTGCAATTTTAGAACCAATTGCTTCTTCCATTATGTATTCTTCTTCACTCTTAGTAATCATTACCACTGGAAGTGATGCTTGATACTCTTTTAATTCTGCTAAAGTTTCTAAACCAGTAAGACCTGGCATATTTTCATCAAGAAATACGATGTCAAAATTTTGATTCTTTATTTCTTCAAGAGCTTCAGTACCACTTTGTGCAGTCGTTACTTTATAATTCTTGTTTTCAAGAAAGATGATGTGTGGTTTTAACAAATCTATTTCATCGTCTACCCAAAGTACTTTTATGTCGCTCATATATGTATATTTGTTTTGTTATTTTGAAGTGGTTTCAGTATTTCTGAAGACCATACTTCTAGAACATCAAAATTAGTTCCGAAGCACTTCAAAAAGCATTCTATCTGTATTAATTAAAAGTTAAAGTTTGAATCAAAGAAACAAGCTTAAAATAGTAAACGACCCAATCTATGGTTTTATTACCATACCTAGCGTGCTCATTTTTGAACTAATTGAGCATACTTACTTTCAAAGACTTCGTCGTATTTCACAAATGGGTATGTCTTACTTGGTATATCCTGGTGCACATCATACCCGTTTTCATCATGCTTTGGGAGCAATGCATTTAATGCGTAAAGCTGTTCAAGTTCTTTGTTTTAAAGGAGTTGAAATATCTAAGGAAGAAGAAGAAGCATTAAATGTTGCTATTTTATTACACGATATTGGACATGGTCCTTTTTCTCATGCGATGGAGCATAGTATAGTTGAAAGTATCTCACATGAGCATATTTCTCTCCTTTTTATGGAAGAATTAAATGCACAATTTAACAACAGATTAACGCTCGCCATAAAAATTTTCAAAAATGAATATGACCGTAAGTTCCTACATCAGTTAATTTCTGGTCAATTGGATATGGATAGATTAGATTATTTAAGACGAGATAGTTTCTATACTGGTGTTAGTGAAGGAGCTGTTAATAGCGAACGTCTTATAGCGATGCTTAATGTAGAGAATGACTGTTTGGTTGTAGAAGAAAAAGGTATATACTCTGTAGAAAAATTTATAGTAGCTCGTAGATTAATGTATTGGCAGGTTTATTTGCATAAAACGGGTATTGTAGCAGAGCAATTATTAACAAGAGTTTTAAAAAGAGCTAAAGAGCTTACTCAACAAGGAAGAGTGTTACCAGCAAGTGAAGCGCTTTCTTTTTTTCTGAAAAATTCAATTTCCACCTCAGATTTTTCTAAGGAAGTGCTAAACACTTTTGCAAAATTGGATGATTATGATATTATTTCGGCAATGAAATCTTGGACATATCAAGATGATTTTGTACTCAAAAATCTTTCAGAGATGATATTAAATAGAGATTTGTTAAAAATAAAACTTAAAAAAAAACCTATACCTCAAGATGTAATAGATAATAAGACAGAAACTTTTAAAATAAAACACAACCTTTCTACTCATGAAGCATCTTACTTTATATTTACTGGAGAAATATTTAATCAAGCATATAGTATGGAGATAGATACTATTAATCTTTTAACCAAAACAGGAAAAATAGTAGATGTAGCAAAGGCTAGCGACCAATTAAATTTAAAAGCGCTTTCAAAAAAAGTTGTGAAATATTATCTATGTTACCCAAAATCTAAATACTAAGTCTTTTTTTCTATTTTTGCAGGAATGAAATGTAATCACTAAAGACAAATAGAAGTCTTATAAATTGCTTTAATACGCTGTGATATATTTCAAATCTAAACTAACTCATGAAATTTACAGCAACCCAAATAGCAGGTATTTTAGAAGGTGAAGTGGATGGAAACGCAGATGTTGAAGTATCTAAACTTGCAAAAATTGAAGAAGGAAGCGAAGGAACTCTTACATTTCTTGCAAATCCTAAATATACACATTATATATACACTACTCAGGCTTCAATTACTATAGTGGATAAAGATTTTATTGCCGAAAACCAAATAAGCACGACTTTAATTAGAGTAGAAAATGCGTATAAATCATTTTCAAAACTTTTAGAATATTATAATCAAGTCAAAATGAATAAAACGGGAATTGAACAACCTGTATTTATTTCTGAAAGCGCTTCATATGGTGAGAATATTTATTTTGGAGCATTTTCATATTTAGGCGATAATGTTAAAATAGGAAACAATGTAAAAATTTATCCTAATGTATATGTAGGAGATAATGTTACCATTGGCGATAATGTTATTGTATTTGCAGGTGCAAAAATATATTCAGAAACTATAATTGGTAACGATTGTGTTATACATAGTGGAGTAATTGTGGGTGCAGATGGATTTGGGTTTACACCTAATGAAAAAGGGGAGTATGCAAAAGTGCCACAAACAGGTAATGTTATTATTCATGATAATGTGGATATAGGTGCTGGTACTACAATAGATAGAGCAACTTTAGGCTCTACAATAATTAAAAGGGGAGTAAAACTTGATAATCAAATACAAATAGCTCACAATGTTGAGATTGGTGAAAACACTGTCATTGCTGCTCAAACAGGTATTGCAGGTTCAACAAAAATTGGCAAAAACTGTATGATTGGTGGTCAAGTAGGAGTAGCTGGTCATATTACCATTGGAAATAATGTGAAAATACAGGCGCAAAGCGGTATTGGTAGAAATTTAAAAGATAATGAAACACTTCAAGGGTCTCCAGCTTTTAATTATGGAGATTACAATAAGAGTTATGTTCACTTTAAAAATCTACCTAAATTTATGGAACGATTTAATACATTTGAAAAAAAAATAAATAATGAGTGATTGTATGATAAAACAGCGCACTATCGAGAAAGAAGTTTCTCTTACTGGTGTTGGATTGCATACGGGGAAAGAAGTTACATTAACTTTTAAACCTGCGCCAGAAAATTATGGCTATGCTTTTGTTCGAGTAGACTTAGAGGGAAATCCTGTAATTGAAGCTGATGCAAATTATGTTGTAAATACACAACGCGGTACAAATTTAGAAAAGCGCGGAGTAAAAATACAGACATCAGAGCACGTTTTAGCTGCTTTAGTTGGAATGGAGATTGACAACTGTATTCTGGAATTAAATGCTTCAGAGCCTCCTATAATGGATGGATCTTCAAAATATTTTATTGAAGCCATAGAAAAAGCTGGAATTGTAGAGCAAGAAGCTTGTAGAGAAGAATATATAGTAAAAGAGGTAATTTCTTATCTAGATGAAGAATCTGGAAGTGAAATTATTATAATGCCATCAGATGAGTACCAAGTTACTACTATGGTAGATTTTGGAACTAAGGTTCTAGGAACTCAAAATGCAACATTAAAACATCTATCAGATTTTAAAAATGAAATTTCAGATTCAAGAACATTTAGTTTCTTACATGAAATTGAAATGCTGTTAGAGCATGGTCTTATTAAAGGTGGTGATTTAAATAATGCTATTGTTTACGTAGATAAAGAATTATCTCCTGCTACAATGGATAAACTTCGTACTGCTTTTGGGAAAGATGAAATTTCAGTAAAGCCAAATGGTATTTTAGACAACCTTACATTACATCATCCTAATGAGGCAGCACGGCACAAATTACTAGATGTAATAGGTGATTTAGCATTAATAGGCACAAGAATTCGTGGAAAAGTAATAGCTAATAAGCCAGGGCATTTTGTGAATACTCAATTTGCAAAGAAGCTTTCAAAAATAATAAAAACAGAAAGGCGTAATAACATCCCTAAATATGATATTACTAAACCTCCTGTAAAGGATATTAATGATATTATGGCAATGTTGCCACATAGGCCACCATTTTTGTTAGTTGACAAAATTATGGAGTTAAGTGACACTCATGTAGTGGGACTTAAAAACGTAACTATGAATGAGCCCTTTTTTGTTGGTCATTTTCCTGGTGCGCCTGTAATGCCAGGGGTTTTAATTGTAGAAGCGATGGCTCAAACAGGAGGGATACTCGCATTAAGCACTGTACCTGATCCAGAAAATTACTTGACATTTTTTATGAAAATAAATAATGTAAAATTTAAACAACAAGTTAATCCAGGTGATACACTTATTTTTAAGCTTGATTTAATTTCTCCAATTCGTAGAGGAATTGTTCATATGTCTGGTAACGCATACGCTAATGATAAATTAGTTACAGAAGCAGAATTAATGGCCCAAATTGTAAAAACTAAAACCACGTAGATGAATCAACCTTTAGCATATGTCCATCCGGGCGCAAAAATAGCAAAAAACGTTGTAATTGAACCTTTTACAACAATACATAATAATGTAATAATTGGTGAAGGAACTTGGATAGGATCTAACGTTACAATAATGGAGGGAGCTCGAATAGGAAAAAACTGTAATATTTTTCCAGGAGCAGTAATTTCTGCAATTCCACAAGATTTAAAATTTCAAGACGAAGATACTACTGCAGAAATTGGAGATAATACAACAATTAGAGAATATGTAACAGTTAATAGAGGTACTGTTGATAGAGGTAAAACAGTAATTGGCAAAAACTGTTTAATTATGGCATATTGCCATATTGCTCACGATTGTATTGTGGGAGATAATTGTATTTTCTCAAATAACAGCACATTAGCAGGACACGTTACAGTTGGTGATCATGTAATATTAGCAGGTATGACTGCTGTTCATCAATTTTGTAGAATTGGTAATCATGCCTTTGTAACTGGAGGATCTTTAGTTCGTAAAGACGTGCCACCTTATGTAAAGGCTGCACGTGAGCCACTTTCTTATGTTGGCATAAACTCAATTGGATTAAGGAGAAGAGGGTTTAGTCCAGAGAAAATTAGGGAAATTCAGAATATTTATAGAATATTATATCAAAGAAACTATAACAATACTCAAGCCTCAGAACTTATTGAAGCAGAAATGGAGGCAACTCCAGAGAGAGATGAGATTCTTCAGTTTATAAAGAATTCTCAACGTGGAATAATGAAAGGCTATTTTAGCACAAATTAAAAATAAATTCAGAATAAAAATATGGCATCAAGTTCAGATATTAGAAAAGGATTATGTATTAGATATAATAACGATATCTATAAAATAATTGAGTTTTTACACGTAAAACCTGGAAAAGGACCAGCTTTTGTAAGAACAAAATTGAAAAGTGTTACTTCAGGAAAAGTTATAGATAATACATTTTCGGCAGGTCATAAAATTGATGATGTTCGTGTGGAAACTCACAAATTTCAGTATTTATATAGCGAAGGTGATTTTTATCATTTTATGAATACGGAAGATTATTCTCAAATTCGTTTAACCAGAGATGCTTTAGATACTCCAGAATTAATGAAAGAAGGTGAGATAGTTACAGTTATTATTAATACTGAAGACAACGCTCCACTTTCTGTAGAAATGCCTGCGCATGTTATATTGGAAGTAACATCTACAGAGCCTGGAGTTAAAGGAAATACTGCTACTAATGCAACAAAACCAGCTGTAGTTGAAACAGGAGCAGAAGTAAATGTTCCATTATTTATCAATGAAGGTGATAAAATAAGAATTGATACAGAAAAAGGTCATTATCAAGAACGTATAAAAGAATAATTCAATATGAAATTTCCTATTCCCCAAACTTTGGAAGATATTGCTCACATCATTAGTTGTGACTATGTTGGTAATGCAGATTTTCCTGTTTTGGGTATGAATGAGATTCATGTAGTAAGACCAGGAGATATTGTATTTGTAGATCATCCAAAATATTATGACAAAGCATTAGAGTCTCACGCTACTGTTGTTCTAATTAATAAAAAAGTAGATTGTCCAAAAGGAAAAGCATTATTAATCTCAGATGATCCTTTTAGGGATTTTAACTACTTAACCAATCACTTTAGACCTTTTACACCTGCGACATCGGTAATTGCAGATTCAGCAATAATTGGAAAAAACACAGTAATTCAACCCAATACTTTTATTGGTAATAATGTAAAAATAGGAGACGATTGTATAATACACTCTAATGTTTGCATTTATGATAATACCATAATAGGTAATAATGTAGTGATTCACGCCGGAACTGTTTTAGGAGCAGATGCTTTTTATTATAAAAACAGACCAGAGAAGTTCGATAAGTTATTGAGTGGAGGCAATGTTGTAATTGAAGATAATGTAGATTTAGGCGCCTTATGCACTATAGATAAAGGTGTTACAGCTTCTACTACCATAGGAGAAGGAACAAAACTAGATAACCAAGTACATATAGGGCATGATACAGTAATAGGGAAAAGATGCCTAATAGCATCTCAAGTTGGTATCGCTGGATGTGTATTAATAGAAGATTTTGTAACAATTTGGGGGCAAGTAGGTATTACAAGTGGCGTTACAATAGGTGAACATGCTATCATTTCGGCACAAAGTGGTGTAAGTAAATCATTACCAGGGCATAAATCTTATTTTGGCACTCCCGCTGATGAATTTAGGAAGAAATACAAAGAATTAGCATCAATACGATTAATTCCAGATATTATAGAAAAATTAGACAATATAAAATGAGTAAAAGCGCGAAAGAGATAATTAAAGATTTTTATCGAACCGATATAATTAAAGACAAAAGTGTTTTAAAAACATTTTTTCATCCAGAATTGACTTTAATTTGGAATAGTACAGATGGACTTACAATCATGAATTTTGATGATTTAGAAAATTTCTTTTCTGAAATACGTCGTACTTACGATGACTTACGTATTGAAATAAGTCACATCCTCGAAGATGATAATCATGTTACTATTAGGTACAAATATTATATCCGAACTATTGAAAACCCAGATGAAGAGCTTGGAATAGCACATTTTATAGCAATTTGGGAATTAAAAGATGACAAAATCTATCGCGGATATCAAGTAAGTCAGCCTGTAACAGAAAATGATGATACCAATGAGTCTTATCATCGTGTTAAAGTATAATTTCTTTAATAGCTTCAGTAAAAAAAGTATATTTGCACCCTTAACCGCTAAGGTTGTATAAAACAGTTTTTTAAAAACTCAAAAAGAATAATTCAGAAAATTTTAATATAAAATAATGAGCGTTTTAGTTAATAAAGATTCAAAAATAATAGTTCAAGGTTTTACAGGTAGTGAAGGTACTTTTCATGCTGAACAAATGATTGAATATGGTACAAATGTAGTTGGAGGAGTAACTCCAGGTAAAGGTGGACAAACTCACCTAGATAGACCCGTATTTAACACTGTAGCAGAAGCAGTAAAAGAAGTTGGGGCAGACACTACTATTATTTTTGTACCTCCAGCATTTGCAGCAGATGCGATTATGGAAGCAGCAGATGCAGGTATTAAAGTTATTATTACTATTACTGAAGGTATCCCTGTTGGAGATATGATTATCGCAGCAGATTACATTAAAGATAAAGATTGTCGCTTGGTGGGACCTAACTGTCCAGGAGTAATAACACCAGGTGAAGCAAAAGTAGGAATTATGCCTGGTTTTGTATTTAAAAAAGGAAAAGTTGGTATTGTGTCAAAATCTGGAACATTAACATACGAAGCAGCAGATCAGGTTGTAAAACAAGGTTTAGGAATTACTACAGCAATTGGTATTGGTGGTGATCCAATTATAGGAACCACAACAAAAGAAGCTGTTGAATTACTAATCAATGATCCTGAAACTGAAGCAGTGGTTATGATAGGTGAAATAGGAGGACAATTAGAGGCAGACGCAGCTCAATGGTATAAAAATAGCGGAAGTAAAAAACCTATTATTGGCTTTATTGCTGGTGAAACTGCACCTGCAGGACGCACAATGGGTCATGCTGGAGCTATTGTAGGTGGAAGTGATGATACTGCACAGGCCAAGAAGAAAATTATGAGAGAGTGTGGAATTCATGTAGTAGATTCTCCTGCAGAAATTGGTAAAAAAGTAGCTGAAGTCTTAGGATAGTTAGCAAAGAAATAATTTTTAAAGCCCTGCATAAATAGCAGGGCTTTTTTATTGGCACTAACCAATGCATTTTGTTATATTTGAAAAGAGCAATGTATAAGAAGAGTAGATTGCTATTTAGCTCAATATGAGGGTTTGAAAGTTCATAACATAAATTCTATATCAAACAATCCAATTAAATATGAAATTATTAGAAGGCAAAACTGCAATAATTACTGGGGGAAGCCGCGGTATAGGTAAAGGTATTGTTGAAACCTTTGCAAAACATGGAGCCAATGTAGCTTTTACATATAGTTCATCATCTGCGGCAGCCGACGAGTTGGCTGAAGAAATTTCAAAATTAGGTGTAAAAGCAAAAGCATACCAGAGTGATGCAGCAAGCTATACAGATTCTGAAACACTTGCAGGAAAAGTTTTAGAAGATTTTGGAAGTATAGATATTCTAGTAAATAATGCTGGAATTACCAAGGATAACCTTTTAATGCGAATGTCTGAAGATGATTTTGACAAAGTAATAGAGGTAAACCTAAAATCTGTTTTTAATATGACTAAAGCAGTTCAGCGTACAATGCTTAAACAAAGAAAAGGTTCTATTATTAATATGAGCTCTGTAGTAGGAGTAAAGGGTAATGCAGGACAAACTAATTATGCTGCATCAAAAGCTGGAATTATTGGGTTTTCTAAGTCTGTAGCACTAGAATTGGGTTCTCGTGATATACGTTGTAACGTTATCGCACCTGGTTTTATTGAAACCGAAATGACAGGTAAACTTGATGAAGCAACAGTAAAAAGTTGGAGGGAAGCTATTCCATTAAAAAGAGGAGGAACTCCAGAGGATATTGCAAATGCTTGTGTGTTTTTAGCAAGTGATCTTTCTGCATACGTAACTGGTCAAGTTATGAATGTTGATGGAGGGATGTTAACATAAATGACAGCCATAACCATACTATATATTATTATTGCCGGCGTAATTTCTATTACGCTGGCTCTTTTTATGTATGGTTATAAAACAAAATATAAGGGAAACTTAAAATGGTTGTTTGGGATATTACGTTTTATTACATTATTTTCTATTCTCCTTTTATTAATAAACCCTAAGCTTAAAAGCGAGACCTATACTATTGAGAAACCAAAGCTTCCAATATTAATTGATAATTCTGCTTCAATTGTAGAATTAAATCAAAATGATAATTCTACACGTCTTATAGAAGTATTGAAGTCTAATAGTACTTTAAATGATAAATTTGAAGTGTCTTATTATTCTTTCGGAAATGATTTTAGTGACAATGATTCATTATCTTTTTCAGAAAAGAATACAAACATATCAAAAGCATTACAGTCTGTAAATCAATTGTATAAGAACGTCACTGCTCCAACCATTTTAATTACAGATGGAAATCAAACATTGGGGAGTGATTATGAATTTACTTCAACTACTTTTAGAAATAAAATTTACCCAATTATATTAGGAGATACTATTCTATACACAGATCTTAAAATTGAAAAGCTTAATACTAATAGATATGCTTTTTTAAAGAATCAATTTCCTGTGGAAGTTATATTAGTTTATAATGGAGCAACTTCAAATAATTCTCAATTTGTTGTAAAACAAGGAGATGCAGTTGTTTATAGAGAAAATGTTTCATTTTCTGAAATAAACAATACCAAAACTATATCATTTACACTTCCTGCAAATTCAGTAGGTTTACAGAAATATACAGCCAAGATACTTCCGCTTGCAGAAGAAAAAAATACATCAAATAATAACAAGCAATTTGCTGTAGAAGTTATAGATCAAGCGACCAATGTGCTTATTGTAAGTTCTATAATTCATCCAGATATAGGGGCATTACGTAAAGCAATTACTACTAACGAGCAACGTAGTGTTACAATAAAAAAACCACAAGAGGCAGCATCTGTCTTAAACGATTATCAATTAATACTCTTATACCAACCAGATAGAAGTTTTACCTCTGTTTATCAAGAGATTGAAAAATTAAATAAAAACACATTTGTTATTGCAGGACTGGAAACAAACTGGAGTTTTTTAAATTCAATTCAGAAAAACTATCTTAAAGAAGTTACAAATCAAACTGAAGATATTACAGGTGTTTTAAACCTTAACTACGGTACTTTTGCAGTAGATGATATTGGTTTTAATGATTATAGACCTTTAAAAACACTTTTTGGCACATTAGAAGTTACAGTTCCACATGAAGTTTTTTTAGAACAATCTATTAATGGTTTTTCAAGCGAGAGTCCTCTTTTAGCAACAATCGAATTAAACGGAAAACGTGATGCTATATGGGATGGAGAGGGAATTTGGAAATGGAGAGCACAATCTTATTTAGAAACTCAGAGCTTTGAAGGATTTGATAATTTTGTAGGTAAGCTTATACAATACTTAGCTTCAAATAAAAGAAGAAGTAGGTTAGAGGTTAGTAATGAAAGTTTTTATTATAATAATAACCAGATTAAAATTTCAGCACAGTATTTTGATCAAAATTTTGTATTTGATTCTCGTTCATCGCTTACTATTACTGTAATAAATAAGGATACAAGCGAACGAACCGTTTTCCCTATGTTATTAAAAAATAATTTTTACGAGGTTGACCTTAATAGTCTTTCAGCCGGTGAATATAATTATACAGTTACTGTTAGAGATGAAGAAGTTGCAAGAAGTGGGAGTTTTACCATTTTAGATTTTAATGTAGAACAACAATTTTTAAATGCTAATGTAACAAAACTTCGCAGGGTGGCGACTAATACGGGAGGAGAAGCATTTTTTAACACTGAGGTAAACAACTTAATTTCTAATTTAATAAATGATAATACCTTTAAGCAGATTCAAAAAAGCGAACAAAAAGTGGTACCTTTGATCGATTGGAAATATCTTCTCGCGCTTATTGTAATTGCACTAGCTTCAGAATGGTTTATTAGAAAATACAACGGACTTATATAATATTAAATAAATTTACATGGAAAAATTACCTAAAATTGGAATACCAATAATTATTGTTTCTATCATACTAATTATTTTAATTGCAAAATCTGCAGTTACCATTGGTTCTGGGGAAGCAGGGGTATTGTATAAAACTTTTGACAATGGAGTTGTTACCAACGCACCACCATTAGGTGAAGGGTTTCATATTGTAGCACCTTGGAATAAAATATTTATTTATGAAGTGCGTCAACAAGAACTTTTTGAAAAAATGAAGGTATTATCATCAAACGGATTAGAAATTCAAATAGATGCTTCTGCTTGGTATGAACCGGTCTATAATGACTTGGGTAACTTGCACCAGTCTCTTGGTAAAGATTATTTACAACGTGTAATACAGCCAGCGATTAGAAGTGCTGCAAGAAGTGTAGTAGGGCGTTATACACCAGAACAATTATATTCTAGTAAACGTGATGCTATACAAGATGAAATCTTTGACGAAACCAAAAAAATTCTTGAGAAGCAATTTGTACAATTAAACGAAGTATTAGTGCGTGATGTAACGCTGCCTAACACAATTAAAGATGCAATTGAACGTAAATTAAAGCAGGAACAAGAGTCTTTAGAATATGAATTTAGACTAGTAACTGCTGCAAAAGAAGCTGAAAAAGTAATAATTGAAGCAGAAGGTAAAGCTGAATCTAATAGAATTTTAAGTGCTTCTTTAACAGATAAAATTCTTCAAGACAAAGGTATTGATGCAACTATTAAGCTTTCAGAATCACCAAATACTAAAGTAATAGTTATTGGTTCTGGAGACAGTGGATTGCCTTTAATTTTAGGAAATAACTAGAAATAAAAAACTTGTATAAAAAAACCGCTTCAATTAAGAAGCGGTTTTTTTTATTTCTTCTTCCAAAGTTTAAAAATAAAGAATGCAGAAATTACTGCAATTGCAATAAGTATTGATGCTCCCATTAAATTACCGTAAATCACATAACCTGTAGCAAATAAGGAAGTATACACAAATAGAATACCCAATAGCATTGAAGCTAAATCTATTGTAAAAACATCGTTAGTAGTTTTCAATTCGATATTTTGTTGTTTAGCTATTGCTTTAAATGGTTTCCATCCATTACCATATGGAGTAACCGCATTATAAAAGTTTGCAAGAGTTTTTGAATCTGTAGGACGTGATAATAGTGTAACTGCTATCCAACTTACAGTAGTTATCCCAACTCCATAGATTAATTTTTGATAATCTTCTAATCCAAAATCTGTAAATTCAAAGAACAATGCCATTACAAAGGAAACTATCATTCCAGTTATTTCACTATATGCATTTACACGCCACCAAAACCAGCGCAGTATGAAGATTAGACCTGTTCCAGCCCCAATTTGTAATAATATTGCAAAAGTGCTTAATGCACTGCTTAATGCAAGGGCAAGTAATGCAGATAAAAGCATTAATATAACGGTAGATAATCTTCCTATAGTGACTAATTCTTTTTCGGTTGCTTCTGGTTTTACAAATCTTTTATAAAAATCTAGTGAAATATATGAAGACCCCCAGTTTAAATGTGTGGAGATAGTACTCATAAATGCTGCAATTAATGAAGCTACAACCAAGCCTAATAATCCAGCGGGAAGATTAGTAAGCATAGCTGGATAACCAAGATCGTGACCCAATACTGCATTTGGAAATTCATTTCCAATATCTGAAAGTTGAGGGTATAAAACCAAGGATGCTAAGGCAATTAAAATCCAAGGCCAAGGACGTAAAGCATAATGAGCAACGTTGAAGAGTAGGGTGGCACCTATTGCATTTTTCTCATCTTTTGCAGACAACATTCGCTGTGCTATATAACCTCCTCCTCCGGGTTCTGCGCCAGGATACCAAACACTCCACCATTGTACAGCAATAGGTATAATTAATAATACTAATAAGGAATTTGTGTCATTAAAATCAGGTAAAAAGTTTAATTTATCTGAAACATTTTCGTGAGCTAAAAGTTTTTGTAAACCTCCAATTTCTGGCATATTTACTATGTAATATGCAGCCCAAACAGATCCAACCATAGCTACAATAAACTGTAAGAAATCTGTAAAAATGACTCCTCTTAATCCGCCAAAGGAACTATAAGCTACTGTTACTAATGAAGCATATAATACACATTCCCAAGGTGCTAAGCCAAACATAATTCCTCCAATTTTTATAGCTGCTAGACATACCGAAGCCATAATCATTACATTAAAGAATACTCCTAAATAAATAGCTCTAAAGCCTCTTAAAAAAGCTGCTTCTTTACCACTATATCTTAATTCGTAAAATTGTAAATCTGTTAATACCTTAGAGCGTCTCCAAAGTTTTGCGTATACAAATACAGTTAACATTCCTGTAATTAAAAAAGTCCACCAAACCCAATTACCAGACACTCCATTTTGTCTTACAATATCTGTTACTAAATTGGGTGTATCTGCAGAAAATGTAGTGGCAACCATCGATATACCTAATAACCACCATGGCATATTACGTCCAGATAAAAAGAACTCTTGTGTGTTTTTACCAGACTTTTTAGCTACTACAATCCCAATTATTAAAAAAACTACAAAAAATGAAATGATGAGAATCCAATCGAGAGTAGCTAATTTCATGTACTATATTGTTTTAATGTGTTTTAAGTGCTTGTGCTTGTCCAACCCAGTTATCACGTTCAATTCTGCCTGGAAAGAAATCTATAAGTTCTGTAACAATTCTAATGTCAGATTCTCTAAAGCGACTTATTTGGTCGTAGTTATAAATTCCAATTTCATTAAGTTTTTGTTCTATATAAGGGCCTATTCCGCCAATTTGAGTTAAATCATCTGGATGTCTTTTATTACCATATCCAAATGCTTCAAAATCTAGAGTAGGTTTATTTTTTGTGTAAGAAACATAACTTGTACGTGCTCTTTCTGTTATGTTTTGAGGAGTTTGAGGTACTTTTATTTCATCTTGAGCTTCTTTTACTACCTGTATTATTTTAGGCTTTATTTCTGTAAAGATAGTTTCTATATCGTTTATCTTTTTTTGTTGTGAAAGTGAAGTATTAACTTCTCTCTTTAAGCGCGCAATAAGCGCTCTACTCTTTGTTTTTTGAAACCACCAACCAGAAAAATAACCAATTAAAAATGTGCTAAGCATCAACATAAAAACACCTGCAAACTCGGGTAATTGATTTATAAATTCGTTTATGGTTGTCATTTAATTAATTACTTAAAAATTACTTCTATTCTGCGATTAGCTATTCTCCCTCTATCAGATTTGTTGGTGTCAATAGGTGCAGATTCTCCTTTTGATGTTGCAATAATATTATTTCTATCAACTCCACCTTTTGTAATAAGATACCATCGCACTTGTCTTGCATAACCCAAACCAGCTCTGTAATTATCTTCATAATTACCTACATTATCTGTGTGTCCTACAATTTCTATTAAAATATCGGGATTTTCAATTAAAATTTCTTTTACTTCAAAAAGAAGCATTTTTAAATTGTCATTTACTAAAATACCAGAATCACCAAATCTGGGATAAACTATTCTAGACTCTGGGATTTTAAATTTAATCGCATCAACCCTTTCTAAATTTAATTGTTTAAATGTAAATAAGATATTGTTTTTAAATCTACCATCTATATCAAAATCAATTTCCTTAATTACTGGTTTCACCACTATTTTTTCTGAAGGAATACCTGTTTCAAGAAGAATTTCTTTTATTTTATTACCTCTTTTGATTCCTAAATTTGGGGATTCGGCATTTTCTTTTGGACTATAAATAGATGTGATTTGTATCTCTTTATCTGGATGTTCTAATAGATATGTATTTATTTTATACTTAAAATCTATAGCGCTTGCAGGAATATGTACTTCATTATCATTCTTTATAAATGACATAGCTTCAGGAAATAAAAAAATTACATCTCCCTGTTGATTGATAGCTTTTAATCCATTAACAGATGTAACTCTTGTGTCTTCTTTTTCGATATTCTCAAAGCTTAATAATGAATCTTGGGCAGGTATAATTTCATTTTTAACATCGATTTCTGGGATTACAACATCATCAATTTTTGTTATTGAAGTATCTTCAACTATATTTTCTGATTGATTTAACTTTAAAGAAGATATTTCATTAGTTGGTTTTAGCCAAGAATACAGCCAAAGCCCAAAAAACGACCAGACTACAAAAACCGCAAATGCAATTAAAAAGTTTTTCATTTCTGGTAACTATCTCTTTGTTAGTTTATTGAGTTTAAAGTTGTGTTCTAAACAAATCTATGAAAATTCTTACCTTTTTTGATTATATATTTTATATGTTTTTTCACACTTATTAAACATTTTTTCCATTATGTTTGCAATACAATTATGAAAAACATCTTTTTACATCATCATATCACTTATTTCGCTCTTGCGAGGTGATGTGGTATTTGTAAAATTTAACAATATCCTAACCCGTTTGAGCAATCAAACGGGTTTTTTTATGCTTAAAAATTAAAATATGAAAAAATTAAAAATTGCTGTTCAAAAAGCAGGTAGACTACACGATGAATCTCTTGCACTTTTAAAAGATTGTGGAATTTCAATAGACAATGGAAGGGATCAATTAAAAGCTCCAGCCAAAAATTTTCCATTAGAAATTTATTATTTGAGAAATGGCGACATTCCTCAATATTTAAAAGATGGAGTTGTAGATTGTGCTATAATTGGTGAAAACCTTTTAATTGAAAAAGGAGATAATACAAAAATTGCTGAGTATTTAGGATTTTCAAAATGTCGTGTTTCAATGGCAGTTTCAAAAATTTTTGAATACGACACTATAAAAGATTTAAGTGGAAAACGAATTGCAACTTCCTATCCCAATACTACTAGAAAATATTTAAAAGATAAAGGTATAGATGCAGATATTCATATTATAAACGGAAGCGTTGAAATAGCTCCCAATATAGGTTTGGCAGATGCCATTTGTGATATTGTAAGTAGCGGAAGTACTTTATTTAAAAACAACCTTAAAGAAGTAGAAGTGATTATGAAAAGCGAAGCTGTACTTGCAGTATCGCCTAGTATTTCTAGTGATGTATATAAAATTTTAGAAAAATTACAATTTAGAATTCAGTCTGTTTTAAAGGGACGTGATTCCAGATATGTTTTATTAAATGCTCCTAATGAGAAATTAGAAACAATTATGAAAATATTACCTGGAATGAGAAGCCCAACTGTTTTGCCTCTTGCTGATGAAGGCTGGAGCAGTATACACTCTGTGGTAAAACAAGATATTTTTTGGGAGGTAATCGACCAATTAAAAGAAGCTGGAGCAGAAGGTATATTAGTTTGTCCAATTGAAAAAATGGTAGTGTAATGAGAAAGTTTTATAACCCAAAATACGAAGAATGGGAAGTGCTACTATCTCGTCCTACACAAACTTTTAAAAACATTGAAACAATTGTTAATGAGGTTTTTAATGAAGTAAAAGAGAAAGGTGATCTTGCTTTAAAAAAATATACACAACTTTTTGATGGAGTATCTTTGGACAACTTTTTGGTTACTGATGATGAAATAAAATATGCAGAAGCCGCAGTTTCAGAATCATTAAAAAATGCAATTCAAGTTGCCAAAATTAACATTGAAAAGTTTCATAAAGCTCAAAAAACTGAAGACATAATAGTAAACACTATGGAGGGTGTTACATGCTGGCAAGAAAAAAAGCCTATTCAAAAAGTTGGGCTATATATACCAGGTGGCACCGCCCCTTTATTTTCAACTATACTAATGCTTGCTATACCTGCTAAAATTGCTGGATGTAACGAAATAATTTTATGTACTCCACCAAACAAAGAAGGAAAAGTGAACCCGGCTATTCTTTATACGGCAAAATTGTGTGGTGTGACTAATATTTTTAAAGTAGGTGGAATTCAGGCTATTGCTGGAATGGCATTTGGGACTGAAACAATTTCTAAAGTATATAAAATTTTTGGTCCAGGAAATCAATATGTTACTGTAGCTAAGCAGCTTGCAACAAAATATGATGTAGCAATAGATATGCCTGCAGGACCTTCAGAGTTATTGATCTTTGCAGACGAAAGTGCAAATATCAGTTTTGTAGCTTCAGATTTGTTATCGCAGGCCGAACATGGTATTGATAGTCAGGTAATATTAGTGTCAACTTCCGAAGAAGTATTAATTCAAGTTGAAAAAGAGATTTATACTCAATTAGAAGAATTACCAAGAAAAGATATTGCTGCAAAATCTATTGAAAATTCTAAACTTATTTTAATGAAAAATGATAAAGATGCATTAAGATTAATCAATGAATATGCACCAGAACACTTTATTGTAGTATCATTAAATGAGGATTATTTTATAGATAATATTCAAAATGCTGGTTCTGTTTTTATAGGAAATTATACACCAGAAAGTGCTGGTGATTATGCTTCGGGAACAAATCATACCCTTCCAACTAATGGATATGCTAAACAATATAGCGGAATTAATCTAGACAGTTTTATGAAAAGTATCACCTTTCAGAAAATATCTAAAATGGGAATTAAAAATATTGGTAATACAATAGAGCTTATGGCAGAAGCCGAAGGGTTACAAGCACATAAAAACGCAGTTACATTACGTCTAAATAGCTTAAAAGATGAATAAATTTAATCTAAATAGTTTAATTAGACCTAACGTATTAAAGTTGTCTCCTTATAGTTCAGCAAGAGATGAATTTACAGACTTAGAAGAAGATATGATTTTTCTAGATGCTAACGAAAACCCTTTTAAAAATGGGGTTAATAGGTATCCAGATCCTCAACAAATAAAGATAAAATCTATTCTAGCGAATCAAAATGGGGTGAAGCCAAATAATATTTTATTAGGTAATGGTAGTGACGAAGTATTGGATCTTATTTTTAGGGCTTTCTGTATTCCTGGAATTGATAATATTATAACATTACCACCTACCTATGGTATGTATGCTGTGTTAGCGGGAATTAATGATGTAGAAAACAGAGAGGTGTTATTAAGTAAAGATTTTCAGCTCAATAATTCGAATATTTTAAGCTCGGTTGATAGTAATACTAAGCTTTTGTTTTTGTGTGTACCCAATAACCCTACAGGAAATAGTTTTTCTGAAAAAATGATTGTGGAGTTGTTAGAGAACTTTAAAGGAATTATAATTATAGATGAAGCGTATATAGATTTTTCTGAAAAACAAAGTTGGCTTCAAAAATTGAAAGATTATCCTAATTTAATAATTACAAAGACTTTCTCAAAAGCATTTGGAATGGCAGGAATTCGACTTGGAATTTGTTATGCATCTCAAGAAATTATTTCAGTATTAAATAAAATTAAACCTCCTTATAATATTAATACTTTAACACAAGAGAAGGTATTAGATAAAATTTTAGACTTAACTAAAATAGAGAGTGAATTGCATTTATTATCAACAAGCAAAGATATATTATATAAAGAATTAGTTCAATTAAACTATGTTGAGAAAATATATCAAAGTGATGCAAATTTTATATTAATTAAAGTCGATGATGCAACTAAAAGATACAATCAGTTATTAAAAAAGGGGATTGTTGTACGCAACAGAAGTAAGCAGGCTTTGTGTGAAAATACATTGCGAATTACAATAGGAACTAACACAGAAATAAACCAATTGATTAAAACCTTAAAATCATTAAAATAATGAAAAAGAAAGTATTATTTATAGACCGCGATGGTACTATAATTAAAGAAACAGCAGACGAACAAATTGATTCGTTTGAAAAAATTATTTTTTATCCTAAGGTTTTTACTTGGTTAAGTAAAATTGCAAAAGACTTGGATTTTGAGTTGGTAATGATTACCAATCAAGATGGGTTAGGAACAAATTCGTTTCCTGAAGATACATTTTGGCCTGTTCAAAATTTTATAATAAACACTTTTAAAAATGAAGAGATTGATTTTAATAATGTTTGTATAGACAGAACATTTCCACACGAAAATGCTCCAACTCGTAAACCCGGAACTGGAATGCTAACCAAATATTTTTCAGAAGATTATGACCTAGAGAACTCTTTTGTAATAGGAGATCGTCTTACAGATATAGAATTGGCTAAAAACTTAGGCGCTAAAGGAATATTTATAAATGATAATACCAATTTAGGAACTTCAGAAATCACTGTTAAGTATACAGATTTACAAAAAGTAATTGCTTTGGAAACTAGTGATTGGCAAGAGATTTATAGTTTTTTAAAATTAAAAAACAGAGTGGCTTCAATAAGCCGTATTACAAATGAAACTAATATTTCTATCAGCTTAAATTTAGATGGTACTGGAAAAAGTGAAATACAAACCGGCATTGTTTTTTTTGATCATATGCTAGATCAGATCTCGCGTCACGGTCAAATGGATTTAAATATATCTGTTTTTGGAGATTTAGAAGTAGATGAGCACCATACTATCGAGGATACTGCAATAGCATTGGGTGAAGTTTTTGCACTAGCAATAGGAGATAAATTAGGAATAGAACGCTATGGTTTTTGTCTGCCAATGGATGATTGTTTAGCACAAGTTGCAATAGATTTTGGTGGCAGAAATTGGTTGGTATGGGACGCTGAATTTAAAAGAGAAATGATTGGTAAAATGCCTACCGAGATGTTTTATCATTTTTTTAAATCTTTTAGTGATGGAGCAAAAGCAAACATAAATATTAAAGCTGAAGGCACTAATGAGCACCATAAAATTGAAGCTATATTTAAAGCTTTTGCAAAAGCCATTAAAGTAGCAGTAAAACGAGATGCCGAAAAAATGATTTTACCATCAACAAAAGGAATGTTATAAATGAAAATTGTAATAATAAATTACGGAGCTGGAAATATACAAAGCATCAAATTTGCTATTGAGCGTTTGGGTTTTAAAGCAATTTTAAGTGATAGTGAAGATGAAATAAAAAAAGCAGATAAGGTAATCTTCCCTGGTGTAGGTGAGGCTAGTAGCGCTATGGCAAAACTAAAAGCTACTGGCTTAGATCGCATTATCCCAACTTTACAACAGCCTGTTTTGGGTATTTGCCTAGGTATGCAATTACTGTGTAATAGTTCCGAAGAAGGGCAAACAAAAGGATTGGGTATTTTTGATGTTGATATTTTAAAGATATCAAAAGAGGTAAAAGTGCCTCAAGTGGGATGGAACCAAATTTTAAATCTAAAATCAAACTTGTTTAAAGGTATTACAGAAAATGAATATATGTATTTGGTTCATAGTTATTATGCGCCTTTATGTAAAGTAACAATTGCAACTACCCAATATGGATTAGCATATTCATCTGCATTACAAAAAAATAATTTTTACGGAGTTCAATTCCATCCAGAGAAGAGCAGTACAGCTGGCGAACAATTATTAAAAAACTTTTTAGAATTATGAGAATTATACCTGCCATAGATATTATAGATGGAAAATGCGTCCGATTATCTAAAGGTGATTATACCACAAAAAAAGTATACAATGAGAGCCCGCTTGAGGTGGCAAAACTATTTGAAGCCCATGGGATACAATATCTACATTTAGTTGATTTAGATGGCGCAAAAAGCAAACATATTGTAAATCATAAGATACTAGAAGATATAGCGTCTAAAACCAATTTAAAGATTGATTTTGGAGGTGGTTTAAAAACGGACAAAGATTTAAAAATAGCATTCGAGAGTGGAGCTAATCAAATAACAGGAGGAAGTATTGCTGTTAAAAATCCAGAAATTTTTAAAAACTGGATAAAAACCTTTGGAAATGATAAGATAATACTTGGAGCAGATGCTTTAAACGAAAAAGTAGCTATAAGTGGTTGGCAAGAAGACTCTAATGAAGATTTAATTCCGTTTATTAAAAATTATATATCTAAAGGAATTAGTTATGTAATCTGTACAGACATAAGTAAAGATGGAATGCTAGAAGGTCCTTCTTTTAAATTATATAAAAAGATTTTAGCTGAAACGAAAGAGGTGAAGTTAATTGCTTCTGGTGGAATTTCAACATTTGATGAATTACCAAAATTAGCCGAATTAGGTTGCGAAGGAACCATTATAGGAAAAGCAATCTATGAAAATAGAATTAGTTTAAAACAACTTGAAAATTATATTTTGAATGCTTACTAAAAGAATAATCCCTTGTTTGGATATTAAAAATGGTAGAACTGTAAAAGGTGTAAATTTCATCAATTTAAGAGATGCGGGAGATCCTGTAGAACTAGCAAAATTATATTCTGAAAATGGGGCAGACGAACTGGTTTTTCTTGATATTTCAGCTACGGAAGAACGTCGTAAAACACTGGCAAAACTAGTGTTAAAAGTGGCTTCGGCAATTAACATACCATTTACAGTGGGTGGAGGTATTTCTAGTATTGAAGATGTAGATATTTTGCTTAATAATGGAGCAGATAAAGTTGCAATAAACTCTTCTGCAATTAAAAATCCGCAGTTAATAAATGATTTAGCTGCTAAGTTTGGTTCACAGTGTATTGTAGTTGCTATTGATGCAAAAAAGATAGAAGGAGATTGGATAGTTCATTTGGTTGGGGGCAAGGTACCTACTAATCTTAATTTATTTGATTGGGCAAAGGAAGCGGAGCAACGAGGTGCAGGAGAAATCTTATTTACTTCTATGGATAATGACGGCACAAAAAACGGATTTGCAAATCAAGCTCTCAGCATACTGTCTAAAACATTAAATATACCCATAATAGCTTCGGGAGGTGCTGGAAATATTCAGGATTTTATTGATGTATTTAACTATGGAAGTGCAGATGCAGCTCTAGCGGCTAGTGTGTTTCATTTTAAAGAGATTGAAATTTTAGAATTAAAAAAAGAATTAAAAACACAGGGAATCCCTGTAAGAATATAAATTATGATAATAGATTTCAGTAAAAATAATGATGGTTTAGTGCCTGTAATAATACAAGATAATACCACTAATAAAGTATTAATGTTAGGGTATATGAATGAGAAAGCTTACCAAAAAACACGTTCTGAATGTAAAGTAACTTTTTTTAGTAGAATCAAGAACAGGCTTTGGACAAAAGGAGAGGAATCTGGTAATTTTTTAGAACTTGTTTCAATTGCTATTGATTGTGACAATGATGCACTATTAATTAAAGTTAACCCTGTTGGACCAGTTTGTCACAAAGGAACAGATACCTGTTGGCAAGAAAATAATACATCTAATTTTGGTTTTCTAACAAACCTTGAAACTATTATAAAGGAGCGAAAAGAGGATTTGACCAATGAGGGTTCTTATGTCTCTTCTTTATTTAGAAATGGAATAAACAAAATAGCACAAAAAGTAGGAGAGGAAGCAGTGGAAGTAGTTATTGAAGCTAAAGATTATAATGACACTCTTTTTTTAGATGAAAGTGCAGATCTTTTATTTCATTATTTAATTTTATTACAAGCAAAAGGATTTAAATTACAAGATGTAGTAAAAGTATTACGTGCTAGACACAGTAAAAAAAGCTAATTTATTGATTCTTTTAAAGAGTTATTCTTGTTAGTTATTTGTTAAAATTAAAAAATATACTTCAGTTTTTATACCTTTAAAAAAGAACTTCACAACAATCTCTTATGTGTGCAAAAAAAAGAAGAAGGCTTATTATACCGAGTCTAAAACCTAAAAAGGCAAATAATGCCGCTCCAGGAACGGTTACCTATACAGGAAAAAAGCAGTCCTTAGTAACTAAACTAGAGATTATAGATTACTCTAGAGATCATTATGATCGTGTACTTTCTGAAAATATCGAAGACGCTTTTAAGTTTGATGAATCTGAGCGTGTTACATGGATAAATGTAGATGGTCTTAATAATACGCAAGAAATTGAACGCTTAGGAGATTATTATAATTTGCACCCTCTTATCCAGGAAGATATAGTTACGACCAACCAACGTCCTAAAATGGATGAGTACGAAGATTATTTATTTATTGTATTTAAGATGTTACATTATGGTCCAGATGGAGTTCTTATTAATGAGCATGTAAGTATGGTTATGGGTAAGGATTATGTAACTACATTTCAAGAGGCAGATGGGGATGTTTTTGACAATATTCGCGACAGGCTTGAAAATTCTAAAGGTAGAATTAGAAATGCAGGAGCAGACTATTTAATGTTTGCAATTCTGGATGCAGTGGTTGACAATTATTTTACCGTTATCGAATATTTAAGTGAAAAAATTGAATTAATTGAAGATCAGTTATTTGAGGCTAAAACTGAAAATGATATTACTCAAGATATCCAAGAGCTTAAAAAAGAAATTTTACGAATACGTAGAGCAGTTATACCATTAAGAGAGGTGATAAATCGTCTTGAGAAGATAGATTCGAGTCTTATAGAATCAAAAACTCAAAATTACATTCGAGATTTATATGACCATATAATTCAAGTAAGTGAAAGTGTAGATATATATCGAGAAATGATTTGGGGGTTAATGGATATGTATATGACCACTATTAGTAATAAAATGAACGAAGTCATGAAAGTTCTAACCATAATGGCTTCAATTTTTATTCCGTTAACTTTTATGGCTGGAATATATGGGATGAATTTTGATAACATGCCAGAGCTCCATACCCGTTATGGATATTATTACTTATGGGGAGCTATGATTTTAGTATTTTTTGGATTATTATATTATTTTAAAAGAAAAAAATGGTTGTAAAAGACTATTAGCTATAAAAAAACCGGTTGAATATTAATTCAACCGGTTTTTAATTTTGTTTTATCTAATTAATCCATCCTTTTTGTTTTGCGCCTTTACTATAGAAATATAAAAATATTGCTACAATAATTACAAAAAGTGGCATAATTACAGCTTCAGTACCATAAATTTCCATAGCGTTAGACACTAATAGCCAATATCCCATCATAACTAGAACAGCTATTAATGAAACTAAAAATAATGGAATTGCTATTTTTTTACGAAGTAATAATACTACGCACCCTAATAGCCCGGCAAATACCGAAATTGCAAAAACAATATTATACCATGCTGGTAACGAATTTAAAAGTGCAATTTGAGGATCTGTTAATGTCTCATACATCTCTTCTTTCATTAATGTACTTGATAAAAATTGAAAAACACCCATTATATTCCAGATTAGTGCAACTACTGCAATAATCCAGAAACTGGTTTTCGGTTTAACTTGTGTTGTCATAAATTGATTGGTTTTAAAGGTTGTTACCTATAAATATACGTTTTTTGCTTTATATTTATATTCTCAATTTTCTTCTATGGCAGTTACTATACCAAAATCTACTTTTGAATTTTTACAAGATCTGAAACAAAACAACAATCGTGATTGGATGCAAGATCACAAGAAAACTTATCAAGAAGGAGAAAAAAAACTTAAACAATTTTATGCTGAAGTGGAAAAAGGACTTAATCAAACAGATGAAATTGCAAAGCTAAAAATCTTTAGAATAAATCGTGATATTAGGTTTTCTAAAGATAAAACGCCTTATAATGTTCATAGAAGTGTAAGTTTTAGTCGTGCCGGAGCTCAGAGACGTGGCGGATATTATTTGCGTTTAGAACAAGGAAATTCTTTTATGGCGGGTGGTTTTTTTGACCCTAATCCTGCAGATTTACTTCGTATAAGAAAGGAGTTCTCTATGGATGCAACAGAAATAAGAAACATTTTAAACAATAAGGAGTTTGAGAAAGCTTTTGGGGGCTTTAATCAAGAATATGCAGTAAAAACTGCTCCAAAAGGTTTTGATAAAGAAGATCCTAACATTGATCTTATTCGTTTAAAAAGTTATTTTGTTACTCATTACTTTACTGATAATGAAGTTTTTTCAGAAAATTTTAAAGATATCCTTTTACATCATTACCAATTACTTAGACCTTACTTTAATTATATGAGTGATGTTTTAACTACAGATCTCAATGGAGAATCTCTAATAGATAACAATTAAACTATTATTTTTAAAATAAAAGCTTTAGAATTTGGATATATAAGTCTTTTGGCTTATAATTGTTCTTTATAAGTATAAATACTTATAATTTTGATATATAAGCTACAGGGCTTATAATTTAAATTAATAAGTCAAAATACTTATTTTAAAATATATACTATGAAGGTAGTTGCAGTACTTAGTGGGGATTTAATAGATTCGTCTCATTATGAAAAGAAGACTCTTACATCTGTTTTAAAAGTTTTAAAAAATGAATTTAAAACTCTTAAAGAACAATTTCCAAAAGAGACTATGTCATTTTCAATTTATAGAGGAGATAGTTTTCAAGGGGTTATAGAAAACCCAGTACTCGCATTACAAATTGCATTACAAATAAAAGCAGCGGTGAGCAGTTATACAGAAAAAGAACATTTACCTAAAAATGCAATGCCTGTAGCAGATATTCGTATTTCAATAGGAGTAGGAGAAGCAGAATATCAACCAGATGCTTTAGCAGAGAGTAATGGTGAGGCTTTTAATTTTTCTGGGCGAACATTAGATAAAATGAAATCTGAGGGAAGAAAAATGGCGATTACTACTGCAAATGAAAATCTTAATGATGAATTAAATGTGTATTTAAAATTTCTTGACGCTACTACAGATCGTTGGTCTGTAGCATCTGCAGAAGTAGTTTACTATCTAATTAACGGCTATAAAGAACAAGAAATTGCAGACTTATTAAAGCGTAGTCAAGCGGCAATAAACTTGCGTAAAAAAGCAGCTAGCTGGGAAGAAATAAAATTATTGCTTAAACGCTATAAAACAATCGCCAAAACACACTTTGCATGAATCCAGAAATCATTTTAGCACTACAATTGTTGCTGGCACACGTAATTACAGATTTTGTATTACAATCAGAAAAATTGATTATACAAAAAGAAGAAAAAAAAGCAAAAGCTCCCTTTTTATATATTCATGCAGCCGTATCTGGGCTATTAACTTATGTAATTATACAGGATTGGAACATGTGGGGAGTGGCTATTTTTATTGCCGTAACTCACTTTTTTATTGATCTATGGAAGCTGTATAAAAAATCAGATTCTTTAAAAATATTTTTGTTAGATCAATTATTTCATTTATTAATATTATTAGGGATATGGCTGTACTTAACTAATAATTTTAATGAGATTATTCCATTTATTACAGACTTTTTTACTTCAAAAAATATACTAATTATATTCACAGGGTATTTGTTAGTGATATACCCCATTGGATTTATAATTGGAAAAGCAACCCAACGATGGCAGGAAGAAATTGCAGCAGAAGAAGGAGATTTTCCAAGCTTAAAAAAAGCGGGGAGGTACATTGGTATTTTCGAACGTATACTAGTATTAACCTTTATACTAACCAATAATTTTGCAGCAATAGGCTTTTTAATTGCTGCAAAATCTATATTACGATTTAGTGATAAAGGAAAAAGTGGAGCTAGAAAGCAAACAGAATATGTGCTAATAGGAACCTTAATGAGTTTTGCACTCACAATAATTATTGGAGTACTAATTAAAGGATTAATGAGTATTTAGAAATACTTATTATTACTGAAAATTAAGTAGCAATTAGCAACTTATTTTCTTCAAATAAAATAAGGTTTTCTTTAAGTCTATCTTTCACAATATTCATCATACGTTTATTTAAAGCTGAAGAATTAAGAATATAAATTTCATATTCTTCAATTGTAAATTGACCTATAATAATACCTTTTAAAGAGTTTCTAAACTTCATGTCTTTATGTATTGCATTTTCTATATAATCTAATCTTTTATCGATAGAAAGATCACAGAAAACGTTTTTATGCTTCTGAATATAATTTCTGAAAACAGCTACCAAAAGGTCGTTTTGAAGTTTAGCAACAGGTCGTAACGTTTTATTTTGAAAAGATTCGTCTGCAGACATATTAGAGTTTACTACTGCAGAAGCAATAATGGGGCGTAAATCTAAAAGTCCCTTGTCACGTGTGTCCATAAGTTTAGGTTTTATTAAATGTAGGAATTAACCCAAGCTATTTCATCAAAATCTCAATTAGTTATAAACGTTGTTTTCAACAAATTTTTTGGAGTTAAAGTCATCTTAATGATTAACTGTTTTAATAGCGATTTATTTAATTTTAAAACAAAAACATGTCTAAAACTGTTTCGATAAATCCATATACAGGCGAAGAAGTACAATCTTTTAAAACTCATACAGAAAAAGAGATTTCTGAAATACTTTCAAAAGCAGGTGATAGATTTTACTCTTGGCGTGAAACATCTTTCGCAAATCGAAAAAAATTAATGTTAGCAGCAGCTTCAGAATTAAAAAAAAATAAAGAAGAATATGCTTCAAAAATGACGTTAGAAATAGGTAAACCTATAAGTCAATCACTTGCTGAAGTAGAAAAATGTGCTTGGGTTTGTGAATATTATGCAGAAAACGCAGAAAAACATTTAGAAAATGATAATATTAAAACTGATGCATATAAAAGTTATACAAGTTACGAACCCTTAGGCGTAGTTTTAGCAATTATGCCTTGGAATTATCCATTTTGGCAGGTTTTTAGATTTGCGGCACCAGCACTTATGGCTGGAAATATAGGTGTTTTAAAACATGCATCTAATGTTTTTGGAAGTGCACTTAATATCGAAAAAGTATTTAAAGAGGCTGGATTTCCAGATAACTGTTTCACTACGCTATTAGTTGGAAGTGATTGTGTTTCCTCTATTATTGAAAGTCCAATTATTAAAGCTGTTACACTTACAGGAAGTGGTCCTGCAGGGGCTTCGGTTGCAGCAATAGCAGGAGAAAATATAAAAAAAACTGTGTTAGAATTAGGAGGGAGTAATGCTTTAATTGTTTTAAAGGATTGTGATATAGCCGCAACAATTGCTACTTGTGTACAAGCTCGTTTTCAAAATACTGGGCAAAGTTGTATTGCCGGTAAAAGATTATTAGTGGATACTACTATAGCAAAGCAATTTATAGAAAAGTTGCTATTAAAAGTAAGAGAGTTAAAAAGTGGAGATCCTCAAGATAAAGATACTTACATAGGTACATTAGCTAGAGAAGATCTAGCAAAAGATTTAGAAAAACAGGTTAATAGCTCTATAAAAAATGGCGCAAAACTTGAAATAGGAGGAAAGCGTCAAGGTGCTTATTTTGAACCAACTGTTTTAAGCAATGTTACACCAAATATGGCAGTTTTTAATGAAGAAACTTTTGGACCGGTACTTTCAATTACAGAATTTAAAAATATTGATGAAGCTATAAAACTATCTAATTCATCCAAATTTGGTTTGGGAGTGTCTATATTTTCAAAAGATGTTGACTATGTAGAAAATATAGCATACAAGTTTGACGAAGGCTCAGTTTTTATTAATGAGTTGGTTAAAAGTGATCCTAGACTTCCATTTGGAGGTATTAAACAAAGTGGGTACGGGAGGGAATTAAGTATCCATGGAATACGTGAGTTTGTAAATAGGAAGACAGTTTACATAAATAAATAAAAATAAAGGCTGCTTCTTTTGAAGCAGCCTTTAGTAGTTCATTATTGAAATTTAAATTAATCTTTCTTCAAAAAATCTTCTTTAGATTGAAGTTCAGGTTTTGGTATATTATTTTTCTCTAAAAACGACATAAACTTTTTACCTTCTTTGTTTTTAATGTCTTCAAATCTCTTTTTTTCTTTATTAAACTCATCAGAAATAAGCTCAAAGTTTTGCTTATGGGCTCCCGAAACTCTGTCGTAAGTTGTAGCTACATTACTGTATAGTTCTCCCATTTTTTCGCGTAATTCTGGTTCTGCAGAAGCTACATAATTATCACCAGAAGTAATTACTAAGTCTTTACGTAGTTCTTCTAATGCATTGTAAAGTTTTTCTGCATCCTTTTTGCCTTTAGGATTGTTATCCATTACTTTTTTAGCAGCATCTTGCATTTCATTTATTTCGTAAACCATATATGCAAGATCTTCAACCATATTATATAATGTTTGAGTTAAAGCTTCTTGCTCTTTACGTTCTGCAAGTGTAGTAAGTGCATTAGTATCGTATTTGGTTTCAATAACATGCTCATAGCTGTCTTTTCCTTTAGTTAATACAACTTTGTATTTTCCTTCTGGAGATCTAGGCGATGTAAAACCACCAAATGATAATGTTTTACCTTGAGCCATTTTAGGGTTACTTGTATTAAAACTCCAGTTAACAACATTTATACCTTTTGATTTACCAGGAGAAAGAGAGGTAATTTTATTACCCTCCATATCTTGTATTTCCATAGTCATTTTACCAAAAGTGTGTCTTTTTTGAAGATAATATACAATGCGAGCGTCTGTACTTTTATTACCACCTACAAATTGAGTTTCTGCACCAAAACCTCCAGAGAAACCACTTTCTTCAGTCATTGTGAAAGGTTTGTTTTGAAAGAAATGAACATCTTTAGCTAATACTTCTTGGTTTAATTCACGTAATGGACTAATATCATCAATAATAATAACCCCACGCCCGTGAGTTCCCATTACAATATCGTTTGTTTGTTTCTGTAAATCAATAAAATGCACAGCTACCAAAGGCATATTGTTTGTAAAGTGTGACCAGTTTTTACCTCCATCAATTGTTACATAAAGTCCAAATTCTGTACCTAAAAATAATAAATCTTCATTTACATAATCTTCTTGAATGTTTCTAACAAAAGCGCTACTATCAATATCTTCAGAAATAATAGATTTCCATGTTTTACCATAATCTGAAGTCTTTAAAGCATAAGGTTTCAGGTCGCCACTTGTGTGACCATCAAAAACTGCATATGCAATTCCTTTATCATGAACACTAGCTTCAATATGATATACCCAAGTATTTTTTGGTACACCAACTAAATTTGGGGTAACATTATTCCATGTCTTACCACCATCTGTAGTTACTTGTACATTACCATCATCTGTACCTACCCAAATTACATTTTGATCTATTGGAGATTCAGCAATTGTAAAAATAGTTGTGTGATTTTCTGCACCACTATTATCTACTGAAAGTCCACCAGATTTAGATTGGTCTTGTTTTGATTTGTCATTAGTAGTTAAATCTGGAGAAATAATTGTCCAACTATCTCCCATATCATCAGATTTGTGTAAAAACTGACTTCCCATATAAAACCTGTCTGGTACGTGAGCACTTACTGCCATTGGCGCATTCCAGTTAAATCTTAATTCTGGATCTCCTTTTTTTGGAAGTGGTTGTATTGTTTTCGTTCTGTTTTTATCAACATCATAACGCCAAACATTTTCTGCCCCTTGCATTTCTGAATAAATAATATTTTTTGTTGGATGCTTTAAAACTCTAAAACCATCTCCAGCTCCAACACTATTCCAGTCTCTAGCATTTACGCCTCCTGGGGAAGAAGAAGGTCCCCACCAAGAACCATTGTCTTGTAATCCTCCATATACATTATAAGGCTCTGCATTATCTGTACTAATTTGGTAAAACTGTGAAAGAGGAAGGTTTTCTACAATTTCGAAAGTTGTTCCTCCATTCCATGAACGATATACACCACCGTCTGTTCCACTATACATAATATCGCTATTATTAATATCAAAAGTAATATCGTGGATATCACTGTGCATATTACCAAGGGATTTAAATGTTTTACCACCATCGCGGCTTAAAGAACCACTTAATCCGCCTTTTACAATAATATCTGGATTTTTAGGATCTACAGTAATTCTAGAAAAATAAAAAGGACGTACTACTAAACCAAAATCATTATTTAAATGTTCCCAACTTTGACCAGCATTAGTAGATTTCCACAATCCATTTTTACTTTTATCTTCTGTTTCTAAAACAGAATACAGAATATTATTGTCACTTGGTGCTACAGCAACAGCAATTCTTCCTAATTTTCCTTTAGGAAAACCATTATGGATTTTGTTCCAAGAAGTACCACCATCTGTAGATTTATATAAAGCACTATTTTCTCCACCAGAATTAAAACCCCAACCAGTTCTTCTAAATTGCCACATAGATGCATATAATACATTAGGGTTTTTAGGATCCATAATTACATCTGCTGCCCCTGTTGATGGGCCTACGTATAGTATTTTTTTCCAGGTCTTTCCGCCATCGGTTGTTTTATAAACACCTCTATCTTCACTATCACCCCAAAGTGCTCCTAAAACTCCTACATAAACCTCATCTGTATTATCTGGATTTATTGCAATAGATGCAATACGCTCACTATTTTCAAAACCTTCAATTTCTTTCCAGTTATTACCTCCATCTGTAGATTTGTATAAGCCATTACCAATTGTAACAGAATTACGAGTCCAGGTTTCTCCGGTTCCTACCCAAATTACTTCATCAGGTTTTTTTGGATCTAATTTTACCACACCAATAGATTGAACGTAATCATCAAATATTGGAACAAACGTGGCTCCACCATCACTAGATTTCCAAACACCACCACCTGCGGCACCTAGATATAGTATGCGGGCATTTGTAGGGTGATTTTCTAAATCGTTAATTCTACCACTCATTAAAGCGGGTCCTATGTGTCTTGCTTTCATATCACCAAAAAGCTCTTTGCCTTTTAATGAAACATTTTCTTGAGCCATTGACGCAATAGGAAGTAAAGCAATAGCTAAGATGGTTGTTATTAATTTTTTCATTTTTTGGAGGTATTATATTTAGTTAGAAAACTTTATTTCTTATAGGTAGAAAATAGGTTTATTTCGTTACAGTTTAAAACAAAAAAATCCCCGAACGAGCAGGGATTTTTTTAAACTTGATATTTTTTTATTTTTTTTCAGGAAATGAAAATAATTCTTCATTAACTTCAGGGTTTAATACAATTTCTTTAATTGTAATTCCTTGACCACCCATTGATAAAGCAAATGGGAAGTATAATCCACCTACTTCTTGATAATCGCTCATTGTAGAAGTACTCATCTGTCCTTTCATTGGACCTTGTTTAACTTCTGTTTCAGTTACAATTGGCACAAAGTTTTCTGTATCAAAATAATGGAAAGATACATTAGCCTCTTCTTTTCCATCAACCATAATAGGCTTTTGAGTTAGTTTAATCTTGTAAGTTTCGGTTCCTTCTTTTGTTTCTTTACCTAAAAGCTCTACCGTAAAACCTTTTTCTTTGTAGTTTAAAAAAGGAGAAGGAAAGTCTTTAGATTGCTTCTTCATATTTTCTGTAGCTTCAGCATCACTTTTTTCTGCCTCCATGGTCATAAAGTTTGTAGTCCACATAGTTTCTCCATCAAAAGCATACTGAGTCATGTCTTGTCCTTGTATGTTTATTTTAAGTAATTGCTTACCATCTTTCATTTGGTACATCTCAACAGGAATTTCCATTCCTTGAGCATTAGCAGAAGCTACCATTTTCATTCCTTTAAGGTTAGACCAAGCTTCCATACCACCTGTATTCTCAAAGTAATTGTTAATTATTTCATCTGCTGTTTGTGCAGTAAGCGGAGTTGCTGCTATTAAAACTAAAGCGATGAATAGTGTTTTTAATGTTTTCATTACGATACTTTTTATGTTTTATGTAAAAGTAAGACACTATTACTTTAATTATGTTACAATGATTGTATTTTTTTTTTGAAATTTAACATTTCAGAATAATTATATTTACATAAACATTTAATATTTATGAATTTCGGAAAAGTATCAAACCCTGGAGACATTGATTTTACATTGCCTAAGGACCACCCAGAAACAAAAAGTATATTAAGTCGAACTAAACCAAAAACACCACCTAACTTATACGTAGGGTGTGCAAAATGGAATAGAGCAGATTTAAAAGGTTTTTACCCAAGAGGCACAAAAGATGAGTTGGCCTATTATTCAACTCAATTTAACAGCATAGAATTAAATGCTACCTTTTATAGAATTTTTCCTGCAGATACTTTTGAAGGTTGGTACGATAAAACACCTAGTGATTTTAGGTTTTTCCCGAAGCTTTTTCAAGGAATTAGTCATTGGAAACGATTAAGTGATAGTGAAGAATACTTAAATGATTTTATATTGAATGCATCCAATCTTAAAGAAAAGTTAGAAATGCCTTTTTTACAGCTACACAATAATTTTTCTTCTAAAAACATGGATAGATTAGAACCTTTTTTCAAAAAAATCCCTAAAGACATTAAGCTTGCAATAGAGTTTAGACATACAGATTGGTTTAATGATGAAGGTGTAGCAAACGAATTGTATGATATTTTAGATAGAAATAATGTTACTAATATAATTGTAGACTCAGCTGGACGAAGAGATTTATTACATATGCGAATGACTACAAGCACAGCTTTTATTCGTTTTAATGGTGCAAATCATGAAACTGATTATACTCGATTAGATGATTGGATTAATAGGTTAGAACAATGGATTTCCATGGGGTTACAAAATATTTATTTTTTTGTACATCAAAATATAGAAAAAGCATCACCATTATTATCTGCTCATTTTATTAAAAAGGCTAACGAAAGGTTTGGTTCAAATTTACACATCCCAGAAATGGATAAACCTGAAACACTTTTTTAAAATTACATATCGAGCTCAACTTTTTGAACACCAGAAGCTTGTTCTTTGGCACGTTGTAACTCTTTCTCTGTAGGTGGCTTTGGTTTTTGAGCTTGTTTTTTATTGGGTTCAAAACTAAGGTGAGTATAGGTTGGAAAATGATCTGAATTTACATCTGCACCTAATTCAATAGTAATTGTTCTAAATTCAGCAGAAATAAAAATATGATCTAAAGGCCATCGTAAAACAGGATTTTTAGCGTTAAATGTATTATAAAAACCACGACCTTTTCTTACATCCAATAATTCACTTACATTTTGAAAAAGAGAAGTTGTTGCAGACCAAGCTACATCATTAAAATCACCTAAAACAATAACAGGTAATTTTGACTCTCTTGAAAGATTGGCAATTTTCATCATTTCTGCATCCCTGTCACTGGAACTAGGATTGTGTTGCGGCATAGGGGGAGTAGGATGGATAGTATATAACTGAATGGTATCTCTTGAAGCTAAAATTACTTTAGTATGTATGGAAGGAATACTGTCATCTACTAAAAATTTTATCTGTGGATTAACTAATTCTAATTTTGAATATAATAACATCCCATACGTGTTATCAAGAGGAACTTCAACTCTATATTTATAAGAGGATGGTAAGGTGTTTTTAATTTCCTGCATCCAGGTATGATTTGTCTCTACAAATAGTAATATGTCTGGATCTTTCTCTTTATAATCATTAATCAATAGTTGATATTCTTCATTAGTTTGTAGAACGTTTGATGTATATAATTTAATAGTTTTTCTTTTTTCTTGATGGGTATTATTTAATACCTCATAAGCTGCGTAGGGAGTATAAGGATGTATTTTTATATATTGAAAAATAAAACATCCAATTAAAACAGTTACAAACACATAATCCTGCCACCTTTTAATTTCAAACCTCATGAAATAAGTGATTAATGCAACCAGTGTAAGTATTGTTAATTGAATATGTGGATAATCGAACATGCGTATCCACCAGTAATCTGCAGCTAATAATGGAAGTAATGTAAATGTGACAGCAGTAATTCCAACTGTCTGTAAAATAGGTTTAAGTTTCAAAGAATTGTATAGTTAGTTATTTTGTTTAATAAATATACATTCAATTATTCTTTATTAGATGTATTTAAATTAATTTTATCAAAATCACTTCCTGCTGGAGATTCAAAAACCTCAAGATTGAAATATTTTACAGCAGCTAATAAATGATCAAAAATATCTGCTTGGATATGTTCATAATTTTCCCAATTCTTATCATAACTAAAACAAAATATTTCAATAGGGATTCCTTTATCTGTAGGTGCTAAGTGACGTACCATTAAAAATAGATCTTTATTTATGGCAGGGTTTTCATGTAAAAAAGCATCGGCATATTTTCTAAATACCCCTAAGTTGGTTTGATTTCTACCATTAATAAGTAAACTTTTATTTGCTTCGGTATTACGATTGTATTTTTCAACTTCTTTTTCTCGATGTTCTATATAAGGTTTTATAAGTTGAATTTTTTTTAATTCTTCTAATTCTTCCGAAGACAAAAACTTTATTGAGGTTTGTTTAATATAAATAGCTCTTTTAATTCTTCTTCCTTTAGACTCTTGCATTCCTCTCCAGTTTTGAAAAGAGTCTGCAATTAAACTATAGGTTGGTATTGTAGTATAGGTATTGTCGAAATTTTGAACTCTAACGGTTGCTAGATTAATTTCTGTAACATATCCATCTGCACCATATGTACTAAATGTAATCCAATCACCAATTCTAACAATATCATTAACAGAAACTTGTATGCTAGCAACAAATCCTAAGATAGTATCTTTAAAAATTAATAATAGAATTGCAGATGCAGCTCCTAACGTACCTAAACTAACTAATGAGTATCCTGTAAGGATGCTTATAATTAAAAATATCCCGATTCCCCAACCAAATATCATTAAAACCTGAATATAACTCTGCAAAGGTTTATCGTGAAATTCTTCTTTGGTCTGTAAATAATTTTTTGTGGTTCTTAATAAACTTCTAAAAATTAAAACACATAAAACAATAAGGTAGATATCAATGGCTCCTAAAAAGAATTGAACCGCTTTTGGATATTCTAAAAAAACATAGGGTATAGCATACCAAATGAGAATTAAAGGGGCAACATGTGCTAAAAATTTTGGAAAATTGCTGAGTACAAGAAAATCATCAAAAGTTGTTTTAGTCTTAATACTAAAAGCTTTAAATAACTCAACAATAACTTTTCTAGTTATTATATCGAGAGGTACAACTATTATTATAAGTATTAAACTATTTATAAGGACATTTAAAAAAATAGCCAAGCTTGAGTTCATTCCTAAACTCATAAAGTATTCTTGAAACCAACAACTGTAAAATTTTAATGTCTCTGTATTCATTATAAATAGTTACGCTCTACATAAAAAGGTCCAAAAGGAATTATTGAACAAAGTACAACAATAAAAAGAGTTTTAGTTTTCCAATTGAGTATTTGAGATATGTAGACAGCTCCTGCAACATATAATAAAAATAAAACCCCGTGCGCCATTCCTACTATTTGAACCATCTCTGGCATCTCCCAAATATATTTTAGTGGCATTGCAATTAATAATAATACTAGAAATGATATTGCCTCTAGTGTACTAATAATTTTAAATGTTTTTACTGAATTTTTCACAAATAGAATAATTTTACACAAAGATAGAAGCCTGCTTTATAATTTTAGACAATTTAGCAATAAATTAGTACAGGTTTTTTATATAAAGTCTATATCTTTTAACCAACAAAAACAGTTGAAGCATTTAACACCTTTCATTATGAGATTTATAACTATTATGAGTTTACTTTTTTTTACAACCATTACTTCTTATTCTCAAGAAAAACAAAAAAGAGCGTCTTCAGAAATTGATTTTACTTTAGAATATGAAAAATTTGTTCTGGACAATGGGCTGGAAGTAATATTACATGTCGATAAGAGTGATCCTATAGTTGCTGTAGCAACAATGATGCATGTAGGTTCAAGTAGAGAAAAACCCGGAAAGACAGGATTTGCTCACTTTTTTGAACATATGTCTTTTAATGATTCTGAAAATGTTCCTGTTGGTGCTAATAGAAAAATGATTCCAGAATGGGGGGGAAGTCGTAATGGAGGTACTTGGAGCGATGGTACAGTATATTATGAAGTTGTACCCAAAGATGCTTTTGAAAAAATATTATGGATAGATAGTGACCGTTTTGGTTATATGATTAACACTGTTACTAAAGAAGCCCTAGAAAGAGAAAAACAAGTTGTTAAAAATGAAAAAAGACAGCGTGTAGATAATTCACCCTATGGATATACTGATGAAATAATTAGAAAAAATTTATATCCAGATACACATCCATATAACTGGACTGTAATAGGGTCTTTGCCAGATTTACAAGCTGCAACGTTAGAAGATGTAAAAGAATTTTATAATGAATATTATGGTGCTTCCAATGCATCCTTAGTTATTGCTGGTGATATAGATATTGCAAAAACAAAAGAACTAGTAAAAAAATGGTTTGGAGAAATCCCAAGTGGCCCTAAAGTAGATCCTTTACCTAAAATGCCAGTATCTCTTAATGAAACAAAATCTCTTTATTTTAAAGACAACTTCGCAAAACTACCAGAATTAAGAATGGTTTATCCTTCTGTAGAAGAATATAATAAAGATCAATACGCACTAGAAGTGCTTGGTCAATTATTAAGTGGAAGTCGTAAATCTCCCTTATATAAAACTGTAGTAGAAGAAAGTAAGTTAGCACCTAATGTAGGTTCTTATCAAAGTAGTTCAGAAATTGCGGGGGAATTTATTATTCGAGTAAGAGCAAATGAAGGTGTTGCTTTAGATGATGTAAAAAAAGCTATTGATGAAGGATTTACAAGGTTTGAAAAAGAAGGATTTACAGACAATGAATTAGAGCGTATTAAATCTGAATTAGAGACACAACTTTATTACGGTGTAGAAACAGTTTTAAATAAAGCATTTCAATTAGTACAAGATAATGAATTTGGTGGAGATCCAGGTTACATTACTAAAAAAGCAAAGCTGGTTCAAAATATTTCTCGTGAAGATATTATGAGAGTTTATAATATTTATTTAAAAGGGAAAAACTATATAATAACAAGCGTAATACCTAAAGAAACTCCAGAGTTGGCTATTTCTGGAAGTAAAGAAGCAACAGTGTGGCAAGAAGAAGTTACTTCTATGAATACAGACGAAGAGGTTGGGCAAGGTGAAGAAGCTGTTTACGAAAAAACTGCATCAAAATACGATAGGTCCGAACCAGATTTTGGTGAAGCTCCTTTATTTAAAATGCCAGAAGTATGGCAAGCAAAAGCAGCAAATGGAATGAAGATTTATGGTATTGAAAATAATGAACTTCCCTTAGTTAGTTTTTATATTACAATTAAAGGAGGTCATGCTTTAGACCCTATTAATAAATCTGGTTTAGCTTCTCTTACTGCAGATTTGATGAATGAAGGAACTGCAACTAAAACTGCTGCCGAACTAGAAGAAGCAATTGGTCTTATCGGTTCCTCGATAAATATTAATGCAGGGCTAGAAGAAATTACAATCTCTGGTAGTAGCTTATCTAGAAATTTTGAAAAAACAATGGCTTTTGTAGAAGAGATGCTATTACAACCACGATGGGATGAAAAAGAATTTGCCAGATTAAAACAAGAATTAGAAACATCATTAAAAGGAAGAGAAGCAAATCCAACAGCCATTGCATCTATTAATTTTAATAAATTAGTATATGGTGATAATCATATCTATGGCATCCCCACAAATGGAACTTTAGAGAGTATAAAAGATATTAGTATAAATGACGTAAAATCATTTTATAAAAATCTTTCACCTGCTGTAGCTTCATTTCATATAGTTGGAAATGTAAAAAAGGATAGAGTCGAAAAAACTTTGCAGAGTCTTTCAAAAAAATGGAAAGGAAACTTAATTTCTATACCTAAACAGAAATTACCGAATGAAAGCAAAGCCGGGAATTTATATTTTATTGATGTTCCAGACTCTAAACAATCTGTTCTTTACATTGGTAAATTAGCATTGTCTGCAACAAGCGACGAAGCTTCAAAATTAGATTTTGCTAACGAAATTATAGGAGGAGGTTCAAGTGGTAGGTTATTTCAAGTATTAAGAATAGGTAAAGGGTATACTTATGGAGCTTATTCAAGAGTTCCTGCACGAGAAGAAGTGTCACCATTTACAATAACATCTAGTGTACGAGCTAATGCAACTCTTCCATCTTTAGAAATTATAAAAGATATGGTAACTACGTATGGTCCTCAATTTACCGATGAAGATGTAGAGCTCACAAAAAATAAAATTGTTAAACAAAATACAAGAGCGTACGAGTCTTTAAATACAAAACTTAGTATTTTAGAAAATATAAGTAAGTATAATAAACCATTTAACTATATAGATAGTGAGCAGCAAACTCTTTTAAATATGTCTTTAGAGGATTTTAAAAATGTTATAAATAAATATATTTCTGAAGACGAGATGGTTTATCTAGTGGTGGGCGATAAAGCCACTCAATTTGAGGAAGTCAAAAAACTTGGAAAAAATGTTATAGAATTGGATATCTACGGAAATCCAATAAATTAAAAAATATGAACCTATTACAAAAATCACCCACCGAAACTATTATAAATTCTATCGAAAGTTACTACGATAAGTTTTTGCAGGTTTTACCAAGAGTTGCTTTAGGAATATTAATTATTGTAGCGGGGTACTTAATTGCAAGATTAATTACAGGGATTTATAAAAAAAGAATTCAGAAAAAAGCCGATGACCCTTTAATGTCTCGTTTTTTAGCACAAGCGCTTAAAACTGTTCTAATATTAATTACAATAATGTTAGCCCTCCAAGTAGCGGGATTAAGTGGAATTGCTACTGGTATTTTAACAGCTGCAGGGGGTGCTGCAATTGTTTTAGGATTTGCTTTTCAAGATATTGGAAAAAATTTTTTAGCAGGAATTATATTAGCCTTTAACCGACCCTTTAATATAAATGATACTATTAAAATTGATGATATTTTTGGAAGAGTTAAGGCCTTAAATTTTCGGTATTCTCATATTAAAACATTTGATGGTAGAGATATTTATATCCCAAATAGTGATGTACTAACAAAGCCGGTGGCCAATTATACAGCCGATGGTTTTTATAGAGTCGATTTTATTGTGGGAATTGGTTATGAAGATGATATTGAAGCTGCAAAAAAACTTATCCAATCAATACTTGATAAAGAAGATGAAATTATTAGAGATGAGTTTCATGAAAATTTTGTTATTGAAGACGAACTTGCTGCAAGTACAGTAAATCTTAAAGTTTTCTTTTGGGTAGATACAATGGATTATAGAAGAGCATCGCGTGTTTTACGTGGTCAGGTAATTCGCAAAGTTAAAGAAGCGTTAGCTGCTAATGACTTTAATTTACCCGCAGATATTATGGAATTAAAGATATATAGAACAGAAGAAGATATTCCATTAAAACTTAGAAAAGATCCTCGAGACAGAGAACTTGATAAAGATAATTAGTTACAAGGTAAAGGTTGATTAAGAGTAGGGTAGGTCCAGTTTTTTCTATAACTAAAATGCCACCATTCTGTGCGTACTGTTTGAAATCCAAATTTTCGCATTCCTTCAAATAATATTTTTCTATTGTTGAGTATTTCTTCAGAAAAATTATAATTGTCAATATGTGCAGCTCTTCCAAAAAAATCATAATCACTACCCATTTCTACATAACAACCTTCTATAGTTTCTAAGGTCATATCTACTGCTGCGCCTTTATTATGTATAGAGCCTTTTCCATATGGATTTGCAACATAAGTAGGTCTAGGTACTTTTGCCCACATTCTTTTTTGTACATCTAAAGGACGATAACAATCGTATAGCCTTATTCGATATCCTTTCTCACAAAAATATTGATTGGCTTCCAGTAGTGCTTCTGCAACTTCTGGCTGCAGCATACAAACTGCACAATCATAAAGTTTTTCATTTATAAAGTTATTAGGTGTAGCATATCGAATTTCGTAAGAAAATTCAGTAGAAAGCGATGATAAATTAACTAAAGTTGATTTTTGAGTATTTTCAGAAGAAAAACTAACTAGTACAAAAGATATTATTAGAAGTATTCTCACTTTCATCTGCTAAATTTAAGTATAAATTAGGAACAAAAAGAGGCTCGAGTTTGTAACTTTGAAAAAAAAGAAAATGAATAATCTACAAAACAAAGTGGCATTAATTACAGGCGGAACTAAAGGAATTGGATTTGGAATTGCCCAAAGTTTATTAAAACAAGGAGTGAATGTTGCTATTACTGGAAGAACAAAAGAAACTGCAGATAACGCTGCAAAAGAATTAAATAAATCTGGAAACGACGCATCTTATGCAATAGGTATACAAGCAGATGTAAGAAATTATAAAAGTCAAAAAGCAGCCGTGGACAGTATTTTAAATGAGTTTGGAAAACTAGATATTGTTATTGCTAATGCAGGATTAGGGCATTTTGGTAGTGTAGAAGATCTTTCAATAGAGCAATGGCAAGAAACAATAGACACAAATTTAACGGGTCCGTTTTATACATTAAAAGCAAGTATTGATCCCATTATAAAATCTAAAGGATATTATATTAGTATTTCAAGTTTAGCTGGAACTAATTTCTTTGCAGGTGGAGCAGCTTATAACGCAAGTAAATTTGGTTTAACGGGTTTTACACAAGCAGCTATGCTTGATTTACGCAAACATGGCGTTAAGGTTAGCACTATTATGCCTGGATCTGTTTCAACATACTTTAATGGTAATGAACCAGATAATTCAGACGCTTGGAAAATACAAATAGAAGATATAGGAGTGTTGGTAGTTGATTTATTAAAAATGAATCCTCGCACTTTACCTAGTAAAATAGAGGTAAGACCAACAATGCCGCCAAACAATTAAGATAAAATAATATTTAAATTATAAAATCCTTCGGAAGTAAATTTTGAAGGATTTTTTTATTTTCTGAAAAATGATTCTGCCCAGCTTTTTGCTTCTTCTATGTCTTCAAAAAAAGCAAAGCTATTGTCAAACAATTCTTGCTCTTTAATTGCACGCTCTTTTTCTTCAACATTTTTAGAAACAATAGCAACACCTTTAAGTTTTTTGGTAATTCCCTTTTTATAAATTGAAAGGTCTAAATCGTGTTTTAGATTGCGATCTGCTATAATTACAAAATCATTATTAAGAAAGTGCTCTCTATTTTTAGCTCTAATAAAATTAACTTTTTCGGTATCTAAAATCACGTTTTCAAAAACACGTGTTATAACATACCGCTCATAAAAAAATAATTCACAAAAATCTGAAGCAATTCTCTTAAGCATCATTAATTGATTTATACTATAAATATAAGCCAAATTAAGATTATTTTAACAAATTAATTTATTTAAAAACATCAATTTATAAATTGGATTTTTCATAATCAAATATCTAATAATCATATAGTTATTTGAGTAGTTTGCAAATAATTATAATATAGTTTAAGCGGGATTTATAATAGAAAACAAAAAAAGCGACCTGGATAGGGTCGCTTTTTAAAAATAGTTGTTTACTTTCTTTTTTAGTTGGCAGAAAGCAGCGCCAAGAACTTATCTAAGTTTGGTAAGATTACAATTCGAGTTCTACGATTAGTAGCTCTACCTTCTTTAGAGTCGTTTTCTGTTAGGGGATGAAAACTACTTCTTCCTGCTGCAATTAATTTTTCTGGTGCAACACCATACTTATCTTGCAACATTCTAATTACGGCTGTAGATCTTTCAACACTTAGTTCCCAGTTATCTTTAATATATGCTCCAGGTTTTACAGTTTGAGAGTCTGTATGTCCTTCTACCATTACTTCTAGAGCTGGCTCACTGTTAATAACATTGGCAAGTCTTTCTAATAAATTATTTGCTTTTGGATTTACTCTAGCACTTCCAGAATTAAATAATAACTTATCTGAAATAGTAATCATTACTACTGTTTCATTAATGTCAATTTCAATATCATCTTCTTCTCCTTCTGCAATAAGACTATTATCTAAATTTTTCTTAAGGTTGTAAGAAATAATTAGATTCATAGAATCCTGTAAGGTTTTTGCTTGTGCAAGTTCAGTTTGATCAACATTTGCCAAGGCAGTTTTCATTTTTTCTTTGTCGTCATTAGACAACACAACATTTTCATATTGTTGTAATCTGCTGTTGTTGGAATCTGTTAGGGATTGGATTTTTGAATTGTAATTAGCAACACGCTCTTCAATTTTAGCGTATTTCGCTTCAATTTCTTCTTTCTCTAGTTGGGTTTTAGCTAAAGTAGACCGAGTATCATTGTATTGGCTCTCTAGTTCTACATACTTTTTCTTTGACACACATGAGGTGGTTAAAAATACTCCCGATAATAAGGTTAGTGCAATAAAATTTTTCATAACTAATGTTTTATGGTTTATTACTCTAATAACAGGTTGACTGTCCAAAATATTCGTTAAGGAGTGCTATAGTTATGTTAAAAACAACCTCTTTTAGTACAGTTACGTTAAACTGTCTTAAAAGAGGAATTGTTTCTATTATTGAATATTACAAGCCAAAATAACCTAACAAAATCCAGAGTATAATAAATACTATTATTACACCAATGCATCCACATTTTCCACCGCCAATTTTTTTAGCGCCCCAACCTGCTAAAAAGAGTTTGAGTAATTTTTTCATAATTTTTGTTGTTATAAATTAAACCTTTTTTTAAAAATAATTATTCCTCCTTGGAAGCTATTTTAAGTTGATTCTTCCCAAAATCTAATGTTCTTATTGGGAATGGAATATTAACACCTTTGTCGTCGAAGTTTTTCTTAATTAATTTTATAGCTTTATGTTGTGCTTCTAATTTTGGTTTCGGTTTTTTACTGTCAATCCAAAAGCGAGTTACAAAGTTTATTGAGCTATCACCAAATTCTGTAAAGAAAAATTCTACTCCTTCTCCTTGTTTTTGTTCAAAATTTTCAGAAATTACTTTTGTTACAAGGGCTTCTACCTCCTCAAGATTATCTTCATAACCAACACCACAACTTACATCTACACGAGACCTTTCAGATAAAGAATAATTTGTAAAAGGATTATCTATAAATATAGAATTAGGAATAATAACATACTCATTATCTGTTTGTCTAATAGAGATATTTCTCAAGTTGATTTCGGTAACATATCCACTTTTATCCCCGGTTGAAATAAAATCACCTATTCTTACTTTAGGTAAAAAGGAAAGCATTAAACCAGAAAATGTATTGCTCAAAGTCCCTTGCAAAGCTAACCCAATAGCTAACCCAACAACACCAGCACCTGCTAAAACAGATGTAAGGACTTTATCAAGTTCCATTACTCCTAAGGCAACAAAAAAGCCAATTAATAAAACAACTGCAAAAACTATTCTACTTAGCATTTGCTTAATTGATTCTTCGCTTATTTTTTTAAATAATATTCTTTTTGAAAATTTACGTAATCCTCTTGCTATAAAATAAAATACGAGCATTACAATAATAGCAACAGCTAGATTTGGTAATTTTAAAATTATAGCGTCCAACCAACCGTCTAGCTTGTCCCAAAGACCTGTTATTGCATCGCTAACTGAAATTTTTTCTTTCATAATATAATTGTATTAAAGTAAAGTAGAGAGTATTAATGTTCCTAAAACCCATAGGATTAAAGAAAGAATACCTCCAATGATTAAAAAATGTTTGAATTTGTAAAATCCCATTCCATATATAAGGGTATTAGTTTGGTAACCCATTGGGGTGAAAAAGCTAAAATTAGCACCAAATAATACAGCTAATATGAAAGGTTTTAATGATAAATCTAATCCTAAACCAACAGCAATTGCTATGGGTGTCATAATTACTGCAGTAGCGTTATTGCTAACTACGCCACTCATAATCATGGTAATTAAAAAAATAAGACCTATAATAATAATATTAGATTGTCCACTTAAATAGGATAACAATAAATTAGATACCCACACATCTGCACCGGTATTATGCATTGCAACTCCAAGGGGAATCATACCTGCTAATAAAAATATAACTTGCCAGTTTACTTTATGGTATACATCATTAAGTTCTATACAACGTGTTAGAAGTAATAAACTTACTCCTAATAAAGCACTTATAAGTATAGTTAATAATCCACTTGCAGCAAGACCTATTACTAATAGCAGTATAACAAATGCGATTCCTCGTTTATATTTGTTACTTAATTTTGGAGTTGTAACTGCTCTTAAAACTGCTACATTTTCTATATTATAAAGTTCACTTATTTCATTTTCGTGCACTTCTACTAGTAAACGATCTCCAGGCTTAATGGCTATTTCTTGAATATCTTTTCTAATAAGTCTTTCTTTTGTATTTCTAATATTAATCCTTTTTTTGATTGCTATTGGCACTGCATTGTTAATTGTCTTTTTTCTTATCTGCTTTAAAGTTTTTCCAATTAATGAAGAGCCAGGAAGCACAAGTAGTTCTATAAAATTTGATTGATTATCCTTTTTTAAATCTTCAATAGATTCTTCATTTCCACTTTCAATAATTGTTTTATTTACAAGATCTTGTTTTTTGTGAATTATAAAACCTTCAGAAGCATTAAAGCGAGCAAGACTTTCTATATCGCACATTAACACCAATAAGTCATTTTCTTTTAAGGTAATATATCTACCAGGTGCATTGGTTGTTTTTTTATCCCTAATTAATTTTAATAATGATACTTCATTACTATTACTTAAGAAAGTATCTTCAATTTTTTTGTCTATTAATTTAGAATCTTTTGTAATCTCTACTGTAGTAACAAAATTTTCTAAACCATATTCATCTTCAATTGTTTTAATATGTTCTTTTGGAAGCCATTTTGAAGCAATTGTAACTACTATAATCCCTACGACTAAAAAAATGAGACCATATAAAGTAAATTCAAAAAAACTAAATCTTTCTGCGCCTAGATCTTTTGCTACAGAATTAACAATAAGGTTTGTAGAAGTACCCATTAAAGTACAACTACCTCCTAAAATACCAGCAAATGAGATGGGTAATAATAATTTAGATTGAGAAATATCAAACTTTCTTGAAAGCTCTGCTATTATTTTAATAAAAACAATTACGACGGCTGTAGTACTTATAAATGCCGAAATAGTCCCTGTTATTAACATGAAAATGGGCAACAACAATAGGAGGGGGAGTACTTGTAAACGTTTTAAATATCTAGCTAAAGAGGTTATTACACCTGTATCTTCCATTGCTATGGCTACAATCATAAGGGAGAGGACTGTAATGGTAGCCGTATTTGAAAACCCCGAAATTGCTTCTTCAGGACTAACTAGATTGCATATAGCTAACGATACAATAATAAAAATCGCAATTTTATCGACAGGAAAAATCTCGAATGCGAATAAAATAATGGTAATTAATAAAATCGCAAAAACGAGAATTATTTCTACAGTCATAAAGAAATCCAGTTGGTTTCATAAAGATAACTGTAGAAATAATACTCTTGCATTAATGAAATCTTAAAATTATATATATTTATAATTAATAAGTGAGATTTCAGTAATTGTTTAACCTAAATACTTTTTTAAGATGTGACTTTTAGATTGTTGACGAAGTCTTCTAATTGCTTTTTCGCGAATCTGTCTAACACGTTCACGACTTAAATCGAAGGTATCTCCAATTTCTTGCAATGTCATTGCAGGTTGTCCACTTAATCCAAAATTTAATTTCACAACATCTGCTTCTCTTGGAGCTAGCGTTTCTAATGCTCTGTTGATTTCAATTTTTAAAGATTCATGAATTAAATTTTTATCTGGATTTGGGCTCTCACCAGAGCTTAAAACATCATAGAGATTATTATCATTCTCACCTTCTTGAAAAGGAGCATCCATAGAAAGACTTCTTCCAGAGTTTTTTAGAGATTGCTTTACACTACTTACGCTCATGTCTAGCTCGCTTGCAATTTCTGAAGCAGACGGAGGTCTTTGGTGTACTTGTTCTAGATGAATAGAAGCTTTTCTAATCTTGTTAATATCACCAATCTTGTTAAGTGGTAAACGAACCACTCTAGATTGTTCTGCTATAGCTTGTAGTATAGATTGGCGAATCCACCATACAGCATAGGATATAAACTTAAAACCTCTGGTTTCGTCAAAACGTTTTGCAGCTTTAACTAAACCTACATTGCCTTCATTAATTAAATCTGAAAGCGTTAATCCTTGATTTTGGTATTGTTTTGCAACAGATATCACAAATCGCAAGTTAGATCGAGTAAGCTTGTCTAATGCTCTTTGATCTCCTTCGCGAATGCGTTGTGCTAACTCAACTTCTTCTTCTGCGGTTATCATTTCAATTTTACTTACATCTTGTAAATAACTGTTTAAAGATTTTGTTTCTCTATTTGTAACCTGCTTCGTAATTTTGAGTTGTCTCATATATTTTCTTTCGCTTTAGTTTATTGTAACACGGCATAGTAACACTTACTTTTGTCATTTCCAAATTCTTAACATTATTTGTTAAAAATAATGCTGTAATTAGAGATTTTAAGTACATTAAACCTAAAATTATATGTATAAAACAGTTATGACGCCCTTAAATATTCAAATTCCACGTGAAGTCCCACATCCAGATAATAACACTCCTATAGATTTTAGCAACCCTGCAGATATTATAATATATATCGTATTACCTGTAATTATTGTTATATTCTTTCTTATTTGGAAAACTAAAAGAAAGAAATAAAAGATATGCTACAAAAAAGAAATAAAGCTTTATTATTTATAGCTTTTAGTTTATTTATTATTAATTCTCTTTGTGCGCAAAGTGAAACATATAGCAAAGTAAAAGTGTTCATTGAAAATATTGGTGATATAGGTGAACTTGCCTTCTTAAATTTTGATATTGATCACTATGAAGGAAATATTGAAGATGGAATCTCCTTTTTTGTTTCACAAGACGAATTACAAAGGTTAGAAGCGACCCGGTTTAATTTTGATGTTGTTATAAGAGATTATTCTCAATATTATTTAGAAAAACAGGCTGAGGATGTTTTTGTTATAGATAAAAGTAAAAAGTCGACAACTATTGCAGATGGTTTTGATTTTGGATCTATGGGTGGTTTTTATACTTATGATGAAATAGGACTAAAACTAGACGAAATGAAAGCAAACTATCCTAACCTTATTACAGAAAAGGTAAGTATAGGTACAACAATAGAAGGGCGAGAAATATGGATGGTAAAAATTTCAGACAATCCAGAAATAGATGAGCCCGAAGCCACTGTGTATTTTGACGCTTTACATCACGCTAGAGAACCTTTATCTATGGCAACTACAATTAATTATATGTTTTGGTTGCTGGAAAATTACAATACAGATAATAGTGTTAAATACTTAGTAGATAATAGGGAGTTATATTTTGTTCCTGTAGTAAATCCAGACGGCTATGTTTATAATGAACAAACAAACCCAAATGGAGGTGGTCTATGGCGAAAAAACAGAAAAATAGATATTGGTGGATGTGTAGGAGTAGATTTAAATAGAAATTATGGTTTTGGGTATGCTAACGATGCATCTTGTTCTAGCTCAGACCCTTGCTCAGGAACTTATCGTGGTGAAGGACCATTTTCTGAAGAAGAAGCTATAGCAGTTAGAGATTTTATAGCGCAAATAAATCCTAACACAGGTTTCTCAATACATTCTACAGCGGGCACTTATTTAATGCCTTATGGATATGATACAACTCCACCAGATTTTGAAATATATTCTGAATGGGCTTCCTCTTTTTTAGATGAAAATGAATACACCTATGGAGTAACTTTTCAAATGCTAGGATATACCTCATGTGGTACAACTCGCGATTTTTTACATTCTGAAGGAATTTATGGCTGGACACCAGAAATTGCCGGAAGCGGTTTTTGGCCTCAAGAAAGTGAAATTTTTGACCTAGTTGCAGAAAACATTAGACCCATGTATTATCAATCCTGGATAGCTGGAGCATATCTTGACGTACAGAGTCATATTCAATTAAATGATGCATTATCAGGAACATCTTTTCAACTTGTTGTAGAAGTAAAAAATGTTGGAGTAGGAGCAACAGCAGAAAATGTAAGTGTGGTAGTACAAACTTCATCTAGTGGAATTACAACTCCTACAGCAAATGGATATGGAAATATTGAAGCTCGTACAAAAAAAGACAATACGGCAAGCCCTTTTGTAATTACAATAGATCCATTATTTACAGATACTTTTTTTGAACTTAAAGTTTCTACTTTTCAAAATGGTGCTTTAAATGAAGAACAAATTATTCCAGTATATGTTGGAAATAAAAATGTTCTATTTCTTGATAATTCTGAAAATGGAACTTCAAATTGGGTTGCATCGGGTAATGGTATTCAATGGGATTCTAATCTAGATGATTCTTATAGTGGTATAAGTTGTTTTGGAGATTCTAATGGAGGTAATGCAGTAAATAATACAATAAATTATTTTGAGTTAAATGAGGTATTTAATTTAACCAATACAAATAATCCAAGAATAACTTTTGCAACAAAACATTCTATTGAAAGTGGGGATAATGTTCAATTTCAAATTTCTACTAACAACGTAGATTGGGAAACGTTAAAGCTTTTTACTGGCAATGAAAAATGGATGATACAGACTATTGATTTAACTTCCTATAAAAACTTTAGCAATGTGAAATTTAGATTTTCTATGGAAACCAATGCATTTATCCCTGGTGATGGATTTTATTTTGATGATTTTGAAGTTTCAGATTATGACACAGAAATTCTTGATTTATCGCAAATATTAAAGCCTTCAGAAATAACAGTTTTCCCAAATCCTTTTGGTGAAAAAATTTATGTAAATACTTTTGAAAATGAATTAGAAATAACTCTTATTGATAATAATGGTAGAGACTTAAAAATATCTCAAAAAAATGAAGGTTTTAATGTGATGATTGAAAATTTGAATAATCTATCTGCAGGAGTTTATTTTTTAAATTTGAAAAATAAAAATGGTGACATTTTCACAAAAAAGATAATTAAACAATAATAGTTTAAAATTGGTGTAATTATTGTTAGGTATGTATTCAGAAAAAGAAAATTTAATGAAGATTATTTTAAATATCATACTATTATTAAGTGTTACAAATGTATTAGCACAATTTGATAATCCTCGAAATAACTCTGTGCGAATTGAAGCTGCCGAAAACGACGTACCTTCACCTACAGGGTTTGAATTACCTGCCGTAAAAACTCCAAGTTTAAGTAATAGTGAAAATAAATTTAACCCTAAGGAATCACCAACTTTAGGAGAAGAAAAGCAAGAAGCTTTTGATATGACTAAAAAGGATGGATTTATTGATGTAAAGACTAATAAATCGCCAAAATATTTTACAAAAGACAAAGCAATAGAGGATAAATATGGAAGAGACCAAAGTTTTGGTGAATTAAAAACCGATGCGGCTTTTGTAAATGTTGTTTATAGGGACCACGAATATGTTGATGGAGATAGAATACGGGTGTTAATTAATGATGATATTGTACAGTCTGATATTTCACTAGATGGAACTTTTAGAGGATTCGATCTCCCTTTACAACCTGGTGTAAATCGTATTGATTTTGTTGCTTTAAATCAAGGATCTTCAGGCCCTAATACAGCAGAGCTGCATGTTTATGATGATAAAGGGGCTTTAATTTCTGCTCATGAATGGAATCTACTTACCGGAAATAAAGCGAGCATCACCATAGTTAAAAATTAACTTTTTAAACGTATATAAGTAAAATTAATATTTTTTATAATGTAAAGTTTGTTTTACAAAAAAATAACTATATTTGTCATATTGTTAAACAAACTTACAATTATGAAAAATAAAGCATTCTGTAAATCTGAAGAATCAAAGCTTGAATCTGTAGTTAATTTTAAACTTCCGCTTATTTATAAAAAGATTGGTTGGGTGTTCTTTTTCACATTATTACTTGTAATACTTTCTACAAAATTTTTTGACAGTGATCAAACAATTTTAAAATCGATTTTAAGAAAAGGAATGCTATTAGCCTTATTGATTATATCTATATCTAAAGAGCCTATTGAAGATGAAATGATAGCTAGTTTTAGAGGCAAGGCTTTTTCATTTGCCTTCATTGTGGGAGTATTGTATGTTTTAATTCAACCATTACTTAATTTCATAGTTGCGTTTATTTTAGGTAGAGAAAAAGACATTTTCGAAAATTTAGGTGATTTTCAAATTCTATGGTTTATGTTGGTTGTATATCTAACCGCTTTTTGGTTCTTAAAAAAGAAAGCTTAATGAAAAATACGCTAAAAGTTGAAAGAGCAATTTTAAATTTAACACAGGAAGATTTGGCTCAAAAAATAGGTGTTTCTAGACAAACAATTAATTCTATTGAGACAAATAGATTTGTACCCTCTACGTTATTATCATTAAAACTTTCAAAGCTATTTAATAAGCCTGTAAATGATTTTTTTAAATTAGAAGATAATGATTAGTGTATTGCTATATATTGGTTTAATAATAGTTGTATTTGTTTTTAAATTGTTATTATTTTTTTTGATTTAAACAAATCTTACACCATATTCACCACATATTTTTTCAACTTTTTCAAAATCTGGTGGTCCAGGAGGTAAAGTGCTAAGTTGCTCGAACATAACTTCTATTCCAGCTGGAAATACACTTAAAATTACTTTGGCTGGGGTATTGCCAATAATTCTCCATGAGTGTGGAACTCCTCGAGGGCCAAAGGCAAGATCACCAGCTTTAAGTATAGTTGTATTTTTACCAACGGTCAATTCCATTTCACCTTCCAATACTTTAAAAACTTCATCTTCATTTTCATGAACGTGAGGCGGGATAAATATGCCAGGATCATTAATTTCTTCTATAAGAGTGAAAAGGCCATTGGTATCTTTACCAGTTAATTTTATTGTTTGTTGATCACCTATAACATTTAGTTTTTTACCCTCATGATGGCGAACAATTTTGGGTATGCTATTTTTTAAATTATTTGTAAATAATTTACTTTTTTTAATTGCACTAAAAGATAAAGAGGGTAGTAGCCCAACACCTAATCCAATGCCCGAATAACGAATAAAAGTTTTTCTGTCCATATTAAACTATTTAAAATGAATAGCAATTTATAAAACATTAGTTTTTTATTACTTAGAAAATCACCTTAAAAGCTTAGATAATAGAACTTTAATTTTTTCTGAAATAGGATGGTGTAACTCCTGTTTGGTTTTTAAAAAAGAAACTAAAGTAATCTGGAGAAGAAAAACCCAAATCAAAACTAATCTCTTTTATTGTTTTATCTGAAAACTTTAAATCTCTTCTCGAGTTTAAAACTAACTGCTCAACAATTATACTTTTAGCGTTTACTCCTAATACATCTTGAACACATTCATTTAAATATTTTGCAGATATATGTAGCAAATTAGCATAGTCTTTTACTTCATGATAATGAGAAAGATTTTTAGTTACTAGTTTTTTAAATTTATATACTAACCCAGATTTCGTGCTATTATCATTTAGCTTTGATTTTATATTGCATTGCCCATCACAGTATATAAAAAATGTATTAAGTAGAGAAAGTATTGCTTGATCCTTATGGTTTAAATGTGATCCAATAAGTTCATCTAGCATTTCTAAAATATATTGAACTCTAATTTTATGCCCGGACTAAGATTAATTCTAGGGATTTCATTTTCACTAAACATACTAACTTCTGTAATATGTAATTTATTTAATGATGGAGTATTAAAAATATTTTTAGGTAAAAAAAGTGTGTATCCTTTTAGAATTTTTATCGTTGTTTGTTAATATTTTCCATTGATATATAGGGTCTAGAAAGAAGAGAGTATTAGAAACATTTTTAATTAACGATCCATCAATTTCTATACCCTCAATATCATCCTTTACCCAGATAACAACATAATAATTGCCTTTAGGCTTATTGGTAGTTTTTTTAATGATTCTTGATATTCTAATTTCTTCAGGATCCATTCTTTTAAATATTGGCAGTTTATATTCTATGAAAAAGAGCTTTTTTATTTTTGAAATAAGGAACTATTATTCTTTATTATCCTCCTCTTCATCGTCATTATATATTAAAGGATTATCTTCTTCGCCTAAGCCAACTATCCTTATTACATTGGTTACTGCATTATATAGCATTAAAACCACGCTAATTAGAGCACCGCTTAAAAGTGAAGAAAGACCTAATGAAACATAATAAATTGTAGAGTACCAGCTGCTAGGTACATTTTCTGCTTCGGTCATTGGTAAATTTAAAATTTGAAAAGTAATAAGAGCTACAACAAAAACCGCAGTGTCAATTTTTGCAATACGTAATACTTGTTTGTAATGAACGTCTTTTAGTTTAGAACTAGTGCCAGAACTTATACTTAACAACGTTAACAATAATGCTAATATAGTTGCTGAGGCTAATGCTATTGTATTGCAAAGTGTATTTGTTCCGGGAAGCGAAGTCTGTATTAGCTCTTTGGCTTCGTAACCACTTATGTTACCTAATAAAAAAGCCCCCGTACCTGTTATGATGGTAGCAAATATGCCACCATACATTGATCTTTTGTTATGTTTTGTAAGCTTTATCATAGTAATAGTTTGCTTAAATATACAAAGTTGCTTTGTATATTTATAATCTCAATACTCTAATAAAGTTGATAATTCACATACCTCACCCACTTTTAGCTCTCCCAAAAATATTGTCCCAACTCTAACTCTTACAAGCCTAAGAGTAGCAAAACCAACAGCAGCAGTCATTTTTCTAACTTGTCTAAACTTTCCTTCAGTTAAAGTAATTGAAACCCAAGATGTAGGTCCGTGTCGTTCATCTCTAATTTTCATTTTTCTGTCAGGTAGGTTAGGAGGATTTATTCTTGAAGCACGACAACTAGAGGTAGTATATTTTTTTCCGTGAAGTCCTATTTCTACACCTTTTTCTAACTTTTTTAAAGCTTCAAGAGTTATAATACCATCAACCTGTGCATAATATTCTTTTTCAATAGCTGCGCTATTAATTTCTGCACTTACTTTACCACTTGTTGTAAGAAGTAAAAGGCCCTCACTTTTTTCGTCCAATCTACCAATACTCATAGTACCTTCTGGGAAAGGATGTAATTCACCTAAAAACTTTTTACGTTTTGCTTTAGAATCATTTGTTATAAACTGACTTATGTAACCATAAGGTTTATAGGCTATAAAGTGTTGATGATTACAAGAAGGCTCTGTGGTTTTCAATAAGTATTTTTTTAAAAAATTTAAACTTCAAAAATACATTTTTAAGTAGGATTGATTTTTTATTCAAACATAGATTTTTAATATTCTGTAAAAAGCCTGATAATTAAGCGTATCTTTGCAACTAATTTAATTTAAACAATAAAATTTAATGGCAGGATCACAAGAGACCTACGGAAAAAAAGAACGTGAAAAAAAACGCTTAAAGAAGCAGGAAGACAAGAAGAAAAAAGCACTAGAGCGCAAAGCTAACTCCAAGGGCGGCGGACTAGAAAATATGCTTGTATATGTAGATGAAAATGGTCACTTTACAGATACCCCACCAGATCCCTCAAAGAAAGTTAAAGTAGATGCAGAGAGCATCGAAATTGGTATTCCAAAAAGAGAAGAAGCAGAAGAAGTTGACCCTGTACATGAAGGAAAAGTTGACTTTTATGATAGTTCTAAAGGTTTTGGATTTATTATAGATAAAGTAGATCAAGAACGATATTTTGTTCATGTAAGTGGTACTACTCAAGAAATTGGTGAAGGAGATAAAGTGAGTTTTGAACTTGAAAAAGGGCAAAAAGGATTAAACGCGGTTCGCGTAAAAAAAATCTAGATTAAAATTATGTCAACATTTTTAGACTTAGGTGTTCGCAAAGAATTTGTGAAAGGCTTAAAGGAACTTGGTATCATAAATCCAACAGAGATTCAAGAAATTGCAATTCCTATTTTACTTCATTCTAAAACAGATCTTATAGGTTTAGCACAAACAGGTACTGGTAAAACAGCAGCGTTTGGTCTTCCTTTGCTTCAACAAATCGACCCTTCAAACCCAGAAATTCAAGCCTTAATTTTGGCTCCTACAAGAGAGTTAGTGCAACAAATACAAAAACAACTTTTTAAGTTTACTAAGTATTGTGATGCAAAAATTTTTTCTGAAGGAATTTATGGAGGTGAAAAAATAGAACGCCAAATTAAAAATCTAAAACGAACCACACATATAGTTGTGGCTACGCCTGGAAGGTTGTTAGATTTAATCGAACGTGGTGATATTAATATTAAAAACATAACTACTTTAATTCTTGATGAAGCAGATGAGATGCTAAGCATGGGCTTTAAACAAGATTTGAACAGAATCTTAAAGTATACTACAGGAACCAGAAATACTTGGTTGTTTTCTGCAACAATGCCAGATGAAATTAAAAAAATCATCAAAACATATATGGCTGTAGATGCTGCTAGAGTTGAAGTTAATAAAAATGCATTGGTTAATGCAAATATTACTCACCAGTACATTAAAACTAGTATAAAAGATAAAGTTTCTCTTTTAAATACAATTCTACAAACCAGAAATGATGAAAGAGGAATAATTTTTTGTAGAACCAAAGCTGGTACTCAAAATTTAATGGTAGCATTAAAAGAAAGAGGTTTTTCTGTAGATGCCTTAGAAGGAGATATGCAACAAAAAGAGCGTGACAAAGTAATGCGCGCCTTTAAAAATGGTAGTTTACAATTATTAATCTCTACAGATGTTTCTGCACGAGGGATTGATGTAGATAATCTTGCTTTTGTTATTCATCATCAGTTACCAGAACAGTTAGACTATTATACACATAGAAGTGGAAGAACAGCTAGAGCTGGAAAAACAGGAATTTCTCTCGCTTTAATTTTACCTAACGAATTGCCTAAAATTCACGAAATACAAAAAGCATTAGGTATTAAGTTTCACGAAACATTTATTTAATTGAAGCTTTATTAATATAAAAAAAGCCAAACTGTAAAGTATTGGCTTTTTTTTAAATTTTTAACTTATAGGGTTACTCTGTTGACTGAATCTTTTTTGCAACAGCTTGAACTTCATCTAAAACTCGAAGTAGATTGCCGCTCCAGAGCTTTGCTATTTCTTCTTCAGTATATCCTCTTCGAACTAATTCGAGTGTAACATTAAAAGCTTCTGAAGCATCATTCCAACCTTCAATACCACCACCTCCATCAAAATCACTACTAATACCTACGTGGTCAATCCCAATTTTATCGACTAAATAATCGATATGATTAACAAAATCTGTAACATCAACAGCAGGAGGGAGGTTTTTCATACCTGCCATTTTTTTCTTTCTAATAGGGACCATTTTCTCATAATATTGAAAATACTTTTCAATTTCTGCAGGAGGAAGTTTCATTATTTCTTCTCTTTCCATCCATTTTATGTTAAGTGAATCGGCAATTTCTCTTAATATATCTTCCTCTATTTCTTCTCGAGCTTTATATTTTTCAGTATTTAAATAAGACGCAAAAGCTACTGTTTGCACAACACCACCATTTTCTTTTAACCATTGTAATTGTTCATCATCAAGATTTCTACTATGATCACACAATGCTCTTGCAGAAGAATGAGAGGCAATAACAGGAGCCTTGGATAACTGAATCATTTGTCTTATAGCTTCTTTTGATGGATGCGAAATATCTATCATCATACCATATTTATTCATTTCTGCAATTACATCTTTTCCAAGTTTACTTAAACCATTATGAAGCCATATGCTATCTGCTTCACCTGTATTGCTATCGCTCAATTGACTGTGACCGTTATGTGCTAAAGACATATAGCGACCACCCAAATCATAAAACTTTTTTACATTACTAAGATCATTACCTACAGGGTATCCATTCTCAATACCAATCATTGCAACTTTTTTTCCTTCTTTATGGATTCGTCTTACATCATTTGATGTAGTTGCAAGTTCTATTTGATTTGGTGCAATTTCTTCTACTAATTTATGGATTGCCTCAAATTTTGACATTGCTGTTTGATAAGCTTTTTCAAAGCCAGATTGGGTTAAAGAGTCTTGCCCTGTATATACTATAAACCAAGCAACATCAAGTCCACCTTCGTTCATTTTAGGGAGTGTTACTTGATTTTCTAAATCCTGAGTGTAATTAATTGAGTCTGTGAAATTATTAATATTTATATCACAATGTGTGTCTAAAGTTATTACACGTTGGTGTATGTCTTTTGCCATCGCAATTAATTGTTCTTCTGTCATAGAGGAATCTTCATTCTTGTTTTCTTTTTCACCACATGCAATAAAAGTAAAAATTATAATAGCTGCAGATAAAAGTGAGAGTTTATATTTCTTATAATGGGCAGAAATAGATGCGCGATTTGCTGTTAGAAAATCTTTCATAGGTTAATAGGTTGTTTAGTACACTCAAATATAACTTAATTATTTATAGTTCATACCTATAATAAAAAAGGTGTTTATTAAATAAACAGTTTTAAAAAAAGGGTTTTTCCTGTATAAATATGGGGTATAAATCACTGAAATAAAGGTTCTTTGTTGATTAAAAATTGGAAATGATGTTTTATTTTTATTAAAGAAAATCAAGCTAATATGTTTAATAAAATTATTTCAATCATGGAAAAGAATAAAAACAAAGATCTCAGCAAAAAAGACGATATATTATTTATGTTTGAAGATGATTATGCAAGTGAATCTGCTATTTATTTTAAAATAGATTCTGAAGAATTTAAAAATGAAAATGATTTACTTTTAAATAATTCAGTAAACCCACTTTTTTGGGAAGAAAACGATGATTTTAATGTGTATCATTAAAAGCATAAAAAATAATAAAAAAAATGCTGAATTAGTTTCCTAAAATTCAGCATCTTCATTTTGATTGGCTAATTTACCTTTTAGTAGGCATAACGTGCCATTTTTATAGATAATGTGTTGTTATGCAAACTGTACATTTCTTTTGCAGAGCGTAGGATAGTGTAACGATTTAAGACTACTAGCTTTCTGTTTTTCTGAATATTTCTTAAAGTTCTCATAACTATTCGATTGATTGATTGATTTGACATTTATTGTTATATTATCTATAACGTCTCTTTGCGTTCCACGCATATCCTTTTGAAGTTTGTAATCTCTCTGTAATTTGGTTGCTGTTTAAAGTTCTCATGATTTTTATGTTTTTTGGTTTATATCTAATAGACGAGGATTCAATTAATTTGTTACAGTACTATGCATTACAAAGTAGTAATTTAACAAATATTTAACAATTTTTGTAAACCAAAAAAATGTGGTCAATACCTAGAAAAGGTAAAGACCACACAATTATTAACTAAAAATAATTATTTAAAATCCTGTAGGTAAGATTGCTGTTCCAGTTTCTGCATTGTTCATATTTACAGTAATCTTAGAATGTTCTTTGGTTATAAAGTTGTTCCGATAAATAATAATATTTAAATACATATCTATAGGAGTATTCAGAAAAACACTACCAATTCTAGTATGAAATTCGGAGTTGTTTACAAAAGCTCTCAAAAACCATGTTTGTGTAACAGGGTTTGCGTAGGCGTAGATTTGATATCCTTCCACGTTATCATTACTTATATTACTATGCAGCATGATATCTGTATCATTTGATACTGTCTCTAAAAAATAATAACCCTGTATAGTAACTATGTAATCATTAATAGAAATTTTTGTGTCATAATCATGTAAACCATCTTTAGATAATCCTCTAAATACAAATTCAGCATAATTAATGGGCCCATATTTACTTTGTGCAATGTCATATTGCAAGATTTCTTCAGTAGGTGATTTTATAAGAAGTTTAGAACCTCGTATTTGATTAAAGTCACCTGGGTTTTCAAGAAATAAAGAACCATCTGTTTTAACGTCACCAATAATATCTAAAGTAGCGGTTGGATTTGTATTGTTAATACCTACTTGTGACCATCCAATCGTACTAAAAATTGCCGCTAGTATTATAAAAACTATATTTTTCATAATTAAGTTGATTAATAAAGATTAGGTATAGATGAAGCTGTCCCATTATTACTGCCATTTAAATCTGTGACAATAGGTGAGAGGTTTCTAAAATAAGATTTGTCATATACAATTAATGTAACGTGATAATCTACAGAATCTCCTACATTTAAATCTAATGTTCTATTTCTTATTTCGATACGCCATGTGCCTCCGCTTGTAAACGTTCTTACCACAAAATTGCCAATAGATTTAGTAGGACTTGCAGGGGTCTTTTTTATTGCGTCTCCAACATATCTAAAATTTGCAATACCTACTACATATTTATCTTCGTCATATTGTAAATCTAAATCTGTGAGATTATCCAATGCAATGTTTGTGAATTCATAATTCACAACATTTATAGGAGCTACATTTAATGCATTGACATCAAGTACTGTAATTTCTCCTATAGGATTTGAATTTGTAGTACGTGTAATTAGTTTAAAGTCTTCATTATTTCCATTTACTGAACCTAATGTGTTTATTTTAAACGAATCTTGAATTAACATGTCACCACCTATATGTAAATCTGCTTGGGGGCTAGTGGTTCCAATTCCTACTTGTGCATAAGCATAAGTTGTAATTGTTATTACTATTAAAGTAATTATTTTTTTCATATTTTTTAATTTTATGGAAGAGTAAGAGCGTTAAATTTAAAGACCTCTAATCTACAATGGGGGCTAGAGCACTTCCTGTTGTGGCATTCGCCATAGGTATATTAAGTGTTCCAAATTGCTTAGATAGATCTTTAGAAAATATAAGAGTTTGTATAGTCCACGTTCCAATAGCTGAAGTGTCCTTATTAGCTACCATAGGATAATCTGCAATAATATGCCAAGTACCATTTTTTATAAAGGGAGCTGTGTATGGCATACTCGAATTATCTACCGCGTTTGTTGACGTGCTAATTTTTAACTCTTTGTCGAAAAATGCTGAAATTGTTATTAGTACAAATTCTGATGCATCTATACCTGTGTCAAAATCACGTACCCAGTCTAGATTAGGGTTTGTGATAATATACTCCTGTATATAACCCAAAGCTGCTCCTGTAGGATTACTAACATCTAGGGATTTAATACTATTGTCATTATCTTGAATTAAAAAAGTGGAAGTGTCATTATCTTTTAATGGTTTAATTAAACCTATATTAATATTATTAGATATTTGAACATCTCCACCAACTTCAAGTGTCTTTCGGGGGGTCGTTGTGTTAATTCCAATTTGGGAAAAAACTGTGCTTGTTAAGCATAAAAAAATGATGCTAAAAAGCAATATAATTTTTAATGGAAGATTCATCATAAGTACTTCATTTTGGGACTACAAATATACGCATTTTTTTGTAACTGCCTGTGAAATACAGTGTTAAGATAGGTTTGTTAACGAAGATTGCTTACACTTTATCGAAAACTTTTAATTTTTTATGTTTTCCTGTAGGATTTTTATAAAAATAAAGTAGGAATTGTAGGAATTATTCTTGAACTAAAAAATAGCGTTTTTCACTATAATTTTTAATCTTTTTTTTGGACTGAATTAGCAACAAATATGAAAACAGATTTTTCACCTTATCAATACGATATTTTATAAAATAAAAAAACCACTCTTTAAATATAAAAGAGTGGTTAATTATATAAATTTTATATTTTATTATTTTTCTATATAAGGAGATCCAGCATTTCTTAAAGAAGTATACAAGTTATCTAATTTTTGTTGTAATACCTCTAACCTAGAACTCAAAGCACTTACTTGACTATTTATTATCTCCATAGTTTGTTTGTGAGTTTCAGTGGGACCATAAGTAGATCGTTCGATACCTCTATATACTGCAAACATTCTATCTCCAATAGTAGGTTTAGTTTTTTCACCAATTTCTATTTTTGATTGATTTCCATACATATCTGCATTAAGTTTTGCTAAATCTGTCTTTAAATTATATAGTTCTTTATTTAATGCGCCAGGTTTAGCATTCGAGTTTAATAATGCTTTTTCCATAGCGTTGGCTCTTTGTATAGACTTTGAAAGTTCCAATTCTAATTTTGAAACATTAATCATGGTAGATTCATATGTTCTATAAAATGCAGTTGCTTCTTGTGGAGTGGCTCCTTTAAGTGCTCCTTCGCGTAATGGCTTTACATTAAATGTAATTGTTTCTGAAAGCGGAGTAACTTCACCATTTGCAATTTTTGCTAGACTTGCTTTATAAGTTCCTGGAGGCGCCATAAGACCTTGTGGCGCTTCATCTGTTGGATTTCCACTGTCTTTTAGCATTATAGCTTGGGGAACTGGATATCTTAAGTCCCACGCAATTCTATGAAATCCAGACTTTCTTGGTCCTTCAATTTTTCTTATAACATTTCCTTGAGAATCTGTTATGGTTAAAATTATTTTAGGTTCTGCCTGTATACGTTCTGCATCTAGTGCATCCCAACCTGGAAATGCTACATCGGTTACTTTGTTTTTCTTTTCAACATCTTGTCTTTTTTCACTATCTGTTTTAAGTTCGTCTTTTAAATAATAAGTAAATACAGCGCCAAAATCTGGATTAGGAGCTACATAGTGAGAGTCACCCATACTTCCTTTTCCAGCATCAAATTCTAAATGAGACCTAGGGATAAACCATGAAGCATCTCGAATAGGGAAAAGTATAGCTTCTTGTTTTAATCTTTCTTCAGTTATACTTCTTAAAGGTGTATAATCATCAAGTATAAAAAAACCTCTACCAAAAGACGCTCCTACCAGATCATTCTCTCTACGCTGAATTGCTAAATCTCTAAATGATATTGTTGGCACATCTCCTTTAAGTTTTGTCCAATTTCCACCACCGTTTACGCTAAAATAAATTCCGAATTCTGTTGCAGTAAAAAGTAATTCAGGCTTAATATGATCTTGAACAATTCTCCATACTAATGTCCTGTCTGGAATATTGTTAACAATAGATCTCCAAGTACGTCCTTTATCTGTACTCTTTAATAAATAAGGAGTATAATCACCATATTTATGATTGTCTAAAGCCACATAAACAGTATTAACATCAAATAAATCTGCTTTTATGTCATTAATAAAAGCTGTAGCTGGAACTCCTGGCATTGATCCCACCTCAATTTTTCTCCAAGTAGTACCACCATCATCAGTTATTTGTATTAATCCATCGTCTGTACCTGCATAAATTAAACCAGATTGCTTAGGTGATTCGGCTAAAGAAGTAATTGTATTATAGTTTGACATCGCCGAAACATCCCATGTTGCATCCCAAGATTGTTTTCTACCCATAATAGGTAATTCAATTCGCGATTGATTTTTGGTTAAGTCTGGAGAAATTGCTGTCCATTTATCCCCGCGGTTATCAGATTTCCATACACGCTGTGATGCAAAATAAATTCGAGTAGGTGAGTGGGGACTTACTAATATAGGTGCGTCCCAGTTAAATCTTTCAAAATCTTCGTTTACTCCCGCTTGTGGTTGAATGTCTATGACTTCTCCAGTTGTAAGATCAATACGAGATAAAGTTCCTTCTTGTCTTTCTGCATAAATAATATTTGGATTTCCAGGTTCTGTTGCTGGTTGATGACCGTCCCAATTTAAAACCACACGCCAGTCTGAATTTTGAATTCCTTGCATGTTATCTGTTCGTGAAGGTCCTCCCTGAGTACTATTATCTTGTGTGCCGCCATAAATATTGTAAAAAGGTTCTGCATCGTCTACTGCTACTTTGTAAAACTGAGTAACTGGCAGGTTTTCAATATATCTCCAAGTTTCAGTTAAATCGAAGGTTTCATATAAGCCACCATCTGTACCAATTAAAAGATAGTCTGGATTATCTTGTCTAAATGCAACGGAATGATTATCCCCATGCTTATTTTTTTCATTCATTCTGAAAAAAGTCTTTCCTCCATCATCAGATATTTGCATATTAGAATCTACTAAATATAATCGCTCAAATTGATGTGGAGAAGCGTATAACTCTTGATAATAATGTGGTCCTGTTGCTCCAGAAACTGCATCAGATCTTTTTTCCCAAATACTTCCGCGATCTATAGAACGATATACACCACCAGTTCTTCTGTCAAGCTCTATTGCAGCATATACTATGTCTGGATTTTGAGGAGATATGGCCAAACCTATTTTACCCATCCACGATGTTGGTAAACCATTTTTAAGTTCTTCCCATGTGTCTCCACCATCTGTACTTCTATGAATTCCAGAACCAGGTCCACCGCCCATATAAGCTGCTACAGTTCTATGTCTTTGCCAAGTTGCTGCATATAGTTGATCAGGATTATTAGGATCAATAACTATATCTGTAACTCCAGTCCACTCTGCATCTCCTAAAGTTTTTATCCATGTTTTTCCACCATCTATAGATTTATATAACCCACGTTCTCCACCTTTACTCCAAAGAGGTCCCTGAGCTGCAACCCATATAATATTTGAATCGTCTGGATGTATAATAATTTTCGAAATATGCTCAGATTTTTTTAATCCCATATTTTTCCATGTAGAACCTCCATCTGTACTTTTATAAACACCATCTCCATATCCCATATGACGTCCTCCTACGTTTTCGCCAGTTCCAACCCAAATTATATTAGGATTTTCGGGATCTATGGTTACACAGCCAATAGAATAAGAGGATTGTTCATCAAATATTGGTTTCCAAGTTGTTCCTGCATTATGTGTTTTCCACACACCACCAGAGGCAACTCCTACGTACCACGTATTTTCATCTTGAGGGTGAATAGCAACATCTGAAATTCGACCAGACATAAATGCGGGGCCAATATTTCGGAGTTTTAAACCAGTAAAAATTGAATCTGATAAAGTTGATTTTGGAGTTTGTTTGTTTTTTGAACGTTGCGCAAAAGTTTGAAAACTCGTTGCTAAAAAAATAAAAACAAAAAAATAGGAGGTAATTCTAGTGATCATAAATTGGATGGATTTAGTTGTTGATAGTTAATCTCTTTTAAAAATATTCAAAAACAGATAAGCACAAAAGAATAGGTGCGCTATTAACATTCGTTTTAACAAGATTATAACATTTAAGACCCTAAAATATTTTTTAATATTCAGTGTAAAAAAATAAAAAATAAAAGAAATAATATTTTGAGTCAATTTTTAAGAATAAAAATTCGTTATAAGCCTTTTAATCGGGCTATATTTGCACCCTTAAATTTTGATATGTCTGAAAAAGAAGTAACAATAGATTTTGATGAAACTAAAAGCGGAAAAGACCTTTATAGCTATCAAAAAGGAGCTATAAATAAAATCTTTAAAAGTTTTGAAGATGCTCCAGAAGATTACCATCTTTTATATCAATTACCTACAGGCGGAGGAAAAACAGTAATTTTTTCTGAAATAGTAAGACAATATCTTAAACACCATAACAAAAAAGTTGTTGTGTTAACCCATAGAGTAGAATTATGTAGACAAACCTCTACAATGCTTACCGAATTTGGCGTTAATAATAAAGTAGTAAATAGCAAAGCAAATTTAGAAGATCAAAACGATTATAGCTGTTTTGTAGCTATGGTCGAAACTTTAAATAATAGATTGCAAGAGGACAGGTTAGATATTTCAGATGTAGGACTTGTTATTATTGATGAAGCTCATTACAATTCATTTACCAAGCTTTTTAAATATTTTGAGAAATCTTTTATTCTTGGAGTAACCGCAACTCCATTAAGCTCAAATATAAAACTACCAATGAACGACAACTACGATGAGTTGATTGTTGGTGAGAGCATAGAGTCATTAATTGAAAACGAATTTTTATCTAGAGCAGAAGTATTTTCTTATAATGTAGGTTTAACTACACTGGAAGTTGGTGCTAATGGTGATTACACCGTAAAATCATCTGATGATTTATATACCGGAAGTGAGATGCTTAACAGGTTAATACAAGCTTACGAAGAACGTTCTAAAGGTAAAAAAACATTGATATTTAATAATGGTATTAACACATCACTGTATGTTTATGATGCATTTAAAAACGCAGGGTATCCTATCGCACATTTAGATAATACTGCATCAAAAAAGCAAAGAAGGCAAATACTTAAATGGTTTCACGAAACACCAGATGCAATATTAACTTCTGTTAGTATTTTAACGACTGGATTTGATGAACCTACAGTAGAATCTATTATATTAAATAGAGCAACAAAATCTTTAACGCTTTATTATCAAATGATAGGTAGAGGGTCTCGTATTCTTAAAAATAAAAACACGTTTAATGTAATCGATTTAGGTAATAATTTTCATCGTTTTGGGCCTTGGGGCGCAGATCTTGATTGGCAACGAATATTTAAAAACCCTTCATTATTCTTAGACAATTTATTAGATGACGAAGAGATTGAAAGCTATTTTAGGTACGAAATGCCAGACGATTTACGTGCAGAATTTTCAAAATCTAGAGAAGTTTATTTTGATGTAAAAGAAGCGTATGTAAATTCGGTTAAGTCTGGAGAAACTTCAAAAGTAATTCTAGAAAGATCTATAGAACAACATGCAAGAATATGTATTGAAAATAGCGAAGATGTTTTTGATGCATTAGGATTAGCTAAAATGCTAGGGGATGATATTGATTTCAGAATTGAAAGGTATTCAAAATGTATTAGTAAGAGTACTCATAATTTTATTACGTGGCTAAAAGACGATTATAGACTCAAATTGCGAAATTATTTACGTGAAAATTTTGACACAGTTTTTGAAGAAATTAACGGCTACCCTCCAGTAGATTAGTTATATATGTTAAATCTTAATTAAAAAAACTGCCAAAATCTAAGATATATCTTTTTTGGTAGCATATTTGTACATTGATATAACAATGGAAACACAGAAGAAAGTAAAAAAAACGAGATGGGCTTTATTACACCAGTATTATAAATATACTGGCTTTTATTCATTTGTAGGAAAGAGCATGAAAAAAGCGCTTCCTGTAATTGGAGGTTTTGTTCTATTATTAGTTTTATTAGATCTTTTTGTAATTGACTTTACGGCCGTTTTCACCCACGTTACAAATACATATGCACCCATTAACATTCTTTTGGTTTTCTTTGCTTCAGAATCTTTATTGGGGTTAATTCCACCAGAAATTTTTATAGCATGGTCAGACAAGACAGTTAATCCATTATTATATCTTTCACTTTTAGCAACACTTTCTTATTTAGGGGGTATTGTTTCTTACTTTATAGGAAAATGGATTTTATCTATTCCCGTAGTTTATGAATATGTAGAGGTAAAAATGAAGAAACATCTTCGTAATGTTCGTAAATGGGGTGGATTTTTAATAATTGTAGGAGCATTGTTGCCAATTCCTTTTTCTATGACGAGTATGGCTGCAGGAACTATTAACTACAAATTTAGTAATTACCTTCTTTTTGGTTTGCTACGTTTTGTTAGGTTCTATCTATATGCCATAGCTATTTTTAGCCTTATCTAGATTTTTAATCACATTCTATTTTATCATTCTCCTTTAGGGGGTTTTCATTATGTAATTATATCTTTTTTGATATTATATTTGTTATAGTAGAATATAACAGTTTGTAAATCAACACTGTATTTTATAAAATATCCCCTATAATGGGTATTGAATTTTACAGCTTTCTATTGTTGTTTTACATATAACTTTCTAAAAAGAGAATTATGTCAACATTTAAAATAGCGCCAAATACAGAAGTTACATTAAACGTTTTAATTAGCTCTGATGCTAATGTAGGATCTAATATAACATTAGATGAAGTTGTTGTTAAAAAAAGTGCCATCAATAATTTTGATGTTAATTTGGGAAATAGCAATTCCTTAAATAAGAAAGTTATTTCAGGAGTTTCAAATTTCTTTGTTGGAAGTGGCCCAATTGATATAATTAAAGAAAACACTATAGTAGAATATACATTAAGTGACACTGTTACTTCAAAAAGTTTTAAAGCTGAAAAATTGAAGATTAGTTCAAACCTTTTTATGGCCTATATCCAAATAGAATTAGTTAAAAGTTAAAACTTCAATATGAAAAAGTTACTTATAGTTATTATAGTTTGCATCACTTCATTAGTAAAAGCACAAGTTGATTTGGGAGAATTTACAATGTCAAATCAAACATCTCCTGCATTTTTATTAGTAGAAGAATCCCCAACATCTATTTATACACCCGAAAACATAAAAGCATTATCTGTTCATGTGCTAGACAATTTAGGAGAAAGTTTATCAATAGAACTAACTCCATATTTTTATATTAATACTAAAAGTAAAGATAGAACCTACGAAAAATACATAGGAGTTGAAAAGAACCCATCCACAAACGAAATAAAACAATATCCCTTTCGGGGATTAAACACTACTAGTATTTCTTTTGCTTATGTAGACAAAGAATTTGCAAGTTTTATTGAAAGCAAAAAAACGTATTCTATTGGTGCCAGAACTACTATATTAAGATTTTACAATAAAAATAAAGTGTACGAAAACAAAGTAGGTATGGCAAATGCACTTTCAAATATTGTAATACCACCTTCAGTAATTTCAGAAGGAGAAGAAGCAATTAAAAAATACTATGCAGACAATCAAGATGCTATTAACAAACTAATTGAGCCCTTTCAAAAAACAATAAAACCCTTTGCGAGACTAGATGGTGCCATAGGATATAGTGCATTATTTAAAGAAAACACAACAAATTCAAGTACTGTAAATAGATTAGGTGGTTGGTTAACTGCAGAGACAAGTTTTATACTAAATGAAGGAGCAGAAACTAAACACAATAATTATTTTAATTTATTATTGACGGCTCGTTATATAGAAGATGGTTTTAACATTGATGCAAATCAAGAATATTTTGATGCTTTCTATCGGGATTTTGGAGGTAAAGCAGAATTTGAATTTGGCAGCATAGCCTTCTCTTACGAGTATATTTCTAGAAATGGTACAATTACAAGCGAACGCTCTGTAGGGACATTAACATATACTTTTAATGAAAACATAAGCATCTCAGGAGGCTTCGGAAAGGATTTTCCAGAAGAAGATAATTTAATTACGGTTTTTGGGATTCATTGGGGAATTAATTTAGGAAACGAAAATATTCCTATAAGTAATTAATTCATTAAAGAATTTTTTCTGAAACATTTTTAGATAGTTAATTGCAGGTATTTTTGAAATAGCGTAAAGTGAGTATATAAGTGTACCTTTGCAAAAAATTAAAGTACCCATGGATTCTTTTGAAGATTTTAATCTATCCAAACAATTACACTACGCAATTGAGGATCTTGGTTTCGATAAACCAACCCCAATACAAAAAGAAGTATTTTCTATAATACGTTCGGGTCAAGATATTGTTGGTATTGCGCAAACTGGAACAGGAAAAACGTTTGCTTATATGTTACCAATATTAAGTGATTTAAAATTTTCTAAACAAGTTAACCCTAGAGTTTTAGTAATAGTGCCAACTAGAGAGTTGGTAATTCAAGTAGTGGAAAGAACCCAAAGTTTTGCGAAATATAATTCTGTTCGGATTTTGGGGGTTTATGGTGGTATAAATATCAATACCCAGCAGCAAGAAGTGGCTCAGGGATGTGATATTTTGGTAGCAACACCAGGACGATTATATGATTTAGCACTACGAAGAGCCGTAAATCTAAAAGCAATAAAAAAACTTGTTATAGATGAAGTAGATGTAATGTTAGACTTAGGTTTTAGATTTCAGCTTACTAACATTTTTGAGTTAATACCAGCCCGTCGTCAAAACATTATGTTCTCTGCAACGATGACAGATGAAGTTGAAAATTTAATTGACGATTTCTTTATAAACGCTGCAAAAGTGGCTATTGCTGTTAGTGGTACGCCACTAGATAATATTTCTCAAAGTTGTTATGCTGTTCAAAACTTTTATACAAAAGTAAATTTAGTTGCTCGATTACTTAAACAGAAAGATGAGTATAAGAAAGTCCTTATTTTTGTGTCCAATAAAAAAAGCGCAGACAGATTATTTGAAGCTTTAGAAGAAAAATTTGGTAATGAGGCTGCTGTAATTCATTCAAATAAAACACAAAATTACAGAATACGTTCTATCAATCAGTTTGACGAAGGTAAGAACCGTATTTTAGTTACAACAGATGTAATGGCACGTGGTCTTGACCTTGACAAAATTACCCATGTAATTAATTTTGACACCCCTAAGTTTCCAGAAAATTATATGCATCGTATTGGGAGAACTGGTAGGGCAGAACAAGAAGGAACTTCAATCCTTTTTTATACAGAAGCAGAAGAGCCGCTTAAGGAAGCCATTGAAACTTTAATGGATTATAAAATTCCACAAATCGAGTTTCCTGGTGATGTTGCAATTTCTGCAAAACTAACACCAGATGAACAGCCTAATGTGGTTGAACCTAACAATCCTCACAAACAAAATTCAGACCACGTACCTGGAGCAAGCTTTCACGAAAAGAGTGAAAAAAACAGCAAAACAAATCAAGGAGGTTCTTACAAAAAAATTATAAAAGTAAAATATAAAAAACCTAAAACTAGAGGTGATAAAAATTACAATAGGCGTAATAAAAAATAATTTTTTCCTAATAATTACAAATGAAAAAACAACAAGAAATCCTTGCTAAACTAGGTATAGATAAACTTAATTCTATGCAGGAAGAAGCTTTATTGGCAATTACCTCAACAGCCAATACAGTATTGTTATCGCCAACAGGAACAGGAAAAACTGTTGCTTTTTTATTACCAATTATTTCAGAATTAGTGTTGGATAATGATGAAATTCAAGTTTTAATATTAGTTCCATCAAGAGAATTAGCAATTCAAATTGAACAAGTTATTAGAGAAATGGGTACTGGTTTTAAGGCAAATGCCGTTTATGGAGGACGTCCTTTTTCTAAAGATAAAATAGATTTAAATCATACCCCAACAATACTTATTGGAACTCCTGGTAGAATTGCAGATCATTTTAGAAGAGAAACCATTTCTGCAAAAAATATTAAAACTTTAGTTTTGGACGAATTTGATAAATCTCTGGAGATAGGTTTTGAGTCTGAAATGAGAGAAATTATTAGTTCTTTGGCTGGATTAGAAAAACGAATTTTAACCTCTGCAACTCAAGAACTTAAAATTCCACAATTTGTTGGAGTAATTAACCCTTTAACTATAGATTATTCGGGTAAAGGAGATACTAATTTACAAGTTAAAACGGTAGCATCACCAACAAAAGACAAATTAGATACTTTGTTTCAATTGCTTTGTAATATAGGAGACAAACCGGGCATTATTTTTTGCAATTTTAGAGAAACAATAGAATATGTTGGCGATTATCTTTCAGATAAAAATATTGCATATGGAGTTTTCTCTGGAGGAATGGAACAAAAAGATCGCGAACGTTCTTTAATAAAGTTTAGAAATGGTACTCAAAAATTAATAATAGCTACAGATTTGGCAGCTAGAGGTTTAGATATTCCAGAGTTAGGTTTTATTATACATTATCAATTACCGCTTAAAGAACACGAATTTACTCATAGAAATGGTAGAACAGCAAGAATGCATGCACAAGGAACAGCTTATGTTTTGCATTGGGAAAATGAAGAGTTACCAGAATTTATAAATGCTACTGAAGCAATTTCAGTTGAAAAAAGGACTATTCCAAAGGCACCAAAATGGGAAACATTATTTATTTCTGGTGGGAGAAAAGATAAAATTTCTAAAGGAGATATTGCAGGCCTTTTTTTTAAGCAAGGAAATCTTGAAAAAGGAGAGCTTGGAGAAATAGAATTAAAACAAGATTGTGCATTTGTAGGAGTTCCAGCATCAAAAGCAATGCAACTAATATCATTGTTGAACAACAGTAAATTGAAGAAAAAAAAGGTCAGAATTTCTTTAGTTTAGTTACTATTTTTTCTCAAAAAACAGTCGTTTAAAATAGTATATTCGCGGCTTCAATTTAAGGCTATGAGTGATATGAAAAGTGACCCAGTAAAAGCGATAAGCGAAGAAGAAATTAAGCATTGTATTTCTATCTTAACTTCTTTAGTTGAAGATACCGATCAAATTTTTGAAATTCCTAAAAGTCAAAGAACTGCATTAATAAAAGCTGCTGGACAATTATCTAGACCCAGTCGTGAAGAGTTTTCTCGCAGAAAAAAAGATGCGAAAAAAAATGAAAAACGAAAAAAAGCTGCTAGAGATAAACACGCAAGAAAAGAAACAGGAATAAGAAGTGCTCGCGAGTCTGTGGTCTTTGTAGCGCCAAAATTACTTCCTATTGCAGAATTGCAAAACAAAGAACAGTTAGAACTTGCATCTCCAAGAAACTGTTATGTTTGTAAAGAAGAGTTTACCAAACTGCACCACTTTTATGACACAATGTGTACAGATTGTGGTGATTTTAATTATGCAAAACGTTTTCAAACAGCAGATGTTAGGGGACAAGTGGCAGTTATAACTGGTTCTAGATTAAAAATAGGGTATCATATATCATTAATGCTCTTACGAGCTGGAGCTACAGTCGTTGCTACAACACGATTTCCTGTAGACTCTGCTTTGCGTTTTTCTAAAGAAGAAGATTTTACAGATTGGGGACATCGATTAAAAATTCATGGCCTTGATTTAAGACATATTCCAAGTGTAGAGATTTTCTGTAATTTTATTGAGCAGAAATACGATCAATTAGACATTCTTATTAATAACGCCGCACAAACAGTAAGAAGACCTGCTGGATTTTATGCACATTTAATGGAAAATGAAGAGCGTTCTTTCGATTCTCTGCCAAAGTTTGCTAAAGATTTGCTGCAAGATCATATTAATTGTCTTCAGGAATTAAAAGTTTTAACCTCTACAGCTTCACCCAATCAAAATATGCCAGTAACTTGGCACGGTCCTGAGCCTGGAATTGGATTAAGAGCTTCAGCAAAATTATCTCAAATCCCCTATAGTTTTGACAATACCCTTGTTGCTTCGGAAGCATTTCCAGAAGGAAAACTAGATGCAGACTTACAACAAGTAGACTTACGTAAAACTAATAGCTGGCGCTTACGATTGGGTGAAATTGAAACAACAGAAATGATTGAAGTTCAGTTGGTAAATTCAGTTGCACCTTTTGTTTTATGCAATCGACTGTCCGAATTAATGAAAAAAGAAAATACAGGGAAGAAGCATATAATCAATGTTTCTGCTATGGAGGGTAAATTTCACACTTTTTTTAAAGAAGATAGGCATCCACATACCAATATGGCTAAGGCTGCATTAAATATGCTTACACACACGTCTTCTGGTTCATTAGCTAAAGATGGAATTTACATGAATGCTGTAGATACAGGCTGGGTAACCGATGAAGATCCGGCAGAATTAGCAAAACGAAAACAAGAACTACACGATTTTCAGCCACCTTTAGATATTGTTGATGGTGCTGCCAGAGTATTAGATCCTTTATTTGATGGTATTAATACAGAAAAGCATTGGTGCGGAAAATTTTTGAAAGACTATAAACCAATTAGTTGGTAAAAAAAATCCCTTTGAATGTTCAAAGGGATTTTTAATTAAACCAAATTAGAATTTTTCTACCTATGTATTGCATGACTACTTGCTTTTGCATACTCTTCTAATTTGTTGTTCCATTTTTTAAGCTTTTCGCTCCAGAGTTCTCTTAGATTTTTCATAATAAAGGTTTTATTGTTGTTTTACAGTATTGAAAAACCAACAAGCGTGCCATTTACAAATTAAAATTAAAACCATTGCTTAAAAAGTTGGGGTCTAGCAGATTAAAAAAATATTTTTTCTTTCACTTTCTTGAAATAAGTTTTTAAATGGATACATTTTTTATTGGTTTGGGATTTCGTTAAGTCTTTATAGTTTCAAATTTGCCGATATTTGAACCTATGAGAAAGAAGAAAATTAATCTACGTGATTTGCAATCAACAGAACACAGTAATGAGGATGGCCATAATCATGATTCTAACCCGAATAACTATTTAATATATATTCCCGCGGTATTTAGTTTTATATTTCTAATAGTTGGTATTGGTTTAGATTATCTGGAATTTTCATTTTTTAAAAGTTGGATTCGAATTATTTGGTATGTTATAGCATACTTGCCTGTGGGTTTACCAGTACTTCGAGAGGGATGGAAAAGTATATTAAATGGTGCTTTTTTTACTGAATTTTTATTAATGTCTATAGCTACAATTGGAGCTTTTGGAATTGGTGAATATCCTGAAGCTGTGGCAGTAATGTTATTTTATGCAGTAGGGGAATTATTTCAGGGAGCAGCAGTAAAAAAAGCGAAAGGGAATATAAAAGCACTATTGGATGTTCGCCCTAATAAAGCAACAGTTTATAGAAATGGAAGTTTTATAGAAGTAAAACCTGAAACTGTAGAAATTGGTGAGAAAATTCAAATAAAAGTTGGAGAGAAAATTCCTTTGGACGGAAAATTATTATCTCCCAAAGCTTCTCTTAATACTGCTGCACTTACTGGAGAAAGTAAGCCCAATACAATTTATGCTAATAATGATGTATTTGCAGGAAGTATTAACCTTGAAGATGTTATTGAAGTTGAAACAACTAAAGAGTTTAAAAACAGTTCTATAGCTAGAATATTAGAGTTGGTTCAAAATGCAACCTCAAGAAAATCTAAAACAGAATTATTTATAAGAAAATTTGCAAGAATTTATACACCTATCGTTGTGTTTTCTGCAATAGGACTAACCTTATTACCCTATTTTTTTGTAGAAGAATATATTTTTTCTGAATGGTTATATAGGGCATTAATTTTTCTAGTGGTTTCTTGTCCTTGTGCGTTAGTTATTTCTATTCCTTTAGGCTATTTTGGAGGACTTGGAGCAGCTTCAAAAAACGGTATTTTATTTAAAGGAGCTTCTTTTCTGGACGCAATAACAAAAATAAATGTTCTGGTAATGGATAAAACTGGAACTATGACAAAAGGGGTTTTTAAAATCAAAGAGATAAAGACCTATCAGTATTCAGAAGAAGAAATGATGAAGTATTTATTGGCTATAGAAAAACAGTCCACTCATCCTATAGCGAAAGCTATTATGGAATATAATATTGTGGGAGAGGTGTTTACTGCTTCAAACGTTAGTGAAATAGCAGGAAAAGGTCTTAAAGGAGAAGTTAATGGTAAAGAGGTTTTAGTTGGTAATAAACCACTATTGGATGATAATAAAATTGATGTACCAAATGAAACAGAAAGCATAGTAGAGTCTGTTGTATTTATTGCTATTAATAAAACATTCGTAGGATATGTGGTAATAGCAGACGAATTAAAAGAAGATGCGCTTCAAGCAATTGAAAAAATTAAGGCTTCTGGAATCAATAAAATAATAATGCTTTCGGGTGATAAAAACACTATTACAAATCAAGTAGCAAAAGAACTTGGAATTGAAGAAGCAAAAGGTGGATTATTACCTGAAGATAAATTAAATGAAGTCGAGTTATTAAAAAAGAATGCCAAATACAAAATTGCATTTATTGGGGATGGTATAAATGATGCACCTGTACTTGCTGTTAGTGATGTAGGGATAGCAATGGGTGGTTTGGGTAGTGATGTAGCCATAGAAACAGCAGATGTTATAATTCAGACCGATCAACCCTCAAAAATTGCACGAGCAATACAAATTGGAAATTCCACCCGACGTATTGTTTGGCAGAATATTGGGTTGGCTTTTGGAGTTAAGTTTATTGTTTTATTACTAGGTGCTGGTGGATTGGCAACTATGTGGGAAGCTGTTTTTGCTGATGTTGGTGTAGCATTTTTAGCAATTTTAAATGCTATTAGGCTTCAGCGAATGCAATGGAAATAATCTCAAAATTAGAGTGCTTAATCGTTTTTATTTAAATATTATCCTCACTATTATAGTATCTTTGACACTAGTTTAAAATCTATGAGTTCAACTTCGAAAACGACATTAATTGTTCTTGCTTTTTTTTCAGTTTATGTAATTTGGGGTTCAACATATCTTCTTAATAAGATTGCAGTAGGAGAATTACCTCCATTTATGCTGGCATCAATTCGATTTATTTCTGCCGGACTTCTTATTTTCATTATTTGTAAAATAATGGGGATTCCTTTAAGTATTACTAAAAAACAACTTAAGAATACTGTTATTGCAGGCTTTTTATTTTTAACGTTTGGTAATGGGGTAGTGGTTTGGGCATTAAAGTTTGTAGATAGTGGTTTTGCAGCACTAGAAATCTCTGCACAACCTCTTGTTATATTATTATTAATGAGAATTCTTGAAGGGAAAAAAATAAAACCAATGTCTGTTATTGGTGTTATTTTAGGAATTATAGGAATCTATTTGTTGGTAAGTCAGAAAGAATTAGTGAGTCAAGAAAACTCAGTTGTAGGAATTATTATGATTTTTCTATGTATGATGAGTTGGGCCTATGGCAGCTTATTTGTAGCCAAAGCAGAATTGCCTACTAATTATTTTGTAAATACAGGATACCAAATGCTAACTGGTGGGATTATGTTATTTATCTCAAGTTTATTGTTTGGAGAAACCTGGAGTCTTCCAACGCAATGGAGTAGTCCAGTACAAATATCTATGTTATTATTAATCGTTTTTGGAAGCATTGTAGCATTTACTTCTTTTAATTATTTATTGAAAGTAGTTTCTCCAGAAAAAGTGGCAACATCCACTTATGTAAACCCAATTATAGCTTTGTTTTTAGGTTGGTATTTTTTAAATGAAAATATCACTTTACAATCTATTATTGCTGCGGTAATTTTACTTACAGGAGTTTATTTTATTAATACTTCAAAAAAATTGGTAGGCTATTCAAGATTTGTAAGTGAAAGAAATAGTCGAAAAGAAAAAATTAAAGAAGACTTAGAATAGAAACAATTCAAAAATAAAAAATCCCGTTTTCACAGGATTTTTTTTTTTAGTTTGTAAGGTCGTTAGCTCCTTGTTTTGCTGTCTTTTTAAGATCGTCATATTTTTCTTTAACGGTATCCTCAACAGTTTGAGCAGTTTCTTTAATTTTTCGACCAGCTTCATTAACCTTAGATTTTAATTCTTGTTTTTTATCTTCGGGCATAGTCTTGTACTTCCATATTGCTAAAGCACCTAAACCAAGGCCTAAAAGTGCTAATAATCCTTTTTTATTTTTCATAGTGAGGTTTTTAAATTGTTGAGTAAAGATAATGCAAATTGAAGTTCCTACCTACTTTACAACACACTTTAGGATTTATTTAATACTTCTTTAAGTACACTGAAAACAAATAAGTTAGCGTGCAATATTTTTAAGGTATTTAAACATGATTAGATGCTAATAATGTAATTAATAAAGTGAAAATTTTAACAAGATTATTTAAGACTTTGCAATCGTGGTTTCGGTCAATTGTATTAGTTTCGTAAATCAATATGAAAAAAAACGATCCATACGCAGCACTCCGCTTTAAGGAGTTTAATATTTTTTTGTTTGTGCGATTTGCTATGGTTTTTGCTTGGTCTATGCAGTTTGTTGTAATAGAGTGGGAGGTATACAGTATTACAAAAGATCCTTTTTCATTAGGAATTATTGGTTTAATGGAAGTTATTCCTGCAGTTTCATTAGCATTATTTGCAGGTCATGTCGTTGACCAAAAAGAAAAAAAGGGGCTATTAGTTAAATGTATCTTAGGTTTTTCAGTAATAAGTCTTGGATTATTTTTAATCACATGGCCAGCAGTAATTGGTGATGTTTCAACCAATGTTGTACTTTACACTATATACGGTTTAGTGTTTTTAGGAGGAGTAGTAAGAGCATTTCTAGGACCAACAATCTTTTCATTATTTTCATTATTGGTACCAAAAAAGGTATATCCCAATGCTGCTACTTGGAGTAGCTCTGTATGGCAAATGGGTGCTGTTATTGGACCAGCAGTTGCAGGTTTTTCTATACATTGGATTGGAGTACATTGGTCTATGTGTCTTATATTTGGCTGTTCATTGTTTGCGTTTATAATGCTTTCAAGAATTCCAAAAAAACCAATTCTCAATCCAAAAATTGGTGAGCCTATAATAAAAAGCTTACGAGAGGGGGTACGTTTTGTACTTTCAACAAAAATTATTTTAGGAGCTATAACATTAGACATGATTGCAGTTCTTTTTGGAGGCGCTGTTGCATTATTACCTGTTTTTGCACAAGATATACTACACGTAGGTCCAGAAGGATTTGGAATTTTACGTGCTGCGCCTGCAGTAGGTGCTTTATTAATTATGTTTACATCTGCTTATTTTCCATTAAATAAAAATGCTGGATTAAAACTACTCGCAGCAATATTTGGATTTGGATGCTGTATTATTTTATTTGGACTTTCTACTTGGTTTTGGATTTCTGTTATAGCACTATTTTTAAGTGGTGTAACCGATGGAATTTCAATGATTATAAGACAAACTATTTTACAACTTAGAACTCCAGATCATATGCGAGGAAGAGTTGCCTCTGTTAATTCTATGTTTGTAGGTTCATCAAACGAATTAGGAGCATTTGAGAGTGGTTTAACAGCAAAGTTAATGGGAACAGTAACTGCTGTTGTGTTTGGTGGAACAATGACCTTAGTAACCGTTGTAACAACTGGAGCTCTTTTACCTTCGTTACGTAAACTTGATTTGCGAAAAGATATTACCGATTACGAAAATGATAATACAGAAATAAAGAGTTAATCCTATTTTCAATCTTTTTATACTTGTTAAGTAAACTTCTAACAATCAAATATTTATTATATTTGAGTAGTTCTTTTTTGAAGTAAGCTCCCCTAAAATATTTTAATTTTTTTTGATACTAAGTGTATGAAAAATCAACAAAACACTCCCGTTTTTCATTTAGGTTTTACAATGGCTGGTGCTGTATCTGCAGGTGCTTATACAGCAGGTTTTATGGATTATATTCTTGAAAATCTTAATGAATGGGAAAAAAGAAAGCAAAACAATCGAAAACTAGGAAAGGATCATAAAAATTATGACCATAGAATACCAATGCATGATGTTTGTATTGATGCTTTAGGTGGTGCTTCTGCAGGAGGAATGGTTAGTATGATTACTGCATTATCTTTTTTTCATACAGATATGAAACCCGTTAAAGAGAAAACATATACTAAAACAGGTAACATATTATATGATTCCTGGGTGTTTCTAGACGACGATTTAAAAGGAAATGAAAAAGACCGCAAAATAACGTTTGCAAAAATGCTTGAACATTCAGATTTAAGTGTAAAAGATGGAGTGCCATCATTACTTAACTCTAAGCCTATTGACGCAATTGCAGAAGGTGTTTTTGATAATCTTCCGAAAGGAGTATCTGTTGAAAAATTTCCAAATTACATTTCTAAGGATTTACAAGTATTACTTACATTAACTAGTTTAACACCTATAAATTATACTGTAAATTTCAGTAAAATTAAATCTGCCTTTTTAGACACCACACCAGGACATACAATTGGAAATCATTCAGTTGTTGGTCATTTTAAACTTAATTTTAATCCATCTGAAGACACAAATAAGTATTTGCCATTTAATCCGTATAACAAAAAAACGAAAGACTTTTTAATAAAAATAACAAAAGCTACGGGGGCTTTTCCTATTGGTCTTGCACCAAGACATTTTAAAGATGAGTTTAATTCAGAATACCTTAATAATAGTTTATCTAGAACCATTTCTTTTCAAAAGAATATGGATGTTACATTCAATGTAGGAAATAAAGATTTTCAATTTACGGGTGTCGATGGAGGGACGTTAAATAATGAGCCTTTTGATGAAGTTATTAGAATGTTACAATCCAAACATGGTCCAATTAATGCTGCTGCGCCTAGCTATGGAACAGTTATGATTGATCCTTTTCCAAATTTTGAAGGGAATAAACATGAACATACAACCCACCAAAAAGATATATTTTCTATAGTTGGAAAGTTAGTAGGCACCATTATGAATCAAGCGAGGAATAAAACTACAGAAACATACGATATTGGTTTTTTTAAACTATTAGCTTTTCCAATTAAATGGAAGTCAAAAGGAATATTAGAACAAGAGGCTTTGGCTTGTGGAGGTTTAGGTGGTTTTGGTGGCTTTTTTGACATTGAATTTAGAATGCACGACTTTTTCTTAGGTCGAGACAATGCAAGAAATTTTTTGCGAAGATATTTATGCCTAGAGTATAATGAGGATAAAAAACATCCATTATTTGAAAATATAAGCGCAGAAGCTTTAGCTATTTTTAAAACAAAATATAAAGATCCTCAATCTAAAGAAAAGAAATTGTATTTACCCATTCTACCAGATATAAGCTATATAGAAGCAAAAGAGACAGGTGACACTAACCCATACAATTATACTGTTCCAGATTTTCCTAAATTAAATAGAAAAAGTCTAGAAGCTCTTGAAAAACCAATTAAAGAACGGGTTAAAAAAATAGTGAAAATTGAAATAGATAAATATTTGGATGGCTTTTTTCTTAAGAATACAGCTAAACTTTTTTCAGGTTTACTTTCAAAAAAGATTACTAATTGGGTGATGATTCAAATTGAAAATGATTTTAAATCACGAGGTATGTAACTATTTACAATTTTTTAACTAAAGCCATTTTATGAGTAAACTATTTTTTTCGATTAGAAAAATAGCTACGTAGTAAACGAATTGGTAATAATAGAATTATAATTACACACGCTATTACTACAAGTTGCCAAACTCCAATTGCAAGAATCATTGTTTTTAATATCAAATATAATTAATAACCTCATTATTGAACACGTAAACAAGTTGTTATTAATGATGAAAATTAAGGTTCATTTTTTAATACCATAATACTGTAATTTATCTAATAGTTAGACGTACTTTCGCGCCAGCAAAAAATTACCTTATTATGAAACGAATTACTGAATACAAGAAGCTTTTTGGAATAGAAAAAGAAATTGATTTAAAAACTTTGAAAAAAAGCTATCGAGATTTAGTAAAAGAGTGGCATCCAGACAAGTTTCAAGATGGAGATGTTTTACGTGAAGAAGCAGAAATAAATAGCCGAAGAATTATTGATGGGTATCACTTTTTAGTAAGTATAGCTCCCGAAACTATAGAAGCAAATCTAGCAGAATATACAGAAACTATTACCAACTCTGGTATTGCAGATTATCAACATAAAGGTTTATTGCTGGAAATTACTTTTTTAGATGGATCTACTTACGAATATTTTGGCGTAACAAAACCAGTTTTTATTAAAATGATAAACAGTGGTAAAGTGAACCGTTTTGCTAAGCGTAGCATTTATCCTAATTATACTTACCGTAAATCAAAACGCATTTTGGAGAATGCCTAATAACATTTTCTTAAAATAACGCTTATTATTAAAAAGAGAATTCTTAAAAAATTTAATATTATTTACAAAACAAAAAAAATAAGTATTTTTAGCTGATAACATTATTTTTCTACAAATGAAATTCAGCATTAACTCCTTTTCTTTTTTAGTTTCCTTTTTTATTACAACTTCATTAATTGCCCAAGAGTTTGAAGCATTTCAATACCGAACAGTAGGTCCTGTTCGTGGTGGACGTGTTTCTACTGTTACCGGCATACCAAGCGTTCCCGGCACTTTTTATTTAGGTGCTACAGGGGGAGGAGTTTGGAAATCTGATGATTATGGAACTACTTGGAATAATGTTTCAGATGGTTTTTTTGAAACACCATCCATTGGCGCTATTGAAGTAGCATCAAATAATCCAAATTTAGTATATGTAGGTACAGGATCTGACGGATTAAGAAGTAATGTAATTAGCGGAAAAGGGGTTTACAAATCTACCAATGCAGGAAAAACTTGGCAACATATTGGTCTTAGGGAAAGTGGACAAATTGGTGCCGTAGAAATTGATTATAAAAACAACGAGATTATTTGGGTAGCTGCTATTGGTAATGCTTTTAAACCTAATGAAGAACGAGGTATTTTTAAAACCATTAATGGAGGAGCTTCTTGGGAAAAAGTACTCTACATTTCAGATAAAACCGGGTTTTCAGATTTAGAATTACATCCTAAAAATCCAAAGATTGTTTATGCAGCAGCTTGGAAAGCCCAACGAACACCTTGGACTATTATTTCTGGAGGTCCTAATGAAGAAGGTGGAATTTATAAGTCTAAAAACGGAGGAAAGGATTGGGTAAAGTTAAAAAACGGATTGCCTACAGGATTAGTTGGTAAAATAGATTTGGCAGTTTCACCAGCAGATCCAGATATTTTATATGCAGTTATTGAAGCGCCCGGTAAAGAAGGAGGATTATATAAATCCACAGATGAAGGAAAATCATTTATTCAAGTTTCTAATGAAGAGGGATTGGTAAATAGACCCTTTTATTATACCAATATTGAAGCAGACCCAACAAACCCAGATGTTATATTTTCAAACGCAAATCCTATTTTAAAATCCTTAGATGGAGGTAAAACTTGGAAAGAGATGAGGGTGCCACATGGTGACAATCACGATATATGGATTAACCCCAACAATCCAGATTTACTTATTCAAGCCAATGATGGAGGGGCAAATGTGAGCCATAATGGTGGTAAAACCTGGTCAACACAATTTAATCAACCTACCGCAGAGATATATCAAGTAGAAGTGGATGATCAATATCCTTATTGGTTATACGGAGGGCAACAAGACAATTCTACTACAATAGCAGTTCCTAGCTTTCCGCCGTACGCTATTCAAAATCCGGCTATTGGTTGGATTATTAATAGTGGGGGCTGTGAAACAGGACCTGCTGTCCCCAAGCCTGGAAATCATAATATTGTATATGCAAACTGTAAAGGAAGATTTGGGGTGTTCGATAAACGTACAGGAACAGAAAAAGGATATTATGTAGGAGCTTCTAATATTTATGGATTTAATCCAAAAGATTTAAAGTATAGATTTCAACGTGTAGCACCTATTCACGTATCACCACACAATCCAAATGTAGTATATCATGGATCACAATTTTTACACAAAACCGTAAATGATGGCTTAACGTGGGAAACTATTTCACCAGACTTAACTGCTTTTGAAGAAGATAAACAAGTTATTTCTGGGAGTCCTATAACAAGAGATATTACTGGAGAAGAATATTATAGTACTTTATATTCTATAAGAGAGTCTAAATTAGTTGAAGGACTTATCTGGACAGGATCTAACGATGGTAAAGTGGCTGTTACAAAAGATGGAGGAACAACATGGGAAGATATTACACCTGTTAATTTACCTGTTGGAGGAAGAATAGAATCTATAGAACCTTCTCATTTTAACCTTGCAACAGCTTACATTGCTGTAGACAGGCATTTGTTAGGTGATGATACACCATATGTATATAAAACCCACAATTATGGGGTGAGTTGGGAGTTGTTAAGCTCGGGTAATAATGGGATTCCTTCAGATTACATAACAAGAGTTTTAAGAGAAGATCCCGTTCGTGAAGGGTTACTTTATGTGGGGACAGAGTATGGGATGTTCGTTTCCTTTAATGACGGTGTTACTTGGAAAAAATTTCAACAAAACTTACCCGTAACCCCTATAACAGATTTAAAAATTTTTAGAGGAGATTTAGTAATTAGTACTATGGGGCGTGGTTTTTGGATTCTAGACAACATTACTGCATTAAGACAGCAAGAAATTAATAATCTTGCAGAGACACCCGTATTGTTTGCACCAGACAAAACGATAAGATATAGGTATCCAGAAATAAGTAATGTTTCATTTCCTAACTATCCTAGAACTAGTGTAATAATTGATTATTACCTTCCAAATGAAATCAAAGAAGGGATTCAATTAGAAATTTTAAACTCTCAATATGAAATTCTGGCAACAATTGTTTCAGATAGTTTACAATTAAAATCTTCAGTGTTAGAAGTAGAAGACATGAATTTGAGTGAAACATTTAGATATACAGACGAAAAGCTAGTGGCTAAAAAGGGACTACATCGTTTTAATTTTAATTTACAGCAAAAAGGAGCGTGGGCAGAAGAAGAAAAATATCGTTTTAAAAGAGGTCCATTAATGGCTCCAGGAAGCTATATTGTAAAATTAAGAATTGGTGAACAAACCATAGAACAATCATTTGAAATTTTAATAGACCCGCGTATTACTGCACAAGGAATTACTGTAAATGATATTAACCAACAAATTGCATTTCAAAATAAAGTGCAAGATTTGCTATCTGAAGCAAGAAAAATGCAAGTTAATTTGGAACAAGAATTAGAATTATTAGTGAATAATAATTCTGAAGTAAAAACAGAAAGAATAGCTACGCTTAAGGGTGTAATAGCTCAATTAAAAAATGAAGAGGGCGCATACCCGCAACAAATGCTTATTTCTCAAATTGGTTATTTATTAAACATGGTAAGTAATGCAGATCAAGTACCTGGAGACGAAGCACAAGCTCGCTATGAAGCATTGCTTTTGCAACTTACTACCCTTAAAGAAGAGTTAGGTTTATCCTAATTTGCTATTGTTAAATGTAAAATTACTGCCAAAGCCTGTTACCTAATTTATATTTTCCTTCGGTACAAGGACAATCACTTAATTCTTGTAAAAAGTCGAACCCAATTGTTACGGCATGAGTACCAGAATTATAGCCAGATAAATCATTAAGTGTGATTTGATATGCATAAGAAAAGTAAAATACAGACTTTTTTACCCCAACCATTGGTCCAATGTTTAGTGGAACAAGTATTTGGTCGTTTAAAAAACGGTAAGAAGCTCCAATCCAGTAAAAATCATTATCTCTATTAAACTTTCGATATTTAAAATTTATATCTGTACTTGATCTTTTGTCACTCGTAAACATCTGGTAATAAACAGAAGGTTCAATTTCAGATTGGTTTTTTCCTTTTACAACATAACCCGAATAAAACTGTAGGTTAAGCAGTGTATTAGGCTCTATACCAGTGTAGTCGTCAATATCTTTTGGCAACAAGTTGTTTGCATTAAAACTTAACCAAAACCTCTTAATTCTATAAAGTGCTCCTACATCAAAATTATTATTTACAATTGCTCTATCGTCTGTAATACTTGGATCGACAACCGGCACATCATATGTAGTATTAAAGTTTTCTATATCAATTCTGAAACTATTTACATTATAAGACAACCCTAATGATAAATATTGCTCGCTTTTATAATCTAAAATAAGATGGTGAGCATAAGAAAACTTTAACCCTTGTTGACGAGTGTTTCCATTTCTGTCATTAAATGCAGAAACTCCAACCCCAGATCGATTTGCCATTCTAATATCTGCATATAAAGCTTGATTTTGTGGGGCATTTCTAATACCTACCCATTGCATTAATCCATTAGCTCTAATTCTAAAATTATCTCCAATTCCAGCAAAAGTAGGGGAGACCACAAAATCATTATCTGCTAAATATTGAGTGAATACAGGTAAATTAAGCTCTTGACCGTAGCTTTGTGCTACCATTAAAATTAATATATATTTTAGTATTTTTTTCATAAGTATAGGTCTTAATTAACTATTAAAAATTGGTAGTTTATTACCTGTATAATGTAAAATGACCTACAAATTCTCGATCATTTGGGGTGTTAAGCTTTACTACATACCAATAATCTCCAGTAGGTAACTCTGTATTATTATATCTACCGTCCCATTTTTGATCTGCTTGTAGCATAGCAACTCTTCTTCCATATCTATCGTAGATAGAGAACATCATATTTGGATAATTTCCTGCGCATCCAGGAGCCCAAAAATCTGTTATTCCATCTCCATTTGGTGAAAAGTAATTAGGAATACATATTTCAATAAATTCTAATTCTATAATAGCGGTTGCAATACAACCACTACTATCTGTGACGGTGACTGTATAAATTCCAGATTCTGTGATGGTGAATATGTTTGTATTTCCATAATCAACATCATTGAGCATATATTGATAACCGCCCGTACCTCCAGTAGTAGTTGCTATAATTTCATTTAGTTCACCATTGGTTAACAATAATGATAAGGGTGTAAAAGACTCAATGTCAAAAAAGTCTGTTGTTTGTATACATCCATTGGTATGCCTTACAGTGATAAAATTATTTTCACTAGGTGGCAAGTTGGTAAATACATTGCTAGTTTGAAATGGACCATCATTAAGTGAATAATCTAATTGAGTAGTGTCTACAATACTTTCATCTACAGTAACTGTAACAATATTGCTAGTCGAATTATCTTCACATATGTATTCTATCTCAACTATTGGATTAATAAAAACCGATTCAGGAAATGCGATTTTCCATTCAGACTCACATCCTAAAGCATCACGGACGTATACAGTATGACTTCCGCCGCCTAATTCAGTAAAATCAAACTCAGTTTGAGTAGGTCCTCCTAAGATGTAATCACCATTATAATCATCTAAACTTACACTATAAGGAAGTGTTCCTCCCTCTATTTCTATACTGAAAGATCCATCTCCATCTCCATCGCATATTTCAGGAAAGATAGAATCTGGCACAATTGAAATTAATACTGGAGGTGATTCAACAATTTCAAAATTGAAGGTTACAAAACACCCTAATTCATCTTGAACTATCACATCGTAAACTCCTGGAGAAAGATTTTCAAAAACATTAGTTTCAAAAAACTGATCTAATTGAGGAGAGATTGCATAAAGTATAATCCCGGTTCCTCCAGTAGCAAATATTTCTAATCTACCATTGTCCTCTCCAAAACAAATAACATCGGTTACTTCAAAAGTAACTTCTAGAGAAGTTTCTGGTTCAGTAATAGTTATTTCTTCAGAAGCAGTTGCACAATCACCACTTTCAACATATACCACATATGTACCAGCAGTTAATTCTGTAAATATTCCAGGGCTGTTTTGCGTTGCAGGAATTGTATTACCGGCAGTATCTTGCAATATGTAAATATAATTACCAAGTCCTCCTTGTGCAGTTGCCATAATAACACCTGTGTTGTCACCCGTACAGTTTATTTGAGGATTTGTAGAAACTAAATTTATGGTCAACTCTGGTAGTGGATCAATTGTAATTTCGTTAGATACGTTTGCTAAACATCCATTAGCATCTCTAACATAATAATTGTAAGTGCCTTCTGAAACTGTAAACGTTACAGAGGTTGTAAACGAACCTAAAATTGTAGTGAAATTTATAGTATCACTATATTCATATATTCCAGTTCCTCCTGTAGCACTTAACGTAAGAGTTGCATCATTTAAACAAGTTGGCGTTGTGTTTGCAACTAGACTTGATATGATTGGTTCCGGCTGATTAATAGTAACTGGTATTGAAGTAAAAATACAGTCATATCCATCTGTTATAGTTACTGAGTAGGTTCCTGCACCCAAATCGTTAAAAACGTTTGATGTTTGAGGCCCAGACACAGAAGGTACCGGAGAAATAGTATTAAGGGTATAAATATAATTGCCCTGTTGTCCACCAACTACATCTATTACAGTAATAGATGCATTTTGATCACCAAAACACGATAATAAAGTTGTATTAGGCACAAAATTAGCATTAATTGGATCTGGTTCTTCAAGTGTTATTGCTTCTGTTATAATACATCCATTAGCATCTCTTGCATTTACAATATAGGTTCCAGCACTTAAGCCAATAAAAGTATTATTCGAAGAATATGGAACAGTTGCAGCTCCCGTTAATTCATATTCATAGGGACTGGTTCCTCCATTTGCTATTGCAGTAATAATTCCTTGATCATTGTTACACGTTACATTTGAAGTTTCAGAAACAATAAGCGATAAAGGAGTTGGAGGTGTTCCAATTGTAACAACATTTGATGTAGTTGTACAAAATGGAGTTTCAGTTTCAACAATTTCTACAAAATAATTACCAGAAGGTAATCCTGTAATAATTTGAGGGTTTGTTGAAGTATTTGCATTTACAAGACCTCCTATTGGAGTGCCAGTACCATCTATTAATTGATATGTATAAGCTCCTGTGTAACCATTTATTAATAGCTCTAATTCTCCATTAGTGTCTCCATAACAATCATTTACTTGTGTAGCAGTTACTATTGCATCAATTTCATCAAATGGATCTACTACTAATGGAAGTGTTAAAAAATAACAGTTTGTATCAAGGTCATTTACTTGAAAATAGTAAGTGCCAGGTCCAGGAATATCAAAGATATTTGAAACTTGAGGAACACCATTGGGCAACATTTGATAATTAAAATTACCAGAACCACCTGTCACGTTGATAGCAACAGATCCAGTTTCATTACAATCAATTGGTGTAGCGATTGTAAATGCGGTAGCTGTTATTGTTGGTAAAGGTTCAATAATTACTGTATTGGTTGCAATACAATTATTTGCATCTTTTACATAAACTGTAATTGTTTGTGTAGAACCATTGTCTGTAATTTCAAAAACATTGGTGTTAAAATAATTAGTCCCATTAATACTATATGTATAATTTGGTGTGCCACCAATTTCAGTTATGGTTATCGTGGATGTAGATACGGTATTATCTGGAGCACAAGAAAATTGTGTTGCAACTGCAGATACTTCTAATAGAGAAGGTTCTGTTATTGGTACATCTGCAACAGCAATACATCCTCTCCCCGAAGTTACCTGTACTGTATATACACCAGCAGGTAATCCAGTAAAAATATTACTGTTTTGTGCAGGAACAATAATTGGGGCAGTAATCTCATATGTATATATAGGATTATTATTACTAGGAGGCAATATAACAGTTATACTACCGTCACTGTTACCATTACAACCTACATTAGTAACTTGTGTAGTAAAAGTTACAGGAGTTGCGTTTTCTAGAGTTACTGAAACATCTTCTGTACATAAAGTAACAGTATCTGTAACCGTTACAGTATAAGTTCCTGAAGGAACTCCAGTAAATACATTTCCAGTTAATACTATTGATGGTGCCGTTGGGCTTATTGAGTAGGCATAGTTTCCAGTACCTCCAGTAGCGGTTATAGTAATTTCACCATCATCGTCATCACAACTTGGTAATGCAGTTACAGCAGGTGTTATCCCTAATGGTGGTTCAATAACTACTGTAACTAAATTTCCACACCCATTATAATCATTCACTTCAATAGTATGCGTACCAGAAGATAGATTAGATATTATAAAAGGAAATGTTTGAGTTTGAAAAGATCCCCCATCAATACTAACACTATATGGTGGAGTCCCTGGAGTTGTTAAAGTAACATTTATGTCAAACTCACCTTCGTTTGTATCACATTGATTAGTTGTTGTAGCTGCAATTACAGGTGAATCATCCATAGGAACTACTTGTACAGGACTAGTCACAATACATCCATACGCATCAAGTGCATGTACATAATAATTACCAGCATTTACATTAAATGTACTAGCTGAAGCCCAAGAAGGATCTGTTGCAACAGGAGCAGCAGGAGTAGTAGTTATTTGGTATAAATAAGGAGCCGTTCCGTTTTGTGCTATAGCACTTACAACTCCAGAATTAAGATTACAATTAGCATTTTGATCAACCGAAGCTGTAAGAGTTAATTGTATGGCAGATTCAGTAATAGTAAATGGTGCTGTAACAACTCCACATCCAGAATTTGCCCCAGTAGTTTCTTCTATTAATACAAAATAAGTACCATATGGAAGCGGACCTAAATCTGAAACAACTAATGAGCCACCAGCGGGCACGGTACCTATTCCTGAAATACCAGTTGTATTTAATGATAGGGAGTCAAATATTTCATAAGTTACATCAACAGGAGTACCATAAACGCTATTTACAGTAAAAGATACATCTCCATCTGCATTTCCAGTACAGGTTATATTATCTGAACTTACTGCGGAAACTGTTAATGTAGAATTAGTAGGTATTGGAGTTGAAGCAGGCTCGTAATAACTACAATTTGTTGACTCATCATATACAATAAAAGTATAAGTAACTCCGGGAATTAAACCGTTAAAAGTAGCAGACTGACTTCCTGGAACATCTTCTGGTATCCAAGATCCAGGCGGATTAGGATATACAGAAATCGGACCTTGGTAAATAGTAAACCAAAATGGTCCAGAACTACCTAAAATCGAACTTACAGTAACCACTGCTTGACCACCTGTTGCACAATCTACGTTGGTTGAAATATCAATATCTAAATCTGAAGGAGGAGAAGCAACTAATACATCTTGAATGAGAACAGAACACCCATTAGAATCCACTACATTAATTTCGTATAGGCCAAAATCTACTACATTAAAACTTACAGAAGTAGAACCGGTAGCATTTAATTCAGAATTTGAATATCCATTAGATCCTGTCACAAAATAATTATAAGGTGCAACTCCACCTACAACACTATTTATAATAATAGAACCTTGAGAAACACCTCCGGGACCACACGTAATATCAATACTATCATAGTCTACAATTATTGGGTCTGGCTCACTTATAGTAATAGTTTCTGTTGCAGAACAAGAATTAGCATCTGTTACTGTTATAGTATATACACCCGCTGGCAATCCAGAAGTTTGTGTTCCATAATTGGTACCTGTAGTTTCATTATTTACATTTATTAAAAATGGGGGAGTCCCTACAGTTGGATCAATAGTTATATTTATTGCTCCATTGGAATCTCCATTACATAAAATGGGTTGTGTTTGAGTTACAAAATCTATTGCAGGAAGTGAAATAGGATTAATTGTAATAATTTGAGATTCAGCTGTACATCCACTTGCATCTGTTACTTGAAATTGATATGTTCCTGCAGTGGCAGTTGTATAGGTAAAAGGTGAACCTGTTGCACCAAGTGGGGTAAAGGCACCACTATTAATAGCTACTGCATATGTATAGGGTGCAGTTCCTCCAGAAAAATTCCCTGTTATAATAGCATCTGGTGATGAGGTACAATCTAAATCTTTAGTTAAAACTGCATTTACAACTAATTGAGGTGCAATTATTTCAGCTGGTAAAGTAGTTTCACAACCAAAGGCATCTCTAACAGTAATAACATAACTTCCAGGAACTAAATTTGAGAATATATTACTCGATTGAAAAGGACCTCCATTTATACTATATTCAAAAGGAGCTTCGCCCGATGTTACATCTACTTCAATAGTAGCTCCATTTCCGTCGTAACAAATATCTGATGTTACACTTATGGATGCAACAGGAGGATTTGGTATTATTAAATCGAACGTTTCAGTAACAATACATCCATTTGCATCTTCAACAGTTATATTATATGTTCCAGATTGATTTAAATTAGTAAATGTATTTGTAGATTGAGTAGGTAATACGGTAGTATCTGGTAATGTAAGAGTATACATATAACCACCCCAACCTCCAGTTGCATTAATAACTACGCTGCCATCTCCTATACAAGTTATTGGAGATACATCTATTGTTATTGCTAAAGGTGTTGAAGGTTCTTCTACAACTACCGTATCTGTAGCCTCACAATTAGTAACCGTATCTGTAACTACTATCGTATAAGTGCCCGCAATTAATCCTGTAATGATAAGAGGTGAAGTCCCTGCAACCGGTGCACTTCCATTGAGACTGTAAACAAAACTTGTTGTTCCAGAAACTATAAATTGAACAGAACCATCTGCATTTCCTACACAACTAACATTGCTTAATGTTTCACCATGAATTGAAATAGATGGTAATGGTGCAATTGCATACGATTCGGTATAAGTACAATCATTGGCATCTTTAACTTGAAAAGTATACACATTTGGTGCTAGCCCAGCAAATACTGGAGAACTTTGATAAGGGGTAGCAGCAGTTGCTGGAGCAATAATTTGATATTCTAATGGCGCAACACCGCCTGTTGTTCCAGTTATCGTAATTGTTGAGGTGTTTGTAGGACAAGTTAAAGGGGTGTGACTAAACATTAAATCTGTGGGAGGATTTAATGGTAAAATTGTTATTTCATTAGTTATAAATGTACAATCATTTGCATCTTTAATTGTAACCGTATACGTTCCTGGAGTTAAATTTGAAAAAACAGGGCTTGTTTGGTAATTTACACCATCAATACTATACTCATAAGGTGCGGTTCCTCCTGTAACATTAATAACAGTAATAGTACCAGTTGAAGTACATGTGTAAGGTGCTGTTAATTCTGCTTCACCAGAAATGGCTTCCGTAGTATTAATTGTAACAGTTTGAGGATCACTTAAACACACCGAAGATCCAATACTATACTGTACAACCACATTATAATTACCTGCAGCTAGACCAGTAAAATAATTTGAGTTAGAATAAGTAAGACCTCCATTTATACTATATTCTAGGGTACTTCCATTTGGGTTCGTTACATTAATAGTTATTGTTCCTGTATTTCCAGCATCTGCACATAAAATATCTGTAGTAGTTACCGTAAATTCTGGAGGTGGTATTGCCTCAATAGTAATAGTAGTTTCTGCGCTACAGTTATTAGAATCTAGCACTGTAATATTATACACACCCGGAGAAGTAACTACAATCTCTGGATTTGTTTGAAAAACTGTTGTACTATTTACAAAATAGAAATAAGGAGGAGTTCCTCCTTGTGGATATACCGTAATTTCACCATCATCACAAGTTAAAGGAGCTGTAATTGCTGCTGTTACTGTTAGTAAAGGGGGATTAATAATGGTTATTTCTTCAGTATACGTACATCCATCTTCAGTAGAAACTGTAGCCGTATAAGTTCCTGGATTTAAGTTTTCAAAAACATAGTTATTAGGAACAATAGGTCCAACACTATTAACTAATGTTCCCCCTTGATAGAGTGAAAAATAGTATTGGGGTTCAGCATCATTGGCAGCTAAATAAATAGACCCTTTATCTCCGTTACAAAGTGGTTGTTCTATAATGGTCGAAACTGTAAAATCTCGTTCTCTAACCAATACATCTGGAACTGTAAAAACACAAGCTCCTGCTGGAACACCAACTTGTCTTATGTAAACTGTATATAAGCCTGGGGTTGTAATTGTAAATACATTACTTGCTTGAAAGTTTACATTATCTAAACTATACTCATATCCGCTAGGTACATTACCCACTGTAATACTTCCGGGAGTAGTGCAAATAATATCTGTTACTATAACAGTTGGATCTAATAAATTTTGATAAACATTAAAATAGAATTGGTTAAAACAACCACCATCGTAATTAATAGTTAATCTATATTGTCCAGCTGTGGTTACAGTGTAATCTTGACCTGTGCCTACTTGATTCCAAGTACAAGCATTGTTTTCGTTTGCACAATCTGTATTTGAAACTGGTGGACAGCTAGTTTCATCAAGTTTCTCCCAAATAATGCTTGTAGCACCATCTATATCTGTTTCAATCTCTCTAAAATCATCTTCGCCACATAAAAATATATTTGGCAATAATTTACCATCGTTTGGGCATGTAACCACCTCATCTGCATACGGTATAACAGGGTTAGGAATATTAGAACCGTAAAGTGTAACATTATATTCTTGAACGATAGATTGACAAGGCGCAATTGCGTTATTAAATGAATAATAAGTTCCTGTAGCCGTTACTGTTATGGTTTGTGTGGTTCCTATTACAGGAGTTCCTGTAGGGCTTGTAGACCATGAATACGAATCATATCCATCTGCTGCTGTTAAATCAATATCATCACCACAAAGCACTTCATTTTGAATAAACACACAATCGTCAAGATCTGCTAAAAAGTTGGTAGCTTGTGGAGTAATTAAACACCCTGTATTTGTACTATAACTAGGGTCATCTGTAATTATAAAAGTAGGGTTAAGTGTACCTTGGTAGGTGGCAAATGCCTGATTATTTATAATATTAGAACAAGCATCTGCTAATTGTTGACATGTGTCTACAACTTGTACTTCAATTCGGATTTCATAAACAGGATCATTTTCTTCAACCAAATAATTTTCTACTGCAAAAATTAATTCTCTTGTTACAGGATTGTAACTAGAAACAGTTACACCTGGAGGGAGGACTAAATCTGTAGGATAATTAAAAATAATGTTGATAGGTAGGATATCCCGAATGGTAAAGTTTGTAGCATTATCATTTCCTACATTTTGAAAACCAATAACATAATTTAAATCTTGTCCAAGATCTACTACTTGATTACCAATATCATTTCCAAATTCATCCTCTACAATTTTTGTGAGAACTATATCGGGCTCTATGATTTCTACAGCAAATGCAAAAAAGTATTGAAAATAGGTATCTCCACTAGTTTCTAATCTAACAGTTGCAGAAGTAGCATCGTTAGCAATTACAGTATTTCCAGGGTTGGGAACATTCATAACACCAGTATCAAAACCCAAGGTATTTGTACTGTTTGGGTTTCTATTATTTACTGGCAAAGCACTCAGCTGAGTAACAGAACTGTTAAAAAAATTATTTACCGGGCGATCTATAGCAGAAAGGTTTGTTCCATTAATTTTTAAGCGGTCACCCGTAATAGGCTTATCTCCTTCTAAAGTTGCAAACGCAAAATTTGCTCGTACGGGTGCTGGTGCTGGAACTGTTCTAAATCCAGAAATAGGAATATCTAGGTTAGGGTTATTTCCTGGAACACTAATAGCACTAAAACCATCAAAACTAGTTATAGATTTACCTGGAAGTGTAGGGTCTTCATAAACAATAAAAAGCGACCAACCCGAAGAATATCCTGTACCATTATAAGGATTAAATGTACTTGTTTGTCCTAATGCACTTGATACATTTGCTACTGTATATGTTCCCAAATTAGGTCCCAATGCAGTCACAATAGATGTAACATCTGCATAACAAGCATAAGGAAAACTATCTCCACCATCCACAGAAGTTCCACCAGCATCAAATATTAAAGTTCCCGTTATGTCGTTATATCCACCCGTAGGCCCTTTAAATTTTATATTTGTAATAGGCTCATTCCCACTAGTTACAGAACCCCAATACAAACCTGCATAACGTATTACATAACAATTAGGATTCGGAATTTCCAAGTCGGCACTTGATGAACTAAAAGTAGTTGGGTCTCCATCTATATCAATATACTGCATATTCACATTGTGATTGTATACGGTATTATTGTTAAAGGGACTGTTGTTGGGTCCAAGAATATTATTTCCTATTAAAACAATATCACCTTTTAGATCTTGATCATATCGAGGTGTAAATGGCACAAAATTTTGAGCGTAAACTTGTAGGCCCAAAAATAGGACTGTGAGAATTAGGGGAATTCTTTGAATGGTAGGTTTGTTCATAGTAACTGAGTTTTTTATTGATTCTATATACTCCCAGAATCATTTCAGTAGGAGGGGGGCTCAGCTGTTTTTTTTATTCTATTAGTATGTCATTTTCAATTTTCAATTTTAATAATGGATATATTTTCATTGTATGCTTTATTTTCTTTCGCTTTTATAGCCGCATTTGCCTCTTCAATAGAATAGAATTTCTTGCTATAGATATAATATTCACTTGTATTTACATCAAAAAAGAAATCTACGTCTCTATATCCAGATTCAAGTACCTGTGTTATAAAATCGTCACGTTTAGATACAGAACTATGCACTGCGAGAACTAGGTAATAAGCACTTTCTGTATTCTTTACATTTTTTATAATTTGAATATTGTTGTTTCGTTTTTCACCATAGTCAAAGTCATTTGTAGTAGGCTCAGTTTCGAGTACAGAGACACTTTGCTTTAAAATATTTAATGTGTTTCTGTCTTTTACATACCTGTCTTGATCATTATCATAACCAGCACGTTTAATTCTTCTTTTACGTTCAAAATCTGTTGCAATCGCTATTTGTTCTAATGAAGACATTAATGATGCTCTAGTTCTAATGGCTTTATCTTGTTCAACTTTTAAAGTTGCCAGTTCTTTTTGATAGTAAAGATTTGTAGCATCATTTGGATTATTTACAGTTTTTATTCTCTCGGCTAATAAAGATTCTAATTGAGTGATTTTCTTCTTTTGTCTTATTATAATGGTGTCTAAGTTTATTTTAATCGTTTCAATTGCTTTGTTCTCTTCACTAATACTCTTAAATGGTTTTGGTGCAACATATATATTTTGTTCACTTAGGTCATTTTCTTCTTTTAGATCTTTTAGGTCTTTTTCTTTATTGGCAACCGCTGTTTCTAATTTTTCCAATAATTGAGTTTGTGCTAAACTAGAAGCATCAGTTTCCTCTGCCAATGCACTTATATTTATACCAATTTCGTCTTTAGGATTTTTAATTAGATTCTCATTGGCATTCTTCTCAGCAGCTAATCGTGCTTGTTCTTCCGCTGCAATTCTTGCTTTTTCTTCTGAAGCCAATCGTGCTTGTTCCTCAGCAGCAATTCTTGCTTGTTCTTCGGCAGCCAATCTTGCTTGTTCTTCCGCTGCAATTCTTGTATTTTCTTCAGCAGCCAATCGAGCTTGTTCCTCAGCAGCTATTCTTGCTTTTTCTTCATCAGCTATTCGTGCTTTTTCTTCTGCAGCCAATCTTGCTTTTTCTTCTGCAGCCAATCGTTCTTGCTCTTCGGCAGCTATTCTTGCTTTTTCTTCAGCAGCTAATCGAGCTTTTTCTTCAGCAGCCAATCGAGCTTTTTCTTCAGCAGCTATTCGTGCTTGTTCCTCAGCAGCAATACGTGCTTGTTCTTCTGTAGCCAATCGTGCTTGTTCCTCAGCAGCTATTTTTGCTTTTTCTTCAGCTGCTATTCTTGCTTCTTCTTCTACATTTAATTTAGATTCTGCTTCTTTGTCTACAGTAGTAGTTTCAGGTTCTACTTTAGCAATTACTGTTGGAGATTCTGGCTTTTTTGTTGCGGTTTTCTTTGTGTTAAATGTTTTTTTCTTTTCTTTAGTGAAAAGCCCCGCTAACTCATCATCTCTACTATAATCGTAATAATTGTCGTTTTTAAATCTATAAGCAATAGTAATTTCATGTGCAGATCCTAAATTTGAAAGTCCCATAAATGGTTTTTCGTAATTATATTCTACTGCTATTTGTGGCGTAATATTTATACCTAAACCGCCAGATGCACCATATAACGAATTGTAACCTACTTGCGCCCAAACACCTTTAGGTACTGTTATCATAAATACGCCCGAAAAAATAGAGGTTTCTTTTTGAAATTCTGAATTTGCTAAAGCTGTAAATCTACTATCACCAAAAAAACCATATCCTCCTAAATATCCAGTATACATTATATGTCCTTGAATTCCTTGTTTAGGATTATCTTCAAGTAGTCCCGAAGTTTCAAAATTATAGACTACTGCGTTTTTAAACGAAACTCCAAAATCCATAAATCCTGTACCATAATTTATTCCTGGATGCACTGAAAGCAAAAAGTTTGATGGTACATTATCTAAAGCAGGATCTGGAAAGTTAGTTACCACTTTACCATTGTTTAAGCTACTTTGATAGGCTCCTATATTAATCCCTAAGGTAAGGTTGCTGTCTTCTTCCAGTCTGGCGTTATATGCAAAGTTTACAACACCACCAAAGGTTGTTAGCACCCCATAATTTTGTTGAAATAAACCAATTCCAGCGCCAATATTTTCTCTAAAACGACCAGAATAATTAAAAAGATAGGTTTGAGGAGCATCTTCTACTTGTACTAATTCTCTTTTATTGGTAAGTGTTATATATTTATTTTGTTCTCTTACAAAACTAAATGCAGGATGCTGTAAATATCTATTAAAGGTCAATGAGTTTCTTACAGGAATATCAAACGCAACAATCCCATTCTCTTCTTGAGAATAGGTAAACTGTATAAAACAGAAGAATAATATAATGGGGATATATATTTTCACGTTATTTTATAACTGTTATGGAGCCCTTTTTGGGTTCTTGGTTGGGTGGTTTTATTATATAGTAATACACTTGATTTACGCTTCCTGAACTAAGTTCGTTTTCTGGCCAATTATTTAAATAGTCTGTAGTACTTAAAACAGTTTTACCTTGGCTTGAAACAATAATTACTTCTGTATTTGTTCCACTTACATACTGTGTAGGGATTATCCAGGTGTCATTTATTCCATCACCATTTGGACTAATTATATTTGGAATGTTTTCTACTTCAGGAAAAAGATCTATAAATTCATCTACTTGAAAAGTAAGCTCATTAGAAGTAATACATCCACTTGTTTGAGTAATTACAACCTTGTAAATACCAAAATCTACAACATTGTAGCTGCTTTGCGTTGCGTTCAAAATTAATTCATCATTTAAAAACCATTCAAAAGTTGGATTTATAGCTGTGGTTGTAACTGTTACGGTTAATGTGTTTCCAGCTTCAAGCATAGTAACAGCAGGAACATCAATACTGCTTTCAATATCACCCACTTGTAAATCAATACTTCCTGTGGCTTCACAACTTCCATAATCTACTCGTACAGAATAAACTCCAGAATCATTTGTTTGAAATGTTTGGTTGGTTGCTCCAGCGATAAGATTTCCATCTTTATACCATCTATAACTGTTTCCCGCTGCGGTACTTAGTGTGGTGGGACCATCAATAGAGCAAAATGGGTTTCCTAAGCTAGATGTTATGGTGGTATTTACTTGTGTACCTGCTTCAGCTTCTGTTACTGTTACTCTATTTGAAAAAGAATCTGACGTACAAGTTCCATAGTTTGTTTCAACAAAATAAACACCTTCTTCACTTACAGATAAAGTTGGTTCTTGTCCAACTAATACAGATGTTGTTGGTGTAATCTCTTTAAACCAGTTATAAGTTAGAGTAGGGTAGTTTAATGGAGAATTATTTCCTGCAGGTCCAGGATTATCTATAGTTAATAAATAACTTCCTCCAGGACAAAAATGGGCTGTGGAAACAAGATTATTAATTGTAAACGGACTATCCTGTAGTTTGTAATATGCAGCAAAACTTGCAGAAGGAGCACTTACTGCAGATGGCTGCGTACTTTTTATTCTAATTCTATAACCTTCTCCTGCGGTAGTAGTTGGTAATGAAAAAGTAACGGTAGCAGGCGAGGTGCTTATGGCGCCTGGGTTTGATGTAAATATTACTTCTGGATTGGAAAAATCTCCATCCATATTAGACATTTCTACTATAAATTGATTGGAGTTACTTATACCAGACTCCGGACTAAACACAAAGTTGGCTGAAAATGAATTAAATGACTGGTTAGCACACGCTTGGCTAAATTGAAGGTTTGGAGCACCAATAACTATCTGAGCTTCCATTTTCTCAATGTGTGAAGCAGTGAAAAAACAAACTACGGTAAAGAAAATGTTGAGAAAAGTAGTTTTTGCCATTCAGATGTCTTTTTGTTAGTTAGATAGGTTTAAAAACAGTGGTGTCTTAGCATCAATATTTGTTTGTATGTTAGGTTTAATGTTGTTGTTTTATTTCTTTGCTTAATTTTCATCTGGTAGATTAGTAGCAATTATTTTATTAATTCTTAACCTAAAGTCAGGGTTGTCAAGGTTTTTTGCATCTATAAATGTTTCGGTATCAGACCCACGAGAGTATACATTTTTAAATATGCTGTTACCATACCAGTTTTCTAAATCTTCATTATTAGACATCCCTTCAGTAAAAATATTTCCTTTGCAATTATTGAAATACATATTACTGAACTCCATATTATTTAGATTTTCGTCATTTATAAATATTTTATTGTCCAGAATAACTGCAGGATTAAATCCAGAAATGATACTCTTCTTTATAGAGAAAGAAGCTCCTTTTTTTACATACAATGCTTCGCTTACTAATCCTACTGAAATATCTGCTTGCAAATCATCACTTAAGGTAAGAAGCGTTAAATTTTCTGCGGCTAAATGAGTTTCTCTTTTATCTGGATCTACTTCTTCTTTAGTGTCATAAGAAGCTAGATAGATGCTACTAGCACCACCAGATTTAGTAAAATATGGAGATTTAATAGCCAATGAGTTTTTAATTAAAGCTTGTGCGCCATAATTAAATATAAAATCGTGTTGTCTGGATCTAAAAGATATTAATTGCGATAAATTAGTAGTTCCTCCTAATACATAGAACGAGCTTCCTTCACAGTAAGTCACCATTACATTGTCTATAATAGTCTCACTACCTACACCGGCTAGTGTAAGTCCGTTAAAGTACCCAAAGTCTTTGGTTCTTTTTCCAGCATATTCAATACGAACATATCTTAAAATTCCAGAATTGCTCTCGGTGTCATCCCCACCGTAGCTTATTATTTGTGGCGAAGATGGTTTTAATCCATATTCTAATTGCCACTCGCTACCTATTTTATTAATAGGTGCATTTCCTAAAATAAAGACTCCACCCCAATCTCCTCTTTTCTTCACACTTCTATTTGAAGAAAAAATAATAGGGTCTGTTTGAGTTCCTTCAGCAATAATTTTTGATCCGTTGCTAATTATTAAAGAGCCTTGAGATTTATAATCACCAAGAATTACCGTTCCTGGCTCTATAGTAAGACTTGTACTATCTGTAACAAATACATTACCCAACAGGAGGTAGGTTTCTTTTTTATAAAGTTTAGTGTCTTTAGTAATATTTCCCGTAAGTATTTGAGTAGGAATATTATATTCTTGATCACCCGAATTAAATTCGGTCCAGATATTTAACCAATTTTCTACGCCATAAATGCCTTTTTCTTGTTGAGAAAATGCATTGCATATGGGCAATAGGCATAGAGCGATAACGAGGGGCAGTTTTGAGTACATAGCATTGTAATTATGTTAAAATAATCTAAATTTTGATTATAAATATATAAATAATTCTATTAAGTGCAAATAAATACGACGAAATACATCATTTAGAAATTATTATCTTTTAAAATCTAGTCTTAATCTGACTGATTTTTAATGTGTTCTAAATAATAATTTTGTAAAAAAACAATCTTACTTTAAAGAAGTATTACCAAAGTTTAAAGTATTTGTTCGTATTAGAATTTAATTAGTGTGAAAATGTGCTATTCTATAAAACGTGTATAAAATATAAATTGGGTTTAATAATACACACTAAAAAAAACGACTAACTTTCAAATTGAATAATAGCAACTATTACCTAAAATCATTATAGGTATGTAAGGCTTTTAAAGTTTCTTCGTAAAATAAAATTGCAGCAATTAAATTTGATTTGTCTGAATACGGTAATACAATTTTTTGAAATTCAACTGTATTTGCAAAGTAAGTAGTCGTAGCCTCAATATTATCTTTTAGAGCTCTGCGGTTATCTTTAGTGTCTGGGATCCCTAAAGAACTCATTGTAACACCTGGCTTAGTAGCGAATGCAATATTTGGTAGAATATTAATAATGATTTCTATGCGCGTATTATACAACGCTAATAGTTCACCTTTTTGCATTTTTTCCAGTTCCTCACGATCGTGGTATTTTTTTATACTAACATTCCCGCTAATGATGTATTGTTCATCATCACTTTTTTGAGAAAATGTAATTGCGGTACCTAAAAAAAATACAACAAGAAGTAGGTTAAGTTTAGATGTAAGGGTCATAATTTATAATTTTATAGGTTCAGGGGCAATATGCTTTAAAGGGTCAATTTTACAATTTTATTCTACAAAATGCAAATTTCATCGATAAAATGTAACAATATTGTTTTTTATTCTTAAAATTTTGTGATTGTTGACTTGGTGAAATCTATCTTATAAAAGACGTTTATACAATTGTATTTACCTTATTAAGAGACTTTTATTATCTAACAATATTATAAGGAGTAAAAACTACCTCTCATAAAGTAAAACATGTCATTACAAAATAAAAAGCATGTCAATAAAGGGTCAAATCAATATTTACGTAGCACCATAAATAGTTATATATTTGAGTAAACTAATATGTATTCAATGAAAAACCTTATTTATCTTTCATTACTAGTCTGTATTGCAACAGCTTGTAAAAATGAACAACCTAAAAACGAAACGTTAGCAGAACAAAAAACAATAGTTTTTGATGGTATTGATCCATCCATTAAACCTGGCGATGATTTTTTTAATCACGTTAATAAAAACTGGTTCAATAATGCAGTAATAGCAGACGACCAAGTAGGAGTAGGGGCTTACCGGTTTTTAAATATTCCACAGCAAGAATTACTTCAAAACATTCTAGAAGAAGTTTCTCAAAAAGAACATCCTAAAGGAAGTATTGAGCAAAAAGTGGGTGATTTTTATGCTTCGGGTATGGATACTGTGAGTATTAATAAACGTGGACTTTCGCCAATTCAACCTATATTAGATAGAATTAATGCTATTAATACTGTGGATGGTATAATAGAGTTTGTGGCAACACAAATTAAAACGGGAGATTATTCTTTATTCTATCCTTATATTTCTGCAGATCAAAAAAACAGCTCCATTAATATCTTACACTTTGCGCAAGCTGGATTAGGCTTACCAGATCGTGATTATTATTTTAGTGAAGAACCTTCAGTAATTGAAATTCAAGAAGCGTATAAAACCTATGTAACTACTTTATTTCAATTGGTAGGAGATACAAACGCAAAGGAGCAGGCAAATACTGTATATAACATTGAAAAACAACTAGCCAAATCTCATAAAACGCGTATTGAAAGACGAGATGTTCAAAAAAATTACAATAAGCTCTCGATTGCTAGTTTAGATAAAAGTCAAAAAAACATAGGGTGGAACAAGATGCTAACTGTTTTAGGAGCAGAAGCAGACTCGGTAGATGTTAGTCAGCCGGCATATTACGAAGCCTTAAATAAGATGCTAACCTCTGTCCCATTAAAAGATTGGAAGGTATATCTAAAAGCAAATTCTATAGGCTCTCATGCAGATATTTTAAGTACGCCATTTCAAGATGCTTCTTTTCAGTATTCTAAAGTATTATCTGGACAGTCTCAACAACAACCTCGTAAGCTTTTAATGACGCGTAGAGTGGACCAACAAATAGGGTTTGCTTTAGGGCAATTGTATGTAAAGCGTTACTTTAATGAAGATGCGAAAAAGCGTGCATTAGAGTTAGTTAACAATTTTCAGAAGACATTAGAAAAACGTATCGAGAACCTAGATTGGATGAGCGATAGTACTAAGGTAAAAGCAAAAGAAAAGCTTTTTGCAATCAATAAAAAAATAGGATATCCAGACGTTTGGAAAACCTACGATGTGGAAATAGACCGCGGTAAGTTTTTTGAAAATGTAGTGGCTTTAAATCAAAATGAATACCAAGAAGAATTAAAACAACTTAATAAAGCGCCAAATAGAGACGAGTGGCATACAACTCCATCTACAGTAACAGCATATTACAACCCTTCTTTAAACGAAATTGTATTTCCTGCAGGTATTTTACAAGCTCCTTATTTTGATTTGTATGCAGACGACGCTGTTAATTACGGTGGAATAGGAATGGTAATTGGGCACGAGTTTACACACGCTTTTGATGATCAAGGCGCACAATTCGATAAAAATGGAAATGTATCCAACTGGTGGACCGAAGAAGATTACACAAAGTTTAAAGCAAAAACACAACAAATAATAGACCAATACAGCAAGTTCACTGTATTAGATAGTGTGCCTCTTAAAGGAGCACTAACAGTAGGTGAAAATACTGCAGATAACGGTGGGATTGCCATAGCGTACGACGCTTTTAAAATGACAAAGCAAGGGCAGGATACAACCAAAATTGGTGGCTATACTCCAGACCAACGTTTCTTTTTATCCATTGCTAATATTTGGCGTGTAAAAATGCGAGATGAATTTTTACGTAATTATGTAACTACAGACCCGCATTCACCTCCAATTTGGCGTGTAAATGGTCCTTTAATGAACTTTACTCCTTTTTATGAAGCTTTTCAGGTTAAACTGGGAGAAGCAAATTATAAACCAGAAGGAGAGCGTATAAAGATTTGGTAATTTAAAACGTATAATTATCTTCATAAAAACGGTATGGATTCACTCCATGCCGTTTTTTTTGTTTGTTTTTTCTGAAAAGATCCAACCACATTAAAAACTAGTACTAGTAAAGAATTAACTATTCAAACGTATATCGCTGTTCTTCTGTTACTGAAGCTTTCAGTAATTCATTAAAAGTGCGAATGGTATTAAAATCTTGGGTAATGGCATTAGATACAGCAACTCCCGAAACTCCAGTGTTTAAAATCGCTTTTACATCGGTAGTGATAATACCGCCAACACCAATTATAGGCGTGTCGGTTTGTAAAGCTTCTACAATGGCAGTAAAACCATGGATACCTAAAAGTGTGGGTAAGTTGTCTTTCGTATTTGTAAAGCGATACGGACCTAAACTAATGTAATCTACTTCTTTTGTGAGTAATGTTTCACATTCTTGTAAGGTGTTTGCTGTGCCGCCTATAAGTTGCCAAGTGTACAAATGTTTTCTAGCAGTAGTAGGGCAGGAGTCCGTAAATCCTAAATGTACCCCATCTGCTTTTACATCTTTCGCTATTGTATAATAATCATTAATCACCAACCTGGTCTGAAAGTGAGAAGTAATTTCTCTAGCGGCAAGTGCAGCTTTTAAAACTTCTTTTTCTGAAACATTCTTTAAACGCAATTGCACCAACTCTGCACCAGAAGTACACGCTTTTTGTATATTCTCTAGATGTTCTTCTGGAGTGTTTCCTTGAGAGATATAATGTAATTTAGGAATCATAGTGAGCTAATTTTATGCGTATAACGTTTAATACTAAGTAACAGTTACTTTTTTAGAATAATCCATAAAATGAGACTCAAAACGTTCCAGCTTTGGATGCATTTTTTCTGTATACAACACATACTGACTTTTCTTAATACTCTGCGTGATCGACATAAGTGCAGCATACGCAGATTTCTGAACCAAAAACTCAGCATCATCAATACTAAAAATCATTAAATCGGCTGTATTTACACCATTTAGCAAGAACAGCTTGTTCATAGATTTGGGGGTAGTAATAAGGATATCGATCCCCATAAAGATTTCAGATTTTTGCACATCAACATGCAGCTCTTCATACCCTACATATACACGTAACGAGTTGTATTTTGTATAAAGCAAAAAAGCATCATACAACTCCATCGCTTTTTCCTTATTCTCTACAAGAACAATAGCACGTGGGGTATTTCCCATAGCCTCGCATTTTAATTTTTGCAGGGTAGTAAGAATAAGCGTAGTTGTTTTACCACTCCCTTTGGGAGCAATACAATACACATTAGCGCCACTTTTTATAACCGGAATACTCTTACGCTGAAATGGAGTAGGGGTTTCTATTGTTAAGTGCTCCAGCACCTCTTTTATATCGGGATGTATTTTTTTGAAAGGCATGGGGCAAATATACTATGTGTAAATGGAATATTGGGGAGGAATAGTTTTTACTATGTAATACAATAAATTCCCCTTTCAATTTTGGCAATAGATCTAAGTAATCTAATTCATAAAACAACCATTTACTTAATACTATATTTTATAGTTGTTTGCATAATATGATTGGTCGCATACGTGTCGTTGCCTGTGGGTGCATAAATATTTAAATACCCTGCGGCTAAAGATGTATTTTTAAATAGGGGATAAGAAACCCCAATAAAAAACCAATTCTGGTTTAAAGACTTTGGCACAATTCCTTTATCTGTGTTAAGCCAAATCTCATCAAAAGCAGATAACCGTAATGTATTTGTCTCTGTAATGTTAAATAAAGGTATACTCCAAGTAAATCGGTATCGCAGTCGCATTAAAAAAGTAGCATCACCACGCGTAAATCCCTCTACAGGATTTGGTAGAATTTCTTCTACAAAACGTTGTTCGTATCTAAAACGGTGTTTAAAACTCGACTTAAATGAACTATGCAATAAAATAACTTGTTCCCAGACATTATGTTCATGAAAAGAATAATCTGGCGTGTAATTATCTGCAAAAGTATATCCTACTGCAAAAGCGACATGTTGGTTAAGATTATAGTTAACCGAAGGTCTCACTAAAAACTGCTGCCAATTAGCCAAAAAATTGGTACGTCGCACATGAACTTCATTTTTAATACTGAATGTATCATTTATTTGGTAATCAAGTAAAAGGGTATTCCAAGAGCCATAACTTTCTTGAGATTGAGCGATAGAAAAAAAAGAGATTGTAAAAAATAGGGAGAAAAATAGTTGTTTCATAGATGCGTTTTTGTAACAATTTGCAATGTAAAAGGAAATTGATAAAAGACAAAATGGTTGAAGGAACTTATAACTAATTAAAGGTTTTAGGTTAGTTTCTTTACAATGTTAATGGAACACTTTTTATGAGATGACGTATGTCTTCCATAGCTTTTTAGAGAAGGAGGATAAGAGGGAAACATAATGTGCGTGGAATGGAAATTTTTGCAAGTCTTTTCTTTATTATACCGAGATTATTTAAAAGAATAATTTTACTTTAGTGTTTTGTAATTTCAGGTATTATCAATCAATGAACGCATCTCAAATAGAGAAAAACGTAACAGCTTTAGTTGAAAATTTCAATAAAGAAGAATTTATATTCGACTTGATGAAGGCCTATGGTATTTCTAAAACAACTATAACACGTTTAAAAAAAGGGGATTTTAATTTATCTAAAGTTGATGGAGAAGTACTTTATAAAAGCAAAATGCTTTATAAAGAAATAACATCTGGTTCACTTTTAAATACAATTGATGAATTAACAAAAGATACAGATTCATTAAAACACAATCCAAGATTTGTAATTGTAACAGATTATAAAACATTATTAGCTAAAGATATAAGAACGGGCTTAGCGTTAGATACACCTATTCTTGATATTCATAAACATTTTGGTTTCTTTTTACCTTGGGCAGGTCAAGAGAAGTATGCTCAAAAAAACGAGAATTATGCAGATAGAAAAGCGTCATACAAAATGGCGAAGCTCTATGATATATTAGTTACTGAAAACCCCAATATTTATGATGATTACAGGTTATGATGTGTCGATTCAAGAGTCCATTCAAGAAATAATAGGAGAGAAAGGCGAGTCAACTCAAAATAAAACAGTTACAGAATCACAGACCATAAAAATTACCGAATCCAGAAAGGTATTTGTAACGATGCATACAGAGTTGATAGCTTTATATGAGTTTTTAGAATTTTACAACGAACAATACAAAACGTCAATTGAAAAAGAAGAATTATTAAATTATGCCTACAAACTTTTTTTCTTTGGAATTAAATCTGATATTCCATCATCCGAAGTTATTGATGATTTATCTATGTTGCGTTTTAAAAAGCATCTAAATAATGTAAGAAATAGGCATAGAAATAGTAATGGTAAAACAAATATTTTTGAAAGAACTTTTAAAAATATTGCAATGACTAATGTGGACTTATTCATAAAGTATAGTCCTTTTTCTGGCCACGAATCACGTTTAGGACATTATTATAGACACCTATATTCAACAGTAAAGTTTGTTGTAAGTAAAGAAGGAACATTATTTAATTACAAACAAGTTAGAGGTTACTTGAAAATTTTAAGGTCTCAAATGTCTAATGATGAACAATTGATGTTATATTATAATTGTTTGATTGGATTTGGTCAAGATTGGGAAATAAATGGGTTTTTAACAAAGTATAGAATGATTCATAATTTACCTGTTGACAAAGTTAGATTTGTAACGCATCCTAGAGTTCATTTTCATGAATATATAAAGTCGTTACCAAAAGAAGATGGTCCGTTGTTTGAATGGGGTGATGAGTAGAGTAGTATTATATTATGTAAAATAGAATCTCGATGTTTACTTGGGCATCATAAAATTTTGGCTAAAACAATAGGAGAAATGAGCGTGCATATTTTAGGGGTTTAGTAATACAGTTTCTTAAGCGTTTCAATTATACAAGGGATTTCAAAGTAATGTTAATCAGTTACATTGTTTCCTAAAATATAGCGAATGAGCCGTTAATTGTTTCCAAAATTATATGCAGCCTTGATTTTTCCTTTCTTTTGCATCAAGGCAAAAGATAATGAAACTCAAAAAAGATGAATTGAAGTACTATAAATAACAAGTGCATAGAAATTATCTAGCAGAGTAATTTTAAGTTTTTGCAGCAATCCACGAGAATCGCTTAAAATTTTATATTACGTACATTTCAAATACGTGATTTATTTTACAACTAAAAGAAAACAAAAGAACCAAATCATAGCAGTCAAAAAACAACAATAAAAAAACCCCAAAATTAGTAAAAGGCTAGTTGCGGTCTCCTTGCGGTTTCCTTGCGGTCTAGTTGCGGTCTAGTTGCGGTCAAGGTTAGGTGTTCGTAGAATGGTATAAAATATCAAGATTACAACTCTTAATAAACTACTAGAATCAAGTATTTCATAATTCTTCTCAACAAATTTATTTTATACGTTTTATTTTATAGGGCACGAGGTACAAATACGCTGTTATACAATGTTGTGGTATAAACGTAAGGAGATACTACAGAACTAAGTAAAATAACGCCATAAGCGCTATTTGCATATAAACTATAATTTGTACTATAATTTATATTATGTAAAATAGAATATTTCAAAAGAAGAAAGCTTATACTCCATTCAATACTAATTGAACTTTATATAAGCTTTCCAGTCATAGATGCAAAGCGTACTAATCTTTGAGAATCTTAAACGTTTTAGCTCCTCTTTCATTGCGTACAGTTACAAAATAAATTCCGGTAGCAAATTCAGAGATATCAATGGTGTTATTTGCAGGGATTTCGGTATAATCCTTTAATTGGATGCCTTGCATACTATAAACAGTAATAGATCCTGTATCAAGTCCAGATACTGTAATAGTTCCTTCGGTTGGATTTGGATACAATTTAAATTCTAAGGTGTTGGCTTCAGTAATACTTAATGGCCCATCACACAAACGATACAACTTATCTTCAAACGGTGCATACGTAAATACACAACCATCTACAGTAACACCTATAGCTGCAAAATAAGCTTGCGATAAATTAAACATCCCAGAACTCCAAGAAATACCATTGTCGCTGCTTATTTTTATAGGCTCGTTAGAATTGGCACAACCCACACCATCTGTAACAACGTAAATAACTCCGTTAGAAAGTGTTATATCAAATACTTGACAGAAACTTGCAAATGTTACAGGATCTGCTTCAAACCAAGTGGCACCATTATCGTCTGTTTTATACAAACCGCTTCCATCACGATCTGCTACAAAAATGGAACTTCCGTTTTTAATAAACTTTATATCGGTACTTACATTTTCATGTCCTGTGCCTTGTAAAGCCCAAGTTACACCATCGTCCACACTTCCATATACGCCTTCTTCTCCTGCAAGAAACAAGAGATTGTCTTGACTATAAAACCCTATCATACGTAAATCGGGTAATCCTGTACTTTGAGTAAATGTAGCAAACCCATCACTAGAATAATAAGCACCTCCACTCCCAAACGAATCTCCATACGATGCTATTAAATTACCATTGCTTCTGGTAATTGCATTAATAATTTGTGAGCCTGTAAGCCCTGTGGCGGTCCAAGTAGCACCATTATTTGTACTTTTAAATACAGTATCATCTCCACCAGCATATAATGTGTTGTCTGTGTCATCAAAAAATACGCTGTAAATACGCAATCCTGTGGTTGCTCCATTCTCGTACGTAAGATTTGTAAAAGTCGCTCCGTTGTTTGTGGTTCTAAACAATCCTAAATCTGAACATAGGTATAACCCAGAATCGTAACCAACAATAACATTAATAAAGTTTATTTCATTACCTCCTACACTAAGCTCGCCTAAATCTTGCCAAGTTTGAGAGTGTACACCACTTGTAAAGATTCCGAAGAGAAAAATAAAAAGTAAGTTTTTAAAAATGTATAAATTTTTCATGTCCTAATTGTTTAAGGTTTATAGGAGTAAATATCATTTTTATACATTCTTATTTCCATAAGGCACCTGCCCTATTTTATTTTGTGTTTTAAATTCCATAAATAAGCGTATTTTTAAACAGTAAAGCATAAATAACCCTAGAATATAGAATGCCAATTATCTATTTAAAAATCAACCAAAACAACTTCAACAGGCATTGCATGTTCTTAACACTGAATAATTTATAACTATGAAAAAACTCTTCTCTATCTCTATTGCCATCGCAATAAGCACAGGAATTTGGGCACAAACCAACGATCCTATTATTGATAACATCATTACCGAAGCCAATAAAAATTCACAACTGGAAACGCTAGGACATCAATTAATGGACGAAATAGGCCCAAGATTAGTTGGTACGCCACAAATGAAAAACGCACACGATTGGGCGGTAAAAAAGTATGAAAACTGGGGCATCTCTGCTCGTAATGAACAATGGGGCGAATGGCGTGGTTGGGAACGAGGTATTACACATATAGATATGGTAGAACCTCGCGTACAATCTTTACGTGGAACCCAATTAGCGTGGAACCCAAGCACTAAGAAGGATGGAGTAACCGCAGAAGTTATGATTTTACCAACGGTTAAAGATTCTATGGATTTTGTAAAATGGCTCCCTTCTGTAAAAGGCAAACTGGTTATGATTTCGATGCTTCAACCTACTGGTCGACCAGATTACAACTGGGAGGAGTTTGCGAAAAAGGAATCTTTTGAGCGTATGAAAAAACAACGCGACTCCCTGTCCGATGTATTTAACGGAAACATGAGACGTACTGGATATTCTAGTCGCACCATCCACGAAGCTTTAGAAAAAGCAGGTGCAGCAGGAATTGTAACATCCAACTGGTCTGATGGTTTTGGAGTAAACAAAATATTTGGTGCTCGTACCGAAAAGATCCCAACAGTAGATCTAGAATTAGAAGACTACGGAATGGTATATCGCCTAGCGGAGTCTGGCAAGAAACCAAAATTGCACATTGTTGCAATGTCTAAAGAACTAGGAGTGGTACCAACTTTTAACACCATAGCAGAAATTAAAGGAACAGAAAAACCAGAAGAATATGTAATTCTCTCTGCACATTTCGATTCTTGGGATGGCGCTACCGGTGCTACAGATAATGGTACTGGTACCTTAGTAATGATGGAGGCAATGAGAATCTTAAAAAAATACTATCCAAACCCTAAACGAACCATACTTGTAGGGCATTGGGGTAGCGAAGAACAAGGGCTTAATGGCTCTAGAGCTTTTGTAGAAGATCATCCCGAAATTGTAGCAAAAACTCAGGCATTATTCAATCAAGATAATGGAACAGGTCGTGTGGTAAGACTTTCGGGTGCTGGTTTTTTAAACTCATACGATTATCTTACTCGTTGGTTGCGTCCAGTACCAAAAGATATTACCAGTGAAATTGAAACTACTTTCCCGGGAACTCCAGCTCGTGGAGGTTCAGATTATGCTTCATTTCAAGCTGCAGGCGCTCCAGGTTTTAGTTTAAGTTCATTAAACTGGTCGTATTGGAATTATACCTGGCACACGAACAGAGATACTTACGATAAAATTGTATTTGACGACCTTAGAGACAATGTAATTTTAACTGCGATTCTAGCATATATGGCTAGTGAAGATCCAGAAACTACATCAAGAGTTCAAAGTGTATTACCTTTTGATGAAAGAACAGGCAAACCAAGTGAATGGCCTACACCACGCTCTCCTACTCGTAAAGGAGGAATGTAAAAGCAATTAAAAAGCAACCTTTTTAGGTTGCTTTTTTTTAGTTTAATAATTTAGTAATTAACATTTTCTTTTATAAAGATTATTAGCTTTATAGTACATTCGTGAAAAATTATTTGATATGCTTGTCTGGGGAATTTTTATAGCCTTTATTATATTATTCTTAGCGTTAGATTTGGGTGTTTTTAACCGTAAATCTCATGTAATTAAAACCAAAGAAGCTTCTATCTGGACAGCTGTTTGGGTTACTATAGCGTTAGCATTTTCTGGAGTTGTTTACTGGCTTTTTGCAAATAATCTTATTGCAAACCCTACAAACCTTACACCTAATGCAGCAGTTTTAAAATACATTACTGGATATCTTATTGAACTCTCTTTAAGTATTGATAATGTTTTTGTAATTGCAGTTATCTTTTCATCTTTTGCTATTCCAGATAAATACCAGCATAGGGTTTTATTCTGGGGAATTTTGGGAGCTATTGTTTTTAGAGCGCTTATGATTCTTTTTGGTGTAGCATTAATAAATAAATTCGACTGGATAATATATGTATTTGGGGCATTTTTATTATTTACAGCATATAGAATGGCTACTTCCTCAGGGTCACATTTTAACCCTAAGAAATCTAAGATTTATACCTTTTTAAAGAAGTTATTTCCTATTACCTATAAAATGGATGGAGAGAAGTTTTTTATTCGCCGTATGGGAATTAAAGCTGCTACGCCCCTTTTCTTGGCATTAATAATTATAGAACTTACAGATATTTTATTTGCCTTAGATAGTATTCCTGCAATATTAGCAATTACAGCAGATCCTTTTATAGTTTTTAGCTCTAATATATTGGCCATTTTAGGATTGAGATCTATGTATTTCTTAATTTCTAGAATGCTTAATAAATTTAGGTTTATCAACTACAGTCTTGTGGTTATACTTGCTTTTGTTGGTATAAAGATGATACTTGCACATCATGTAGAAATACCCGAATGGCTTTCATTAGGGATTATATTTATTTCATTGGCAAGTGGTATAATCGCATCATTAGTAATACCAGTAAAAGGCGAAACTCCTATTTCTGAATAATAATTCACAAAAGAATACTAATTTTTTGTGTCCTGCTCTTACACTTCGTATCTTTAATTTTACATTTAAAAACAAAGAATATGAATATTAATTTTGAGTATCACAATGTAAGTGCAAGCAACCGTTTAGAAATTCTTGCTGCAGAGAAGTTAACCAAACTTGAAAATAAATATGATTTTATTGTAAACGCAGATGTTTACTTTAAAAAAGAAAATACCAGCAGTCCCGAGTCTGGAATGATATGTAGTATGCGTGTAAATACACCTGGACCTACTCTTTTTTCTGAAGTTTCATCAGGTTCTTTTGAAGCTTCTATCGCAAAAGCAATTTCAGATTTAAAAACTCAATTACAAAAACGAAAAGATAAAATGCAAACGCATTAAAATTATAACATGAAGCAAATGGGAGTCATAGCGAGAGATAAAAATCAACTTACTTTAATATATAGTAGTAACACAAGAGTAGGCACACATACTTTAAGTTACTTAACTGGTATTGATGAAAAACTTTTACCAATTGATATTGCCAAAACAAAAGTTACAGGCACTCAATGGGCAGAAATTGCTGATATGCTTGGTTGTAAAATTGGAGATTTGGTAGATAAAAGAGTGGTTAAAGTTGAAGATACATCGGGATTTACCTCTGAAGATTGGATTAAAATACTTCAAAACGATAATGAAGTATTAACACAACCCATTGCTATTAACGGCGATAAAATTAAACAAATTGCTAATCCACCAGAAGTATTGAATTTCTTTGGTGTTGAATCTGCAGGTATTGAAAAAACAATGCACACAGATAAACCCAAAATAGATAATACCACTAAAGGTGATAATTTTATAGAGCCTAAATAAAAAAAACGTCCGCATTAAGCGGACGTTTTAAATTTTAAAGACCTATTATTCTTCAACAGTTGCCAATGGTTGAATTTTAGGTTTTAATTTTTTATACAATCTATATTGAGGCTGAGTTAAAATGTCTCCCATTTCTGCAGTCTCATTTATTTGTAAATTATATAAATTATCGAGTTTTTCTCTACCACTTAATTGGGCATTAATTTCTTCGGCACGAATGAGAAATTCTTCTACTTTATTTTTAAATAGAATTTGCTGTTGTGTAGTCATTACCAATTCCATATTATAAGCATCGGTAATTTTTTTTGCTTCAGCTTCCAAAACATCCGAACTCTTTTGTAGATAAGGATCTTGCGCAATTGTAGGTATTGTAAACATTAAGAGCAATAATAATAGTATCTTTTTCATAATTTTTTATTTTAAAATAATAAATAATATGAAAATTTACTTTGGCTTTAATACTCTTTAACGGTCAAATTAAAAAACCTTTAACAGATTTAGTCCTCAAATTTATAATAAGCACATTTTAAGTAAGCACCCTCTGGAAAAGAAATAGGATGATCTATATCATGTCCTGTTTTTAGATAGACTTTAAAGGATCTATTTTGGTTATTTAACACAGCATCATTTATTTCAAAAAAATCATCGGCTGTAATTCTTGAAGAACATGAGGCCAAGATTAACATTCCACCACTTGCCGTTAATTTTTCGCCAAGTTGAGCTAATTGGGTATATTTTTTTTTAGCTACTGTTATTTCATTCTTACTCTTTGCAAAAGATGGAGGATCAATAACTACAACATCATAGGTTTTGTTGTTATTAATAAGTTGTTTCATTTCTTCAAAAGCATCACCTGCAATTGTTTTATGTAGACCTGTATGTTTATTAAGTTTACCATTTTCTACAGCAATTTCGAGTGCTTGTTTACTTATATCTAAACTAGTAACTTGTTTTGCTCCTTTTGCCAAAGCATGAACCGAAAATCCTCCCGCATACGAAAACACATCTAGTACAGTTTTTCCTTTTGAAAGTTCTCCAACTCTTTTTCTGTTATCACGATGATCAAGAAAATAGCCTGTTTTATGACCTTTAATAACATTGGCTGAAAAATGTACTCCGTGTTCAATAAACTCAACTGCTTCATTATCTAATGTTCCATAAATAACTTGACCATCGTTTAAATTTAAAGAATTTTGTTCTAGTAAATTTCTACTCAACCTAAGCACAACAGTATCACAACCCGAAACAGCAATTAAATGGATAAGGATTGTTTCTAAATAGGGAAACCAAATAGCAGAATATAACTTTACAACTAATACATTTTTATATACATCGGCTATAAACCCTGGAAATCCATCATTCTCCCCAAAAAGTAGTCGGTAACTATTTGTTTCTGTTTGTAGTAAATCATCTCGTAATGCAAAGGCATTATTAATTTTATTTAGAAAAAAATCACTGTTTATTGTTGCACCGCTACCACTATGTAGCATTTTTATACGAATAGGAGAGTTGGGGTCATACAACCCTACTCCTATTGCTTTGTTTTTATTGTGACTAAAAATAATTGCTATATCACCAGCAGCACCTTCTTTGTTTATTTTTTCTATACTTTCATTAAAAATCCAAGGATGATTATTTCGCACCGTTCTTTCTCCAATAACTGTAAGTTTTACTGCAAGTCTTTCTGGAACAATTTTAGGAAGTGGAGATGTAAACATATACTATTTACATTAATTTTTCCTGAATGATTTTTATCGCATCATTTAATGTACGTAGCTTCTCCATGTCTTCATTGGCAAACTCTACATTGAAAGTGTCTTCAACATCCAACACAATATCAACCAAATGTGCCGAATTTATATTGAGTTCTCCTGTTAAATCACTGTCTGGAGAAACATCATTTTCATTAACATCTTCAGGTAGATATGTTTTTATAATTGGGAGTAATTGAGCATAAATAGCTTCAGGAGTCATAGGAATTAATTTTTTTTAAAGATAACACACGCGTTGACATCACCAAAACCAAAACTCGCTTTTGCTGCAATATTAATAGTGGTAGAAATAGTTTTTGTAGGAATACATTCCGAAGCAATACGATTAGTGATTTCTGGATGCAAATCCTCGCAATTAATATTAGGGAAAACAAAATTATGATGCATTTGTAATATAGTAGAAACCGCTTCAATACTTCCACTTGCAGCTAAACAATGCCCAACCATTCCTTTTAATGAATTAATATATGGAAAGTTTTTACCATCCCTATTTAAAGCTGTACACCAATTTTCTATTTCTACTGGATCTTTTATGGTTGCAGTAAGGTGTCCATTAATATAATCTATATCTTCACCTACAATATTTGCATCTTTTAGAGCATCTGAAATACATTTTACTACTGCTTGATTATTTGGTGCAGTCATAGTCCCCTCACCTCTTTGTCCACCACTATTTACAGCACCTCCCAAAACTTCAGCATATATTTTTGCTCCACGTTTTTGAGCACTTTCTAAGGATTCTAATAATAAAGCTCCTGCCCCACTACCTGGTACAAAACCACTTGCTGTTTCGCTCATAGGTCTTGATGCACTTTTTGGAGTATCATTGTGTTTATAAGTTATAACTTTCATTGCATCAAAACCTCCCCAAATATAAGGGCCTTCTTCACCAGCACTTCCACATAACATTTGTGTAGCTTTTCCAGATGCAATTCGTTCATAACCCATTAATATAGATTCGGTTCCAGTTGCACAGGCAGAAGAATTTGTTGTAACCATATTTCCAGCACCCATTATGCCACTTAAATACGCACTTACCCCACTTGCCATTGTTTGAGCAACCGCTGTACTGCCCAATCTACGCACATTTCCTTCGTCTAATTTATATATAGATTCTCTAAATTTTTCTACGCCACTAGTTGCAATACCAAACACAATTCCTAAATTCCATAATGGGTTTTCTTCTTTTTCTGAAGGTGAAATTCCTGCATCTTTTAATGCATCCATTCCTGCTATTACCCCATATAAAATACTACTGCTATCAAAATTGCGAAGCTGTAAGTCTGTAAAATATTCTTTCTTTTTTTCTTCTGAAACAATTGGGATTCCTCCTACTTGACAAGAGAAATTAAGATCTTTTAATTTTTGTTGAAATTCTATGCCTGAAACCCCTTCTTTAATGGCTTTTAAAAATGCTGGCACCCCTACTCCATTGGGCGATACGACACCTAATCCTGTTACAACAACTCTATTTTTCATCTAAAATGGGTAGTATCATTCCGCTAATAATTCCTTTGCAAACAATCTCATTATTTTTATTTCTCATAATCACATTACATTTTAATTTCTGAAACCTAAAGTATTCTTTAACACCAGTAACTTTAACTGTTTCTCCAGGAAATACAGGAAGTAGAAAATCGATTTCTGTACTGCTCATTGCTATTTTATATGTAGTAAAAGAATTGTCTTTTTTTAATAAATAAATCCCTAAACTCACTAAACCAATCTGAGCCAAACATTCGGTTAAAATTACGCCAGGAGTAATAGGATATTCTTTAAAATGACCCTCATAAAAAAACTCATTTTCTTTAAAAGTATAGTGCCCAATAATTTCATCTTCAGAAACAGAGTTAATTTCATCAACAAACAGAAATGGAGACGAATAAGGAAGCTTTTCCAGTATATCTTTATACTTTTTCATTGGTTATTGTAAACTTTCTCCTCCGTCGACTTTAATAACAGTTCCATTTATCCAACTGGCTTCATCTTTGCAAAGTAAATACACCACATTGGCTACATCTTGAGGAGTAGTTAGTTTATTAAATGGATTCCTTTTTTTTGCAAATTTGGACAAGCGATCACTACCCGGAATCATTTTAAAAGAAGGAGTTTCTGTAACTCCTGCTTGCAAACAATTTGTTGTAATTCCTAAAGGCGCAAACTCTAAAGCCATATTTCGCATTAGTGCTTCTAAGGTAGCTTTTGCAGCAGAAACAGCTCCGTAATAACGCCATGCTTTTGTATTACCTTCACTTGTAAAACCTATAATTCTTGCATTAGACGAAAATTTATTCTGGTTAATTAGAGCTTTAGACCAATCATAAAGACTTAATGCCATTGCATTTAAAGTAATAGTAAAATCTTGTTTAGAGAGTGTTTCAGTGTTTTCAGAATACATTGGTTTTACACTTCCTTTTGCAATACTATGTACTAATACTTTTATGCTTTTGTTTTTAATTGATTTTAATACTTCCTCAATAGTTTCAGTAGTTAATGCATCTTTATTAAAAGTTTTAGTAACTACATTATTAGATTCTATTTCTTTAATTTCTTTATTAAAAGCATCTAAATTGCTTTTTCTGTCTCGGTGTACAATACAAATATTCATTCCATTTGCAGCGAGCTTTTTAGCAGTTGCAAGACCTAACCCGCTACTTCCACCAAGAATTAGCGCCCAACTCCCAGAAAATTCTTGTAAGGTATTCATAATTTAAAATTCTAATAAAACACGTTGTGCCGAAAATCCTGGTCCAAAACTAAGCATTAAACCTAAATCTCCTTTTTTAGGATTAGCATCCATAAATCGTTCTAAAACATATAAAACAGTAGCACTACTCATATTACCATACAATTTAAGAACTTCTTTGGTATCGTCAATATTTTTACCCAAACTTCCGAATAAATCTTCAACAGTCTGCACAATTTTTTTACCACCCGGATGAAAAATTAGATGATCTATATCTTCTATAGTTTTACCACTTTTTTCTAAAAATGGATGAACTATAGCGGGAAAATGATCTGATATCTGCTGAGGAACATTTTTATCTAAAATCATTTGAAGTCCCGTGTTTACAAGTTTAAAACCCATTAAATCTGTGGCATCATAGAAATGATACATTTCTTCAGCAAGAATTTTAACTCCGCTATCTTTATTGTTTGATGATAATAAAACAGTAGCAGCTCCATCGCCAAAAATAGCAGCACTTACTATATTTGCCATTGAGTAATCTTCAAGTTGAAAAGTTGCCGTAGGGGCTTCAATTGCAACAACCGCAGCACGTTTTCCTGGGTTTGCTTTTAAAAAGTTGTTTGCATAAATTATCCCAGAAACTCCGGCTGCGCAACCCATCTCGGTAACAGGAAGTCTAACAATGTCTTGTCTCATTTTTAAATCATTAATTAAATAAGCATCTACAGAGGGAATCATTATTCCTGTACAGCTTACCGTAATAATAAAATCTAAATCTGAAGCATCCCAATTCGCCTTTTGTAGCGCTTTTTTTAAGGATTGTTTGCCTAGTTTTTTTACTTCTCGACTATATATATCGTTTCTATCTTCAAAACTTGGATTCGTAAACACCTCTATAGGATCCATAATAGAATATCGTCTATCCACTCCAGCTCCTTCAAATATTTTAATGACTTTACGCTGAAAACGTGACTCTTGCCCTTGCATCCACTGTTTTACAAAGGGTATAATTTCTGAAGTGTTCCTTGTATGTATAGGTAATTGTTTAGCTACCGTTATTATTTTTACACTCATATATTTTTTTTAAGTATCCACTGGTATCTAAAAGCCCATTTCAAGGATATAAAAGATTTACTTTTTATTATTTTACTTGATAAATCTTCAAGTTCTTTTCTTTTAAATCCTCTAGCTACAGATACTAATCCATCATGCTTTGCAATATTGGTTTTTAAAAATAATAAACTAAAAAATTTAAAAAGATTAAAAGCAATACGACTTCGTTGTAAATCATTTATTATTACTCCCATTTTTGCTTTATCAAGTAAAACATTTAGTAAGGAGATAATTTTCTCATTATCAAAATGATGCAAAAACAATGTACATAAAGCTATATCATACTCAATCTTAGTTTCATCTAATTTAAAAACATCTACATTATGAAATGTAATGTTATTAAACGATTTAGATCTTTTTTTTGCCTCTTCAATAATAAAAGAATTTGCATCTATACCAATTAAATTAAAATTTAAACCATTTTGTAGCGCATAATTTGCACATTCTCTTAGCATTTCTCCGTCACCACATCCTACATCCAATATGGTGATTTTTGTTTGATTAGATATAGACAAAACCTTCTCAATACCTTGAATGGTAATATTTGTTCCCCCTAGCCATTTATTTACAATTCTTAAATCTGTTAACAAAGTTTTCATTTCAGTTCCTTGCAAACCAAAATCATCCATAATTTCAGATTCGTTAGAACGATATGTGTTAGAAAACTTAACCACTACTGTAACGGTGATCCGTGAGTCTTTTTAATAATAGCAGGTAGCATATTAGGAAAAATTTTAATTGCTGAAAATCCTATATAAGTTGCAGCTTTATGTAATAATAAATTTTGAATCCATCTCCCTGCTTTTAAACGCTTTAAAAAAGTGTCCTCCCATTTTTGAGTATATTCTTGTTCTAATCTAGTTCTTATATCTCCACCATTTTTATGAACTGAAACAAATGTCTCTGAAAAAATTTTTGCACTGTGAATTGCCATTGCCATTCCATTACCACATAAAGGATGAATTAATCCAGCACTATCTCCTATCATAAATATATGATTCTCTACAGGTTTTTTTTCATCAAAAGACACTTGACTTATTGTAAGTGGTTTATCAAAAAGCAAGTTTGAATTTTCAAAAAAATCTTTTAAATATGGGTTTTTAGACATAGTATATTGCTGAAAAACATCAATATCTCCAAAGCGCTTAAAAGATTTATACGTGGTTAAATAACAAGCATTCACTGCGTTTGTTTCAGTTTTAGATAATCCACAATACCCCCCTTCAAAATTATGTAATGCAACTTTGTTATCTGGAAAATCATATTCATAATGAGCTTTTATCGCTAACCAAGGTGATTTTTTTTGAATAAATTTACGTTTCATAAACGTATCTAAATTTGACCTTTTTCCAAAAGCACCTACAACATAGTTACTCGAAAATACTTTTTTTGATTTGGTTTGTATTGTAAATATATCTTCGGAAAAGTCTATTGTTTCGGCGACATCAAATTCAATATCAACACTATTTTTTATTAAATTATAAAATAGGTTATCAAATAAATATCTACTAATGCCAAAACCCCCTAATGGAAGTGTAGTTTGGATACAACTACCTCTAGTATTGCTCATTTCAAATTGAGTAATATTTTTAGCACCATCCTTAAGTGGGTCTAATCCTAAAAAATTTAAATATGGCAATACCTCATTAGATACATATTCGCCACAAACTTTATGATTTGGATATTCCTGTTTCTCAATTAAAAGTACTTTATAATCATATTTAGATAGATGTAAAGCACACGTAAGACCAGAAAGCCCTCCTCCAATTATGATTAAATCCCAAGTTTTTTTGTTTGACATTTATATAAAGTTCGGATTATTTTTTCCAAAAAAAAACCCGATTTCAATAAAAATGAAATCGGGTCTTGTTAGGCTTTAATTATGAATTAGTTACCTGCTTCTTTTTGTGCATCTTGCTTCATTTTTTCATTAGGAACAATAACTACATTTACTCTACGGTTTTTTGCTCTACCATCTGCAGTACTATTATCTGCGATTGGAGTAGTTTCTCCAAACCAGTTTGTAGTAAAACGACTTGAACTTAAACCTTTATTGTTTGTAAAATAATTGGTTACAGCGTATGCTCTGTTTTTTGACAAAGTCATGTTGTAATCGTCTGCTCCTACACTATCTGTATGTCCTACTACCAATACATTAGTATCTGGGTATTCACGTAGAACCCCTGTTAACTTGTCTAAAGTTACTTGTGAGGCTGCGTTAATATTGTATTTGTTTGTGTCAAAGTAAACACCACTACCTTCATCAAAAGTAATAACAATACCATCATCCACACGCTCAACTTGAGCTCCAGGAATCTCTTCCTCTATTTTTTGAGCTTGTTTATCCATTTTATTACCAATAAGTACACCAGCTGTACCACCTACTACACCACCAATTACAGCTCCTAGCTCTCCATTACCACCTTTACCTACATTGTTACCTATTATTGCTCCCAATACGGCTCCACCGGCAGCTCCTATTACGGCACCTTTTTGTTTATTATTTGCATTTCTTGTTGCTTCACAACTAGTAAGACTAGCTACAAAAACTAATGCCATTGCTGCTAAAGATATTTGTTTAAAAAATGTTTTCATTATTGTTCAATTTTAGAAAAGTTCATATTTATTTTAAAAGGTTTGCCATCTAATGTTACGGTTTGTTCCCATCTCATAGAGTTGTCATTTAGTTGTGCTAAACGCAATCTAAACCCAGCATTTGTATCTGACTTCCCTTTTGGAGTAGTTGGCTTAAGTAAAAAATCGTATAATCCAGTAGATTGATCAATTTCTTGAATTGTAAAAATAAAGTTACGATCTCCCGTAGGACAGTCTCCATTATTTACAGTATATACTCCTGTATTATTATTTGGTATAAATCTCCAAGTACTACCTTCAAAACATTCTTTGGAGGTGTCATTAAATACAGTAACATTAAATGTTCCAGATTGGTTATAAGATATTTCGTCTAACGACCAATACCCTTTAATTACTTTTTTTGACTCTTGTACTGTTTTAGGTACACCGCACGCTAATACAGTGAATCCTAAAAGAGCTAATAGAATTAGTTTTTTCATTTTTACGATAAATTTAAATTGTTAAGGTTGTTTTTCTTTTATTTTCTAAATAATCTTGACAGAAGTGAGAAGACTAATAAAATAATAAAAATGTAAAATATGATTCTAGCAATATCTGTGGCGCCATCTGCGATGCCACCAAATCCAAATACTGCTGCAATCAATGCAATTACTAAGAAAATAATTATCCAGCGTACCATAATTTTTTGTTTTAATGATTAGTATTAGTACTAAGGTACGTAAGATGAGAGTTCGTAAAAGAATCTTTGTCTAAAGTTTAACAGCAAATGTTAAAACTTTAATAAGCAATTAATTCTAATAAAGTGGCTTTAAATTTGTTCTTAGAAAGGTACTGAGCTTCTAGTTGTGCAGCAAAAGGGATGGGTGTTTCCATACTTGCAACTCTCTTTATTGGTGCGTCAAGACTTTCGAAACAGTTTTCAGAAATTAATGCAGAAATGTCTGAAGCTATACCTCCAAACATAGAATCTTCTTGAAGAATAATAACTCTTCCTGTCTTTTTAACAGATGTATATATTGCTTCAGTATCTAAAGGCATTAAAGTTCTTAAATCTATTAAGTCTGCTTTAATATTTTTTTCTTCTTCTAATATATTAAGCGCCCAGTGCACTCCTGCTCCATATGTTATAATAGTTACATCTGTACCTTCTTTTAATAAAGCGGCTTTTCCTAAAGGAATTGTAAAGTAGTCTGTTGGAACTTCTTGTCTTATACTTCTATATAGTGCTTTATGTTCAAAAAATAATACTGGATTAGGGTCTTCAATTGAAGTAGCTAATAATCCTTTTGCATCATATGGAAAGGCTGGATATACAACTTTTAAACCTGGTGTATGAGTAAACCAAGCTTCGTTTGTTTGACTATGGAAAGGACCAGCTCCTACTCCTGCGCCACAAGGCATACGTACTACCACATCTGCATTTTCATTCCAACGATAGTGAGATTTTGCTAAATAATTAATTATTGGATTGAAACCAGAAGTTACAAAATCTGCAAATTGCATTTCTACTACAGATTTATATCCATTAATAGACAATCCCATTGCAGCAGATATTATAGCAGACTCACAGATAGGTGTATTTCTAACTCTTTCTTTACCAAATGCTTCTACAAACCCATCGGTAATTTTAAAAACACCACCATATTCTGCAACATCTTGTCCCATTATAATAAGGTTATCATGACGTTCCATAGATTGTTTTAATCCTTCAGAAATGGCATCAATTAATCTTATCTCTTGCGAATTTTTATTTGGCGTAACCTCTTGGTAATTAAAATCTTTAAACACATCGTTTAACTCGTTGCTTTCAATAGCTTCTATTTCAGGTTCAGCAAAAGCGATGTCTAAATTATCATTAATTTCTTTTAAAATTTCAGATTTAAATTCAACCTCCATGGCTTCAGTTAATACCTCTTCGTTTCTTAGATATTCAGCAAAATTTTCAAGTGGATCTTTCGCTCCCCATTCATCCATTAGTTGCTGAGGAACATATTTGGTCCCACTTGCTTCTTCATGACCTCGCATTCTAAAAGTTTTAAACTCTAAAAGCACTGGTCTTGGAGTTTTTCTCATACTTTCAATAATGCCTTTTAGCTTGGTATATACCTCTAATATATTATTACCATCAATAATATGTGATTCCATTCCATAACCAACACCGCGATCTGCCAAGTTTATACAATTATATTGCTCTGATGTAGGGGTTGATAGCCCATAACCATTATTTTCAATACAGAATAAAACAGGTAATTGCCAAACTGAAGCAACATTTAAAGCTTCGTGGATATCTCCTTCACTTGTTCCTCCTTCTCCAGTAAAGACTGCACATATTTTGTTGTTCTTTTTTAACTTGTTTGCAAGTGCAATACCATCTGCCACACCAAATTGAGGGCCTAGATGCGAAATCATACCAACGATATTAAATTCTTGCGTTCCAAAATGAAAACTTCTATCTCGTCCTTTGGTAAAACCGTTTGCTTTTCCTTGCCATTGCGAGAATAGACGATATAGCGGAATTTCTCTAGCAGTAAATACACCTAGGTTTCTATGCATGGGGAGGACATACTCATCTTTATCTAAAAGAGTTGTAATACCAACTGAAATTGCTTCTTGACCAATGCCACTAAACCATTTTGAAACCTTTCCCTGACGCAAAAGGATAAGCATTTTTTCTTCTATCATTCTTGGCTTCAACATTGATTTATATAAGAAAATCAAGGTTTTATCATCAATATTACTACGGTCGTAATTAAATTGTACAGAGGGCACTGTTTCAGATTTCATACTAGTTGTTTAATAGAATCAAAAGTAGAAAAAAACCAGTATTAACAAGCTTTTTATGTTGTTTTTTTATGAATGGTTTTCCGAAGTGAATTTGGTATCTTTGTAGTCTTAAATATGAATTATAATGAACAATATACCGAGTGTTGATTTAGCCGATTTTCTCTCTGATGACCCTAAGAGAAAGCAAAAATTTGTTAATGAAATTGGAAAAGCCTATGAGGAAATAGGATTTGTTTCTCTTAAAAATCACTTTTTGAGTGATCCCCTTGTTGAGGAATTATATAAAGAAATAAAAGCATTTTTTGCACTTCCTTTAGAGACCAAAGAAAAATATGAAATTGAAGGATTAGGTGGACAAAGAGGGTATGTTTCGTTTGGTAAAGAACACGCTAAAGGCAAAAAAGAAGGAGATTTAAAAGAATTTTGGCATTTTGGTCAAGAACCCGACGAAAAAGCAAATTTATCTGAAGAGTATCCTGCAAATATTCAAGTTGAAGAACTACCAGATTTTAATAAAACTGGTATGGAAGCATACCGTATGCTAGAAAAAACAGGAATTTACGTATTACGTGCTTTGGCATTATATATAGGACTAGACGAATTTTATTTTGATCATTGGGCAACCAACGGGAATAGTATTTTAAGGCCTATTCACTACCCTCCTATTACTAGCGAACCTAAAGGAGCTGTACGCGCTGGAGCACACGGAGATATAAATCTAATCACTTTATTAATGGGTGCTTCTACAGGTGGCTTGCAGGTATTAAGAAAAGATGGAGAATGGATTGATGCAATTCCTCAAGAGGATGAATTAGTTATTAATGTAGGTGATATGTTAGAGCGTCATACTAATAATAAACTACGCTCTACGATTCATAGAGTAGTTAACCCACCAAAAGAAGAATGGGGTAATCCTCGTTATTCTATTCCATTTTTTATGCATCCTCGTGGTGATATGAAATTAGATTGTCTTGAGGAATGTGTTGATGCAGAACACCCTAAAGCTTTTGAAGATATTACTGCTGGCGAATTTTTACACCAACGTCTCGTAGAAATAGGGTTAATAAAAAAATAAAATCTCTTTCTTTCGTTATTATTAAACACCGATTGAAATTGAAATTATATTAATATGGATTTACAAGATCAACTTAAAAATTTATTTCCAGATCACCAAGCTTCTGAAGTTCCTGAAACTAAGGAAGAACAAACCTTATGGTTGCAAGATGAACCTTTAATTTGCAAATACGAAAAACGAAAAGGGAAGCCCATCACAATAATTGAAGGATATACTGGAGCAGATGAAGATTTTAAACAATTAGCGAAAGAAATTAAACAATTGCTAAGTGTTGGAGGGAGTTTTAAAAACGAGCAAATTATTATCCAAGGTGACTATCGAGATAAAATAATGAAGTTTTTACAGAATAAGGGATTTAAAACCAAACGTGTTGGAGGATAAAACAAATAGAATCCCAGAATCTGAATTAATTTTAAATCCAGATGGTAGTATTTACCACTTAAACCTTACTCCCAGTGAGATTAGCGACACTATAATAACTGTTGGTGATCCAGAACGTGTAGAGCAAGTGTCGAAACATTTTGATACTATAGAAGTAAAAAAATCTCATAGAGAATTTAAAACACATACAGGAACTTACAAAGGTAAGCGCATAAGTGTTATCTCTACTGGTATAGGTACAGATAATATAGACATTGTGTTTAATGAGTTGGATGCTCTTGTAAACATCGATTTTGAGACTCGCTTAATTAAAAAACAGCTTACAAAACTTACTATAATAAGAGTGGGTACATCTGGTGCAATTCAGTCTGATATCCCATTAGATAGTTTTGTAATTTCAGAAAAGGCATTGGGTTTTGATAATTTACTTCACTTTTATAAAAACACATCTTTTATAGATACTTCTTTTTCTGAAGCATTTATAAAACATACCAATTGGAATACACAAAATTCTATTCCTTATCTAGTTTCGGCAGATAAAGAGTTGGTTTCTTTATTTACTTCAGAAAAAATGAAAAAGGGAATCACAGTAACCAATGTTGGTTTTTATGGACCACAGGGGCGCGTATTACGATTAGAAACTAATGATAATAGTTTAAATGACAAAATGGTGTCATTTAAATATAAAGGACAAAAAATTACAAATCTCGAGATGGAAACATCGGGTATTTATGGAATGGCAGCTTTATTAGGTCATAGCGCACTTTCTTTAAATGTGATTTTAGCAAATAGAGTAGATGGAACTTTTAGTACAAATACTCAAGAAAGTATTGAGAATTTAATAACCCATACCTTAGGAGTTTTAGTATCATGAAAACATTTCATATAGGCGGAGTACCCGAACATTTTAATTTGCCTTGGTACTTAACACTTCGTAATAAAGAATATCACGATAAAAATATTAATCTTCGTTGGAAAGATTATCACGGAGGCACTGGGCAAATGTGCAGAGCATTGCGTAACAAGGAAATCGATATGGCTGTAATTCTAACTGAAGGAATTGTACGCGATATTGTAAACGGAAACGATTGTAAAATAATACAGGTTTTTGTAAAATCTCCTTTAATATGGGGTATTCACGTTGCCGATAACTCAGCATATCAAACAGTTGCAGATTTAAAAGGCACCCATGCAGCTATAAGCAGATATGGTTCTGGTTCTCATTTAATGGCTTATGTAAATGCCGAAAATAATGGCTGGAATACAGAAACAGATCTACAGTTTACAGTTATTAAAGATTTAAATGGAGCTTTAGAATCATTGCCAAAAGGAGAAGGTGATTATTTTATGTGGGAGAAATTTATGACTAAACCATATGTAGATAATGGCACTTTTAGATTGGTAGGAGAATGTCCTACTCCATGGCCCTGTTTTGTAATAGCAGTACGCAATGAAGTTTTAGAAAAAGAAAGTGAAGCTATTAAACAAATTTTGGAAATTATAAATAACACCACATTAGACTTTAAGGAGATTCCTGCTATAGAAAATATGATTGCAAACCGATATGGAATTGCATTAGACGATGTAAAGGAATGGTTATCTTTAACCGAATGGAGTCAAGATCAATTAACAACAAAAGAACTTGAAAATATTCAAGATAAATTGCTAAAACTTGATTTGATTAAAAATAAACTACAGAAAGAGAGTCTATTACATAATTTTTAAAATTATTTACACTTGTAACGCAACCTATTAATTAATTGCGCATCTATAGTGTATAAACAGTAAGTATTATGACAACTTTCTTAATCATTTTAGGGGCCTTACTAGTTACAAACTTTCTTTTATTAGAATTTAGTTGTAATGACGCAACAGAGCCTGACAGTCCAGAAGACGAATAGAAAATATTCCCCATTTTCTATTTATTTTTTACCATTTTATAATTTCTTTTTTATGTTCTGCTAGGTATTTATTAGCAGTACTAAAATGCTTATTACCAAACCAATGACCTTTATTGGCACTTAATGGTGAGGGATGACCGCTTGTTAAAACAAGATGTTTTGTAATATCTATTTTTACTCCTTTTTTCTTTGCATAACCTCCCCACAATAAAAAAACCAATTCTTCTCTCTCTTGAGATAATTTAGTAATTACTGCATCTGTAAATTGCTCCCACCCTTTCTTTTGATGACTTCCAGCTTGCTTAGCGCGTACTGTTAATGTAGCATTTAACAAAAGCACACCTTGATTTGCCCAGTTTTCTAAATTTCCATTGCTAGGTATTTCTGTTTTGGTATCTGCATTTAATTCTTTAAAAATATTAGCCAAAGAAGGTGGTTTTGCAACTCCATTTGTAACCGAAAAACACAACCCGTTTGCTTGTCCCATACCGTGATAAGGATCTTGTCCAATAATTACAACTTTTACTTTATTAAAAGGCGTGTGATTAAAAGCTGAAAAAATTTGATCTTCAGGTGGATAACAAGTGTGAAACTTATATTCTTCTTTTACAAAAGAGATTAGATTTTTGAAATACTCTTTTTCAAATTCTTCTTTTAAAATAGCCCTCCAACTCTCTTCAATATTTACATTCATTATTAGTACTTTTGTGTAAAATTACAAGATAAAACGGGAATGATTCGCATAGATAAAAAAACTTTAGAAGACTTAGAATTCCCTACTGTTTTAAAGCAAATTTCAAATTTTTGCATTACCGAACCTGGTAAGGAAAAAGTATTAAGCATTCTACCTTTTAAGGACTTTAATGATTTTAAACCAGAATTACAAAGAGTAAAAGAATTTACAGCTTCTTTTGAAGGAGATACTAGAATCCCTAATCACGGATTTGATGCTATATTTAAAGAACTTAGATTATTAGATATTGAAAACAGTACGTTAGAAATTTCTGGTTTTAGAAGAATTCTTTCTATTTCTGAAACTACAAAAGCTCTCTTGTATTTTTTTAAAAAGTTTGAAGAATTTTATATTTATTTAAATGAGTTTTCTTCCGAAGTAATTTACAATCCTACAATTACCTCAGAAATTCAGAAAATATTTGACCGTTATGGTGAAATAAAAGATGATGCATCTCAGGAACTTTCGGCTATAAGAAGAAGATTAAATGTTGTTAAAGGGCAAATTAACTCTTCATTCACCAAAGCACTAAGCAGGTACTCACAAGCAGATTACCTTGATGATATAAGAGAAACCATTGTAGAGAATCGTAGAGTACTTGCGGTAAAAGCAATGCATAGAAAAAAAATAAACGGTGCTGTTTTAGGAACATCTAGAACTGGTAGTATTGTTTATATTGAGCCACAAGAAACATTAGAGTTTACAAACGAATTAAGCAACCTTGTTTATGAAGAACAAGAAGAAATTAAACGAATTTTAAAAGCATTAACCGAGTATGTAAGACCACATAAAGACATTATAGCAGCATATCAAGAATACTTAATAACAATAGATTGTCTTTTTGCAAAAGCTAAATATGCACTAGGGATTCAAGGAGTTTTACCAATAATAACTAAAGATAAACACCTTTTTTTGCTCAATGCATATCATCCTTTATTGTTAGTGTCTAATAATAAGCGAAAGGAGAGAACTTTCCCGCAAAGCATTGAACTAAAGCCTGAAAGTAGGATTATTGTAATATCTGGCCCAAATGCAGGAGGAAAAAGTATCACACTCAAAACAGTTGGACTCCTACAGGTAATGCTTCAAAGCGGAATGTTAATTCCTGTAGATCCTTTAAGTGAGGTTTGCTTTTTTGATCGCATTTTAACAGATATAGGCGATAATCAATCTATAGAAAATCATTTAAGTACCTACAGTTATAGGTTAAAAAAGATGAATCAGTTTTTAAAAAAATGTAATGCCAACACATTATTTTTAATTGATGAATTTGGAACGGGTAGTGATCCTGAATTAGGCGGTGCTTTGGCAGAAACCTTTTTGGAGGTTTTTTATGAACGTGAAGCTTTTGGAATAATTACAACACATTATGCAAATTTAAAACTTCTTGCAAATGAGCTTCCATTTGCTATGAATGCTAATATGCAATTTGATAATAGGTCTTTAGAACCACTTTATAAACTACATTTAGGAGAAGCCGGAAGTTCTTTTACATTTGAAGTTGCACAAAAAAACGGAATTCCATATAGCCTAATTAACAGGTCTAAAAAGAAAATAGAAAGTGGTAAAATTAGATTCGATAAAACCATAGCAAACCTTCAAAAAGAGCGTTCTAAGCTTAGAAAAACATCAGAGTCTTTAGAGTCTTCAGAAAAAAAGGCTAAAATTGAAACCAAACAACTTGAAGAAATTAATGCAAAAGTTCAAGAAAAACTAGAGAGCTATCAAGAGCTTTATGATGCAAATCAGAAATTAATTACATTAGGTAAAAAATTTGATACTCTTTCAGAAAAATACTTTAATAATAAGCAGAAAAAGCAACTTATAGATGAGCTTATGAAGCTTGTTATGGTAGAAAACAGTAAACGAAAAAAAATAGCGCCTAAAATTAAAAAAGTAGAAAAGGCAAAAAAGAAGAGTATCATTAAAGAAGTTGAAGAAAAAGTAGAAGTAATAAGAGAGCGTAAAAAGAAAGAAAAAGAAGAAGCTAAAAAGGCTCCACCACCTAAACCCAAAGCAATACTTAAAATTGGGGATCGTGTACGTATGATTGATGGAAAGGCAATTGGTACTATAGATACAATTGAAAAAAATAAAGCAATTGTTAATTATGGTATTTTTACGACAAATGTAAGTTTAGAAGAATTAGAGAAAGTATAATTTTCTTGTAGTTATGAAAAAAGATAATACATATAAAATTATATTGTTTGATGGGGTTTGTAACCTTTGCAATAACTCTGTTACTTTTATAATTAAACGCGATAAAAATGATGTTTTTAGATTTACAGCACTGCAATCTGCAGTAGGACAAGTAATTGTAACAGAGCACGGGATAGATACATCACAAGTAGATTCTATTATCTTAATTGAAGGAAAGCAGCATTTCGAAAAATCTTCTGCTGCACTTAAAATAGCTAAACACCTTTCTGGGGGTTATCCTCTACTCTATGGCTTTATGATTATACCTCCTTTTATTAGAAATTGGGTGTATGACATTATTGCTCGAAATCGCTATAAATGGTTCGGGAAAAAAGATAGTTGTATGATTCCAACACCAGAATTAAAGGCGAAATTTTTGTAGAATACATTTTTTAAAACAGCCAATTATTTCAAATTTTCAAGTATAAAATCTAATTTTTTGTTATCATTTTTATTATTGTTGAAAGCATTATTGTAATGGTTGTTTTTTGAAATTAAATATTCTCTTTGCCATTTTTCAACAATTTCCACATTCTCTATCGATACTTTGCCAGAAAGTAATTTATTTAAATCATTTCCCGCTTTAAAGTAATCGTAAACTTTTTTTAAACCAGTTAAATACATATAATCTTTAGTAAATCCACCACCGCGATGCGCTCTTAAACTAATATTATAAGACTCCTCACGGTTTAATTTATATTGATTATGTAATAAATCGAATGTATCACAAAAATTAAAACCTTTCCGTAAACTGTCTGCAGCCATTACTCTATAAGATAATTCTTTAAGTCTATGTAATGTAAGACAACCACTCATATATTCACTAAAAACAGCCAATCCTTCTTGTGTTTCAACATTGTTAGGAAACCCATTATGAAATATTTTTAACTCTTGTTCCATACCATTATAAGTAGTAACAAGGTGTACTCCAATTTCGTGATTAGCTAAAACTTTTAACTGATTTGCACTAAAACGATGATTTTTCTTTAAAAGTAAAGTTTGCGTGTTATTCTGAACCATTGCAGCGGCAGAAATTTTAGTAGAGTATTTTATGTTTAAATTAAAATTAAAGTTTTTTATAAATTCCCTAAAATAATCTGAAGCTTCATCAACACTATAAATAGGTAGCATATCTTCATTAAACTCATCATCGTTAAAATGAAGAATAAATTGAGCGTTTTCTACATCTTTTTGTGTAGGAGTTCCAAAAGATTTTAATGCATTATAGTAAAATTTTCGACCTTGTCCAATTGTTTCAATACACTGTATTAATCCTGAATAATCATAAATTACATCTTGATAAAACGCTCTTGAAGTATCATCAATAATCGAATAGATATCTTGAGAAAAAAGTTCTTGCTGAAGTTTATGTGCATTAAAATCTATTTTTCGGTATTTAAAAACAGGATTTACATTGTATTTTGAACCAAAAAAATTACGTTTTTCCTGCTCTATGTTTATTGGATTTATATAATTAAGTAGTTCTATTTTTTGAACTAAATTATTTAATTGATTATCAATCCTAAATAAATTGGGATTTGTTTTTTTAACGTCTTCAGAGTGAATCATTTTTGCTTTTTGTATGTCTCGTAAAAAGAACTTGCGTGACTAGATATTTTTCCTTGGAGTTGGTTTTCTATAGCCGAAACTACTTCTGGATAAATCACTTTTTGTAACTCATCACAATATATTTTCTTAAATTCAGTCGCCAAAACTAAAGTATTTTTAAAGTTTTGGGTAATAAACTTTAAAAAATATCCATTTCCTTGAAACGTGTCATTTATTTTTGAAGTTGTTTCTATTTGGTAAGGTAATTTTATTTTTGAAAGTGAATCTCTCCAATTTTCAACACAATCTCCAAATCGTTGGTTATCTATATTGGAAGTCCCTAAGTTAATTACTGGTACTTCCCTATCCCATCTTTTCCAATTGTATGAATGTATATCGTAAACAACTACTGCAATAAATTTTTCTTCTAGCTTTTTTATTAGGGTATTTACAACAGCATAAAATGCAGTATGTTTAGCAATACTTTTTTTTAATTCTGAATCGTTTAATGGTGTTTTCCAAAGTTTTTTACCCCAGGCATCTTCGTAAATTGCATTTTCAGGGTCTCTATTAAGGTCATATTCAAATCTACTATCGCATCCAGCAATGACAATTGGGTGTGTTTTTACAAACTCTTTTGTGCAAGGGTCTTCTTCAAACCAGCGATCGTATTCTGTATGCAGACATTTTCCCCAGAGTTCTTTTCTAAATTGATGCCCGTCGTGAACTGCACCACACACGTAGGGGACATATTTTTTTATTTTAAGCGTAAACGAATAATCTTCTGCAATAGCTTCAAAAGTTTCTTCTGCTTCAATTTTTTTTATTATTTCAGAAATAGAAAGTCTTTCCATTATGCATCATCTACATGTTTTCTTAGTTTTTGCCTTCTTTCAAAAGCAATAACTCTTTCAATTACTTTGTCTTCTATAAAATCAATTACTTTTTCTTGTAATCTGGTTTTGTACACTTTGTTAATATATGTTATTCCGCCTGGAGACATTACGTTTACCTCTACTAACATTCCATTTATTACATCTATTCCAACAAAATAGAGACCGTCCTTAACTAGTTTAGGTCCAATACGTCTGCATAGTTCTTTTTCTTGTTGGGTGAGGCTATGTTTTTGTACAGATCCTCCTGCACTTACATTAGAGCGATGGTCTTCTTCGCCAGGAACTCTTTTCATGGCTCCAATTGGTTTACCATTAAGCATTAAGATTCTTACATCCCCTTGTTCTGCACCTTCAATGTAATCTTGTAAAATTACATAGTTTGAAGTGCCATCTTTATTATCAATATAAAAATCTAATAAAGAGTTAATACTCTTCATTGCTCTTTTTTCGATTAATATTACACCAGAACCTCCAAAGCCATTTAAAGGTTTTAAAATCATTTTATCTGGCCCTTCTTTGATAACCTTTTTAAGATAATCCTTGTTTTTTGTTACGTGAGTTCGAGGTAAGATTTCATTTTTATCGTCTTCAAAAACTGCTGTGTATAATTTATTATTTGCTCTTCGAATACCATCAAGATCATTCATAATAAATACATCATCTTTAACTGAGTCTAAGAAGTTAAGCATAATCATATCCAACGGCGGATTGCTTCTAAGAATAATAACATCAAATCCTGCCAAAGGCAACATTTCATCATAAAATTCTGCTTTTGAATGAAAAGATTTAAGTGAGCCAGATATTTTATCTTTTCTTTTAATACATCGGGAAAAAGCAAAAGCAACACTATCTCTAATCGTCAAATTTGCTGGGGTTGTAATTGCTAATCCATGCCCCCTTTTCACAAATTCGTGTATCAAAGCAAGTGTAGAATCATTTTCTGGATCCATGTCCTCCCACGGATACATTATAAAACAAACGTTCATTTAGGTTAATTTAATTAGTAAAAATAAATATACTAATTATGTTATTACCTGAAAGTTATTTTACAAAAAGGTTGAATAATGAAATTCTTTAAAATTTTAAAAAATCCTAAAGTTATCAAAACCCCCAACATCATCTCCATTTTGTTTAATTCTAACTTGTAGTGCAACAGAAAAAGTCCCGCCGGGGATTGACTCTGATATAGAACCTGAAAGTGACAAATCACCAGATCCATTTATTAAGGTAACAGGAGTTTGAGAAATACCATCTATTATTAAAATATATTCTGCATCATCACCATTATCAAATTCAAAAAAATCATAATCAAATGCAACAGTAACACCTCCTAAAGAAGAAGAAACATCGATTGTATTAAAAGTTATAGTAGCAAAATCGTCTGTTCCATTTCCGTCTTCAGTATCATTTAAATCCCTAACCCCTAAAAAATCATTTGTTAATGTAGTAAGATTACTAAAAATACTATTTGATGCATTTGTTATTCCATAGAAACCTAAAACCCCATTGTCAAAAAAAGGAACATCTGTAGTGTAACCCCAAGATGTTCCTAAATCGAAATTTTGTACAACACCTATAAACGCTACATTATTATTGCAATGTATATTTTCCCATGAAGTACCATTCCATATTTGCAGACAGTCTATATTATCTACAAAAACTGTTAATCCTATATCTGTAGATGTTGCAGCTATAGCATCTCGAGCAGTAACATCTGGTACTCTTGGAGGCATTAATCCTTTATAAGTTATGCCACCATCTGATGTGCTACTTATTTCAAGCATTGAAGCAGCCGACGGAGTTGTTGTACCCACACCTACTTGTGCTAATAAAAGGGTTGAACTAAAGGCAAAAAAGACATTTAAAAAGTAATTCTTCATTTCTATGATTTTTATGTAAAATCATAGCATGTATTCAGTTAAATAATTTAGACTTTGGGTAAATTAATTGGGAAGATTTTTCAATATAAGTAAACTTATGTAAACAACAAATTAAAATCCTTATTATTCTAATAATAAGGATTTTAATGTTTTTAAAATTGTATAATAATTATACTATAATTTTATTTTTTATAAGTGTCATCCCAATCTTTAACTTGAGGAGTTCCAAGTTTACCTTGAGACTGTGCAACCATCATAGAAACTGTTGCATCGCCTGTAACATTAACTACTGTACGACACATATCTAAAGGTCTGTCTACCGCAAAAATAAGTGCAAGTCCTGCTTCTGGAATTCCCGCATATCCTAAAACACCTACCAACATCACCATTCCTGCTCCAGGCACTGCTGCAGATCCAATAGAAGCTAAGGTTGCAGTAGCAATTATACCTAATTGAGTGCCAAATGAAAGATCCATACCAAATGCTTGCGCAATAAATACTGCTGCTACAGCTTGATACAAACTTGTACCATCCATATTTATAGTAGCACCAATAGGTAAAACAAAACTAGAAACTTCTTCTTCTACTCCAAGATGCTCAGTTACTCGTTCCATAGTAACAGGTAATGTAGCAGCACTAGAACTTGTAGAAAATGCTAATAATTGGGCTGGAGCAATACCATTTAAAAAGAATAAAGGTGTCTTTTTAGTAAATATCCATACTAATAGTAAATATACTCCTATCATCAATAGTAATCCTAACACCACACAAAGGGCATACATACCTAATGCAGCAAATAAATCTGGACTAGGAGCCTCAACAACGAGAGCTGCCATAAGTGCAAAAACACCGTATGGAGCTGTGAGCATAATTAAATCTACCATCTTGAGAATTACCTCATTAAATCCATCAAAAAAGGCAATAACTGTTTTAGATTTTTCTTCTGGAATTAAAATAAGTCCTATTCCAAAGAAAACGGCAAAAAAGATAACTTGAAGCATGTTACGATTGCTTGAAGCAGCATTAAATATATTTTCAGGAACCAAATCTTCTAATGCTTGCAATGGCCCAGCTTCTTTTTGCTTTTGTGCATCTTGACGTCTCATTTCTGCTTCGCCTCCATACGCTTCGACTAATTCGTTACGAGTGTCCTCAGTAATTGTTTTTCCTGGCTTAATCATGCTTACAACCCCTAATCCTATAGATACTGCAATAACTGTAGTTATAACATACGTTATAATTGTACGAAGTCCCATTTTTGAAAGACTTGAAATATCTTTAAGATCTGAAACACCTTTTATTAAAGCAGCAAGAATTAAAGGAATTGCAATTAATTTTAATGCATTAATAAAAATTGTTCCAAAGGGTTTAATCCAGTCTGCTATAATACTAGACCCCCAACTAAAGTTGGTTAGTATTAAAGCAAAGATAATACCCAATGCCATTCCTAATAATATCTGCCAGTGTAACGCTAGTTTTTTCATATATCTGTATTACTTTTTTATATATAGATTGGTAATATACCAAATTAATATTACAGCTTACTTAATTTATGTAACAACCAAAAGTCTGCTAAAACCAGTGCTGCCATTGCTTCTACAATTGGTACAGCTCTTGGAACCACACAAGGATCGTGTCTTCCTTTCCCTTGCATTTCAACAAGGTCTCCACTACTGTTTATTGTTTCTTGTTTTTGCATTATAGTGGCAACTGGTTTAAAAGCTACATTAAAATATACATCTTCTCCATTGCTTATTCCTCCTTGAATTCCACCACTATTATTAGTTTTTGTACTCCCGTCTTTATTAAAGACATCGTTGTGAGTACTACCTTTTTCTTCGGTGCCAGCAAATCCACTACCGTATTCAAATCCTTTTACAGCATTAATAGATAACATTGCTTTTCCTAGTTGAGCGTGTAATTTATCAAAAACAGGCTCTCCAAGACCTACCGGAACATTTTGAATGACACAAGTAATTATACCACCAACAGTATCACCTTGTTTGCGAATGTCTTTTATGTAATCTTCCATTTTAGCAGCCATTTCTGAGTCTGCACATCTTACTGGATTTTTTTCTATTTCTGAAAAATCTAATTCTGAATAATTTTTATCTAGTTTTAATGTTCCTACACCAGAAACATACGCTGTAATTTTAATATCTTTTAAAATCTGTTTTGCTATTGCTCCTGCTACTACTCTAGAAGCTGTTTCTCTTGCAGAAGATCTCCCGCCTCCTCTATAATCTCGAACACCATACTTTTTATCATAAGTATAATCTGCGTGCGAAGGTCGATAAGTATCTTTTATATGGGAGTAATCATTAGATTTTTGGTTTGTATTTTTTATAACAAAACCAATAGAAGTACCTGTAGTAATTCCTTCAAAAATTCCTGAAAGAAATTGTACTTTATCTTCTTCTTTACGTTGTGTTACTATTGATGATTGACCAGGTTTCCTCCTATCCATATCTGTTTCAATAGCATCAAAGTCTATTTTTAAACCTGCAGGACACCCGTCAATAATTCCACCAATAGCTTCACCATGAGATTCACCAAATGTAGTGAGGGTGAAAATTTTTCCGAAAGAATTACCTGCCATATTATGGTTTTCAACAAATGTAAATCTTACAGTTGAATATTAAAAATTTTATATTGGCATAATAATTTGTAAATAATTTTATAGTAAAAGCGGCTATTGCAATAAGAAGCAATCAATTTTTATAATACGTTTAATTTGGTAAAGATTTAGTTTCAAAAATCGATATACTTTCAGCAATTATAATAACTCAGTATGCAATTGTTAGTTTTTGTTATATTTGTTCATAATCTGCATTTTATGAAACCAATACATTTACTTTTTTTAGCCTTTTTTACAATATGTTTTGTCTCATGTTCTAACGATGATGAGGAGGCTCCACAGGATACTACAAGTGGCAATTACTTCCCACTTACGGCAAATTCTTATTGGACTTATAATAATGTAGATGATCTTGGTGGACCTAGTAGAGATTCATTATATATAGCAGGTGCCGAAATGATAAATGGTATGCAATATACTAATTTGGACGCCTCTCAACCTGCTAATGGTTTCATGGTAAATTTTTTGTCACAATCTTCACTAAGAAGAACAGATACTCAACTAATATCTACAGGAAACCTATCATTTTCATTAGAAGGCTTACCTGCAATTATAATACCTGTAGACCAATTAATTTTATATGATATTAATACGTATGGTGAATTAAGTAGGGTTGAAGGAAGTCTAATACAAGATTACGATGGTTTGCCAATAACCATTACCTATGCCTTAAGGACAGAGCACAATACAGATGTTGTAGGTGATGGAGGTAATTCAACATCCCCAGTAACAGAGTTGATATTAAATTTAACTTTAACAACACAAATTACTGTTGGTAACGTAACAATACCTGTTACTATTTTAGCTTCTCAGGATGTATTAATTTCAGACAATACTTTTTCAGAAAACATAGGTCTTACTTACTCTGGTGTCTCTGTAAATTATCAACTAGAAGATTTAGGATCTTTTGGTATTACTTTACCATTTCCCGAATCTGGGAGTAATAATAGTAGCCAATCATTAGATAGTCATATTATAGGTAACTAAACAAGCGCATTTTTTAATATTGTAACTGGATGTAATGCTTCTCTTTTTGTTCCATCTTTAATTTGATGTCTGCAACTAGTTCCATTTGCAGCAATTATAACATTTGTATTTGTTTTACGTATAGAGGGAAATAATTTTAACTCCCCTATCTGCATACTTACTTTATAGTGTTCTTTCTCATATCCAAAACTACCTGCCATGCCGCAACATCCAGATGGTATTATTGTTGGTTTATAATTTTGTGGTAGATTTAAAATATCAAAAGTTACTTTTTGATTGCTCATTGCTTTTTGGTGACAATGAACGTGAATTTTAATTTCTTTTTGTGAATTAGTAAATTGGTTTGAAGATATATTTCCTTTTTTAATTTCTGAAGCTAAAAACTCTTCAATTAAATAGGTGTTAGAGGCAATTTTTTTAGCAGATGATTCATCTACTACTAATCGTAAATATTCATCTCTAAAACCTAATATAGCCGAAGGTTCTATACCTATTAGAGGTGTTTGTTCTGAAACTTTATCTTTTAAAAAAGCAACATTTTGGTTGGCTATTTTTTTGGCTTCTTCTAAAAAGCCTTTAGATAGTAAAGCACGACCACTATCTAATGTATCAATTATACCAACTTTATAGCCTAAACTAGTTAACAATACATAAGCATCATTTGCAATATTTGATTCTAAAAAATTGCTGAATTCGTCAATAAATAAATAAACATTTAAATCTTTACTAACTAACTCATTATTTGAGATTTGTATAATTTTACTAAAACTTTTTATTGAAACATTTGGTATGCTTCTTTTTGATGCTATACCTGTGGTTTTTTTAATTAAAGTTGATGTAATTTTATTATTGAACAAAGCATTTGCTATACTTGGAAATGATGAAGCTCTTTTGTTGTAAAAACTACTTTTACCAAAAAGTTTAGTAGATAGTGACACACCATTACTTTTATTGTATTGATATAAAAACTCTGCTTTAGCCGTAGCAATATCCACATTACTAGGACACTCAGAAGCACAAGCTTTACAACTTAAACATAAATCAAAAACCTCTTTTAATTCAATTGAGTTAAATTTGTTTACAGCATCACTATTGGTTAATACTTCTCGTAAGGCATTTGCACGTGCTCTAGTGGTATCTTTTTCATTTTTTGTCGCGTGGTAACTAGGACACATCGTGCCACTTGCACTTGCAGACTTTCTGCAATCTCCACTTCCATTACATTTTTCGGCTAATCGTAATATTCCTTCAGAATCATTAAAATTTAAAAGAGTCTCGATATTAGGTTCTTCACGATCTATTTCATACCGAAGAGACTCATCCATTTTAAAGGATTTAATAATTTTACCTGGATTAAAAATGTTTTCTGGATCAAAAGATTGTTTTATTCTTTTTAAAAGCTCATAGTTTTTACCTCCTATCATTAATGAGATAAATTCTGAACGTACAATACCATCCCCATGTTCACCAGAAAATGATCCTTTGAATTTTTTAACAAGGTGAGCGACATCTGTAGTTATCTGTCTAAAATATGAAACACCTTCATTTGTTTTTAAATTTAAAATGGGTCTTAAATGTAGTTCTCCTGCTCCTGCGTGGGCATAATATACAGCGTCTTGACCATAGTGTTTCATTAATAAAGTAAACTCTTTGATATACCTTGGTAAATCGCTTAAAGCCACAGCAGTGTCTTCAATACAAGCAACTGCTTTTTTATCTCCTACCATATTGCCTAGAAGCCCCAACCCAGCTTTACGTAACTCTAGTGCCATGTTTATTTCTTCACCGTACAAAACCGGATTACTATAACTTAATTTTGAAGCAGATAAACTATTTAATAAATTATCTATTTGTTGGCTTAAATCTTCTTCAGAATTAGATTTAATTTCCAACATCAATAATGCTTTTGGAGTACCATCAACAAAAAACCGATACGGTTCGTAAGTTTTGTTTTTCTTAGTGCAATCTAAAATTACATCATCCATCATCTCACAGGTATATAGATTGTGCTCCATCGCAACTAATACATCATTAAGACAATTATCTAGTGTATTATAATGTGAAACAATCATTGCTGTATAGGGAGGAGGCAAATCGTCTAATAGTAATGTAATTTCTGTAGTAAAAGCAAGAGTGCCTTCACTTCCACATAAAAGCGAACATATATTTATTTCTTTTTCTGAATTTCCAAAAACTGAATTGTCTAACAAGCTATCTAGTGCATATCCCGTATTACGACGATGAATTTCGGGTTTCGGAAATTCATTTGCTATTTCTTCTTTAGTTTCTGAAGAGGATAATTCTTTATAGAGACTTTTGTAAATTTTACCTTCTAAATTATTTTGCTCTGTTTTATTTAAAAATGCTTGTTTGGAAAGGGATTCAAAAATTGATTTATCTCCATTAGATAAAATAGCTTTAAGTTTCACAACTTTATCGCGAGTAACACCATACTGTATTGAAGTTGTTCCGCTAGAATTATTACCTACCATCCCTCCTATCATGCATCGATTTGAAGTAGAAGTATTTGGTCCAAAAAATAAATTATACTTTATTAAATATGCATTTAATTCATCTCTTATTACTCCTGGTTGAACCACAACAGTTTTATTCTCTCTATTTATAGAAATAATTTTAGTAAAATATTTAGAAACGTCTACTATGATTCCATCTCCAACGCATTGTCCTGCAAGAGATGTTCCAGCAGTTCTTGGAATAAGAGATGTTTTATGCTTTTTAGCAAAATAAATTAGCTGTTGTATAGCCCTTTCATTTTTAGGAAAAGCCACTGCTAGGGGAACTTTTCGATAAACCGATGCATCTGTGGCATACAAAGATGTGTAAAGTGAATCAAAATAAAATTCCCCTTCAAATTGATTCTTAAAATCTTTTAAAACTTCTTTCATATAGGTATGGTAAATGTAAAAAATGCTTTGTACTTCTTTAACAAAACTTTCTAAAAAGCAGCAAAAAACTTAGGATGATATTAACAATGTCACATAACTATTGCGATTACATTTACACTAAAACAAAAAAATATGAAAAATCTAATTTTAACAGCATTAGTCTTTGCAGCTTTTACAATAAGCTTACAAGCTCAAGAAATTTCAAAAAATGCAATTGGTTTACGTTTAGGGGATAGTGATGGTTTTGGACCAGAAGTAAGTTATCAAAGAGCGGTTGGAGACAATAATAGATTAGAATTCGGTCTAGGACTACGAAGCAATAGTGATTATGTAGCCTACAAACTAGTTGGTATTTATCAATGGGTTTGGAATATTGATGGTGGTTTTAATTGGTATGCTGGACCAGGAATTGGGGTAGGACAAATAAATTTTGATGACGATAGATTTAATCAAAATTTTAGGGATGATAATGATGAAACATTTGCATTTGTTGCAGGTGATATAGGGATAGAATATAATTTTGATATCCCATTATTATTATCATTAGATTTTAGACCAGAATTTGGATTTGGGGATTATAGAGACGATGTAGATTTTGATATCGCTTTAGGAGTAAGATATCAGTTTTAAATCGAGATTGTAAATAAAAAAAGCCCTTTTAAGGGCTTTTTTTATACTTCTAACTTATGTAATGCTTTTTTATACACTTCTTCATATAAAGGCACTATATTTTTAGTGTCAAATTTATAAGAAGCTTTCTTTGCTTGCAATTTAAATTTTGCGAGTGTTTCTGGATTTTTTAAGATTGAGATTGCATTATTAGCCATCTCGTCAACATTTCCTACATCACTTAAATAACCACTAATCCCTTGTTCATTTACTTCGGCCAAACCTCCTGTATTACTTGATATAACTGGTACGCCACTTGCCATAGCTTCAAGAGCTGCTAAACCAAAACTTTCTTTTTCTGAAGGCAATAAAAACAAATCTGTAAAACACAATATTTTATCAATTTCACTGCTATTTCCTAAAAATAATACTTTTCCTTTTATACCCTTTTCTTTACATAAAACTTCTGCAGCTTCACGTTCTGGCCCTTCTCCTACAATTAATAGTTTTGATGGAATTTCTTTTTGTATACGATCAAAAATCTCAATTATATCTTTAATTCTTTTTACAGGACGTAAATTACTAATATGTGTAATAATTCGTTCTTCTTTTTTGGCCATTAAATCACGTTGACAATCTGTATATACATTACTATGTTTAGCAACATCTATAAAATTGGGAACTACATGAATTTTATTTTTAATATCAAATAGACGTAATGTATCATCTTTTAAACTTTGTGAAACGGAAGTAACCATATCACTTTCATTGATACTAAATGTTACTGCAGGTTTATAAAATGGGTGATTTCCTACTAACGTTATATCTGTACCATGTAAAGTTGTTACCATTGGAATATGAATTCCCTCTGATGCAAGCATTTGTTTAGCCATATACCCAGCATATGCGTGAGGAATAGCATAATGAACATGCAAAACATCTATTTTGTACAATTTTACCATATCTACAAGCTTACTAGAAAGTGCTAACTCGTAGGGTTGGTAATGAAATAAAGGATAAGTAGGAACTGTTACTTCATGAAAATGCACATTATGTGAAAGTAGTTCTAAACGAACAGGTTGCTTGTAAGTAATAAAATGCACCTCGTGTCCGCGATCTGCAAGTGCAATACCTAATTCGGTTGCAACAACGCCACTACCTCCAAAGGTTGGGTAACAAACAATAGCAATTTTCATTTCTTTTTCTTTTTAATATTCAATTGATTCGTAAATAACTTCTTGAATATTGCTTCTTAAATTACTTTTTATAATTTTTCTGTTTTCAGCATCTGGATATGTTCTGTTTGAAAGAAATACATATACAATCTCTTCTTCAGGATCTGCCCAAGTAAAAGTTCCAGTAAAGCCACTGTGTCCAAAACTTGTCATAGAAACACAACCACAAGTAGGACCAAGATCACCAAGTTGCGGTTTGTCAAAACCAATTCCACGTCTTACGTTTTTTTCACAATAATGACAGGTGTTAAATGTTTCCATAACTTCAGGCTTAAAATATCTTTTTCCGCCATAAAAGCCATCCCAAAGATACATCTGCATAATTTTTGCAACATCATTTGAGTTACTAAATAATCCAGCATGGCCACTTACTCCTCCTAACATTGCAGCACCTTGGTCGTGAACATAGCCCTGAACTTTCTGCATTCTAAAAGTATTATCTTCTTCTGTTGGCGGAATATTTTCTTTAGTAAACTTTGTAAGTGGTAAATAGGTTGTATAATTAGCGCCTAATGTTTCATAAATATTAGTTTGTACAATATCCTCTAACTGTTTCCCATAAAACTCTTCTAAATACTTTTTAAGTATATAATAAGGTAAATCACTATATTTATAACTCAACTTAGGGAGCAATTTACTCGTTCTAATTCTTTCAAAAATGCTGTCTTGATAATCTCTTCTCATATAAAGATTCTCAGCTACCTTTACGTTAAAATCATTGGTTGCTATTTCAGAATAATATTTTGAAGAAGGTTTTTTTGTAATAGAATCCAATGTTGCTGTATAAAAAGGAATCCAAGCTTGTAAACGTGCATAATGCGATAACATTTGCTTAAGGGTAATATTTGCTTTGTCGGTTTTTTTATACTCTGGAAGCATTTCAGATAACTTTGTGTCCATTTTAATTACACCTCTATCCATCATTTCCATAATAAGAGGTAGTGTGGCAAGAATTTTTGTTAATGATGCAACATCATATACATCATTTTCTTTTACTGGCGTAGTTTGATCTTGTGTATGGAAGCCAAAACTTTTTTGATATATTACTTTACCTTTTCTTGCAACTAAAATTTGTGCTCCAGGCATCATACCTTCACGAATTCCTATTTGAGCTAATGAATCTATTTTTTTTAGTTTATAGCTGTTTACTCCTACGCTTTCGGGAGTACCGTATTGAAGTCTTCTTAATGATTTTGTAATATAATGTGTGTTAACTGGAAAATCTTCTCCTAATGAAACTGGTAATTTTCCTTTAGCTTCTCTCGCACCAAATATTAATTGTGCAGATAACTCTTGAGAAATTTTACTGTTTTGGTATGATAACAAAATACCTTCAAAATTTTTAGAAGTTTTTAAATCTAATAAAGCGTAAGGACGAGCAAAAACATCAAGTATAACGGTATTGGTCCGTGCAATTTCATAAATCCAAACCAGTTCTTTTTCAGTAAACTTATAATTTTTCCATGGACCTTCGTTAGATTTATGAAAACCAATAATTACATAATTATAATTTTTTAAAGTTTGTATATAAGAGTCAAGATTATCTTCTTTTACCCAATCTACTTCTGCATACTTTTGAAGTTGTTTTAAAAAATCTTCTCCATTGTCATCACCAAAATTTACATATGCTATTTTCTTTTCTTGAAGATTTTTAATTGGTAAAATGGCTTTGTCATTTTTTAGAACAGTTAAGGCGTTTTCCATTGCCTCTTCGTATAATACTTGATCTACAACAGAGTTTAAATCTTCAATTAAATATGAGGTGTTAACAGGATTATATTTATTGAGCCCTACTTTATATTTAGCATATAATATTTTTTTTACCGAATGCGCTAATCTTTCTTCAGTAATAGTTTTTTCATTATAGGCATTCATTAATAATTCTTGTGCTTTAGGAATGTCTTCTGAAATTAAAAGAACATCATTTCCTGCTAGAAAAGCTGCAAGGTCAATTTCTCCAGGTTCTTTAAAGTTTGCTGCACCTTTCATGTTTAATGCATCTGTAAAAATTAGCCCATTAAAGCCTAATTTTTCTTTTAAAATACTTGTTACTATTGTTTTTGATAATGAGGAAGGATAATTTGTTCTATCTTCTAGCGATGGAACATTTAAATGTGCTACCATAACACTGCTTAAACCTTCTTTAATTAACTGCCTGTATGGGTATAATTCTATACTATCTATTCTTTCTTTGGTGAAATTAATGGTAGGTAATGTTTTATGAGAATCTGTTTCTGTATCTCCATGACCTGGAAAGTGTTTAGCATTTGCTAAAACACCAGCGCTTTGCATTCCTTTGGTAAATGCAATTGCTTTTTCGGTTACGTTATCACGATCTTCTCCAAAAGACCTGTTACCTATAATAGGATTATTAGGATTTGTATTTATATCTACTACTGGAGCAAAATTAATATGCATCCCTAATCTTCTAGTGTGCTCACCAATACGTCTCCCAACTTTTTCAATTATCTTATTATCTGTAATAGCACCCAAAGTCATATTCCAAGGATATGCATAAGTAGAATCAAGTCGCATCGCTAAACCCCATTCTGCATCCATCGCCATTAATAATGGTACTTTTGAAAGTGCTTGAAATTCGTTATTTAATTTTGCTTGTTGTTTTGGACCACCTTTAGAAAATATAACGCCTCCAATATATTGGTTTTTAATAAGCTCTTTAGTTTCATCTGTTTTTGAAACTGGATCACTAGAATACACAATCGTCATAAATAGTTGTCCAACTTTTTCTTGAAGCGACATACTATTATAAATACTGTCTACCCATTTTTGTTGATTGGGAAAATCTTTTTTAACTATTAATGGATTTTGTTGTGCGTGAGCAGATAAAAAACATAATATAAAAAGCGAGGGTACAAGGAGGTTTTTCATAGGCAAAAAGAATACAAAAACTATGCTAAAAATCTATTATGCCAACTTTCTTTTGCGGGTACTTCCCAGTTTTCTATATATTCAGCTTTTGTATTTACTAAGTTGTTAAAAACAATTGTATTAGGTGACACAGAACGTGACTTCGCCATTTTTCTGAAATCGGTTAAAGTCTTGTGTGCAATATAATCACCGCTATAAAATGTAACATTCATTTTATCTAACAGATCAATTTCAAGTTCTTTTTCTATAGACTGTATAAAACGTACTGAAGCATCAATACTACATCCAGAAGCAGAAGCATTAGTTTGGTTTAAACCTAAAACAATAAACCGGTTGTATTTTATTTCGTAACCAGCTTCTAAATCTGTGCCGTGTGCTGTCCAACTTTTTAAAAAAGCTTCAATTTGAGGAGTTATTGAAGCGATTTCTTCATCTGTTAATTTTCTATTGGATTGATAAATCCAAATTCTAGAATCATCTGGAAGGTTTTCAAAATTTGTTATCATTGTTATAATTCATCTGCATTAGCAATCATCTCTGCGACATCCATTACTTGAATATCACTTTCTTTATTTTTTCCTTTTACACCATCTGTAAGCATTGTGTTACAAAACGGACAACCAGCAGCTATAATTTCTGGTTTCACTTCTATTGCCTCTTCTGTGCGTTCAATATTTACATCTTTATTTCCAGGTTCTGGTTCTTTAAACATTTGTGCTCCTCCTGCACCACAGCATAATCCACGAGATTTACAACGTTTCATTTCTACCAACTCTACCTCTAATTTATGAAGTAAGTCTCTAGGCGCTTCGTATTCACCATTACCTCTACCCAAGTAACAAGGGTCATGAAAAGTAATTCTTTTACCTTTAAATTTTCCACCTTCTACTTTTAATCTTCCTTCATTTAAAAGTGATTTTAAAAATTGAGTATGGTGCATAACTTCGTAATTACCACCTAACCCTGGATATTCATTTTTTATAGTATTGAAGCAATGAGGACAAGCAGTTACAATTTTCTTTACTTCATATGCATTTAAAACTTCGATGTTTCCCATGGCCTGCATCTGAAACAAAAACTCGTTTCCAGCCCTTTTTGCGGGATCTCCAGTACAACTTTCTTCTGTACCTAAAACAGCAAAATCAACTTTTGCATTATTAAGTAATTTCACAAAAGCTTTTGTTATTTTCTTTGCTCTATCATCGAAACTACCAGCACATCCCACCCAAAATAAAACTTCAGGTTGTTTACCTTGAGCCATATATTCGGCCATTGTTGGTACTTTTATCGCTTCACTCATAATACTGCTATTCTTTAAAAACTTGTATTGTAACTTTTTTCTCTACCAAATCTGTAAACTTCCCTTTATATCTGGTTGCTTTTACCAAGTGATTATCAACCCAATGGTAGTTGCCACCTCTTGGTTTACCCATCAACATAGAGTGATATTTAAATCCGTGTTTTTTTAGCCAAGCTTCAGTAACCTCTCTATGATCTTCTGTTCTAGAAGTAAAAAAACAAATAATATGTCCTTGATCATACCAATTATTTAAGGTTTTAAGTGCATCTGGAAAAGGCTCACAAGTTGCCATTCTTTCTGGTTCTTCATTAGGTATATCATCTGTAATAGTACCATCTATATCTATAAGGTAGTTTTTTATACCTTTTGGTAAAATGGGGCTAACATGAGAACCTTCTTCAACTTTTTTATGTAACATTTTTTCAACTTCTTCCTTTTTCATCTTACGCTTCATTTTTCCAGTTTAATCTATCCATTTGATTAAAAGGCCAAGGTGCACCATTATTCTCAATATTATTCATCGTAATATTTAATTCATTTGGTGCAGCAGATTGCTCCATTACTAAATACTGGCGCATATCCATAATTATAGATAACGGATCAATACTTACAGGACAGGCTTCTACACAAGCATTACACGTAGTACACGCCCATAATTCTTCATGTGTAATATAATCTCCTAATAGTAGTTTACCGTCTGGTTTAAACTCTTTATTTGCATCTATATTTTTACTAACCTCTTCTAGACGATCACGAGTATCCATCATGATTTTTCTTGGTGATAATTTTTTCCCTGTTTGATTTGCTGGACATTCACTAGTACAACGACCGCATTCTGTACAGGTATATGCATTTAACAGCTGTTTTTGGTTTAAATCCATTACATCACTTGCGCCAAATTTTGCTGGAGCTTCAGCTCCTTCAGCAGGAGCAGCAAAAGGATCTGCATTAGGATCCATCATTAGTTTTACTTCGTTTGTTACAGTTTTATTGTTATCAAACTTACCTTTAGGAGCGATTTTTCCGAAGTAAACATTTGGAAATGCCAATAGGATATGTAAATGTTTAGAAAAGTATAAGTAATTAAGGAATATTAAAATCCCTATGATATGCAACCACCAAGCACTTCTTTCAATAATAATTAAAGTTCCTTCTGAAAGTCCTTCAAATAAAGGAATAATTAAAGAACTTACAGGGAATGAACCTGCTTTGGTATAATGTTCTGCTCCTAAATTTTGTAATTGTAAATCTGCAGCATTCATTGTGATGAAAAGAATCATTAATATCATTTCAAAATAAAGAATGAAATTTGCATCATTTTTTGGCCAAGTAGTCATTTCTCTTGCCCAAAACCTTTTAATTTTCTGTAGATTTCTACGAGTCCAAAATAAAATAACACCAATAAACACTAGCAGTGCTAATATCTCGAAAGAAGCAATTAAAATATTATATATAGGCCCTAAAAAAGAGAAAATTCTATGTGTGCCAAAAATACCGTCAATAATTATTTCAAGTACTTCAATATTAATAATAATAAAACCAACATACACTATTATATGTAACGCTCCTGCTACAGGACGTACTACCATTTTAGATTGCCCTAAAGCTATCCTTGCAACATTAGAATAACGCTCGGCTTTATGGTCTGAAACATCTATTTTTTGTCCCAGTTTTATATTTCTAATTACTTTACGAATGTTCTTAGTAAAATAGCCAACACCGGCTATTAATACCAGTAAGAAAAGGATGTTAGGAATGTATTGCATTTTTTATTGGTCTGGATCTGTTGGTGTTACATATTCTTTTTGTTTTTTTCCAAAAACTGAAATATGTACATATCGTTTAGGGTTTAACTTTAAGTCTTGTAGTAATTGCTCAAGTTGCTTAGAGGCTCCTTCAAGATTATCGTATAACTGATCGTCTTTTAATAGTTTACCAACACTTCCTTCTCCATTATCTAATCCTGTAACGATAGCATCAAAACGAGAAATCACATTTTGAAGGTCACTTACCAATTTACCTGTTTCTAATTGTGCTAAAGAATCTGATAGTTTAGCAAAATTAGCCGCCATAACATCAAGATTTGTAAATGTGCGATCTAATTTATTATTGTTGTCTGCGAGGATAGTGTTCAAATTTTCGGAAACTCCAGAAAAAGAATTTAAAGTTTTGTTTAGGTTTGCTATGGCTTCTTTTAAATTTCTCCTAGTTTGCTCATCTACAATATCTGTTACACTTAACATTAAAGTATCTACTGTTGCTAATGTATTGTTTACCTTTTTTTCTAAAGGGCCTAAAGCTTTAGTTACAGCACTTAACATACCATCTTCAATTTCTCCTTTTAGGGTGTCACCACTCTTAGCAATATTGTTTGGATTGTATTCTGGAAATACGCCTAATGATTTTCCACCTATTAGTCCACTACTGTATATGCGAACCATACTGTTTTTTGAAAATTCAAAGTCTTCTTCTACAGTAAATTCAACAACCAATCCACCTGCTTTATTAGCAAACTGGATGTTTTGAACTTTCCCTACTACCAAGCCGTTAATAGTAACTGGTGCGGCTTTGGCTAATCCTTCTACATTTTGATATTTAACGTAAAAGGTTCTGTTTTTTTCAAGTAAGTTCGTGCCCTTTAAATAGTTATACCCAAAAATGAATAATAGAATAGTACCTATTGCTAATATTCCTGTTTTTACTTCTCTAGAAAGTCTCAAGTGCTATCGTTTATAATTCAAACAAATTTAGGTATAAATATAAAAAAAGAAGAGTTATTTATCTTCCGATTTCAAGACTTCAGAAAGTTTTAACTTTTTGTCTTTTTTAAATGCCACGATATAGCAAGATGAATATCCTTTTTCCTGAGCGTAGGTTTTCATTAATTGAATTTTATTATAGTCTGAAGTTTCGCCATAATAATACTTATATAACCCATCTTCTTTAATACGGCTTACGTCTTTAAGGCCTTTAAAATTTGAAGGTTTTGTATCTAACTTTTTACTAGTTGCAGCCAATTGGACTTTAAAAGTGATGTCTTTATAAATTTTTTCTTCAGTGACTTCAATAGCTTTTTCTATTTCTGCTTTTTCAATAATTGGATTTTTAGCTTTTGATGTGGCTAAAGAAAGATTATTGGTATAAGACAAAATTGCTTTTGATATTTCTGTAGCCATTTCTGTTTGGCCTTTACTAGAATTAAGATAAGCACCTTCACTATTATTACTTAAAAATCCAGTTTCAATAAGAACACTTGGCATATAGGTATTATGAAGCACCCAAAAACCCGCTTGTTTTACGTCTCTATTATTTCTTTTTAATGTATTTGTAAAATTATTTTGAATTAACCCTGCCAACATAATACTTTGGTCTAAGTATTCTTCTTGCATAAGTGAAATACCTATCATAGACTCGGGTGAATTTGGGTCGAATCCTGCGTATCTTTCTTCGTAATTTTCTTCTAAGAATATTACTTCGTTTTCTTTTTTTGCAACTTCAAAGTTCGCTTGACTTTTATGTAATCCTAAAACAAAAGTTTCTGTTCCATAGGCTTGAGAACTATGTGCATTACAATGAACAGATACAAATAAGTCTGCATCTGCTTTATTGGCTATAGAAGCTCTTTCGTGCAATTCTAGAAAAACATTAGTCTTACGAGTATAAATAACTTTAATATTTGGGTTTTTTTCAAGCTCTGCTCCTACTTTAAGAACTATATTAAGAGCTATTTCTGATTCATTATATCCGTTTTTTGTATTTCCTTTATCATGTCCTCCATGTCCAGCATCAAGCACAACCACAAAAGGTTTTGTGGTATTGTTATTGTGTGATGTAAAGGAATAAAAAGTGATGACACAAATCGTTATTATTAAAAAAGATAAGAGTTTCGTTTTCATATATCTATAAACGAGAGTTGAAAGTTGTTATTTTAAAAAAGCGTTTTTTAAATCACAGCCCAAAAAATATGCTTAATTTTGAGGTTTCAAAAACTAAGCCAAAACTACAAAATAATCGTATCGTAGCATTGCAAACACAAAAGCAATATTTACTGTTTTCATTTTTTTTCCTGCTTTTTTGCAGTACTTCAACCTATTCGCAAGATATTCCACTCAAAAACACTGCAGATTTACCTTCAGAAACAAAAAATGACACTGTAGAAGTTTCTATAAAACCTGTTTTTGATGAGTTTAATGAGGTTATTGCAGATACCGTAAAGACCGATACAATTAAACCTCCTAAAGAAACCTTAGAAGATGTTCTTTCTTATTATGGAGAAGATTATGTTTATTTAGATAAAAAGGAGAATAAAGTATATATGTATAATAAAGCATATGTAATTTATCAAGATATGCGTATTGATGCGGGACTCATCATTCTTGATTATAATAAAAATGAAGTGTATGCCAAAGGGATAGATAGCGCAGGTGTTTACACACAACGACCTGTTTTTGTTCAAGCCGCTAATGAAGTACAGCCAGATTCAATACGATTTAATTATGATACAGAGAAAGCTTTGGTTTATAATTCTAGAGGTGAAGAAACAGGCTTTAAATACATAGCAGAAGTAACTAAAAAGGTAAACGACTCTGTTGTTTACCTTAGAAATGTAAAATTTACTACCTCAAAAAACATTGAAGATCCAGAGTATTATTTTTATACCAGAAGGGCAAAATTTGTCCCAAAAAAGAAAATTGTAACAGGGCTTACTAATATGTACATTGCTGATGTACCCACTCCTATTGGTTTACCATTTGCTTATTTTCCTTTAACAGAAGATCGAACATCAGGATTTATTATACCTACTATTGGAGAAAATAGTAATCGTGGATTCTTTTTTCAAAATGGAGGTTATTACATTGCTATTGCAGATTACTTAGATTTAACTCTTTTAGGAGATTATTACACAAATGGTAGTTATGGTCTTAGAGCTCAATCTAGTTATGCACTTCGGTATAAATACAGCGGTGCAATTAACTTAAGATATGAGAGTCTTATTAATAGTGAGAGAGGTTTTCCAGATTTTAACCAGAGTTCCATTTATAATATTCAGTGGAATCATTCTCAAGATGCTAAAGCAAATCCAACATCTCGTTTTTCTGCTTCTGTAAACTTAGGTAGTAGCCGTTATTTTACACAATCTATCAACCAGGTTAATAATGCTAGTGCTCTTGTTAATACTTTAAATTCATCAATATCTTATTCAAAAACTTTTGATGGAGAACCACAAGCAAATGTCTCTATAGCAGCTACCCATTCTCAAAACACACAAACTGAAAGGGTTACAATGTCACTTCCTAATGTAAATGCAAGTATTTCTAGAATATTTCCGTTTGCACCAAAAGAAGGTACTAAAAAAGGGATAATCGATAATATTAATATTCAATATGACTTTTCAGCAGAAAATAGAATTAGTATAGAAGATTCTTTGTTTTTTAAATCTGAAATGTTTGACAGAGCTCTTATAGGAGCTAGACATAGAATTCCTTTAAGCACCAACTTTAAAATATTAGATTATTTAAGCGCCTCTATGAGTACTACTTATCAAGAAATATGGACATTAAAAACATTCGATCAACGATATGATATAGATGCAAGCGAAAATGGAGGGGCAGTAGTTACAGATACAATTAATGGATTTGATAGTTATAGAACGTACAATTTCTCTACTAACTTAGGAACTACAATTTATGGTACTTTTAATTTTGGAAAAGACAAAAAGATACAGGCAATTCGACACGTGGTGCGCCCATCCATAAGCTATAACGTCAACCCAGGTTTTGATCAATATTATGACGAGTATATTATTCCTTCTGCAGACCCAGATGTTAATGACGAGATAATTCAGTATTCAAGATTTCAGAATACACTTTATGGTGCGCCAGGTAGAACTTATTCTAGTAACATAGGCCTCGATTTAAGTAATAATTTTGAAGCAAAAATAACAAGTAAAGATACTACTGCTACAGAGCCTAAGAAAGTTGTATTGTTGAATAATTTAAATTTTTCTACAGCATATAATTTATCTGGGGATTCTCTAAAATGGCAACCTTTACGCGTTTCTGGAAACATCCCTATAGTTAAAAAATTAGACTTTAATTTTAGTGGGTTTTTAGACCCTTATGCACTTGATAATAGCAATAAAAAGATTGATGAATTTAATATTAATAATGGCGGAAGTCTCTTTAGACTAACAAACGCTAATATTAGTATCAACTATTCATTTTCGAGCAAAGATTTTGAAGGTAAACCTGAAGATGAAAATCAACAAAATACAGACACTTTTAGAAATGGAGGAAGACCAGATGATCTTTTTGGGCAAACTACAAATATCTACGACGGAAGAATATATGAAGAAGATGATGATGCAGATATCGAGAAAACTAAAAGTGATTGGTATAACTTCTCTATTCCTTGGGATTTAAGGTTGGCTTATACAATATCTTATTCAAACACAGCGAGGCAGGATGAAATATCATCACAATCTTTAATGTTTAGCTCAAACTTAGAACTTTCACCACGCTGGAAGGTTGGTGTTTCTTCTGGATATGATTTTAAAAATAAAGGAGTTACATTAACTCAGTTAAGATTTCAGAGAGATTTAGAAAGTTGGCAAATGAGTTTTAACTGGACTCCAATTGGAAACGTAAACACTTCGTGGTATTTTTATATAGGTATTAAATCTTCAGTATTAAGTGATATAAAATACGATAAGCGTAGAGAACCAGATAAAGGTTTATAAAATTTTTAAATTATTAGTATGAAAAAGATTATTCAAACTCAAAACGCCCCTGCACCTATTGGTCCTTATAATCAAGCAGTTTTAAAAGGCAATATGCTATTTACTTCTGGGCAAATAGCGATTAATCCAAAAACGGGAGAACTTGTTTTAGGCACCATTAAAGAAGAAACTAAACTTGTAATGGAGAATTTAAAAGCGGTTCTTACTGAAGCAGGAATGACTTTTGAACACGTTTTAAAAACATCAATTTTTATTAGTGATATGAATAACTTTTCAGCCATTAATGAGGTTTATGCTACTTATTTTAATGAAGAAACAGCTCCTGCAAGAGAAACGGTTGAAGTAGCAAATTTACCAAAATACGTTAATGTTGAAATATCAATGATAGCTTCATTATAAGATTAATCCTCTTGCTTAATAGCAGGAGAACTAAAGTTTACAGGAACAGAACTATCATCTGGAATTACAGGCAATTCATTTTCAGATTCTAAAGTCAATCTTTTATTAAATAGCTTATTTACTAATTCTCTAAAAGTGTCAAAATCTACTGAGTAAGATACACCTGCGCCTTGCTCAAATATTTGATCCTCACCTATAAATTGAATATCGGCTTGTCTATTAAAAAAGTTAATACGCAAACTTCCATCTTCATTCACTAACCACTGTACCTCAATGTCTCCAGCAATGGCAGTTTCATTAACTCCACCCACTGGAACTCCTACTTTACCATTAATTAAAATACGCTCGCTAATTTGGGTTGTTAAAGTAATCCCCACTCGATCTGAAGATTCTTGATTAGGAAGTCTACTTCCTTGAGAATAATCTAAACCAACTGCAAACTTATTATCTTGATCTGCAAATAATTCATTTACCAATCCAGATACTCGATCTGCTAATGTTCCTGCAAATGCATTAGATCCAGCAAAATTATCATTTACGAACGATCCGGTAGCTAATATAAATAAAGCCTGTTTTTGAACTTCTTCTGTGTTTTGAAGTTTAAAATCCAATTCGTTTCGTACCGTAGAACTAATACGTGGAAAATTAATACTAAAATTAAGATCTGGTTGTATAATTTCACCTGTTAGATCTACAATTACTTCTACGGGTATTTTTCTGTTAAATGATGGATTATCTAATAAAACAGAAGGATTGGCATCTGTTTTATAAATAGCGCTAAGATCGAGACGGGCACGTTCTGGAACACCTTCCCAAATAATACTTCCTCCAGGTACTACGCCAATATCTTTTTGAATTAAACCACCGTATCTAAAATCGTATAAACCTTCTATTACTGTAAATTCTCCCCACATTTGGAATTTACCTAATGTATTAATTCTAATAAATAATGTACCCGCTCCCCTACCTTTTAATGTAGAATTACTTACTTGATCTACTACAACTTCTACTTCTGCATTATCATTTATATCTAGGTCAAACTCTAATGATAAACCTTTTCGTTCTTCCTTAATTATTGTTTCACCGCTTATACGTGCCTGCTTTTCTTCTGGAGATAAAAATTTAATAAAAGAATCATCACCTATAGACGCGGCATCACTTAATGGTATTTTAAAGCTTGTACCTTCTTCGGTAGTTGCAATTACATCAATTTTTAATTCTTCTACAGGACCAACAATATCTGCGCTACCACTTATAAATGCTGTACCATAATATAAGGCTTCTTCTTGTGGAGGTGTGTCTAAAACTAAAAGCCTTTCTGGTGCTTGGATATTTAAATTAAGCTCCCAGTCTCCAAAATTATTGTGTGAAGCAAATCCTCTTAAGATTCCTTCCGTATTATATTTTACATCTGTAATATTTGTACTGTTTATGGTAAACCTATTTTTAGATAATACCATTATCGCATTATCTTCAATATCAAAATCTGTATTTAAATATGGTATTTTTAGACCACTTTGTTGTAAAACCAGCCTACCCATAATATCTGGAGATTTATAATTACCAGTTACTCTAGTATTACCAGAAACAAGCCCTCTAATATTAGTAACAACATCTCCTCCAAATGGGCTGAGTGCTTGTAAATTAAAATCATTTAAGTCTACATTAAGCTGAATTTGAGGATTTCTTGAAGAGACATCTATATTTCCAACCGCATTTATTGATTTAACATCATTATTTGTTAAAGTGGTATTGATATTATATTTTGTTAGATCTTCATTACCACTAATTTGTAGATTTAAATCTCCAAACTCTATATCATTTATAATTACATCATCTACAGTAACAGTAGAGTTAGGATAATAACCTCCATTTTTTTGAAGAAAATCTAATTTTCCATTAATATTTCCTTGTAATCTTAGGCTATCTATTGGTGGTACAAGATTCCCAATGTTAACATCTGTAAAACGTAATTTTAGGTCTTTATAAGTGGAATCTCTTAAAACTCCTGCAAATTGAATAATCTCATTATTATGGCTTAAAACCAATGAGTCCACTCTTATATCTTTAAAGTTATCATCAAAAACAACCTTGTTATGAGAGTCATTATTTTCATTTACATACCATACATTGTCTTTGTATGTGATGTCTGATCTTTTTATCCCTACCACAGATTTCCCTTGCGGGTTTATAGTGTGATATAATGATAAATTAAAAAGATCTTCTTTTGTTTTACCTCCTTTAAACTCTGAACGTAAGTATAATGTGTCATTTAAAGTTTTATTTATAATACTTAAATCAATTACATTATAAACTCCTGTATAAACTGAATCTACAGAAATATACGTGTTGTATAATGGATTGTCATTATCAACTTGTAAGTTTATATTTCCAAGGTAATTATTAAATAATAAAATTTCTGGAGATCTAAAGTCTAGTTTAAACTTTGATTCGTCTGAGGATACAGAGCCTTTAATTCTTGTGTTTTCTCCCAACTCTAAATCTGGAACAAAAACTTCTACAATTTTATTATAAACTACAAATTCATAATTTATATATTGATTATTTGTTACTTCGGCAGGAATATAATTTGCATATATATTACCTATACCGTTAACAAATAAATTAGGGATATCTTCAAGTAAAAACTCACCCGAAATCTTACCATTAATTATATCTGGAGAGTTAATTTCAATTGTTCGAATATCTTCAGTAAAAGAAGAAGTAATAGTAAAATCATCAAAATAGAAATCATCATCCTCATTTTGATAAAAAGTTTCTTTGAAAGTAATAGTTCCTTTTGCATTATCGATGGTCGTTCCGTCCATATCCATAATTACTTTTCCAGCAAATACCGAAACACTATCTCTTTTAATTAAATTTAATTTGTTTAGTTCTGCATAGGTTACATTAGCTTCAAAATCATATTGATTAAAATCTTTTGAAACATCTATTAAACCTTTAAAGTCTAGTTTTAAATTTGGATCATTAATAGTAAGGTCACCATTAAATAATGGGTTTTTTAAATTTCCAGAAACTTTTATTTTTTGATATTTATACCCTTCAAATTCAAAAGAAGAAATATCTCCTGTAATTTGAGTGTTTACTGTTTTTTGAGTAAAACCACGACCGTCAAAATTTAAGTTAGCCGTTACTTTACCTAATGATGTGGTGTTAGCAACTTTCCCTAGATTAAAATTATTTAGTATAATGTTACCGTCGTAATAAGCATTATCAAAATCATTTATATTACCCATAGACAGCTGCGCTTGAGCTTGCCCAATAGTGCTTTGTAAAGAGCTGTTTGTAGTTAATTCTGAACTTGTAATACTAGATGTACCATTAAAATTAAATGTACCTAACATTTTTATTTCTGTTGGTAATACTTCGCCAATAACTTTTGGCATAAACCTTCTTAAATCATAATAACTAGTAGTGATATTATGGCTATCTAAATTTATAATGTAAGTATCATTTCCTTTTAAAACATCTTTAAAAGCAAAATCGCCTTTAATTGAAGTGTTACTAGTTTGTAAGGATACATTTGTAAACGTAAAATTATTAAGTGTACCGTTTAAATTACCATTAACTTCAATTATTTGGTCTGGACCAAACTCATTGTAAAAAGAATTTAAATCGTTTGTTGACAGTAAAGATTCTGAAAGATTTGCAGTAATTATAACTTTGTTTTCAAAATCTGCAAAGCCAGAATCATATTGCAATGCGATATCACCTTTAATTTTTGAAGTTTCAGTTTCTAAAATAAGATCATCAAGTGTCATCTTATTAAGGCTATATGCAAAATTTGTTTGTAAATTTTTAATAGTGAAGCCCCTATCTGCTACTAAAGATAATTCTTGAATATTAGCGATTACATCTGGTCCAGTTATTTTAAAGTCATCTGCAAATGCGTTAACATTTGTAAAATTAAATATTTCAGGATTTTCAAGATTTTCATCTGTAATTCTAATATGACTATTAGTAATACTTACATCATTACTAAATAATGTAAAAACATTTTCGGTAGTAGGTTCTTCAGTATTAAATTTTTCAGCAAATATTGTTAGATTATCATCCTCTTCGTCTTTATAAGTCTTTACAAAGAATTTGGCTTTTGTAAGATCTATATTTCCGAAACCTAAATCCCCTTTTATTAAATTTTGGAAACTAACAATGTTTGTTTGTAATTGTTCTGCAAATATTAAAGTATCTTGATGGTGATCTGCGATATAGACATCACGAATGTCAACTTCACCTTTCCAGTTAAGCCCTAAACGATTAATTGTTATATCTGTACCATATGTTTCATTAAGGTATGTAGTAACTTTATTAGCGACATGAGTTTGTACAGATGGAATAGATAAAATAATAATCAACAGTATAATAAGCAATACAATGATTGCAAATGTGCGAAGTATTATTTTGCTAAGCTTTTTGATACGCTTTTAATGTTTTAATTTTACAACCAACAAATATGCCTAATTTACTTTGAAAAATATAAACTGTTACATTCTTGGTATTGAGTCATCTTGTGATGATACCGCTGCTGCTGTGATTCACAACGGCGTAATATTATCTAATGTTGTTGCCACACAAAAAATTCACGAAGAATATGGTGGTGTTGTTCCTGAACTAGCCTCACGTGCTCACCAACAAAATATTGTTCCTGTAGTGACGCAGGCACTTCGCAAGGCAAATATCGACAAAAAACAGTTAAGTGCCATAGCTTTTACTAGGGGTCCTGGATTAATGGGTTCATTGTTGGTAGGTACCTCATTCTCAAAGTCTTTGGCTATGGGATTAGGTATTCCTCTCATTGCAGTTAACCATATGCAAGCACATATTTTGGCTCATTTTATAATTGCTGAAGGGCAAACTCCACCAAATTTTCCATTTTTAGCATTAACCATTAGTGGAGGACATACACAAATTGTAAAAGTTAATAATTATTTTGAAATGGAAATCCTAGGCGAAACAATTGATGACGCTGTAGGTGAAGCTTTCGACAAATCTGCAAAAATATTAGGGCTTCCCTATCCTGGTGGTCCACTGTTAGATAAATATGCTCAAAAAGGAAATCCAAAAGCATATAAATTTACAAAACCAAAAGTAAAACCCATGGATTTTAGTTTTAGCGGACTTAAAACTGCAGTACTTTATTTTATTGAAAAGGAAGTAAAAGAAAACCCAAATTTTATTGAAGAAAACATTGAAAACATTTGTGCCAGTATCCAGTTTACTATTGTTGATTATTTAATGGATAAATTAAAAAATGCAGTAAAACATACAGGTATTAAAGAAATTGCAATTGGAGGAGGAGTTTCTGCAAATAGCGGTATTAGAAAAGCATTACAAGAGGCAGAGCAAAAATATGGTTGGAAAACTCACATTCCTAAATTTGAATATTGTACAGATAACGCTGCTATGATAGCTATTGTGGGAGAATTAAAATATAAGGAGGGGGTTTTTTCAGATAATACAACTATTGCAAAAGCTAGAATGAAATTTTAATGCAAGAGAAATCTCAACATATAATTAATAGACTCACAGTCGCTTTAGAACCGTGGAAGGATTCTATTGTTTCAAAAAGAATGTTTGGAGGTACTTGTTTTCTTTACAAAGGAAAAATGTGTGTAGGTGAAACAAAAGAAAGATTAATGGTTAGGATTGTTTCAGAAAAAATAGATGATGCTTTAAAAATGGCTTTTGTATCGCCAATGGATTTTACTGGAAAGCCAATGAAAGAGTTTGTTTTTATTACTGAAAATGGATTTGATACGGAAGAAAAACTACAAAATTGGGTAGAATTAGGAATCGAACACGCAAAATCTAAGGCTAAATAATATGCAGTTATTTTATAACCCAAACATAATAGAGTCTTCTAAAGAAGTTATTTTTGATAAAGAAGAAAGTAGACATATTTATAAAGTTTTACGTAAACAGGAAGGTGATGTTTTAATGCTTACTAATGGTAAAGGATTTTTTTTTGAATCTAAGCTAGTAAGTACAAACCCGAAGCAATGTATTGCAGAAATAAATAATTCTAGTAAACAACCTCCACTTCCATATCATTTACATCTAGCTGTTGCTCCCACAAAACTTAACGATCGTTATGAGTGGTTTTTAGAAAAAGCAACCGAAATTGGAATTACAGAAATTACTCCCCTTATTTGCGATCATAGCGAACGAAAAGTAATTAAACCCGAGCGTTACGAAAAAATAATACAAAGCGCTATGAAACAGTCTTTAAAAGCGTATTTACCTCAATTAAATCCTGCAATAAGTTTTAAAGATTTTGTAGAAAAAAATCATTCAGAAAAAAACTTATTAATTGCCCATTGCGAAGACACAAAAAAGGAATCTTTAAAAAATATTATACACACAGGGGAATCTTCATTAATATTAATTGGTCCCGAAGGTGATTTTTCTCTTTCTGAAATAGAAATGGCTATAAACAAGCATTTTAAGCCAATTACCTTAGGTGCAAGTAGATTACGAACAGAAACTGCTGCGGTTGTAGCTTGCCATAGTGTGTCGTTTATAGCTAATTAATGGAGTTTTAACGAAAATATAACATCAAACATAACGGAAAATCATACAAATCAAGTAAATAAAAAGTATCTTTGCCAACATCTAATTTTAAAGAGAATACCCCAAATAAATACTCTCTTTATTATTAACATTTAAAACAAATCCTACTTATGATTTCTGAAGATATTAATACTGAAAAATTAAATGTTAGTCCCTCAAAAATTGATGTAATTCCTTTTATGAAAGGAATTAGAAAACCTTCTTCAAAATCCAATATTCAAAAAATTAAAAAGGATTGGACGCATTTTACAAATAGCATTCATCAAGGCATGTTTGAGAAAATTTATTAAAATCAAAATCCCTTTATCTATTTTTGATTTTGTATTTTTGGATACAATGTTTCAAAAAATAATTATACTCTTTACTATACTAATAACTGCTTCAATAACTGCACAGGAAATTGCTGTATTGCAGTATGGAGGTGGTGGTGATTGGTATAGCAACCCTACTGCCCTACCTAATTTGGCCAAATTTTGTAATGAACAAATAAACACTACCATTAAAGAAAAAGTACAAACCGTTACTCCAGTTAGTGTAGATTTATTCGATTATCCATTTGTACACATGACTGGACATGGAAATGTATTTTTTTCTGCTGAAGAAGCACAAAATATTAGAGACTATCTGTTAAGTGGTGGATTTCTTCATATTGATGATAACTATGGAATGGATGAATATATTAGAAAAGAACTAATCAAAATTTTTCCAGATAAAGAATTAAAAGAACTTCCTGGTAATCATCCTATTTTCTCATACCAATATGATTTTCCACAAGGGTTACCTAAAATTCATGAACATGATAATGCTAGACCACAAGCATTTGGGTATTTTGAAGAAGGACGTTTGCTTTTACTATATACATTTGAAAGTGATTTAGGTGATGGTTGGGAAAACCCCGAAGTTCATAACGATCCGCAAGAGGTAAGACTAAAAGCTTTAAAAATGGGCGCAAATATTATAAAATATGCTTTCGAAAATTAATGCCTTTGCAATTATCCCATAACGAGATTAATTTTCCTTCAAAAAAAAATCCAATCATATTAATTTGTGATGGAGTTCAGAGCCCCGCCAATATTGGTTCTTTATTTAGAATTTGCGATGCTTTTGGAGTTCAAGAAATTATTTTTTTCAATACACAATTAGACATTAATTCTACAAGATTAAAAAGAACAGCAAGAGAAACACATAAAAAAGTTCCCTTTCGTATAGAAGAGAGTTATATACCCTTACTTGAACAATTAAAGAAAAACAATTCAACAATAATATCTTTAGAAATTACAGATAACAGTACTCCTCTTCACAAATTACCTGCTTTAAAAAATAAAAACATTGTACTTATTATTGGAAATGAACGTACAGGAGTTTCAAAAAAGCTGCTAGAATTATCTACTTATATAACACATATTAATATGTATGGAGAAAATAGTAGTATGAATGTATCTCAAGCAACCGCTATTGCACTTTACTCATTAACAAAACTTTGATAATTTCATAATCTTAATATTCTATATTTACATTGTGAAAGCAAAAGCGAGAGCAATAACGATAGGAATATTAAAAGCATTAGCAATACTTGTAGGGATTGTTATAATGCTATGGTTTGTGTTTAAAATACAAGCGCTTATACTTTATATAGGTATTGCTACTGTAATAGCATTAGTAGGAAGACCTGTAGTGCTATTTTTAAAGAGAAGACTAAGATTTGGAAATAGATTTGCATCTATTGTTACATTACTACTTGTAATAGCAACTTTTGTAACACTTCTCTGGATTTTTGTTCCTATTGTTGTGGAACAAAGCAAAAACATTTCTGAAATAGATTTTGAACTTGTTAAAAGTGATTTAAATGAACTAAATATTCAAGCTAGTGATTACTTGGGGCTTGAGCAAATTAATATTATAGAAGCTATTAAAAGAACAGACTATGTTCAAAATTTTAACTTAGAAATAATACCAAGCTTTGTAGATGTTTTTTTTGGTAATATTGGTAGTACAGTAGTTGGTATTTTTTCAGTATTATTTATTTCATTTTTTTTATTAAAAGACGAAAATTTAATTGCAAATACCGTTATAGTGTTTGCAAACCCGGGGAATGAAGATCGCTTTTTGCACGTGTTAACTAAAATAAAAGAGCTCCTCTCGAGGTATTTTATAGGTCTTTTAGCGCAAATATTAATTCTCACATTATTTTACACCGTTCTATTACTGTTTTTTGATATTAAAAATGCATTGGCTATCGCTATTATTTGTGCATTTTTAAATATTGTTCCATATTTAGGACCTTTAATTGGAGCTGTAGTAATGATGCTAGTTGTAACATCAAATAATCTTGGAGCAGATTTTTCGTCAGAATTATTACCCAAGTTAATTTATCTAACAGCAGGTTATAGTGTAGCTCAAATCTTTGATAACTTAATTACTCAACCCGTAATTTTTGGAAAAAGTGTACGCTCTCATCCATTAGAAATTTTTATTGTAATTCTTATGGGAGGATATTTATTTGGAGTTGCAGGAATGATTTTAGCAGTTCCTACTTATACTGCTATTAAAGTAATCTCTAAAGAGTTTTTATCTGAATATAAAATAGTAAAAAGGCTTACAAAAAACCTATACTAAAACATTGAATAAAGACATTTTAAATACTAAAATTCAGGACTTTATAATAAATTTTAGTGAATCTACAACTGCACTAGCATTTTCTGGAAGTCCATTCAAAGAAGTATCTGTACAAGAATTAATACAGCAGATAGAAAGTAGACAAAAGTCACAACAAAAACTACCTAGTTGGTTCGCATCAAAAAATGTTTATTACCCTCCCAAAATAAGTATAGAGCAAACTTCCTCAGAGATTACTGGGAAATATAAATCCTCACTAGTTTCAGGAAAAAATATTGCAGACATTACAGGAGGATTTGGTGTTGATAGTTTTTACTTTTCTGAAAAATTTGAAAATGTTCACCATTTTGAGCAGAATGAAGAATTATCGCAAATTGCTGCCCATAATTTTAAGACATTAAATAAAGATAATATCTCTTGTTTTTCAGAAAACGGAATTGAAGGTATAACACGCACTAATTATGATGTAATTTATATAGATCCGTCTAGACGGCACAATACCAAAGGTAAAGTCTTTTTTTTAAAAGATTGTGAACCTAATATTCCTGAAAACATAGAATCTTTAATATACTCTTGTGATATTTTAATGATTAAAACCTCCCCTATGCTAGATATAAGTATAGGTTTGAGTGAATTAAAAAACGTTTATGAAATTCATATTGTAGCTGTAGATAATGAAGTAAAAGAACTTTTGTGGTTGGTAAGAAAAAATGTTTCAGAAACACCCTTAATAAAAACTGTAAATTTTACGAAAACTGGAATTGAAGAGTTTAGTTTTCAGATGGGGCATACAGCGGAACCTGTATATGGAAATCCAGAATTATTTCTGTACGAACCAAATGCTTCATTAATGAAAAGTGGCGCTTTTGAGATACTTTCAGAAGCTTTTAAAATAAAAAAGTTACATAAACATACCCATTTATATACTAGCGAAGTACTTCGCGAATTTCCAGGAAGAAGATTTGTAATAAAGCAAATGATACCCTATTCAAAAAATGAAATGCGTAACGGCATTACTTTTGATAAAGCTAATGTGACCACAAGAAATTTTCCAGAAAGTGTAGCAACACTAAGAAAAAAATGGAAACTAAAAGATGGTGGTGATATTTACTTGTTTTTTACAACAGTAGAGAATGATAAAAAAATGATGTTAATTTGCACAAAAATTTAAAAATGAAGAATTTAATTCTATTCACTCTCTTTTTTGCTTTTTTCATAACTACAAATGCTCAAGGCAAGTGTGAGTATAAAATAAATGTAGAAAATGAAGACGAAACAACCATCCTTACAGAAAACCAACTTGTTGAATTTTTGGCTACAGACAGTCAAACAGCTTTTTTGTATTTTTCTTTAATGAGAAAAGAAAACCTTAAATCCTTAGTGGTTCAATTATCTTTAAGCGCAGTAAACTATCCTCCTGTTTTATGTTTTAATAGTGAAAGTAGAATTACTTTTAAACTTGATGATGGTAGTTTTGTATCATTGCGATATATTGGAGCAGAAGATTGTGGAAGGAATATAGAAATTGAAAACAACTTAAAAAATACAACTTCTGAAGCTGCATTTTATTTGGATGACGTTAGTTTAAAACGCTTAAATGATTCACCTGTAGAGTCTTTACGATTAACTACAATGAAGACAAATTTTGATTTTGTTTTAAAGAACGTTATAAGTAATGACCAAATTACTATCCCAATTTATCCAAAAGAATATTTTATAAATTACTTGTCCTGTGTGGAATAGAATTTATCTTTAAAAAAGCCTTCTTTTTTTTGCGATATACATTTTGAAAAGTTACATTTGCATCCGCATTTTAGGGTGCACGTTCTTATTTATTGGAGAGTTGCCAGAGTGGTTAATGGAGCAGTTTGCTAAACTGTCGACGGGTAACTGTCGCGCGGGTTCGAATCCCGCACTCTCCGCTTTATTTTAAATACACCTTCGGGGTGTAGCGTAGCCCGGTCATCGCGCCTGCTTTGGGAGCAGGAGGTCGCAGGTTCGAATCCTGCCACCCCGACAATAAAATCGAATATTTCTATTTGATTTTTAATTAAATATCCGGTCGCATAGCTCAGCTGGATAGAGCACCTGCCTTCTAAGCAGGCGGTCCCAGGTTCGAATCCTGGTGCGATCACATCGAATCCTTGCTTTTAAAGCAGGGATTTTTTGTTTTAAGTAACTTTTATTAAAATGTTACATCTTCTAAGAGCCAGTCTTCAAGTTTCTTATCTTTTGTAGAAGTATGTAAAACCACTATATCTCCAGTTGTTTCAAATACAACAGCTCTCACCTCCTCTAGTTTAAAAACATTTGCTTCTCTTAATTTAGATCTAAGATCACCTTCAGTAACTCTTGCAATACGTAAATTATCTTTTAATATTTCTGAACCGTTCATTAATAATAAAGGTTTATTGTCTATCATATTTCTAAAAAAATTCCATCTTCTTAAAAAAGCCGCAGTTAATTGTAATATATAAACAGAAAATAACCCAATAATCCCATCAAATAATGAAACTGACTTAGATAAAATAGTTGTTGCTATAATAGATCCAACAGCAACCGTCATTGCAAAATCAAAACTAGACATTTTAGAAAAGCTTCTTTTTCCAAATATTCTTGTAAATAATATTACTGCTATATATATACAAATTGAACTAACTAAAATTGCAACTATTGATGTTGGCGTACTTGTAAACCATTTTTCCATAATTTCTAAAGTTTATAAATTAAAAAACCCGTGGGTAAGACGGGTTTAATTATAAGAATTTAATTGTTTAGGATAAAGCTTTTTTGTTTAATCTGCCTTCCGCTAATTTATCTAATTTATTGTCTGCATCATATTCTTCATTTAATGTAGTTTGAAGAATTTTTGAAATTTCAGTATGACCTAACTCTTTTGCAAATCTAACTGCAGTTCCATATCCAGATATTTCATAATGTTCTACCCGCTGAGCGCAGGCAATTAATCCTGCATCTTTGACATCTGCTTTTGCATCTTCTTTAATCATACTATCACACTCTTCAATTAATCCTTCCATAGCATCACATTTTGTATTTCCAGGATTAATATTTAACATATCACATATTTGTTTAATACGTTCAAATTGTGTTTTTGTTTCTTCTAAATGATTAGAAAAAGCATCTTGTAACTTTTTGTCTGATGAAGCTTTTACCATATTTGGTAATGCATCGATTAATTGTTTTTCTGCAGAATACAAATCTTTAATTTCGTGTTCAAATAAGTCTGATAGGTTTTTCATAATAAATAATTTTATTTGTTAGTAATTGATGTATTACACTAAAATTAATTCTAGTAAATACAATCCACAAAAAAATTAGAATAGTTTAACTATGAGTGTTAATAGTGACCTAATGATTAAATGATGACGCTAAAAATTTCAAAAAATATTAACACTTATCTATCAAATTTATAATACTCCAAATGAGGATGTGGAGTTTTTTCTAAAGCAGGTATTATTGCATCCATTCCCATAATACTAAAAGTAATTCCGTTTCCACCAAACCCTAGGACGTAGTATTCATTCTTATCTGCATTAGGAGAGCCTATATAAGGCAATCCATCTTTGGTCTCCCCAAAGGTGCCAGCCCAGCCATAATCTATTGTAAAATCAATTTTTGGAAATATTCTTTTAAATTGTTTAGATATTTGTTTTTTCTTTTTTTCAATAAGTCTATCTCTGGCATTAGCGTTTTTAAAGTCTTCGTCTCCACCTCCCATTATAATTCTATTATCATTTGTTCCTCGAAAATATAAGTAAGGAGAAGAAGTATCCCAAAAAATCATATTTTTAAATGCATCAGGAAGTTCTTTATAGGATTCAGTTATATAAGCATATGTACTTTTTAAACTAACAATATCTTTAGATAATGTATGTACACTTTCATAACCCGTACAATGAATTACATGTTGACAATTTATAGTTTTGTTATCTTTTGTAGTAAGAAGTATATTAGAATCAGTATACTTAAATGATTTAATTTCGGTTCTATCAAATACTGTCAAGCCTTTTTCTGAAGAATACTTCAACAATTCTTGTGCTAATATATAAGGGTCCATCACAGCACCAGAAGCTGATTTAATTGCCCCCATACCTCTATTAATCCCCATTTTTTTTAAATCATTTTTATCCAACCAAGTAACATCAAATCCATGAGTTTTTCTAGCTTCAAATTCTTTTGTTAGAAATGAAATGTCTTTCTTATTAGTAGTAAAATATACACTTTCTTTCCTCTCAAAATTACATTTGCTTTTTATAGTTTTTGCAATTTTTTCTAACCCAAAAATTGCTTTTTCACAATTTTGATAACTTGAAACGGCATTTGTTAATCCTACCTTATCAATTAATTCATGCAAAGGTGTATCAATTTCATATTGTAGCATAGCAGTACTAGCAGCACTACTTCCATTACACACATCTCGTCTGTCTATTAAAACAACTTTATATTTTTCTGAAATTAATTTATAAGCTATTAAAGCTCCAGTTATACCACCTCCAATAATTACTACAGGTGTCTCTATATTATGCTTTAAAGAAGGATAGCTTTTTATTAAAGGGTTTTTAATTAACCAAAAAGGCTCATTAGATCTAATGTCCATATTCTATTTTTCATAAATGTATAATGATTTACAAAAAACAAATCTGAGATTATGGAAAATTTAACTAGGATAGTTTAAAGGAACTTGTGAATTTTTCAAAAATGAAATATTTTTTTATTCTGGATACTCCACTCGCAAATGATAAATATTATTAAGTTTCTTTTTAAGTACTTTTTTGATCATTTGTATTTCTTTAAATGTAATATTGGCATTGAGAAATTGCCCTTGTTCCATTTGATTGTCTATAATCTTTTCTACAAATGTATCTATTTTAGTGGATGTAGGATTTTTTAAACTTTTACTAGCTGCTTCTACACTATCGGCCATCATTAAAATTGCCGTTTCTTTGGAAAAAGGAATTGGCCCTGGATATCTAAAATCTTCCTCATCTGCCACTCCGCTTAATTCTTTTTTCATTTTATAGAAATAATAAACAAGACTTGTTCCGTGATGTGTGCGTATAAAGTCTATTACTCTATCTGGTAAATTGTTTTTTCTAGCTATTTCAATACCGTTTATTACATGATTAATAATAATTCGTGCACTTTCTTCGGGGTCTAAATCACTATGAGTATTTACAGAGTTTACTTGATTTTCAGTAAAGTAAGTAGGATTTAGCATTTTCCCTATATCGTGATACAAAGCCCCAACCCTTACTAACATTGCATTTGCTCCAATTTCGTTTGCAGCGGCTTCAGAAAGGTTTGCGACATTTAATGAGTGATGAAATGTTCCAGGTGCTTTATTAGAAAGTTCCTTTAATAATTTGGAGTTGGTATCACTTAATTCCAATAAAGATACATCAGAAACTAATCCAAAAATTTTCTCGTAAAAATAAATAAGTGGATGTGCAAATAATGTTGCTAAACCGCATAAAATAAAATAACCAAATGTTTCAAGCTCTAGTAATTGTATATTTCCTTCCTGAATAATAAAAAATGCAAAATAACCTAATATATAGATTAGTGTAATTTGACCTACAGATATAAATAAGTTTGCTCTTTTATAAAGTTCAGAAACGGTTAAAATAGTTACAATCCCCGCAATAATTTGAAGAAACATATACTCAAAACTATTAGGTACTATAAAACCTAAAAGTAAAATTGTAAGTACATGTACAAATAAGCCTAAACGTGGATCAAAAAATGCTTTTAATATTAAAGGCAAGATACATAAAGGTACCACATACACATATTTAGCATCCAACTTTACTACGATGGTAGTTAAAAAAACCATCAAGAAAACATTAAAAAATATAAAAGTAACCTTCGTATTATTATTATAAATCTCTGGGCGGTATTTCTTTAAAAATAAAAATAGCATTAAAAACACTAGCATTACTAGCATGGAATATCCAATTAAAAGCCAATAAAAATTAGATTTACTCCATACTTGAGATTGAAACTCTGCTTTAAGGGAGTTTAATATTTGAAATTTATCACCTTCTACCACTTCTCCTTTTGCAACAATACGCCCTCCTTTTTCAATAATCCCCCTATTTGGGTTTATTGCTTTTATTTCAGATTCTATTGATGACTCTGTAAATTTTGAGTTGTAATTTACATTTGGTGAAACTGTTCTAGAAAGTAATTTTTGCAGTAATAGCGGAGCATTACTATCTTGTGAAGCAGAAAACTCTTTACCTACTTTAGCATTTAAATTTTCTTTTCTGAAAAGTTGGGAGTAAGTTATTTCTTCAATTTCGTTACCTTTTTTTAAGTAAATGAGTTTTTCATCATTATATGGATGAATTTCATCAACAACACCTTCTTTGTAAGCATCATTAATGATTTTTAATCCGGCATTTTTTATTGAAGTTTTAGAAATAACATATAAACTGTCCACATAGGTTTCCTCTAATAACTGCTTGAAGTTTTCTTTACTACTTTCTACAATTTCTTCATCAAAATCAAAATAAGGAATTGCATTAATTCTTATTTCTTCTTTTTCTTTTTCAATTGTTTCTGCATCCTTTTTAATAGTAAAACTAAAGGGAGCATATAAATTTTCGTATTGCCAAGGTTTTCCTTTCTGAAAATTATATTTAAACTGACCGCCTTTTGGCAATAAATAAATTATTAAAAATGTAGCTACGATAAAAAGAAATACCTTGTAAATGAGGGATTGACTTTTTGTGAATAAAGCAAACAGGTCTTTCATATATATTTAAACGAAAAGTAAAGGTATAAATAAGGAATGACTAATCCCAAAAGCTATGGATGTAAAGATTGATATTTTGGTTATTAATATGTAAATTTGCCACGCTAAACTGAGCAGTGTCATTGCAGAGTTTATTCCTAATAAATAATTTGAAATATAATAAACCAATGAGTAAAGAAGTAGTAATAGTTTCCGCAATAAGAACACCTATAGGTAGTTTTATGGGAGGTTTATCCTCATTATCTGCAACCCAATTAGGTTCTGTAGCTATAAAAGGAGCTTTAGAGAAAATAAATTTAGACCCATCATTGGTTCAAGAAGTATATATGGGTAATGTAGTTCAAGCCGGTGTGGGTCAAGCACCAGCTCGTCAAGCTGCATTAGGTGCCGGGATACCAGATACAGTTCCTTGCACAACTGTTAATAAAGTTTGTGCTTCAGGAATGAAAGCAGTAATGAATGCAGCTCAAGCTATTGCGCTAGGTGATGCAGATATTATTGTTGCTGGGGGTATGGAAAGTATGAGTAATATTCCGCATTATGTACATATGCGTAATGGAGTTAAATTTGGACCTGCTACACTTATTGATGGAATGCAGAAAGATGGACTTGTTGATGCATACGATCAAAATGCAATGGGAACATGTGCAGATTTATGTGCTACAGAATATAATTTTTCAAGAGAAGATCAAGATGCTTTTGCAATACAATCATATAAAAGATCTGCTAAAGCTTGGGAAAATGGAAAATTTACTGAGGAAGTTGTCCCAGTTTCTGTTCCACAAAGACGTGGAGAACCTATAGTTATTTCAGAAGATGAAGAGTTTAAAAATGTAAAAATGGATAAAATTCCATCATTACGTCCTGCATTTACTAAAGATGGTACGGTTACAGCTGCAAATGCATCTACTATTAATGATGGTGCTGGAGCGATGATATTAATGAGTGCTGAAAAAGCTTTAGAGTTAGGACTAACCCCATTAGCTACTATAAAAAGTTATGCAGATGCTGCTCATGAACCAAAATGGTTTACAACAGCACCTTCTAAGGCATTGCCAAAAGCATTAGCAAAAGCTGGAATTACTACAGATGATGTAGATTTCTTTGAATTTAATGAAGCTTTTGCTGTTGTTGGTCTTGCTAATATGAAATTATTAGGTCTTAATGACTCAAACACTAATGTAAATGGAGGTGCAGTTTCTTTAGGACATCCATTAGGATGTAGTGGAGTTCGTATTTTAATTACATTAATTAATGTGTTAAAACAAAATAATGGTAAAATTGGTGCCGCAGCTATATGTAATGGTGGTGGTGGTGCTTCTGCAATGGTTATTGAAAGAAAATAATGTAAGCCCTTTCGATCCCAACCAATGAATTACGGTATTTGTCATTTAAGTGTTATTCCTTTAAGAGCTGAAGCTACAGATACTAGCGAGATGGTTTCTCAATTATTGTATGGTGAGCTTTTTAAAGTGATTGAAATTCGAAAAAAATGGAGTCGTATTCGATTGGCATTCGATAAATATGAAGGTTGGATAGATAACAAGCAGTTTTTGGATATTAATGAAGAAGATTATAAAAAATTACTTTTAAAACCTTCTGTGCTTTCATCAGATTTGGTAGACTTTATAACCACTCCAGAAAATCAATTGCTTTCTGTTTGTATGGGAAGTAATGTAAAAGCTACTCATTTTTTAAATCATAGTTTTGATGGAAAAAAAGTTTCTGAAATATATCCTAAAACACATTTAATAGAAACGGCACTTCTTTATTTAAACACTCCATATTTATGGGGTGGAAAAACTCCCTTTGGAATCGATTGTAGTGGTTTTACTCAAATGGTATATAAACTTAATGGTTATAAATTATTAAGAGATGCTAGTCAACAAGCTACTCAAGGGGAAGCACTAAGTTTTATTGAAGAAAGTGAACCAGGAGATTTAGCATTTTTCGATAACTCAGAAGGAGCTATAGTCCACGTAGGTATAATAATGAAAGATAATTATATTATACATGCGCATGGTAAAGTACGCATAGACCACATAGATCATTCTGGAATATTTAATTATGAAGCTAGAGCACATACCCACAAACTTAGAGTTATAAAAAGAATTATATAATAAAAAAGCCTCTCAGAAATGAGAGGCTTTTTTATTTTAAAAGAGAAAATTAATTTCCTCCCATTTGCTCTAAACGAGCTTTCATGTTTTTAAATTTAGCGTCTTGCCCAGTTTGGGTATAGATATTCATTAATGTTCTTACCAACTCTACATTATCAGTTCTAGTTTTTAGAGCAGACTCTAAATACGGTAATACATTTAGGTAAAGATCTTTTCTTTTTTGCTTTAAAAGATCATATCGCTTGTTGTCAGCATTTGAAGTTCCCAAACCATTCATTTCCTCAACAATTTTAGCTTCATCTTCTAACATTATAGAAGCAATATTAATTAATGCAGCTCCATAGTCTGGCTTTAATTCAATAGCTTTATTATAATATTCTGTTGCTTTTACTTTATCTCCTTTTGAAGCACTAGCAACACCTAAGTTAAAATAAATTTCAGGATTATTTGGATCAGATTCAATAAGCTCTTGCATAAGCTCATTGTATCGTTCTATATTACCCATTTTATATACCATATCTGCTTCTGCGCGCAACAAAGACATATCATCTGGATTTTCAGCACGTGCGTCTTTCATTACTTTTAACGCTTTATCATTCTGCCCTTTGCTTGTATAAATTAAAGTAACATTTCTTAAAATATCGCCTCTTACAGAAGGAGAAGTTCTTTCGTCTGGGTTTGTATATGCACCAGCCAACAAGTTAGAATTTCTAACTTCTTCAGTAGAAAAAACAACTATTTCTCCTGTTTCAACATCTGTAGCTATAAATTCTTTCTGAATTCCTGTATAGCCCATATCTAAAAGTTGCTCATAGTATGACAATGCTTTGTCATAATCCTGAGCATTTACTGCATTACCGGCTGCATAATAAAGATCTGAAGTATCTTTTTTAAATGTATAACTAGCATACAACTTATCTGAAGCAGATGCATACTTTTTTGCATTTTGGTCTGCTACAGCACTGTTAACCAAATGTGCACGAACATTAATTAGTCCGTTTTGTGCCATAGCACCATATTTACCATTTGGGTCTAGTTCAACAGCCATTAAGAATGCATCGGCTGCAGTTTTAATTTTAGGAATATCTGTCTTATTAGATTGGGCCAAATAAGCTTCTCCTTTAAGTGCATAAAATTGAGCTTTCATATCATTATCTACAGTACCAATAAGTGGTTCTGCTTCATTGATATAACCCATTGCTTCAGTAATTTCTTTTGATTCTAAAGCTTTTTCTGCCTTCTTAAGCTCTTTTTTCTGTCCAAAAGTTATTGCAGATATTAGTAAAACTCCTGTTACTAAAATTTGATTTTTCATTATTAAAGTTTTAATTTTTATTCGTTATTTTCAGTTTGTTCATCATTAGTATCAATTGTAGTGCCATTTTCTTGAACACCTTCGATATCATTAGCTAGATCTTCTGCATCTATAGAGTCTTCATCACTCATTACTTTAGCTACTGCAGCAATACTGTCTTCTCCTCTTACTTTAATTAATCGAACTCCTTGTGTTGCACGACCCATTACTCGTAAATCTGAAACTGCCATACGTATTGCAATACCCGATTTATTTATAATCATTAAATCGTCGGTATCATTTACATTCTTTATAGATACTAATTTACCTGTTTTTTCTGTAACATTTATAGTTTTAACACCTTTTCCTCCACGGTTTGTAATTCTATAATCATCTAATTCTGATCTTTTTCCGTAGCCATTTTCTGAAACAACTAAGATGTTAGATTCTTTATCATCTACAGCAATCATCCCAATTACTTCATCATTTTTATCTGCAAGGGTAATTCCTCTTACACCTGAAGCATTTCTACCCATTGGTCTAGTTTTACTTTCTTCAAAACGGATGGCTTTTCCAGAACGCAACGCTAACATTACTTGACTATCACCAGTAGTTAATTTAGCTTCCAATAACTCATCATTGTCCTTAATTGTAATTGCATTAATACCATTGGTTCTAGGACGCGAATACTGCTCTAAAGGTGTTTTTTTAACTTGACCATTCTTAGTAGCCATAATTACATAATGACTATTAATGTAATCTTCATCTTTTAAATCTTGAGTACAGATAAATGCTTTTACTTTATCATCTGGCTCAATGTTAATTAAATTCTGAATAGCTCTACCTTTTGAGGTTTTACTTCCTTCAGGAATTTCGAAAACTCGCATCCAGAAACATTTACCTTTTTGTGTAAAGAACATCATGTATTGGTGATTTGTTCCAATAAACAGATGCTCTAAGAAATCTTCATTTCTTGTTGATGATGCTTTTTGTCCTACTCCTCCTCTATTTTGAGTTTTATATTCTGTAAGTGAAGTACGTTTAATATAACCCGCGTGAGAAATAGTAAGTACTACTTGCTCATCTGCAATAAGATCCGTAATACTCACATCACCACCAGCATATTCTATTACAGAACGACGCTCATCACCATATTTATTTTTAATCTCTAGAAGTTCATTTTTAATGATTTCCATTCTACGTTCTTTCTTTGCAAGAATATCTTCGTAATCTTCTATGGTTTTCATTAACTCTTCGTACTCACTTCGCAGTTTGTCTTGCTCCAGTCCTGTTAATTGACGCAGACGCATCTCAACAATTGCTTTTGCTTGAATTTCTGAAAGATTAAACGTTTTCATTAACGTTTCTCGAGCTTCATCTGCATTTGAAGAAGCACGAATTAAACGAATAACTTCATCAATATTATCTGAAGCTATTATTAATCCTTCTAATATATGAGCACGCTCTTTTGCTTTTCTTAATAAATATTCTGTTCTACGAACAACTACCTCATGGCGATGTTCTACAAAATAATGAATCAAGTCTTTTAGGTTCAACATTTGTGGCCTTCCTTTAACTAAGGCAATGTTATTAACACTAAAACTAGATTGTAATGCGGTATATTTATATAAAGTGTTTAATACAATATTTGGAATTGCATCACGCTTTAAAATATAAACAATGCGCATTCCATTTCTATCACTTTCGTCACGAATATTTGAAATACCTTCTATTTTCTTCTCATTAACAAGATCGGCTGTTTTTTTAATCATATCAGCCTTATTAACTTGATATGGAATTTCATTTACAATAATGCACTCTCTTCCTTGCACTTCTTCAAATGAAGCTTTAGCTCTCATTACAATTCGGCCTCTTCCTGTATGAAATGCATCTTTAACACCATCATAACCATATATAACACCTCCTGTTGGAAAATCTGGTGCCTTAACGTGTTGCATTAACCCATCAATATCTATATCGTTATCATCAATATAGGCTAATATACCATCTACTACCTCAGTTAAATTATGAGGAGGCATATTGGTTGCCATACCAACAGCGATACCAGAAGCTCCATTAATTAATAATCCAGGAACTCTTGTAGGAAGTACTTTAGGTTCCATTAAAGTATCATCAAAATTGAGTTGATGATCTACAGTTTCTTTGTCTATATCTGCAAGCATATCTTCAGATATTTTTTGCATTCTCGCCTCGGTATAACGCATTGCTGCTGGACTATCACCATCAATAGAACCAAAGTTACCTTGACCATCTACTAACATATAACGTAGACTCCATTCTTGCGCCATACGAACCATAGCATCATATACAGAAGTATCACCGTGAGGGTGGTACTTACCTAATACTTCACCAACTATTCTTGCAGATTTTTTATGTGCACCTGTAGCTCGAATTCCAAGTTCGTGCATTCCAAATAAAACTCTTCTGTGAACAGGCTTCATTCCATCTCGTACATCTGGTAAAGCACGTGACACAATGACTGACATCGAATAATCGATGTACGCCGATTTCATTTCATCTTCAATGTTGATAGGGATTAATTTTTCACCTTCAGCCATAAATATATTCTTTAATTATAGTTATCAATCTAATGAAGCAAGATACACTATTTTGAAGGTTTGAAAAGGCTTTTTAACCCACGTTATTCACGAATTTATTAACAAATATGAGGCACTAAACCGTTGATAACTATCGTTATTAATATTTTGTTTTTAGATTGTTTTTTTGTCCTTTTACTTTCAAGCACCTAATTGAGGTATAGTTTTTGCCTTTATAAGGGTAATTTTAGTATTTTTAGAAGATAGGATATAGATATATGGATGATAATTTTTCCCCAAGAGTAAAAGATGTAATTGCCTATAGTAAAGAAGAGGCATTGCGATTAGGTCACGATTTTATTGGGACTGAGCATTTAATGCTTGGCTTATTAAGAGACGGTAATGGCAAAGCTGTGACTATACTTAACGCACTAGATATAGATCTTAACCACTTACGCCGAAAGGTAGAAATTCTTAGTCCGGCAAATCCGGCAACGGGTGTGAGTACAAACGATAAAAAGAACCTTCATTTAACACGTCAAGCAGAAAGAGCATTAAAAACTACTTTTTTGGAAGCAAAATTGTTTCAAAGTTCATCAATAAATACAGCTCATTTATTATTATGTATTCTTAGAAACGAAAATGATCCAACAACAAAATTGTTAAACAAAATGAAAGTAGATTATGATGGTGTTAAAGATCAATTTAAACTTATGATTGCAAACGACGAAGATTATATAGACAGCCCGACTTCAGAATCATTTCCAAATGATGATACATCGGCCGAAGACAGTGAAAAAGAAAACCTATTTGCAGGTACAAGTTCAAAATCTAACAAAAAGTCTAAGACACCTGTTTTAGATAATTTTGGAAGAGATTTAACCGTTCTTGCCGAAGATGGTAAATTAGACCCTGTGGTGGGGAGAGAAAGTGAAATACAACGTGTTTCACAGATACTTAGCCGAAGAAAAAAGAACAACCCTCTTCTTATTGGAGAGCCTGGTGTAGGTAAATCTGCTATTGCAGAAGGACTTGCCCTTAGAATTGTTCAACGTAAAGTATCTAGGATTCTATACGATAAAAGAGTTGTAACTCTAGATTTAGCCAGTTTAGTTGCTGGAACTAAATACAGAGGACAATTTGAAGAACGTATGAAAGCAGTAATGAATGAGCTTGAAAAGAATGATGACATCATCCTTTTTATTGATGAAATTCATACCATTGTAGGTGCTGGTGGAGCTACAGGTTCTTTGGATGCTTCAAATATGTTTAAACCTGCATTAGCTCGTGGGGAAATTCAATGTATTGGTGCAACTACACTAGATGAATACAGACAATATATAGAGAAAGATGGTGCCTTAGAGCGTCGTTTTCAGAAGGTATTAGTTGAACCTACAACCGTAGAAGAAACTTTTGAAATTCTTAAAAACATAAAAGACAAGTATGAGTCACATCATAATGTTACTTACACAGATGATGCATTAAAAGCCTGTGTTACGCTTACAAACAGATATATGACTGAGCGTTTTTTACCAGATAAAGCTATAGATGCTTTAGATGAAGCTGGATCTAGAGTTCATATTACAAATATTCATGTACCAGAAAAAATTCTTCAAATTGAAGCTAAACTAGAAGAAGTTAGAGAACTTAAAAATTCTGTAGTAAAAAAACAGAAATACGAGGAAGCTGCAAAACTTAGGGATGATGAGAAAAATTTAGAGAAAGAATTAGCAACCGAACAAGAAGTTTGGGAAAATGACTCTAAACTTCATAGAGAAATTGTTAATGAAGAAAATGTAGCAGAAGTTGTTTCTATGATGACGGGCGTGCCTGTAAATAGAATTGCTCAAACCGAAAGTACTAAACTAGCTGCATTACCAGACCGTATAAAAGGAAAAGTAATAGGTCAAGATGAGGCTGTTTCTAAAGTTGTAAAAGCGATACAACGTAATAGAGCTGGATTAAAAGACCCTAACAAGCCTATTGGATCATTTATATTTTTAGGTCAAACAGGGGTTGGTAAAACTCAACTAGCAAAAGTTTTAGCAAGAGAGTTATTTGATTCAGATACTGCCCTAGTTCGTATTGACATGAGCGAGTATATGGAAAAGTTTTCTATTTCTCGATTAGTAGGAGCACCTCCAGGATATGTAGGTTATGAAGAAGGTGGTCAATTAACCGAAAAAATACGAAGAAAACCATATGCTGTTGTGTTACTTGATGAAATTGAAAAAGCACACCCAGATGTATTTAATATGTTATTACAAGTATTAGATGACGGTCATTTAACTGATAGTTTGGGTCGAAAAATCGATTTTAGAAATACTATTATTATAATGACATCTAATATTGGTGCAAGAAAATTAAAAGATTTTGGACAAGGGGTAGGATTTGGTACTGCTGCTAAAACAAGTCAAGCAGATTCTAATTCTAAAAGTATTATTGAAAATGCACTTAAAAAAGCATTTGCCCCAGAATTTTTAAACCGTGTAGATGATGTCATGGTATTTAATCCTTTAGAGAGAGAAGATATCCATAAAATTATCGACATCGAATTAGATCAATTATTTAAACGTATTAGTGATTTAGGATATAATTTAATTTTAACAGATAAGGCAAAAGATTATATTGCAGATAAAGGATTTGATAAAGATTATGGTGCGAGACCATTAAAAAGAGCTATTCAAAAATATATTGAAGACGCTTTAGCTGAAGAAATTATTAATTCTAATCTTCAAGAAGGTGATAGCATAACAATGGATCTTGATGATAAAACCAATGAATTAAAAATTAAAATTAAAAAGCAAAAAAAGACTACAGAGTCATAGTTTTTTGAGACTTATCAATAAAAAAGCGATTGTTTAATTAAACAATCGCTTTTTTATTTAAGTGCTTATATATCTAGTTTAAAGTATTTTATATGGTTTTTATTTAACTAAAACTTTAAATACTTTTTTATTGCTTTCACCTTTAGCAATTATAATGTAAATACCGGAATTAACTTGAGATAAATTTAATGTAATAGTTTCTTTATTTAAGGAGTTAATATTTAAAACTTGTTTTCCAGTAATATCAAACACACTAACTGTTGAAACTTTTTTAGTATTATAAATAGTACAAATCTTATTAAGTGTTGAAATTTTTAATGCATTTAAATCATTGTTAATATTACTTAATCCTAAAGTTGAATCACAATTACCTACTCTTTCTGTATTAGAATAAAATAAATTTCCTTCTTTAAAAAAACAACTTAACTCTCCAGCTTCATCAAAATTAGGTTCTCCGCCAGGAGCATTTATTAAGGATAATGAGCCTACCCCCTCTACCCATATTGCATTATTGTTACTTGTTGTATTTCCAGGAGACGGAGACAAATAATAGTGCTTATATAGATTACCATCAACTAATGGCTTATTTCTAATAGAGTCTAAAGTAAAAAATCCAGCTTCTTGAGGAAATGGACTAATTGGATTAAAGAGTTCTATTTCTTCTCCTTCGTTTAAGGAAAAATCATATAACAAATACTCATCAATTCTAGTAGGATCAATTTTGGTTAAAAAAACTTTTTTATTAGAAACCTCTTCTCGTATTAAAAAGGTTCTTGATATGTAGTGAAATCCATCTAAAATTTTATGTTGTTTACCATTTACTATTGTATCACCATCTGTATAATAAGAATCTGTAATACAACCCGAAAAACACGTAGTAAATTGCCATTCATTATAGTTGTCTATTAATGGTTTATAAGTTTGTGCATTAACATTAATAACAAATAATAGAAAAATTAATAAAAATTTAGGGTGCATAAAAATAAATATGGTTAAGAATAAAAAAATAATTTTAATACGATTAATGTAGGATTTTTCTTAAATTAAAGCTGTTTTATTTATTACCTTGCGTTAAATCTCAATTTTTGGTAATTTACAACAAATCAAAATTATAAATAATGTCACAAGTAGTTATATTTGAATTTGGAAAGATTGAAATTCACGACACCTATGTATTAGCTGTTATGAATGAAGGTGTTACTGTAAAACCCGAATATAATATAGAGCTAATAAAAATAGCCGATAAATATTTCAAAGGTCAACCTTTTGCTTATATAACGCATAGATTAAATTCCTACTCTGTTAATCCTCAAATTTATTTTGAAACTTCTAAAATCGAAAATTTAGCAGCTTTTGCAGTAGTTTCCGAAAACAAAATTTCTACTTCTAATACAGAAATTGAAAAAATATTTCTAAAAAAACCTTTTAAACATTTTACTGACCTTGATAATGCAATTGCTTGGGCAAACGAAAAAATAGCTTGCTTTACAGCATCTTAAAATTTATTAATCAAACAATAACTCATTATCAATAGAAAAGCTTTGTAAAAAAGCAACAGAAGCATGAATATCATCTGCTAATAATCTATCCTCGGCTACAAATGGAACAACTGTTCTATATGTTTCTAATATTGATTCTAAAAATGGAGATGTCTTTTTTGGTCTTCTAAACTCTATGGCTTGCGAAGCGTTTAATAATTCAATAGCTAATATTGTTTCAATATTTTCAACAATACGTAAGCATTTTGTTGCAGCGTTAGCTCCCATACTAACGTGATCTTCCTGTCCATTAGATGATACAATAGAATCTACTGATGCAGGTGTAGCTAATTGCTTATTTTGGCTTACTATACTTGCTGCAGTATACTGCGGTATCATAAAGCCACTATTAAGTCCGGGATTATTTACCAAAAATGCAGGTAACTCTCTACTTCCAGAAACCATTTGATATGTACGCCTTTCAGAAATACTTCCCAACTCAGCCATTGCAATACCTAAATAATCTAAAGCTAAAGCCAATGGTTGCCCATGAAAATTACCTCCCGAAATAATTAAATCATCATTAATAAATATGTTTGGGTTATCTGTAACAGAGTTTACTTCAGTTTTAAAAGTTTTTTTCACAAAACTAATGGTATCTTTTGTTGCACCATGCACTTGAGGAATACATCTAAAAGAATAAGGATCTTGAACATTTTTCTTTTCAATTGCACCCAGTTCACTGCCCTCTAGAAATTCTAAAATTTGCTCTGCTGTTTTTACTTGACCACGATGAGGCCTCACTAAATGAACAAGAGCATTAAAAGGACTCATATTGCAATCGAAGGCATCTACAGACAAAGCGCCTATTAAATCTGCCATATAAGAAAGTTTATGACTTTTTATTAGGCAATATACCCCATAAGCACTCATAAATTGAGTACCATTTAATAATGCCAGCCCTTCTTTTGCTTGTAAAATTATTGGTTCCCAATTATTCTTTTTTAATATTTCTGAAGCATTAACAATTTCACCATTCACATATACATCACCTTTGCCTAATAAGGGAAGAGAAAGATGTGCTAAAGGAGCTAAATCACCTGAAGCTCCTAAACTTCCTTGATTATAAATAACGGGCAAAATTTCATTATTATAAAAATCTACTAGTCGTTGTACTGTTATTAATTGTACTCCACTATACCCGTAACTTAGCGATTGTATTTTAAGCAAAAGCATTAACTTAATAATGGGCTTAGGTACATATTCACCAGTTCCACAAGCATGAGACATAACAAGATTTTCTTGAAGTTTTGATAAATTTTCAGAAGAAATTTTTACATTACAAAGTGATCCAAAACCAGTATTTATACCATATATAGGTGTATCATTATCTTTAATTTTTGCAGCTAAATACGCTCTTGATTTATTAATATTTAATACGGCTTCTTCAGATAGTTCAAGAATTTGATTATTATCGATAATGTTCTTTATAGTGGGGAGGTCTAAAATTTCTGAACTTATATAATGTGTCTCTTGCATTGGTTTGATTGTTTGTTACGCAAAAATACAATTTCTTGTTAAGGTTTTTTGGAAATTAAAAAAACTATTAAATATGATGTACTTTAGCGTGAAATTTTAAACCCAACCTAATGAAAAACATAGTATTAATAGTCATTGCTTGTGTAATGTTTTCTTGTAATAATTCAGAAAAAGAAATAGAAAAAACTTCATATGTAATATTCAACGGCGATTTAAAGAATAGTGTAGCAGAAGAAGTTGTTATACGCGGTAATGATTTTGAAAAAAGAATTGCAATACCTGTAGGAGGAAAATTTATTGACACATTACATATAGCAACAGATGGATATTATGAATTTTATGTAAATAGAGAACGTACTGCCATCTATTTAGAAAAAGGAAAAAAACTCTCTGTAAGTGTTGATGCAAATGAGTTTGATGAGTCTATAAAATATACTGGAGATTTAGCTAAAGAAAATAATTATTTAGCTGCAAAGTATTTACTTTCAGAAAAAGAAAAACCTTATCAAGAAGTATATATTATGGATGAGACAGGCTTTATAGCTGAAGCAAACAACATAAATAATCAATATCTAGCATTACTTAAAAGTGTAGACTCACTCCCACAAACTTTTAAAGATAGAGAGTTAAAAGAGTTAGAGTATACCCACGTTAGTAATTTAGAGAATTTTCAAGAATATCACCGTTATTTTTCAGATGAGAAAGATTTTATGGTTAGTCCTGCATTCTATGAAGGATTAAAAGGAATTAATTATTCAGATACTACTGCTTATAGAAATTCTATTGCATATCAAAAAATGGTAGATAGTCATATTAACAGATTAGTGAGTGAACAATCATATAATAATGATGATTTTGTAATGACTACTAGTTTTTTAAAATTAGTTGATGATACTTTTCCAGACGGTTATGCAAAAAATAAAATTATGACAAATTATCTTCAATTTGGTATGCGTCCAGACGAATCGTTAGAAGATGCATATACTATTTATAAAAATAGCAATCCAGATAAAGAAGATTTTGCCAAGTTAACAGAGAGATATACAATTTTAAAAACAATCACTGCAGGTAACCCCTCTCCTGCTTTTAATTATGAAAACCATAAGGGTGGAAATACCTCATTAGCAGATCTTAAAGGAAAAAATGTTTACGTAGATGTTTGGGCAACTTGGTGTGGGCCGTGTATTAGAGAAATTCCTGCTTTAAAAGAAGTTGAGAAAGACTATCATAATAAAAATGTGGCTTTTGTAAGTATTTCTATCGATGAAGAAAAGGATTATGAAACTTGGAAAAAAATGGTGTCAGATAAAGACTTGGGAGGTGTTCAACTTATGGCAGATAATAACTGGAAATCTAAATTTGTAGAAGATTATGCAATTTTAGGAATTCCTAGATTTATACTTATAGATCCTCAAGGTAATATAGTATCTGCAGATGCTCCTAGACCTTCAGATCCAAAATTAAGAACATTGTTGGACAAACTAATATAGTAGATAGCATATTAATGAAAAAGCCCTCTTAAAAAATTGAGGGCTTTTTTTTATTATGTTTCTTCGGTTTGGTGAGGTTGTTCTTTTTCAAATAAAGCAAGGTAAGCGTTCCCTAAGTTATTAATTATATCACTTGCCATTATAGCTTCAAATCCCATTTCTTGAGATGCAATATTTCCAGCACTTCCATGTAAATACACTCCGAAAACAGATGCTAAAAGTGGATCATATCCTTGAGATAAAAGTCCAGTTATTACACCAGATAAAACATCGCCACTTCCCGCAGTAGCCATTCCTGGATTTCCAGTAGAATTTATATATATTTTATCTCCAAAAACAACACAAGTATTTCCTCCTTTTATTACTACAACAACTTGGTATTTTTCTGAAAACTTTTTAGTCTTTTCTAGTTTATCATAATCATCTTTCCACGTACCAATTAATCTTTCTAACTCTCCTGGATGTGGAGTAAGAACAGCATTTTTAGGTAGTACTTTAAATAATTCCTTATTATCTGCTAAACAGTTAAGACCATCTGCATCAATTAAAATAGAAGCTTTTGTTTTAGCTAATAATTTTTGCAAGGCTATTACTGTTTCGGGTTTAGTACCAATACCCATTCCTACTCCAATAGCTGTAGGTTCAAAATCATATTTAATTTCAGTAATTAACTCATCTTCTTTATCTGAAATAACCATTGCTTCTGGTAACGCAGTTTGTATAATTGAGTAACCACATTCAGGAACAAAACATGTTACAAGTCCAGCTCCTATTTTAAAAGTAGCTTTACTAGCTAAAAAAGCAGCTCCTATTTTTCCATAACTTCCAGCAATTATTAATGCATGACCAAAAGTACCTTTATGATCATACTTGTTTCTTTGTTTATAAAAATTTTGGGCTTCCGGTTTTGTAATATATTGTGCTATTGGTTCTGTATTAGCTAAAAACTCTTGATCTAATCCAATATCCAATACTTCAAAATAGGTTGCAAATTTACCTGTTTCAGGTAGAAAAAAAGCTAATTTTGGGGTTTGAAACGTCAATGTATGGTTAGCAACAATAACTGCTTCTGGGTCTTCTAATGGAGCATTCGCATACAATCCGCTTGGGATATCAATAGCTAATTTAAATGCTTTATTATTATTTAAATATTGTATTAATTTTTTAACCCATCCATCTGGACATCTATTTAAACCTATACCAAATATGGCGTCAATAATAATATCCTCTGGGTTAATATTTGGAAAATCTTCTTCAGATTTCATTAATTTTGGCCAATTTTTCGTGACATTTTTAACCCGATCATAATTAATTAAAAAGTTTTTAGATCGTTTATCACTACAATTAACAACATAGATTATTACATTATAACCATGCTCTATTAATAATCTACCTACTACAAGACCATCCCCTCCATTATTCCCTATCCCACAAAAAACATGAATTGGCACTTGTGCCCCTTGCATTCGTTGATGCAACCAATTAAAAACCATAGAACCTGCACGCTCCATTAGATCTGAAGAAGAAATTTCTTGATTTTTTGTGGTAATGGCATCTGCCTCGTATAACTGCTCTGAAGAGAATATTTTCATATCATTATTTTTCTTTCTGCAAGTTAGCATCCTTGTTGAAAACAATCAAGAAAATCCTGCGTTACCTTCTGTATATTATAATACATTTGCTATATACTTAAAAACTGTCGTTTAATTAAATAGTACCCGGCTTTTATCCGGTATTTAAAATGAAAAATACTGCACTTACAAAAGTTCACGAAAAATTAGGAGCAAAACTAGTCCCTTTTGCAGGATATAATATGCCTGTTTCTTATGAAGGAGTTAATATAGAACACGAAACAGTACGAAAAAGCGTAGGTGTTTTTGATGTATCTCATATGGGGGAGTTTCTGGTTACTGGCCCAAAAGCTTTAGATTTAATTCAAAAAGTATCTAGTAATGACGCATCAAAATTAGTAGATGGTCAAGCACAATACAGTTGTTTACCAAATGAAAACGGCGGCATTGTAGATGATTTAATCATTTATAGATTAGAAGCCGAAAAATGGTTGCTTGTTGTAAATGCTTCAAATATTGAAAAAGATTGGAATTGGATTAACAGTCACAATACAATGGGAGCTGAATTAAAAAATCTTTCTGAAGATTACTCACTCCTTGCTATTCAAGGTCCTAAAGCTGTTGAAGCAATGCAATCGCTTACAAGTGAAGATCTTTCAGCTATAAAATTTTATACATTCAAAGTTTCAGATTTTGCTGGTATTGAACACGTAATTATAAGTGCTACAGGTTATACAGGTAGTGGAGGTTTTGAAATTTACTGTAAAAATAGTGAAGTTGAGCAAGTTTGGAATAAAGTGATGGAAGCAGGTAAATCTTTTGGTATTAAACCAATAGGTCTGGCTGCAAGAGACACATTGCGATTAGAGATGGGATATTGCTTGTATGGGAATGATATAAACGATACTACTTCTCCCCTTGAAGCAGGATTAGGATGGGTAACAAAATTTACAAAGGATTTTGTTAATTCTGAAAATTTAAAAAAACAAAAAGAACAAGGTGTTGAAAGAAAATTAATTGCTTTTGAATTAAACGAAAGAGGTATTCCACGTCACGATTATGATATTGTAGATGCAGATGGAAATAAAATAGGAATTGTAACTAGTGGTACAATGGCACCATCACTTAATAAAGGGATTGGTTTAGGATATGTTCCAGTAAATTATAGTGCTGTTGGAAGTGAAATTTTCATTCAAATACGTAAAAATGCTGTTCCTGCAACGGTAGTTAAATTACCATTTTATAAGGCTTAATATGATCGATTACCAAAAGATTCTTGATGAAATTTATTCAAACTTAAAAAACATTGATAATCAAGGTAGAGTCGCAACATATATTCCAGAATTAGCAACTATAGATAAAGATAGTTTTGGTATATACTTAAATAGAATAAATGGCACAAATTTTCATATTGGAGATTGGGATACAAAATTTTCTATTCAAAGTATTTCAAAAGTATTAACCCTAGCAAAGGCTATATCCATTGTAGGAGATGAAATTTGGGCTCGAGTAGATGTAGAGCCTTCTGGTAACCCTTTCAATCATATGGCTTTGTTAGAACTAGAAAATGGTATTCCAAGAAACCCATTAATTAATTCTGGCGCTATTGTAATTGCAGATATACTTCTTACTAATCTTAAAAATCCTAAAGAAGAATTTATTGCATATGTTCGTGATATAACAAACGATCCTACAATTAATTATAATGAGAAAGTTGCACTTTCAGAAAAAGAAACTGGATTTAATAATTATGCTGCTGCCAATCTTTTAAAGTCTTTTGGTAACCTTCAAAATGATGTAGAAGATGTTTTAGATTTTTATTTTCATCAATGTTCCATTGAAATGAACTGCAAACAATTATCTAATGCATTCTATTTATTCGCCAACCGAGGGAGATGTATGCAAAATTTTGCTCATTTAACAATAAATCAAGTAAAACGTATTAATGCAATTATGATTACCTGTGGATTTTATGATGAAGCGGGTGAATTTGCATTTGAAGTTGGATTACCTGGTAAAAGTGGTGTAGGTGGTGGTATAGTAGCTTTATTGCCAAACGATTTTATTATTACAACTTGGGCACCAGCTTTAAATGAAAAAGGAAACTCTTATTTAGGGATGCTTGCATTAGAACAATTTACAACTAAAACTAAGCTGTCTATTTTTTAAAGAAATAGAAATGTTGAGGATATTTCATGTCGAAAAATAAAGATTTAAATAGAGTTTTAATTATAGGTGCTAGTGGATACATTGGCAATGTAATATATAGAGAGCTTCTATCCTACTTTAAAACCTTTGGCACATATTGTAGCAGTTATAAAGAGTTTAAGGATAATAAAGTTTTTTTTAAATTCTGTGTAGAAGAAGATTCTATACTTTCTATACTTGAAAAAACCAAGCCTTCCATTATTATTTCTTCGTTAAGAGGGGACTTTAAAAGCCAGTATAAAGTACATCAAGATATTTGTAATTATCTTGAGAAAAACCAAAACTGTAGGCTTCTTTTTTTATCATCAGCAAGTATATTTGATGGTAAATTTGAATTGCCTTCTTATGAGTTTGATAAGCCTGAAGCAAATAGTGAATATGGAAAATTTAAAATTGCCGTAGAAAAATTAATTTTAGAAACAATTCCTGCTCAAGTTGCTATTTTACGTTTACCAATGGTTTTAGGAGTAAATTCACCTCGTTTAATTCAGCTTCGTCAAGCTATTAAAAATAAAGTAGATTTTGAAGTTTACCCTAACTTAATAATAAGTTTAACAACAGCAGATAAAATTGCACAACAAGTACATTATATAATAAACAAAAAACTTGATGGTATTTTTCATCTGGCAAGTAATGATATGGTACACCATGAGGATCTTTTTAGAGAAATAACTGAAAAAATTAGTGAAGAAACTCCTATCTTTAAAAGTGTGTTTTCTCGTAATGAAGATAGTTACTTGGCGATTTTACCAAAAAAGAATAAACTACCAGAACAATATAGAATTTCAGTTGCCGAAGTTATCGATGATTGTACTTTAAATGAAGAAATAGTAAGTTATAAAAATTAAAAATTATTTAATATGAAAGCTTTATCAGAAAAAGAAATTAATGACAAAATGAATGAAATTGAAGGGTGGGATTATGCAGATAATGCAATCCATACATCCTTAGAATTTGAAAATTTTAAAGATGCATTTTCAGTAATGACACGTATTGCATTTGAAGCTGAAAAAATGCAGCATCACCCAGATTGGTCTAATGTTTATAATACTTTAAGTATATCACTATCCACTCACGATGCAGGCGGTGTAACCAATAAGGATTTTGAATTAGCAAAAATTATTGACACACTTGTAAGCTAAGCTTTGCTGTGTAAGCTATTTTTTTATTTTTGTACAAATTAAACAGTATCTCTAAAGTATTATCAATAATTATTTTTTATTGATAATTATACCTGGAGACCATTATTGATAATATTATGGGAAGAGCTTTCGAATTTAGAAAAGCAAGAAAAATGAAGCGTTGGTCTGCTATGTCCAAAGCTTTTACACGCATTGGTAAAGACATAGTGATGGCCGTTAAAGAAGGTGGTCCAGATCCAGATGCAAATTCACGTCTACGTGCTGTAATACAAAACGCAAAGGCAGTAAATATGCCTAAAGATAATGTAGAACGTGCTATAAAACGTGCAAGTGATAAAAATCAAGGTGATTACAAAGAAGTTTTATTTGAAGGCTATGCACAACATGGTATAGCTATTTTAATAGAAACAGCAACAGATAATAATACGCGAACTGTAGCAAACGTACGTTCGTATTTTAATAAATGTGACGGAAGTTTAGGTACATCTGGGTCTGTTGTATTTATGTTCGACCATACTTGTAATTTTAGAATAAATGGTGAAAGTATGGATCTTGAAGAACTAGAATTAGAGTTAATTGATTTTGGTGTTGATGAAATATTTGAAGATGAAGATGGGGTATTAATATATGCTCCTTTCGAAAAATTTGGGGCTATACAATCTTACTTAGAAGATAATAATATAGAAATATTATCTTCAGGTTTTGAACGTATTCCACAAGTTACAAAGGCGCTTTCACCAGAACAAGCAGCCGATGTAGAAAAATTACTTGAAAAGCTTGAAGAAGATGATGATGTTCAAAATGTATATCACACTATGGAAGAAACTTCAGAAGAATAAAATAAAATAAATTTAAGTTTAATTAAAAACCCTTCAGATTATTTATCTGAAGGGTTTTTTGCATTCTAAACTAACTTTATACTACTATTCTCTATAAAAATATACAGAAGATGCTCCAGATAATGTGTTATTAATGTCTGGACCAATATTTCCTCCTGCATCTGCATTTGTAAATGCTAAAATTCTACCTCCTCCATTTGCTCTTTCTGCAATAAAAACAGTATTAGTAACCGCATCATAATCTGCAGATACTGGATTACCTAATAATGTAAATGAACCGGCAACACGAGTTTGATTTCCTGCAACTAGTAAAGTTCCACCATCTGCAACAGCATCAAATTTTGATTGAAAATTAGATATTATATGGAAAGCTCCATCTGTATCCACACTTGCATCTCCAATATCTGTTAAGATCATTGTTCCCCCGTCAAAAGCCAATCCATGTGTACGTACAATTCCTTCTACAGTAATTCTTTTATTTGGTACTGCAGTTGTTGAAGTTGTATTTGTTGTTGCAAAATCTGTAAATACAGCAATATCATTAGTTGCATCAACAACTAAATATAAATCATCATTTACAAATTCAATTCCCCATACTTTAAAATCAACTGTTATAACATTTCTTAAAGTAAATCCGCTTGAATTTCTTACATAAACAAATAATCTTCCATCAGCTGTAGCAGGATTACCATCAACATCAGAATTATCTGAAACTACATAAAAATTTCTATTTACAGCTAAGTCACGAGGACTTACTAAATCTGCTGAACTTCCAAAAGCTAAGTTTAAATTTAATCCATTTTCAGTAAGAGAAATGTCTGAATAAGTATTTAACTGTAACATCGTTCTTGATGCTTGTGTTAACTCATCGGTATCTCCATCATAATAAATTCCTTCAGCATCGGCAGAAAGGGTTAAAAAAGTTTTTGTTTGAACATTAGACTCATCTGTAAAGTCGTATTGGGTAACATTACCATTTGTGTTGTTTGTGGCGTACAGTTGGGCTGTATCACCTTGTGGGTCTTCATTTACATTTCCATTATCATCTTCGCTACACGAAATGACAAACAATGAAAGAAGCATTGTGATTGTTAAAAATTTTAATGATTTCATAGGTTTGATTTTTTTATTTATTCATAGTTACAAACAACAACTACAAAGTATAAAAATCATTGTGTATATTAACTGTAATTTAACAACACATTACTGAAAATCAATTAATTAAAAAAAATAAAAATAATTTGGTTAACACAGAATTAATAAAAAAGAATGTTAAGACATATCCTTTAATTGTTAAGAGTTTTTAGGGATTTTTCCCTTTATATCTTTGAAGAAACTTTTAAGGAAAATTTCATCTTTCTCGATATCACCAGTTGGATAAAAAGGATTTCCTACAGTAAGTTTTTTATTATAATAATCTAACGATACTGGAATTATAGGAACATTTGCTTTAAGCGCAATATAATAATACCCAGTCTTCCAAATATTAACTTTTTTACGGGTACCTTCTGGTGCAATAGCTAGTCTAAACTCTTCATTATCATTATAAACATTTACAATGGCTTCAACCTTGTTTTGAGCTCTTTTTCTATCTAATGGCTCTCCTCCCATCCATTTAAAATACCAGCCTATTGGCCAAGCAAAAAGCTCTTTTTTACCAACAAAGTTAATTTGTGTTTTAAGAATACGTCTTGCAAATGAAGATATCACAAAATCCATATTACTAGTATGGGGTGCTACAATAACGACAGATTTTTTTATAGATTGATCAAAGCTTCCTTTAATTTTCCAGCCTAAAATTTTTGTAAAAAAAAACTCTGTAAATACCATTTTACATTTTTAAATAAAGCGATTTTAGCTTAGATCGAGTTATAATAGACTCCCAATTATCGCCTAATGCATTTTCCCATAATGGTACAAGACTAAGGGCAATATCTATCATTGTATCCATTTGCTGTTCCGTAAGATTACTACATAAGTTTTTAGGAATATCAATATTGAATTTTTCAACCATTTTCTTAAATAATATAACATCTTTAGGGTAAAATTCTTCAAGATGATCAAATACTATACAATTTCCTATTCCGTGTTTTGTCCCTAAAACATATGATAATCCATAACTCATTGCGTGAGCTACTCCTACTTGAGAATATGCAATGCTCATCCCTCCGTGCCAAGAAGCCATCATTAATTTCCCTCGAGATTCTTCTTCAGATAGATTGTCCTCTAAGAAAATCTCTCTACATAAATCGTATGCTTTCTCTCCATAACTCTCACTAAATGCATTTAAGAAAGTTCCATTAAGAGATTCTACACAATGAATAAAACAATCCATACCGGTATAAAACCATTGGTTTTTTGGAACACCTATTGTTAAATCTGGATCTAGTATTACTTGATCAAAAGGAGTAAAATCACTATTAATACCAAGTTTTCTAACAGGACCCGTTAAAACAGTTGTACGTGAAACCTCTGCTCCTGTTCCAGATATAGTTGGAATACCTACGTGATAAGTAGCTTTAGCTTTAACCAAATCCCAACCTTGATAATCTGCAGCACCTCCCTTATTTGTAAGCATTATAGACACTGCTTTAGCTAAATCTAAAATAGTACCCCCACCAATACCTATAATTCCAGATGGTTTATAGGTAAATTCACTTTTAATATCTTTTACTATTTGATCTACTTGAGTTGTTTTAGGTTCTTCATTTGCAGAAATAAAAATTAATTTATCATTAAAACGAAGGTTAATTCTATCTATAATTTCAGAGTTATTTTTAAAAACTTCATCCACTAAAAATATAAAAGGAGCTTTCTCTTTACGCTGTGGAGCTAATATTGAAGATAATTGATCAAAACTACCTTGTCCAAAAACAACTTTTGGCACCATTGGGAAATTTCGATATTTATTATTAACTGTATCTTTTTTTTCTTCTTTTAATACTTTGTTTGCTCTTACCAAATCTTCTGGAGTGTCAATTTCTATACCTTGAGTGTTTGAAATTGCCATTTTTATGTTTTTCCCGTATTCTAAATAACGAATACATTCAATTTTTTCTGCTGCTTCTAAGGTTCGCATTGGTAATCTATAGAAATCTAATATGGCTTGTTTTCTAAAAGCATAGATTCCTTTATGCTTGTAATATTGTACTGCTACATTTTTATCTCTTGGATATGGAATTGGTGAACGCGAAAAGTACTGAGCAAAATTATCCTTATCTACAATTACCTTAACACAATTAGGATCACTAATTTCTTTCCAATCATGAATTTCAGTCATTAAAGAAGCCAAGTCGATTTTATCTGCATCATTTCCATTAAATACGTTAAGCACTTGTTCTAAGCCTTCTTTACTTGTAAATGGCTCATCACCTTGAACATTAACAACAATATCAACATCCATATCTTCAACAGCTTCTGCAATACGATCACTACCACAATCATGCTCTTTTTTACTCATGATTGCTTTACCTCCATAAAGTTCTATTTCTTTAAAAATTACATCGCTATCTGTAACAACAAAAACTTCATCAAACAACTCTGTAGCTTTTGCAGCTTCGTATGTTCTAACGATTACAGGTTTGCCACCTAAATCTTGCATTAACTTTCCTGGAAAACGTGATGCGCCGTAACGCGCTGGAATCATTGCTATTATCTTCATTGTTGAGATTCGTAGTTCTATATAAGATGTACTTATTTTTATATGGTTGCTTAGTTTATGTAAATAAAGCTAAAAAGATGTCAAAAATAAAAAGATTATGGACTTGGAGGTCTCTTTTTTTTATCCATTTTGAAAAATCTGAAAATTTTAAAGAATATAAAGACTACTATAATAAAAGCTGCTATAGGAATAAATATTGCCAAAATAGACAATAAAATCGCACTACCCGTTTCTAAAGTAGCAACAATTGAGTTTCCAATACCACCGGTTGTTGCAGTAGAAGCAAGACGCAGCGAAGAGGTACCTCCTTGAATTGCAGTTGCAGTACCTCCCCCAGCAATAATTGCTAATGTCCAACTTATAACTGGATCCAATTCTGCAACAGTAACGAGCATAACTATTGTTCCTGCTACAGCTGTTAATGGCAAAGCTATTGTATCAAGTAAATTATCTACCCAAGGAATATAATATCCAACTATTTCAATTAATGTAGCAAAACCTAACGTAATTATAGCTGTAATACTTCCTATCCATTCCCAATTTTCAGTTAATGGTATTACATTATAAAATCCTGCAATACTTAACAATAATAATGGCAGAAATATTCTAAATCCAACAGAGGCTGCAAGACCAATCCCTAAAAAAATACTATAAATAACCTCTATATTTTCCACAGATTACTAATCTACAAAAAAGTCATCCTTAAAGCCAATTAGGTAAAGTTTTTCTTTTGCTCTAGTAATTGCAGTATAGAGCCAACGTAAATAATCTTTATCAATACCATTAGGAAGATAAGGCTGCTCTACAAATACAGTATTCCATTGGCCCCCTTGTGATTTATGACAAGTTATGGCATATGAGAATTTAACTTGCAATGCATTAAAATATTTATTGTTTTTTACTGAAAGAAAACGCTTGTAGTTAGATTTTTCTGAAGCGTAATCTTTCATCACTTCTTGATACAATTTATTAGAATCATCATAAGATAATGATGGTGTTTCTGATGAAAGTGTATCTAAAAGTAATACAGTTTCAAATGGTTTCATTTTTGGATAATCCACCATCCTTACATTTACTTCAGCAAAACGAAAACCATACAACTCTTTAAAAGCAAATATTTCTAATACTTCTATAATATCCCCATTTGCTATAAAACCTGCTTCACTTTCAGCTTTTACCCAAAAATAATTATTTTTTACAACCATTAAATAATCTCCTGCTGAAAGATCTTCTTCCTGAAAAAGAATTCTATTTCTTATATTTTGATTGTACAGATTTGCTCTTTTATTAGATCTAACAATTATAACAGTATCCTCATTTCCTAACGTACTATAGCTATCACTAATGGCATCCATTATTTCTTGTCCATCTGCAGGTCGAATCACTTCTGGGTATTGATCTCCAGAAAATTTAAAATCTTCAAAGAAACCATCTTCAAGACGTTCTCTAAGTCTAGTTGCATTAATTAAAATACCACTCTCCTTTTGTTGACGTACTACATCATCTAATTCTAATTCTATTACTTCTTTATTATATTGATTTTCTAAAATTCTAGCATCCAACGCAGGGCTTACATCCAATTTTATAGGTGGTAATTGTGCAGTATCTCCTATAAGCAGCAATTTACAATTATGACCACTATATACATATTGCATTAAATCATCAAGTAAAGAGCCGTTTTCAAATAATTTTGAATCTTGGTTTATATCTGGTATCATTGAAGCTTCATCAACTATAAAAATTGTATTTCTATGCTTGTTTGCTTGCATTGTAAAAGATACTCCTCCCCCTTTTTGACTCTTAGGGTAATATATTTTTTTATGAATAGTGAAAGCTTCTTTATTGGCATAATTACTAATAACTTTTGCTGCTCGCCCCGTTGGAGCAAGCAATACTGCAGATTTTTGTGCTTTCCAAAGGTTTTTTACTAATGTACCTGTAGTAGTTGTTTTTCCAGTTCCAGCATATCCTTTTAATAAAAAGACTTCATTTTTGTTTTTACTTAATACAAATTTTGCCAATAATTGCAGTGCAATATCTTGTTTTGCAGTAGTGTTATGTGGAAAATCTGATTTTAAAAGGCTATAGAATTGAGAAACGTCCATTATCATGCTCTATTATGAGGGTTTAAAGATAGCTATGATTTTTTCGGATTATACTTTTGCGAACAAAAAAAAATTGTAGATTTGCGATAGACCTTTTAGTAAAAAACACTTTAAACGAATCATATAATGAAAGTAGTAATTCAGTTAGTTCTTTGGTTAGTTATCATTTTTCTTGGATATCAACTATATAGTTCAGTCATCGGCCCTGTAAAATTTAATGAGGCAAAAGAAGAGCGTTACGCCAAAGTAATTAAGAATTTAAAAGATATTAGAGCAGCAGAGCTTGCTCATAAAGAAATTACTGGAAAATTTACAGGTAGTTTTGATAGTTTAGTTCGTTTTCTTGATACAGCTCAATTTGCTAACATTCAAAGAAGAGATACAGTATTAGATGACGTTGCAAGAAATAAAGCTTTTGGAATTGACAAAGGATATTATCTAAACCAAATTATTATTGATACTCTAGGATATACTCCTGTTAAAGATTCTTTATTTAAAGGATCAGATCGTTATAAGACTATGATGAATGTACCTGTTAAAGGTGTGGATGCAAAATTTGAGCTTAAAAGCGGATTTATTATGAAGAACGACATTAAATACTCTGTATTTGAAGCTAAAATAGATAAAGATGTAATTCTTTCAGATTTAGATAAAGATTTATTAGTACAAGAAAAACAAGTTGTTTCAGTAGAAGGTGTTAATGGTCCTTCAATTAAAGTAGGTTCAATGGATGAAGTAAACACTACTGGAAACTGGCCTAAAATATATGACTCTGCAAACGAGCAATAACATACTATCAATACATAAAAATAGACTGTCCGTTCAAGCTTCTTTGAGCGGACTTTCTTTTTTGGTAACAGATTCAAATAAAGAAAATGTTCTTTTTTTTGAAGAAAAAAAATTTTCACAAAGCTTAACTCCCGAAGAGCTTTTATTTGAAATAGAAACCACAATACAACAAAATGAGATTTTACAGTCACAATTTGCAGATGTTTTGGTTGTTTATGAAAATGATATTTTTACTACTGTTCCCTCCTCTTTATTTGATGATACAAAAGCAAGTGAATATTTAAAATTTAATTCAAAAATATTAGCAAATGATTTTATTGCTCACGATATTTTAGATACATACGGAATTGTGGTAGTATATGTACCCTACATAAATATCAATAATTTTATAATCGAAAAGTATGGAACATTTCAATATTTTCATGCAATATCGGTTTTTGTTAAAATAGTTCTAGAAACTGAAAAACATTCAGAAAATCCAAAAGTGTATTTACGAATTCAAAATGATAGTTTTGATTGTGTTGTTGTGAAAAATAGTCAATTACAACTGGTAAATAATTATCCATTTAAAACTCCAGAAGATTTTTGTTATTATGTTTTATTCTGTTTAGAGCAATTAAAACTTAATCCAGATAAAATAGAAGTATTACTTAGTGGAGTTATTTCTAAAGAAGACCCTATATTTAAAAACATTTATACCTACATTAGGAATATTTCTTTTTTTGAATACCAATCTTCAAAACTAATATTACCAAATCAAAGATATCCACATAACAATATTCTTATAAAAAGTATAGCATAGTGCGCATAATATCAGGAACACATAAAGGCAAAAGATTAACAGCTCCAAAATCGCTACCAGTAAGACCTACTACAGATTTTGCCAAAGAGGCTTTATTTAATATTTTAAATCATAGAGTTGATTTTCAAGATGTTTCTTTATTAGATCTTTTTTCTGGAACAGGAAACATTAGTTACGAATTTGCTTCACGAGGAACTCAAAATATAACAAGCGTAGACTCTTTTTATGGTTGTATAAAATATATCCAGCAAGTTGCAAATGAGTTGTCCTTTCCTATAAAAGCCATTAAAGCAGATGTTACAAAATTTGTAACGATAGGAAATAACTCATACGATGTAATATTTGCAGATCCCCCTTATGATTTTACCATAGCACAACTAGATACATTAGTATCTTCAATATTTAAAAATAATATGGTAAATGAAGATGGAATGATTATAATAGAACATACCAAACATAATGATTTATCATCAATTATAAATTTTTCTGAATCTAGACGATATGGTGGTTCTGTTTTTAGTTTTTTTAGTAATCCAGAATGAGCTCATTTAAAATTAAAAAAATAGATATAGGATTTTCTCTTGTAGAAATACACGAGAATTATTTAATTTCTCAAATTAAAGAGGGTGTTACTATGGAACAAGAACATCTGGATATGTTCTATGAACTCTTTGAATTATATTTTCACGAAAAACCTTTTGTATCCATTGCAGATAGAAAATATGATTATACTATTAATCCAAACATATTTCGTGATTCTCCATTTGACAATCTTCTGGGAATAGGTATTGTGTGTTATTCACAGGCTTCTTATGAAACGGTATTATTTGAACAAAAATTCTTTAATGGTCTATTTAAGCCTTTTAATACTATGGAAGAATGTATTTCTTGGGCAGAAAACTTATTAATAAATTATAATAATTAAAATGCTGAAGTTCAATTAATAGAGATTTTAAATTAAAAAAAATCCATAAATTAATTGTCTAAAGGGTATTGTATTCTTATTATTGAAAATATTTAATAATATACATCAAATTTATATTTTATCCTCTTTAATGAATTTCTCACAACCCAAATTAATTGATTTAGACTTTGTCCAAATTGAATTATATAAAGATTATATAATCTCGTCTATAAAAGAAGGTGTCGTATTTGATATTCCGCAGCAGAAACGGTTTTACGAAATTTTTGATAAGTATTATCCTAATAAACCATTTGGATATATTTCAAATAGAAAATTTGATTATACAGTAAATCCTACCTCTTATTTACAACACTCTCTTTATCCTAGAATGGTGGGAATGGCAATTTTATGTTATTCAGAAAACTCATATAATACAGCTTTATTCGAAAAAGGATTTAACTCACAGCCTTTTCAACCATTTTATACTATGGAAGAATGTAAAAACTGGATTCAGGAAAAAATGAGAGTTTATAAAAAAATAGCAGACCTATAAGCCGGATTCTGTTATCAAAAAAATTGATATCTTATCATTTATCTTGACATATTGTTACCAATATGCTCAATCTGCCTACCCTCTTGCATCGGGCGGGTACCCTCAAGCACAAGTTTACGTGGCATTTCACCGCATAGAGTTTACCTGGTTTCACTACAGCATTACCTGTACATACTTTCTGTTGCACTTGTCCTTTTTCGAAGTAAATTCGAAACGACGGCCGTTAGCCGCTATGCTTCCCTATGGTGTCCGGACTTTCCTCACCAAAAAAAGTTTGGAGCGATAAGACGGTCTGCTTTTGCAAAAATACAGCAATGTTAATAAATACCGTAAAATACCAATAGCTATTTTTTAAAAACAACAAGGACATCTTTATATTTGTTACTGCACTATGGAACACTTCATTGTATCAGCTAGAAAGTACAGACCCATCCACTTTAAAGACGTGGTAGGGCAACAAGCAATTACAAATACGCTAGAAAACGCGATAGAAAATGATCATTTAGCTCAAGCCTTGTTGTTTACAGGACCTCGAGGAGTTGGTAAAACGACTTGTGCGCGTATTCTTGCTAAAAAAATTAATCAAGACGGTACTCAAAAAGAAGATGAAGATTTTGCCTTTAACATATTCGAATTAGATGCAGCTTCAAACAACTCTGTAGATGATATTAGAAACCTAATAGATCAAGTTCGCATACCCCCACAAGTAGGAAACTATAAGGTTTATATAATTGATGAGGTACACATGTTATCTTCTGCTGCTTTTAATGCATTTTTAAAAACTCTAGAAGAGCCTCCTAAACACGCCATATTTATATTAGCTACCACAGAAAAACATAAAATTATTCCAACAATTTTATCACGTTGTCAAATATTCGATTTTAGAAGAATAACGGTAAATGATATTAAAGGACATTTAGCAGAAGTTGCTGCTTCAGAAAATATTGATGCCGAAGATGATGCCCTACACGTAATTGCTCAAAAAGCAGATGGTGCCTTACGTGATGCTCTTTCTATATTTGATCGAGTTGTAAGTTTTTCTGGTAAAACCCTTACTCGTGAAGCTGTTACCGAAAATCTTAATGTACTTGATTATACGTATTATTTTCAAATAACAGATTTACTTTTAACGAATAATATTCCTCAAGTTTTAATCGCTTATAATGACATATTAGCTAAAGGTTTTGATGGACACCATTTTATAATGGGATTAGCATCTCATTTTAGAGATTTATTAGTTTGTAAAAACCAAGAGACCATTAATTTATTAGAAGTTGGTGAACAAGTAAAAACAATGTATTTTGAACAATCTCAAAAAACAACACCTACATTTTTAATTGAGGGAATAGAATTAGCAAATTCGTGTGATTTAAAATACAAAAGTAGTCGTAATCAACGATTGTTAGTAGAATTATGCTTACTACAACTTGCATCTCTTACTGTTAAGGGCGAAAAAAAAAAGCTTGAGCGATACGTAATTCCTCCTTCTCACTTTAAGAATATTGAAACAAATATTTCTTCTGAAAAAAAGCTTTCTAATGAAAGTAATACAGATTCTCAAAAAATTATAGAAACAACCAATATTGTTTCAGAACCGCAGGAAAAACTTTCAGAAAGAGAAATTGAGAATTCAGAAGATGAAGTTTCTCCAAAATCATCTTCAGAACAAAAAGAAACTGTTATAGAACGTCCACAGATACTGGCAGAACGAAATGCTAAAAAAGTGTCTGCACTTTCTTTAAAAAGTATTCAGAGAAAACAAGAAATGAAAAAAGAACTGGTTGCTAATCAACCAGATGAGAAAAATTTACCTGTTAAGACGTTTACTGAAGAAGCAATGCAAGCAGTTTGGAATGAATATGCTGAAATCGTTGAATCTGAAGGGAAATATAACTTACTATCCCACTTATCAATGGGTGTTCCTAAATTAGAAGGTTCAACAATCCATTTAGAATTTCCAAATCATACAATAAAAGTTGAAGTTGAAAGAGCTAAATATGAATTATTAGGTTTTTTACGAGAAAAATTAGAAAATTACGATATTGACTTATCTATTGAAGTTAATGAAACTGCTGTAAAGCGTTATGCTTACACGCCTCGTGAAAAATTTGAAAAACTAAAAGAAAAGAATCCACTAATTGAAAAACTGCGTAAAGAGTTTGACTTAGATATATAAAAAATATCTTTTTTACATAAAATACTATGTTAGGATTAAAATTACCAACAGACCCTAGATGGGTAAATATTGTTGAAAAGAACATTGAAGAAATTTTAACAGATCACGCTTATTGTGAGCAAAAAGCTGCATCTACTGCTATATCTCTTATAGTAAGCTTTCCCGAATACACAGAATTAGTGCAAGAGATGATTGCTTTGGTAAAAGAAGAGATAAGCCATTTTAAAATGGTTCATGATAAAATTATTGAAAAAGGATGGACAATGGGTCGCGATCGAAAAGACGAATATGTATTACAGATTGTAAAGTTTTTTCCTAAAGGAGGTAGTCGAACCACACAATTAGTACATAGACTTCTATATGCTGCATTGATTGAAGCACGTAGCTGCGAACGATTTAGATTATTAAGTGAGCAACTAGAAGACAAAAGCTTAGCCGAATTTTATAAAAAATTAATGATTAGTGAGGCAAATCACTATACAATGTTTTTAGGATTTGCAAGACAATATGGAGATAGAAAAGAAGTAGATAAAAAATGGAATGAATTACTTATTTTTGAAGCCGAAGTAATGAAAGAGCTTAGTAAAAAAGAAACTATACACGGATAATTTTTTTTAGTTTACTTCTAATCGTTCTGCAACTTTCTCATTATATAAACTCTTAATAATTCCGTCAGAAAGTCCAATTTTTGGAACATAAATACTCTTTGAATGACTCCATTTCATTGCAGATAAATAAATGCGTGTTGCTGGCACAATAACATCTGCTCGGTCTGGATTCATATCCATTTCGGTAATTCTTTCTTCTAAGGTGTATGTTTTAATTAAATCATAAAATGAAGCTAAATAAAAATAACTAAGTGGTTTCCCCACTTTTACTCCACTATTTTTATAAATGCTATTAATATTTCCACCAGAACCTATTACGGTAACTTTTTTATATGGTTTGGTTTGTTCTTTAATCCAATTTTCCATTTGTTGCCACATAGTATCTTCTACCATATCATTAAGTAAACGTACTGTCCCAATCTTAAAAGAGAAAGAGGCTACATTATGACCATTAGCGAAAACAGTAAGTTCTGTACTACCTCCACCAACATCTACATACAGAAATACTTTGTCATTTTGTATTAAAGATTTTAAATCTGTAGAAGCAATTATAGCTGCCTCATCATTACCATCAATAATATTTATAAAAATTCCAGATTCTTTTTTTATGATTTTGGCAATTTCTTTACCATTTTCAGCTTCACGCATTGCAGATGTTGCACAGGCTTTAAAACGTGTAACATTATGAGTTTTAATTAGCAATCTAAAAGCATTCATGGCATCAATCATTCTTTTAGAACTTGTATCAGATATTTTGCCTTCCAAAAACACATCTGCTCCTAATCTAATTGGCACTCGAATTAAGGAAGTTTTTTTAAATAATGTGTTCTTCCCTTCTTGCTCTACAACAGTTGCTATAAGCAAGCGTATTGCATTAGAGCCTATATCAATTGCGCCGTATTTTTCTATGTGCAACAAACTATTCTATTTTAAGTTTTTCTAAATAATAATCGTACATCGCTAATTGAGAACGTACCTTAACATTGTCATTTCGTCTATAGGCATTATCATTCTTACTAGAAATAATACGTGCTTTAACATTATCGCTCCATCCTATCTCAAACATATCTAATACTTGCTGTTTAATTTCTGGATCGTAAATAGGACAAGTAATCTCTACTCTATTATCAAGATTACGCCCCATAAAATCTGCAGAGGAAATATATACTTTTGGATTTCCACCATTTTCAAAATTAAATACTCTAGGATGTTCTAAAAATTTATCTACAATACTTATTGCTTCAATATTTTCACTCATTCCTTTAATTCCTGGAATTAAACAACAAATTCCTCGAACAATTAATTTAATTTTTACTCCTGCTCTACTTGCTTCATATAACTTGTCAATCATTTTAAAATCTGAAAGACTGTTTAACTTTAATTTTATACCACTAGGTAGCCCTTTTTTATTATTCTGAATTTCAGTGTCAATTAAAGAATATATTGAGTTACGTGTGTAATGTGGAGAAACAATTAGATAATTATATTTTTTAATTTTATAGTTGACCTCAAAAAAATCAAAAACTTTATTTATCTCCTTACATAGCTTTTGGTTTGAGGTAAAAAGGGTATAATCTGTATAAATTCTAGCTGTAGATTCATTAAAATTCCCTGTACTCACTAAAGCATAACGCTTTATCTTTTTATGCTCTAATCGTTCAATTAAGCAAGTTTTACAGTGTACTTTTAAGCCAGAAACACCAAAAATTAGTTTTACTCCTTCGCTTTGCATTTGTTCTGCGTAACTAATATTTGCTTCCTCATCAAATCTTGCTTGTAATTCTATTTGTACAGTTACATCTTTACCGTTCTTAACTGCATTTATAAGTGAACTAGCAATGTGAGATACTTGAGCTAGTCTATAAATTGTAATTTTTATTGATTTAACCTTAGGGTCTAGCGCAGCTTCTCTTAAAAATTTAACTACATAAGAAAAAGTTTGATATGGAGCGTGCAACATATAATCCTTCTGAGCAATTTTCTCTAAAAGACTACCTTTTAAACTTAAACCTGCAATAGGTACTGGTGCTTTTGGCTCGTATTGAAGGTCTGTTCTGCCAAGACTAGGAAAATCCATATAATCACGCCTATTATGGTATCTCCCTCCAGGAATTAAACTATCTGTCTTGTCTATTCCCATTTTATTTAATAAAAACTGAAGTGTTTTTTCTTCAATATTTTTATCATATACAAATCGAACAGGGTCTCCTGTACTTCTATTTTTTACACTTCGAGAAATTTTATCAATAAAACTTTTACTTAAATCACTGTCTATATCTAACTCTGCATCCCGGGTTATTTTAATCATGTGTGCAGAAATACTCTCATAATTAAATATACTGAAAAGATTATCTAAACAATAGCGAATTAAATCATCCAGAATAATGATATACTGTTTTTCTCCTTCTTGCGGAAGTACCACAAACCTATCTACAGATTTCGGTATTTCAATTAACGCATAATTATATTTTGTTTCAAAAGTTTCATCCTCTTTAGACATAACCATTTTAACAGCTAAATATGCTGCACTATCTTTTAAACTGGGGAATTTCTCTAATTCTCCAATCATAATAGTAACCATTGCTGGGCTAACTTTACGTATAAAATATTCTGAAATGAATTGGCTTTGTTTAGCAGTTACTTGCTTTTCATCTATAATAAAAATATTTTCTTTTTTAAGCTCTTTATTAATTTCACTTAAAACTTTAAGACTGGTTTTTTGTTGGTTAATTACAGTAAGTGTAATCTCTTCCATTAATTCTTTGGCAGAAATTCCACCTAAAAAACCTCTTCCACCTTTACCAGCTTCAACAATTCTCTTTAAAGTTGCATAACGTACTTTAAAAAATTCATCTAGATTGTTTGAAAATATTCCTATAAATCGTAATCTTTCAATAAGAGGAACCGTTTTATCTTCGGCTTCCTGAAGCACTCTTGCATTAAATTGTAACCAGCTTAATTCTCTGTTTCGATACTTATTTATAAGACCGGATGTTTTTTCAATTTTTTCTGTCATTATTTTAAATGCCTTGGAAAAACAGTTTTCATTGTTCTGCCTGTAGTAATTTTACTCCAACTGTCTATATCAAACTCAATCATAACAAAGCCTGATGTTGGAAGGTTATCAATATACTTGTTTCCAAGCATATTTGCAATAGATGTAAACGCATGATTATGTCCAACAACCATAACAGTATCTAGCGAATCGTCAAGTTCTTTTATAATTCTCATGACATTTTGACCACTAAAATCATATAAGTCATGATTTGTTGTAAAGTCCTTGTCTGCAACATTTAAAGCTTCTTTAAAATATCTCGCTGTAGATAATGCACGATTGGCATCACTACTTATAATTTTTTGAGGTGGGTTAATTTCTGCTTTAATTTTTTCTGAAACTAACTTCGAATCATTATTCCCTCGTGTTTTAAGTGGTCGTTGATGATCAATTACATCATGCTTCCAAGACGACTTTGCATGTCGTACCATATATAATGTTTTCATATTAATTATATTTTTAACTAGGGTTGTAGTCTTTGTATAACCCAATCGTTGTCTTTTAATGTATATAAAATTCTATCGTGAATTCTATTTGGTCTTCCTTGCCAAAACTCTATAGAAATAGGAGATACAAGAAATCCACCCCAATTTTTTGGCTTCGGAACTTCTTTATCTTTATATTTCTCTTCTAGTTTTTTAAGTTCTGCTTCCAGTTTTTCCCTGTTTTCAATAATAGAACTTTGTTCTGAAACTAAAGCCCCCAACTGACTACCTTTAGGTCTTGAATGAAAATAATTTGTAGAATCTTCTTCTGAAGTTTTTTGAGCATGTCCCTTAATGATAACTTGACGCTCCATATTAGGCCAGAAAAAAGAAAGTGAAACTTTATTATTAACAGCTATAGACTTGCCTTTTTCACTGTTATAATTAGTATAGAAGTAAAAGCCTAATTCATCATATTTTTTTAATAAAACTACTCTACCTTTTGGAAAACCATCAATTCCTAAAGTCGTCAATGTCATGGCATTTACTTCATCAACTCCACCAGAATCTTTAGTTTGATAAAACCAAGTTCTAAATTGTTGTAAAGGATTTGGATCTATAGTACTCTTTAAAAGAGCTCCTTTTTCGTAAGACTTGCGGTGTTTATGAAGATTATCTATCATGCCTAAACTTTTAATGCAAGTTACAAAGATTGCAGAAGTAATAAAACGTGTGTATTCTAAATTTAGGTTAAATAATAGTATACAAATTTAACTTTATAGCGATTAAAAATTTGTCTTAGTAGAATCATTAATTTTTCTATAAACAATTGGAGCTATTAATATAGTATCAATTGGCTTGGTACTTGCTTCAAACTCTTTTCTAAAAGTTTCTCCTATACTATCACATGCATTAATAACAAGATTATAATATTCTTTATCAATAATGTTTTTATCTCCCTTTTTTACTGAACTTAATGTATAATTTGGTAAAGCCTTGTAAGCATAAATTTTTCCCCCATTAAAGTTATACTCCTCTATATTGTTTGTAACATCAATTCTTTCATAACCCAGCTCCATTTCATCAAATTTTTCTAATTCCTCTGGTGTTATAAAGTATAATACGCTGTTAATTTTACTTTCCTTATTACTCTCAATATTTAAAAAAACCACATTATTAAATAAAATAGTATCGCTTCCTTTAACAAAATAGCAATCAAAATTGAGCAATTCTTCTGGTAATTTTGGGTCTTTTGTAGAGCCAGCAAAGTTCCAAACTCTTTCATATCCATTAACACTTACACGATAAATGGAGTCTTCATATTTTCGACCAAGAGTTTGTTCCATATTATTTAATGACAATAAAGAACCATAGCCAATAAAACCAACTTTATCTTTAGCTATATCAATAGTGGGTTTTGTTTCTTTATCTTGACATCCAAAAGTTAAACTCAAAAGCAGAAGTATTATTAAAAAACTAATAGTGAGTGTTTTTCTCATAACCTAAGTAATTAGAGATTATTTTAGGCTATAAATAGAAGTTTTATAGCCTAAATCTAATTTACAAATAATCTAATTGAGTTTTATAAATGATTATAATTATTTTTAAAACTCAAAGATTTTTCCATCTTCAGCTAACTCTACATTATTAAAATTCTCTTTCGCTTCTTTCCTAAAAAGCTCTAAGTCTAAATAACGACCAGAATAATGCCCTAAAATAAGAGTATTTACGTTAGCATCTCTTGCAATAACACCAGCTTCTGCTGCAGTACTATGCTTAGTTGGCACACAAAGATGACTATGTTCTTTTAAAAATGTAGATTCGTGATATAGAACTGTAGTATTTTTAATTTGAGGTATTATTTCTGGGTAATAAACAGTGTCGCTACAAAATGCATACGATTTGGGTGGTTCTGGATCTAAAGTTAATTTTTCATTAGAAATTTTAATTCCATCTTCATTTATAATATCATATCCTTGTTTAATTTTTTGGTAATAGCTTTTGTCTACATTGGCTTTTACAGCAGCATCTATATTTAACTTACGTTGATTACTCTTTTCTTTAAAAAGAAAACCGTTAGTGTAAACTCTATGATTTAACGGAATTGTTTCTACAGTAAGTTTTTGATCTTCAAAAATTAATTGAGGCTCTTTACTATCCAATTCGTGAAATAATAATGGAAAATTAGTCCAAGAATTACCAAGTTTTAATTGAAGAACAATTGCTTCTTTAATTCCTTTAGGACCATAAATATTTAATTCTGCTTCACGACCTAACAATCTAAATGTAGAAATTAAACCAATTAGACCAAAAAAATGATCTCCATGCAAGTGTGAAATAAAAACGTGCTTAATTCTAGCAAATTTTATTTTGTATCTTCTTAATTGTACTTGAGTGCCCTCACCACAATCTATTAAAAATAAATGCCCGCGCATTTCTAATACTTGAGCTGTAGGATGAGCAGTATACCGTGGAGTTGCAGAATGACAGCCTAATATAGTAAGTTTCATAAGTAGAACTCAATGTGCTCAAAATAAATTTTAAGAGCTTATTAAACGAAAATTAAAATCCTAAATCTCGTTCTATTTCTTCCATTTCAATAATATCTTCTGCTTCTTGAAGTGTAGGAACAACCAGAATCTCATAAGGAATATCATCTGGGTTTATTGCATTATTGATAATTACAAATGATTGTTTTGTTTTTCTATGAAGATTAGAAACCTTCAAAAATAAAAGAAGCTGTGGCAATTCTAACTTTTTATTTTCTGAAAGATCCAAAACAACATTTTGTCCTTTAAATTTATTCGGAATTTGATATTCTAAAAAAGAAGCAAAATCTGCTATATCATCTTTCTCGTCTGCAAGAAGTACGAAGTTATCGTGATTTTTAATCTTCATCGTGTTTAATTTTTGACGCTAATAAGTAGAGTACGGCCATTCTAACAGCTACTCCATTTTGAACTTGATCTAAAATAATTGCTTGCTTACTATCTGCTACATCACTTGTAATTTCTACACCTCTATTAATAGGGCCCGGATGCATTACAACAATCTCTTTTTTGAGAGAATCAAGCATTTTTTTATTTACTCCAAACTGTTGAGTATATTCTCTCGTTGTAGGAAAATAACTAATTTCCATACGCTCATTTTGAACACGAAGCATATTAGCAACATCACACCATTCTAGAGCATTACGAAGATTAGGTTCAAAACCAACCCCTAAACTTTCTATATATTTAGGTATTAATGTTTTAGGGCCACATACTTTAACTTTTGCTCCAAGCTTTTGAAGTGCAAATATATTTGATAATGCAACTCTGGAATGAAGAATATCTCCTACAATTACAACTTTTTTTCCTGCAACATCTCCTAATTTCTCTCTTATAGAATAGCAATCTAATAGTGCTTGAGTAGGGTGTTCGTGGGCACCATCTCCCGCATTAATTATACTAGCATTTACATGTTTTGAAAGAAAGATTCCAGCACCAGGGTTTGGATGACGCATCACTACCATATCAACTTTCATTGAAAGAATATTATTTACAGTATCAATAAGTGTTTCTCCCTTTTTTACTGAAGAGGATGCTGCTGAGAAGTTTATTACATCTGCTGAGAGACGTTTTTCTGCAAGTTCGAATGACAAACGAGTTCTTGTACTATTTTCAAAAAACAAGTTGGCTATAGTAATATCACGAAGCGAAGGTACTTTTTTAATTGGACGGTTAATTACCTCTTTAAAATGATCTGCCGTTTCGAAGATGAGCTGAATATCTGCTTCGGTAATGTATTTAATTCCCAATAAGTGATTTACACTTAGTTCTTTCATTTTTCTTTCTTAAAAAAAGCTATAGGCTCATTACTTTATACTTTAAGCCGCCTATTGCATATAGCCTAAAGCTTATAGCAAATAGAACTTTAATTTTTCACAAGATAAACTGCATCTTCCCCATCTTGTTCTTTCCAACATACTTTTACTTTTTCTCCACCAATAGCATCTACTTGTCTTCCTCTATAATCTGGTTGAATAGGTAAATGTCTACTAAAGCGTCTATCAATTAAAGTGAGTAATTCAATTTCTAATGGTCTTCCAAATGATTGTATCGCAGTTAAAGCGCTTCTAATACTTCGTCCAGTATATAAAACATCGTCTATAAAGACCACTTTTTTATCTTCAATTATAAAATTTATTTTTGTTTTATTAGCCTCTAAAGGTTTATCACTTCTTCTAAAATCATCTCGATAAAAAGTAATATCTAGATATCCTAGCTCTATATTTTTAATTTTATATTCTGTTTCTAACAATGTCTTAAGGCGTTCTGCCAGAAAAACTCCTCTGGGCTGGATGCCAATAATTACTGTATCGCTAAAAGTATCGTGATTTTCTATTAATTGGCAAGCCAAACGATGAAGTGCAATGTGAACTTCTGTTGCGTTTAATAACACTTTTTGACTCATAGGTAGTTTCCAAATAATATTCGGAATACAAAAGTAGTACTTTTTTTGAAGAAGACCTCTATTTTTGAGTTAGGGATTAAGATGAACATCTATTTTGAAAATATTTGTTAAAATCTAACATGATTTGTACAGAGCTTCTTTGATTAAATAAGTTATATAAAATAAAAACCCTCCTAAAAAAATTAGGAGGGTTTAATATATTTAAAATGAATTTACTTATTTTTTTCCGTCCATTTTATCTTTAAGCTCTTGAAGCTTAGAATTTGCATCACCTAAAGTTGGTTTTGCCTCTTCTGCTTGTGCAGCTTGCTTTTTAGCAGCTTGCTTCACAATTTTTGCTTCTTCTTCTTTATGGATTGCCATATGAGATGCTACCACTTTCTTAAATTCTTTGTTGAATTCAATAATTTGGAATTCTGCTTCTTCACCCTTTTTAAGGTCAGACCCATCTTCTTTTTCTAAGTGACGTTTTGGTACAAATGCAGTGATATCCTTATTAAATTCTATCGTTGCTCCTTTGTCTACCATTTCATCAATACTTGCAGTGTGCTTAGTACCTACAGCAAACTCATCCTCATATTTATCCCAAGGATTATCTGTAGTCTGTTTGTGGCCTAAACTTAATTTACGTCCTTCTACGTCTAATTCTAAAACTACCACTTCTAATTCATCACCTATGTTAGTGAATTCACTAGGATGCTTAATTTTCTTAGTCCAAGAAAGATCGCTAATATAAATAAGACCGTCAATTCCTTCTTCTAATTCTACGAATACACCAAAGTTAGTGAAATTACGCACAATCCCTTTATGAGTAGAACCTACAGGATATTTCTTAGTGATGTCTGTCCAAGGATCTGGAGTCATTTGCTTAATACCTAATGACATTTTACGCTCTTCGCGGTCCATAGTCAATACAACAGCTTCAACTTCATCTCCTACATTTACGAAATCTTGTGCACTACGTAAGTGAGTTGACCAAGACATTTCGCTAACGTGAATAAGACCTTCAACACCTTCAGCAACTTCAATAAACGCACCGTAGTCTGCAATAACAACTACCTTACCTTTTACTTTATCACCAACCTTAAGTTCCTCACCTAATGCATCCCAAGGATGAGCATTTAATTGTTTAAGACCTAATTGGATACGTGTTTTATCTTCATCAAAATCAAGAATTACAACGTTTAATTTTTGATCTAATTCTACAATCTCATTAGGGTGATTAATACGAGACCAAGAAAGGTCTGTAATATGTACTAATCCATCTACTCCACCAAGATCTACAAAGACTCCGTAAGAAGTAATGTTTTTTACAACACCTTCTAAAACTTGTCCTTTTTCTAATTGACCAATAATCTCTTTTTTCTGCTCTTCGATATCTGCTTCGATAAGTGCTTTATGAGATACTACTACGTTTTTAAATTCGTGGTTAATCTTTACAACCTTAAATTCCATAGTTTTACCTACGTAAACATCATAATCGCGAATAGGCTTCACATCAATTTGTGAGCCTGGTAAGAATGCTTCAATACCAAACACGTCTACAATCATACCACCTTTAGTTCTGCATTTTACAAAACCATTAACGATAGTACCTTTATCATGTGCAGCATTAACGCGATCCCACGCCTTAATTGTTCTTGCTTTACGGTGAGATAAGATTAATTGACCAGTACTGTCTTCACGTACATCAATTAAAACCTCCACCTTGTCCCCAACTTTTAAATCTGGGTTGTAACGGAACTCGTTTAGTGATACTACACCTTCAGACTTTGCATTGATGTCTATAATTGCATCACGATCTGAAATGAAAACCACTTCACCTTCTACTACTTCATCATCTAAAGTATCTACAAAGTTCTCTGCTACTAATTTTTCAAATTCTTCTAATTTACCATCATCTACTGGGTCAATACCTTCTTCGTAGTTGTGCCAGTTAAAATCTGTTAGAAATTTTTCAGGATTACTTTCTTTTAAAGAAACTTCCTTTTTTGGTTGTTCAACAGTTGTTGCTTCAGTTGCTACTGTTTCTTCTTTTGCTTTATCAGCCATTCGTTACGATATGATTTTTAGTAATATTTATTACTGAAAATCAATAATTTGTATTCTGTGTTCTTTCAAAAAATTACTGCGACTATCCCACAGAAGGGTTTGTTTGTTTTTGTTTTCGTTCCTTTTATTCTTGATTCGTCGCTAAAAGGGGTGCAAAAATAATGCTTATTTTTTGATTTTCAAAGAGTTTTGAAGTGATATAACCTCTTTTTTTCTTTTTTATAAAAAACTAGCAGGTTATTTTTATATTTATAACTGTACATAAACTAATCTATATGACAACCAATCGATTAGAAGCATTTAGTGATGGTGTGATTGCTATAGTAATAACCATTATGGTATTAGAATTAAAAGCTCCTCATGATGTGACTTTAAAATCTCTTATTCCCGAGTTGCCTGTTTTTGTTAGTTATTTGTTTAGCTTTATTTACGTAGGTATTTATTGGAATAATCATCATCACTTATTTCAAGCAACTCAAAAAGTGAATGGTAAAATTCTTTGGGCCAACTTACACCTTCTATTTTGGCTTTCTTTAATCCCTTTTACCACTTCATGGCTAGGCGAAAATCATATTTCTTCAACGCCAGTAGCTCTTTATGGTTTTAATTTATTAATGTGTGCTATTGCATTTTTTATTTTACAAAATGCAATTTTAAAGCATCATGATGATGATTTTATATTAAGAAAAGCTATTGGAAAAGACAGAAAAGGAAAAGTTTCTGTTCTTCTTTATATCATTGCATTATCACTTTCTTTTGTAAATACGTGGATAGCAATTGGAATATATATCTTAGTCGCTATAATTTGGTTTATTCCTGATAGTAGAATTGAAAAAAATATAACATAACTTTTTTACATTATATACGCCCCGCAATTCTGTCTTTTGCGAGTTGCAGGATGACATGAAATTGATCTTCTAGATTCATCTCACTATTATCAATTTCAATTGCATCTTTTGCTTTGTGTAAGGGAGAATCTTCTCTATTGCTATCAATAAAATCACGCTTTTTTACATTCTCTAAAACCTCATTAAAAGTTACTGAATCTCCTCTTTCAATTAGCTCGTTAAATCTTCTTTTAGCACGTTTTTCTGCAGAGGCATTCATAAATATTTTTAATTCTGCATCTGGAAAAACTACTGTTCCAATATCGCGACCGTCCATAACAACACCTTTTTCACTACCCATTTTTTGTTGTTGTTCAACTAGTTTACGCCTAACCTGTGGTATTGTAGCCACTGGACTTACCCAATCTGAAACTTCTAAGGTGCGAATCTGTTTTTCAACATTTTCACCATTTAAATAAATTTCAGCTTTTTCAAGATTATTTTTCTTTTTAAAATCTAAAGTAATAGTATCAAGCGCTTCTATTAATTTTTCTTTTTCGAATTTTTTTTCAGAAATAAAACCCTTTTGCATTGCAAATAATGTAATAGCCCTATACATAGCCCCACTATCTACATATACATACTCTAACCAGTCTGCTAACTGTTTTGCAACTGTACTTTTGCCTGTTGAAGAAAATCCGTCTATAGCAATCGTAATTTTTCGCATTATTGAAGATTTACATTTAGACCAAAAAAGCTTGTTGAAGCAGCTGTACTATATTTTGAATACGAATAACTTAATCTAATTTTATTAAGTCTAATAGAAAATCCTGCACTTAGCCCTGCAAATGCTCTTCTTTCTACAATTCTAAGTTCTTCACCTCTTCTTAAATTATATCCAAGTCTAAGATTAAACCCACTTTCAGGAAAAATTTCCACTCCCACAATCATGTGTCTAAAAGCATTATCTATAAAGTTAATGTTTTCACTAGTGCTATTTCCCTCAAGATCAGTTTCATCTCGATTAGGGTTTGCAAAGGCAACATTCCACCTTTGCATATTCTCTAAAGTGAAATGCCAACGTATAGGTATATTTTGCAAAGTTTGCGAAATCCCAAAAATAAGTTCAAAAGGAAGTTTTTCGTATTCAGTGTCGTAAGGTGTAATCTGGGTTCCAATATTACGAGCAACTCCAGAGATATGAAGATCCCAGTCTTCGTAAACATACATTACACCAATATCTAATGCTACTCCAAAAGAAGAATACTGTTCGAGTTTTGAAGATATAAATTTTACATTTCCTCCAATATGAAAATCAGTAAATGCTATATTTCTAGCATGACCTAACGATAGAGCAACTTCACCACCACTAAAACTATTTGTTGGTGTTCCACTTTCATCATAGCCATCAAATTGACCATAATTAATATAAGTTATTCCTGTGTGAAGCACTTGTGTACGCCTATCCCATAGATATGCGTATGCTACAGACCCGTAATTTACATCACCAATATAATTGTTGTAATTAAGCGAAAGCTGATTATCCATTTCTGGATTTATAGCAGCTGGGTTAAATAATCCTTGTATAGGATCATAATCGTAATTGGTAATGGTTTTACCTCCCAAAGCAGCTTGCCTAGGGTTATTAACTAAATTAAGAAATTGATAGGTTGAACGTCCGCCCACCTGTGCTATAGCAATGGTGGAAAAAAGTGAAGCTAATAAAAACAAAACCTTTTGGTTCATGGACGTGAGATACCTTTTCCTGAAGTTTAAACGACTGCAAGTATAATTTATTTTTGGCGGAGTGAGAAATGATTAACGTCTAATGTTTAAGTTATACCCTTTAAAGAGCATACTATTTAAACATTAGACGTTTACAAAACACTATAATTTTTTAGCGTTTTTCACTTTCTCTTTTGTCAATGCTAAATTTAATACATCGCTCATTTCTTTTACATAATGAAACTTTAGTCCTTTTAAATACTCAGGCTTAATTTCTTCTATGTCGCGTTTATTATCTTCACATAACAAGATTTCTTTAATACGTGCTCTTTTTGCTGCAAGTATTTTTTCTTTAATCCCACCAACGGGTAACACTTTTCCACGTAAAGTGATTTCACCAGTCATAGCTATACTCTTTTTAACTTTACGTTGCGTAAATAATGAAACTAATGAAGTTAGCATAGTTATCCCTGCACTAGGACCATCTTTTGGTGTAGCTCCTTCTGGGACGTGAATATGAACATTATATTTTTCAAAAACTTCGGGGTCAATTCCTAATACAGATGCATTAGATTTAATATATTCCATTGCAATGGTAGCAGACTCTTTCATGACCTTACCAAGGTTACCCGTCATATTTAGTGCACCTTTTCCTTTAGATAATGCAGATTCAATAAATAAAATATCACCTCCTACTCTAGTCCAAGCTAGTCCTGTTACAACACCGGCAACATCATTATTTTCGTATTTATCCCTCTCCATTTTAGGCGCGCCAAGTACTTCAATAATAATTTCATTGGTAACTTTAACAATATACTCCTCTTCCATTGCAATTTTCATAGCTGCATAACGAACCATTTTTGCAATTTGCTTTTCTAAACTACGAACACCACTTTCTCTTGTGTATCCCTCAACAATTTTTTCTAATTGAGGTTTTGCAATTTGAAGATGAACTTTAGACAACCCATGTTCTTCTAATTGCTTAGGTAAAAGATGACGTTTTGCAATTTCTACTTTTTCTTCAATAGTATATCCAGATACATTAATTATTTCCATACGATCAAGAAGCGCAGGTTGAATAGTACTTAAGCTGTTTGAAGTTGCGATAAACATCACTTTTGAAAGATCGTAACCAAGCTCTAAAAAGTTATCGTAAAAGGCACTATTTTGTTCAGGATCTAATACTTCTAGCATTGCAGAAGATGGATCTCCTTGGCTTCCTACAGATAATTTATCTATCTCATCAAGCACAAAAACAGGGTTACTTGTTCCAGCCTTTTTTAAGCTTTTTATAATACGTCCTGGCATTGCGCCAATGTATGTTTTACGATGTCCTCTAATTTCTGCCTCATCACGTAATCCACCTAAAGACATTCTTACATATTTTCTGCCTAATGCTTCTGCTATAGACTTCCCTAATGAAGTTTTACCAACTCCAGGAGGTCCATATAAACATAATATAGGAGACTTCATATCATTACGAAGTTTTAATACTGCCAGATACTCAATGATTCGTTTTTTAACATCGTCTAAACCATAATGATCTCGATCTAATATTTTTTTAGCGCGTTTTAAATCAAATTTATCTTTACTGAATTTATTCCAGGGTAACTCTAATAATAAATCTAAATAGTTTTTTTGAATACTAAATTCTGCAACCTGAGGGTTCATTCGCTGCAACTTAGACAACTCTTTATTAAAGTGTTTAAGCACATCCTCATTCCATTTTTTCTTTTTACCACGAGCACGCATTTCTTCTATTTCTTCTTCAGAAGATGACCCACCAAGTTCCTCTTGTATGGTCTTCATTTGTTGATGTAAGAAATACTCTCGTTGTTGTTGATTAATATCACTGTGTACTTTAGATTGTATATCATTACGAAGTGATAACTTCTGTAATTCAATATTCATATAACGAAGTGTCTCTAAAGCACGTTCTTTTAAATCATTAATTTCTAGAAGTTTTTGTTTTTCTTCTACAGTGATGTTAAGATTTGAAGAAACAAAATTTATTAAAAAGGAGTTGCTTTCAATGTTTTTAATAGCAAATGCAGCTTCTGAAGGAATATTAGGGCTGTCTTTTATTATTTCTAAAGCTTGCTCTTTAATAGAATTAATAATTTCTTTAAACTCTTCGTTTTCTTTTGCAGGACGAGCTTCATCTACTCCTCTTATGGTAGCTGTAATATAAGGATCTGTAGTAATTACTTCTGCAACTTCAAATCGTTTTTTACCCTGTATAATTACAGTAGTATTTCCATCGGGCATTTTAAGCACTCGTAAAATTTTGGCAACAGTACCTATTGTATTAATGTCCTTAACTCCTGGCTCTTCTTTACTTTCTTCTTTTTGAGAAACAACACCAATTACTTTATTTCCGTTATTGGTTTCGTTAATTAATTTAATCGATTTATCACGACCTGCAGTTATTGGAATTACAACACCTGGAAATAAAACTGTATTTCTTAAAGGTAGAATAGGGAGTATTTCTGGTAAATCTTCTTTTTCCATTGCATCTTCATCTTCAGCAGACATTAAGGGTATTAATTCTGCATCCTCTTGTAATTCTTGTAATGACAAACTGTCTATTGATGTTAATTTTGATCTAGCCATATAATATATTAGGACATTGTGTCACTAAATTAGTAATCACAATGTATTTGTTTTACAATTTAACTTACTATTTAAACGAAACTTACTGAAATACAAGTATATCAACTCGTTTCTACAAATTATATTTCAATTGTTATGCCACCTTACTTCTTTGTAACTTTAACCTAAAAAAAGAAAGATTTAAAAAATATTTTCACTCAAGTGTAACAATCTACGTATAACTTCATCTTTATAATAAACAATAGATTTTTTGTCACTAACCAAACAAAATATTGAAACCTTACTAGTTCTTTGCAAAAAGGGAAACCAATTGGCGCAAATGGAAGTGTATAACCGTTACCATAATGCAATGTTTAATACTGCATTGCGAATAGTTAAAGATTCGGCAGAAGCAGAAGACATAATGCAAGAATCTTTTTTAACAGCATTTAATAAGCTTGATTCTTTTAACGGGGAAGCTACTTTTGGATCTTGGATAAAACGTATTGTTGTTAACAACAGTATTACTCAATATAGAAAAACACAACGATATATAAAAGTATCTGAAGATGCAATAAAAGAAAGTTTTAGTGAAGAGGAGACGGGTGTTTGTGAAGATGATTATACAAATACTAAAGTAAGTGAAGTGCTGCAAAGTCTGGAGGCATTACATGAAAGTTACAGAGAGGTTCTCACTTTACATTTAATTGAAGGGTACGATTACGAAGAGTTATGTGAAATTTTGAATATTAGTTATGCTAATTGCAGAACTCTCATCTCTAGAGCAAAAGAAAGTTTAAGAAAGAAATTATCTATAGCGATATGAAAAAAGATGAAATAAATATATTATTCGAAAATCTTGATGGTTGTTTTGATGTACACAAAACACCATCGGGTCACCAAGCACGGTTTCTTCAGAAACTTCAATCTTCTGAAAAAACAATTACAAAGAAGCTAAATTGGTGGAAGCCCGTTTCTATTGCAGCTTCTATTGCGGTGATATTCACTATTGGAACTTTTTTAATGAATGGAAATACTTTGCAAGAAACAGATCTTGCCAGTATATCTCCTGAAATGAAAGAAACTCAATCGTTTTTTACAACAACCATCAACAAAGAATTACAAACTCTTAAAAGTTTTGAAGACCCTGCTTCCAAGCAATTAGTTAATGATGCTTTATTGCAAATTGAAACTTTGGAAACGGAATATGAAAAACTTAAAATTGACTTAGCAAAAAGTGGGAATGATAAACGTGTTATTTATGCTATGATTTCAAATTTTCAAAGTAGAATTGACATCCTACAGCAAGTTATTACAACAATCGAAGAAATTAAAAACCTTAAAGCCTATCGAAATGAAACTACACTATAAAACACTACTATTATTATTACTTTTCCCAGCATTAGTTTTTTCTAATAATGGAAAATTAAAGGGAAAGTACACAAAAGAAAAAAGCATTAAAAAAGAATTTTCTGTAAATGCTACTGCAGGGTTGCAAGTGAGTAATGCCTATGGAAACATTGATATTGTTACCTGGAATGAAAATAGAACTGTTATTGATGTTTCTATCGTAACCAATGGAGATAATGAAGAAAAAGTTAAGCAAAAGCTTGATGAAATTACTGTAGAGTTTTCAGCAACTGGATCATTAGTCACAGCGAAAACACTATTTAAAGACCGAAAAAACTCTTGGAGTTTATGGGGAAATAATAGTAATAATGTACATATGGAGATTAATTATACAATTAAAATTCCTATTACAAATTCTGTTGATTTAAATAATGATTATGGAGCTATTAGTTTAAATAGACTTAAAGGAAACGCAAAAATCAATTGTGATTATGGTCAACTTATTATTGGCGAACTATTAGCAGACAATAATTATTTAAACTTTGATTATACTAATAAGTCTACAATTGAATTTATGAAAAGCGGAAAAATTAATGCAGACTATTCAGAATTTACTTTAAATAAAGTAGAAAAATTAGAATTAATAGCAGATTATACTCAATCTGAAGTTAAAGAAGTTGATGATATTAATTATAATTGTGACTACGGGAAAGTAACTATTGGTAAAGCTAGAACAATTATTGGTCGAGGAGATTATGTTACTAATAATATTGGTAATGCGTCTGGTAGTATTAATTTAAACACAGATTATGGGTCAATACAGGTTGACAGACTAACTTCTGGCACAAAAAATATAATTATAAGTGCAGATTATACAAGAGTAAAGTTAGGGTTTGACTCTAATGTTAATTTTAATTTTGTAGTAGATTTATCGTATGCAAGCCTTAAAGGAGAAGATTATGTAACAATAACAAAATCTTCAATTAATAACAACAGTAAAGTATATTCGGGGTATTTTGGCAAACAAAATTCAGGAAATAATGTTAGCATTAATTCTAAGTACGGAGGTGTAACCTTTATAAAAAACTAATTTAAAAACTATAAATTATGAAATTCAACTATAAAATTATATTCGCATTTGCTCTTACTATAAGTTGTATTAATTTATCTCACTCTCAAAATTGGGGGAAAAATAATAAAGTAGATGGAAGTGGAAATATTACGACCAAAACTGTTACAACACAAGCTTATGATGTTATTAATGTTGTAGGATCAATGGACGTAGCTCTAGAAAATGGTTCCGAAGGAAATATTACAGTAACAGCAGATGATAATTTTCATGAACATATCACTATAGAATCTAATGGAACTGTATTAACAATTGAGATAGAGAAAAATTTTTCACTTCAAAGTAAAAAAGGAATTTATATTACAGTACCATTTAAAGATCTAACCCAAATAACGCTGGTAGGATCTGCCGATATTAAAACCAAAAATACTATTAAAGCTACAGAGTTTAGTATTTCTGTTACTGGTTCTGGTGATGCTATTTTGGATATTGAAGCTACAACGATTGATGCAAAATTAACGGGCTCTGGAGATATTGAATTAATAGGAAAAGTTCAAGATTTAGAGGTGAAAATAAGTGGAAGCGGAGATTTTGAAGGGACATCTTTAAAAGCAACCAATACTGAAGCGTATGTTTCTGGATCTGGTGATGCTAAAGTTTTTGCGAAAAATAGTATTAAAGCTAGAGTTAACGGTTCTGGAGGTATACAATATATTGGTAATCCTGCAAAAAGCGACACTAAAGTAATGGGGTCTGGTTCAATAAAAGCAATGTAAATAATTTTAGAAATAATAAAAAAGCCGCTCAATGAGCGGCTTTTTTTAAAATATAGATTTTTTTGTTATTGTATAGTAAGTATAAAAGAACCCGAAGTAACTTCAAATACTGTAGGGTCTTGACCAGATAAATCTACAGCATTAAAGCTAAATGTTCCTTCAATTTCTCCCGTTACAGTGTCATAGCTATTCACTGTAAAAGTTCCTGGATTAGAGCGGTATAATATTGAGTTTCCAACATCTGGATTATAATAAGCTATTATTTCTTGTCCATTAGTTAAGTTAGTGCTCATATCGTAGGTTCCAACTGTAATGTCTTTTGGAAATGTAATACCTAAATTTTGATTTGATGCTGTAGTTGTATTAATTGTAACTACATCTACTCCAATAAAAGTTGATTGAATAATGTCTATTGTTTCGGTTTCATACAAAACACCATCAATTTCTGCAGTAAAAGGACTTGGACCACTTCCAGGGATTCCTTCAAAATGAGCTGTAAAACTACCTTCGGTAACTTCAACAATTGTTGGATCTTGTTGTAATGGGTCTGTACCTGTAAACTCAAAAGTTGCTTCTATTATACCTATTTCCGTATTAAAATCTGTAATGGTAATTGTACCAGGATTAGAGGTTAAATTCTCTCCACCATTGTTATTATTAAATAATCCAATAATTTTTGTTCCATCTGAAATTGACTCCATAGGGAAAGTTCCTTCTCCTAAATCAAATGGTAAGTCTATTCTAATTAAAGCTCCAGTACTTGTTTTAGCTTTAATATTAAACATTTCTATACCCCCAATTGTTGTAATAGTAGTAGTAACACTAGTATCTACAAATTCTACTCCATCAACAAGCGCATAAAACTCGTCTAATGGGTTTCCTCCACCTCCATTGCCACCTCCGGTTTCATCAATAATAAAAGGGATTGAATTAAAAGCTCCAGAAGAAATTGTTACATTTTCTACAACAGGATTACCATCACCTCCAATTATTGGATTTCCATTATCATCTAATGCAAAACGTCCTCCTACAATACTAAAATTTCCAGAGATTAATGAATCATCTGTATTATATTCAGTAATAATTAATTGGCCTGTTCCACCAAGTGCTAAAAAAGAAATATACGGATTAAGTATAGAGTTATCATCAAAATAAACTCCAGCATTTAATGTACCAGATCCTGCGGTAATATTAAAAGATCCTTCTGCAATTTCTTCTGCGACAATAGATATTACTTCACTAGTAACAGAATTTTTACCAGTTAAAACTAAAGTGTTATCAAGATTGATTGTAGCTGTTACTTCGTCTGCAATAAACTGATTTCCGTCTATAACAGCCTTAAATTGTCCTTCCTCTGCATTTCCAGGGTCACCTTCTTGGGGAAATTGTCCAGATAATGGTTCATTATCACAAGCAGAAAACTGGAATGCCAAAAAAGCAAAAACTATCCAATTTAAAAGTTGTATTTTTTTCATAAATAAGTAGTTTGATTTGGTAATAACCGCAAACATAAAGAAAAATTGTTTATTATTTTATATTTCTTGGCACTCGCAACAACAAAATAACACCTACAATAAAAAATAATATAAAAAATAAAATTGCGTATCTAATGCTTCCTGTAATTTGTGCAACATAGCCATAACTAAGCATTCCTATTACAATACCTATTTTTTCTGAAACATCATAAAAACTAAAATAAGATGCAGTATCTAAAGCATTTTCTGGAATTAATTTTGAATAAGTTGATCTAGATAAAGATTGTATGCCTCCCATTATTAGTCCAACAAATGCAGCTGTCACATAAAATTGATTTGGAGATGTTATACTATAAGCGTAAATACAAATACAAATCCAAATAAGATTTAAAACGATTAATACATTAATATTTCCAAATTTTTCTGAAGCTTTTGAAGTTAAATAAGCGCCTAATACAGCAACTAGCTGTATTAACAATATACTTACAATTAATCCTGTTGTAGCATCTGTCTCTCCCCATTCTAATTCTTCAATACCAAAATAAGTTGCTACCAACATAATTGTTTGAACAGCCATGCTGTAAACAAAAAAAGCAGCTAGATATCTATTCAAAGATTTATTCTCTTTCACTTTAATCCAAATTTTATGGAGCTCCTTAAACCCATTAAATATTAGATTACGAGTAAATTTTTCTTTTTTATTTCCCTTTGGGAGGTAATAATAAGTGTATTGGCTAAAACCTATCCACCAAACTCCTGTAAGCACAAAAGATAACCTAGTAGGTAGCCCTTCATCTTCAAAACCAAAAGTTTCATGCATTAAAATCATGGCTAAACATACTAACAAAAGGATCACACTACCTATATAACCTAAAGAGTATCCTTTAGCACTTATTCTATCTTGTTGATTTGGGAAGGCAATGTCTGGTAAATAAGAGTTATAAAATACAAGACTTGCCCAAAAACCAATTAATGCAAAATAATAGCATAAAAGTCCAAACCAAAGAAAATCCATATCAAACCAGTAAAGACCTATACATGAAACTGCTCCTAGATAACAGAAAAATTTCATAAAAACTTTTTTATTGCCAACGTAATCTGCTATTCCACTTAATAAAGGACTTAATATTGAAACCGTTAAAAAAGCTGAAGCTGTTACATAACTAATAAGGGTGTCATTGTTAAAATCGAAACCCAAAAAATTTACAGTATCATCGATTATTGCTCCATTTTCATCTTTAACTAAAGTTAATGCTCCATAAAAAATAGGAAAAATTGCAGAAGCTATTACTAAACTATAGACTGAGTTGGCCCAATCATAAAAAGCCCAAGCATTAAGTAGTTTTTTACTCCCTTTAGGTAGGTCTTTCATTTATTAAAGTAGTTTAGTCATAATTAAAATAAAAAAATCCCGCTTGTTGCGGGATTCTAAATTACTAAAATAATTAAGTTTAGTAGTTATTTTTTAAAACTTGTTACTCCAAATTTTCTAGCTTCTGCTCGCGCTTCTGGAGCCCATTGCATTATATTATTTATTCTAGTTTGATTAGAAGGGTGTGTACTTAAAATTTCTGGAGGAGAACCCCCACCTGCTTGGCTCATTCTTTCCCATAATTGAGCACCTACAATTGGATCATATCCAGCGATTGCCATTAAAGTTAACCCAATTCTATCTGCTTCTGTTTCGTGGCTTCTACTAAAAGGAAGCATAACACCCACTTGTGTTCCAATACCATATGCTTGGTTAAATATATTTTGATTTTCAGGATTATTACTTAACGCAATATTACCAGCAACTGCACCAAGTTGTTGCAATTGGCCAGCACTCATACGTTGTTGTCCATGATTTGCCAGTGCGTGAGCAACTTCGTGCCCCATTACTGCTGCTACACCTGCTTCCCCTTGAGTGACTGGAAGAATTCCTGTATAAAAAACAATTTTACCACCAGGCATACACCATGCATTTATAGCTGGATCATCTACTAGATTATATTCCCATCTATAATCCTGTAAATATCCTGCATAGCCATTAGCTGTTAAATAGCGTTCGGCTGCTCTAGATATTTTCTGTCCAACAGTATTTATCATCTGTGCATCAGATGTTCCTTTTATTACCTTATTTTCTGATAAAAATTCGTCATACTGCTGAAAAGCCATTGGTAATATCTGCGAATTAGGAACTAATGCAAGCGTTTGTTTTCCTGTAAATGGATTTGTTGTACAAGCGACAGCAAATAGAAAAACAGACAATAGGGAAAGTGTTAACTTTATTTTCATTTTCTTCATTTTTGGTTATTATCAAAACTAACGATATAAAATTTCTTTTTTATTAAAATTTCTATAAATAAGGATATCAATTAATGTTTTCGTTAAAAGGATGAAAATAATAGGCAAAACTTTATAATACCATTAATAATATAGTACTAAGGAGTATCTTAACTTTGATAAAACGGAACGGCTTTTGCTAATAAAAACTTAAAATATTTAAATTATGAAAAACATACTCTTATTCTGCGCTTTATTTTCGACAATTATTTTAACCTCGTGTGAAGGAGATCCTGGACCTCCTGGAGAACCTGGAGTAAATATATTAGGACAAGTTTTTGAAGCAACAGTAGATTTAAACTCAAACAATGATTATAGTCAAATTGTAAGCTTCCCCAATAATGTTGAAGTTTTTGAAAGTGATGTTGTCCTTGTGTACCTCTTAGAAGGTGTTACAACAAATGGAGATGATATTTGGAGCCAATTACCTCAAACTTTTTTCTTACCTCAGGGAACTTTATTATATAGTTTTGATCATACCTTCTTTGATGTACGTTTATTTTTAGATGGAAATTTTGATTTGTCTACGTTAGGTTCTCAATTCACAAACGACCAAATTTTTAGAATTGCAATAGTTCCTTCGGAATTTGCATCAGCAAATTTAACTATGACAGAACTAATGCAAGGTTTAAACACAAATCCTATAATTTTAGAAAACCCATCAAATTAAAAAAATGAAACACTTTAGTTTAATAGTAATTAGTCTTATTTTATTTAGTTGTAATTCTTCAGCACAAGACAAAAAAAATCAAGAGAAAGAAAAAGAATCTGCTTATGCAGTGGTAAAAACAGAAGCTGAATGGCGAGAAGTACTTTCAGAAGAAGAATTTTATATTTTACGTGAGGCAGGCACAGAAAGAGCTTTTTCTAGTCCATTAAATAAAAATTACGCTGCTGGAACCTATGTTTGTGCAGCCTGTGGTACTCCCCTATTTAAAAGTGAACATAAATTTGACAGTGGTACAGGGTGGCCAAGTTTTGATAGAGAAATAGAAAACAATGTCGCCTTCGATACAGATTACAACACAGGTTATGCTAGAACAGAAGAGCATTGTGCAACTTGTGGTGGTCATTTAGGTCATGTCTTTGATGATGGCCCTAAAGAAACTACTGGCAAAAGACATTGTATTAATGGTGACGCATTAGATTTTATACCCGCAAAAGATGACAAATAAAAAATATCCTATTGAAAAAACTGAATCTGAATGGTTAGCAGTATTAGGTGAATCACGCTATAAAATTCTTCGAGAAAAAGGTACAGAACGTCCACATACAGGAGAATATAATCTTAATTTTGAAAAAGGAAAATACACCTGTGGAGCATGTAACACGCCTCTTTTTGAAAGTGATAGCAAGTTTGAAAGTGGATGTGGATGGCCTTCTTTTGATGAAAGTATAGATGGAAGTGTGGAGTATGTAAAGGACAACACATTTGGTATGAGTAGAACAGAAATTTTATGTGCTACATGTGGTAGCCATTTAGGACACGTTTTTAATGATGGACCAACTAAAACTGGTCAACGTTATTGTGTAAATTCATTATCTGTAGATTTTCAAAAAAAATAAAATAAAATTAATTTTAAGTACTATCCTTTCTTGTTTAAAAAGCTTGAAAGGATTTATTTTTTTGAATATTTTAAAGATTATTGATTTTTTAAAAGTAAAAAGCCCTTCCCACCTTCGCAATTCCACTTACATTTTGTAATTTCGTGACTTTAAAACAAAGACTTAAATTAAGCACATGAGTAAATACGACGTAATCGTTTTAGGTAGTGGTCCAGGTGGATATGTAACAGCCATTAGAGCTTCACAATTAGGATTAAAAACTGCAATTATAGAAAAAGAAAGTTTAGGAGGCGTATGTCTTAATTGGGGATGTATCCCTACTAAAGCACTTTTAAAAAGTGCCGAAGTATTTAATTATTTAAAACATGCTGAGGATTATGGCCTTTCTGTAAAAGATGCCGATAAAGATTTTAACAAAGTAGTTGATAGAAGTCGTGGTGTAGCAGATGGAATGAGCAAAGGTGTTCAGTTTTTAATGAAAAAAAATAAGATTGACGTTATTAATGGCTTCGGAAAAATAAAACCAGGTAAAAAAGTAGACGTTGATGGTAAAGAATATAGTGCAGATCATATCATAATTGCTACTGGTGCTCGATCACGTGAATTACCAAATTTACCTCAAGATGGCAAAAAGGTAATAGGTTACCGTGAAGCAATGACCCTAAAAAAGCAACCAAAAAGCATGATAGTTGTAGGTAGTGGTGCCATTGGGGTTGAATTTGCACATTTTTATAATGCAATGGGTACAGAAGTAACTATTGTAGAGTTTTTACCAAATTTAGTTCCTCTTGAAGACGTAGACGTTTCAAAACAGTTTGAAAAGTCATTTAAAAAAGCTGGAATTAAAGTAATGACAAACGCTTCAGTAGAAAAAGTAGATACGTCTGGAAAAACTGTAAAAGCGACTGTTAAAACATCAAAAGGAGAAGAAATAATAGAAGCAGAAATAGTACTTTCAGCAGTAGGTATTGCTTCTAACCTTGAAAATATTGGTTTAGAAGAAGTAGGTATTGTTACAGACCGAAATAAAATTATAGTTAACGATTGGTACCAAACAAATATTCCGGGTTATTATGCAATTGGTGATGTAGTTCCAGGCCCTGCACTTGCTCACGTAGCTTCTGCAGAAGGAATTACTTGTGTTGAAAAAATTGCAGGATTACATGTGGAGGCAATAGATTATGGAAATATACCTGGATGTACCTATGCAACTCCAGAAATTGCAAGCGTTGGTATGACCGAAAAACAAGCAAAAGAGGCAGGATACGAACTTAAAGTTGGTAAGTTTCCATTTTCAGCAAGTGGTAAAGCAAGTGCTGCAGGAGCTAAAGATGGTTTTGTAAAGGTGATTTTTGACGCTAAATATGGAGAATGGTTGGGTTGCCATATGATTGGAGCAGGTGTAACAGATATGATTGCTGAAGCTGTTTTAGGTAGAAAATTAGAAACTACAGGACACGAAGTATTAAAAACAATACATCCACACCCAACAATGAGTGAGGCTGTGATGGAAGCTGTTGCAGATGCTTATGGTGAAGTAATTCACTTGTAAAATTAGATAGAGAACTTATTATATTTTAAAGAGGAGTGTTTCAATTAAGTGAAACACTCTTTTATTTTGGTGCAAGAAAGCTTTGTAAAGCTAGCTCGTAACTTTGCAATCCAAAACCAACAATGACTCCTTTTGCAATTGGTGAAATATATGATTTGTGTCTGAATGTCTCTCTAGAAAATGTATTTGAAATATGTACTTCAACTACTGGAGTTGAAATTGCTTTTACTGTATCTGCAATTCCTATGGATGTATGGGTATAAGCGGCAGCATTTAATATAATACCATCGTAAGCATATCCAACCTCCTGTAATTTATCTATTATTTCTCCTTCAATATTAGATTGAAATTGTTCTAACGAGATTGTACTGTATTTTGATTCTAAACTTTCAAAAAATTCATTAAAAGACTTATCACCATAAATATCATTTTCACGTTTACCTAATAAATTAAGATTGGGTCCATTTATAATTATAAGTTTCATATATCAAATGTACTATTTTTTTAAAATGGTTTTTATTTCAATTAAAAAAATCTACCAATTCCTACCATTAATCCAGCTTCATTTATAGAATCTGCATAATCTGGACTAGTAAAGCCATAATGTCCCTTTAAGCTTACAAATAATTTTATAGGAGTATGATACTGGACACCAAAAACTCCTGCAAATTCTGGAGATTCACCTGTACTACTACTAGATGTACCATTACTACCCGTAGAGTACGTTGCGCTAAATGATAAATCAACTCCAATTCTTGGTCCTAGTAATAAACTCACATTATCTGTTATGCTGTAATTAATTAATAATGGTACAATAATATAAACATTGGATATTCTTTCATTTGCAGCAGAATACAGATTGTTAGAAATTTTTACTTCTCTTAATTGTAATGACACTTCTGGTTGTAATGCAAACCTTTCTCCAAATAATACTTTGAAAGATGCGCCTACAGAAGGACGAAAAGTATAATCTAGTTCTACATTGTTTTCAACCTCTTGAATAACAAATGGAAATTCTACACTAATAATTGGACTTACTTGAAACTTTTTATTCTGCGCATTTCCAATAGATACTACTAAAATAGATGCAAATATTATAAGTTGTTTTTTCATATATTAATTAAATATTCAATAAAAAAAATGCCTGTAAAAGGCATTTTTAAAATATTATTTTTTGTAATTTTTTTATAATCCAAAAATAATTCCAAGTCTTGCATGAAAATAGCTAGCTGGGTCTAAAATTACATACTTTGCTTCAACAAAAGCACTCACATTGTCAAGAATGGTGTATTTATAGCCCGAACCTAAGTTTATACCAAATTCTGAATTTGTTTCTTTATTTTCTCCTATTGAAAATCCCCCTACAAAACTTTTATCTTTAAAAGTAGTTGTAAGATATTCTCCACCAGCAAGCACATATAATTCTTTAAATACTTTGTAACGGGCATTAAGATCTAATGCGAACCAAGATAATCGATCTTCAACTACATCTGTTGAAGAGAAAGTAGCATTTGTAGCAACTCCAAACCTTTCAGTAATATCAACTATTACATCTGCACTTATTCCTACTGCATCAATTTCAGTTAAGTAACCTCCAGAAACTCCAAGGCTTACTTCCTGTGCATTTACAGCACTCACAGAAATTACAAAACAAAGTGATAAAAGTATTTTTTTCATAGTATGGTTTTTTATTATTAGTAAACAAAAATACATTTTTTAGAATTAAAAAAAGCAGGAGAATCTCCTGCTTTTTATTCAATATTTCCTTTTTTTAAAATGAATATCCTGCTGAAACTTGAAATACATTATTTTGGTTTTTGCCACTGTTATCTGGGTCATCATTAATATCACTTATACCCTTATTATAACGTAATCCAAAAAATACTCCCATAGGAAGTCTGTATGAAGCGCCTATTCCTATACCTACATCAGTGCTTTTGAAAAGTTCTTTAACATCTCTAGAAGTATCACCATCATCAGACTCTGCTTTTACCAAAACTCCTACTACTGGTCCTAATTCTGCACTAAGTCCAGCAATAATGTTGTATTTGGCCATGATTGGAACAGTTACATAATCTAATTTAATATCTCCATCAGATACAAATATATTATCATATTTAGAACCTTGAGATGAATACATGATTTCAGGTTGGACTGAAAATTTACCAACCAGTGGAATCTCTACTAACCCACCAATATGAAATCCAGTTCTAGAATCTAATGAAGCAAGCCCATAATCGTCACCGCTTATGGAAGCAAGATTTACACCTCCTTTTATACCAAAACGAACTTCTTGTGCACTTAAACTAGCAAAGCTAATAAAAGCGACTGCAATCAATAAAAGTGATTTTTTCATAATTATTGTTTTTAAGTTATCTAGTAAATTTAATAAATAAAGACATTGGTTTAATTTATTAAAAGCATACTGTTGTTAACATAGTTCTTAACAATTTGAACTTCAGTGTTATAACAATAATGCTTTAACAAGAATAGTATTTTAAAGAAAAGGTTATTTTTGAATTGTGAAATGGCAACAAGCAATTAAAGATTATCAAGACTATCTTCGTATAGAACGAGGGCTTTCCGAGAACTCTATTATAAATTATACTTTAGATATAAAAAAACTAGTTTTATGGTTAGAAGAAAATAAAATTATTAATACCCCTATTTCTATTAATGAAGAAGTTATACAGCAGTTTATTTATACTATTGCAAAAAAAATAAATCCGCGATCCCAAAGTAGAATAATCTCTGGATTAAGAGGTTTTTTCAATTATTTAATATTTGAAGAGTATAGAAAAACCAACCCTCTAGAATTAATTGAAAGCCCAAAATTAGGTAGAAAGCTGCCTGATACGCTTTCTATGGCTGAAATAGATTTATTAATAGCCTCCATAGATTTAAGTACGCCCCAAGGAGAGCGAAACAGGGCCATCTTAGAAACTTTATATGGCTGTGGATTAAGAGTTTCTGAATTAACAGGCTTAAAAATATCTGATCTTTTTTTTGAAGAAGGTTTTATTAAAGTAACTGGAAAAGGTGATAAACAACGCTTTGTGCCTATAGGAGAAGCTACAATTAAATTTATAGATTTATACAAAAAAGAAATAAGAATTCATCAAGAAATTCATCCAAGTGCAAAAGACACTATTTTTTTAAATAGACGCGGTAAACCTCTCACCAGAGCCATGATTTTCACAATTATAAAACAACTTGCCGAAAAAGCAGGAATTAAAAAAACCATTAGTCCACATACTTTTCGTCACTCTTTTGCCACTCACCTACTTGAGAATGGAGCAGATTTACGTGCCATTCAACAAATGCTTGGTCACGAAAGTATAACGACAACAGAAATTTATACACACATCGATAAAAGACACCTTTCTCAAGTTATTAATACTTTCCATCCCCGTAAGTAATGCATCTTTCAGGTTAAATAAAAGCTAAATCCTTTCAACTATTCTTTATCGACAAATGTGTTTTGTAAATTTAAGAAAAAACATATTTTACTATGAAAACATTACAATTTAGCAATAAAGACAAAATGCATGCTATTGGGCTAGGTACCTGGAAAGCAAAAGGAAATGAAGTTAAAAATGCAGTTAAACAAGCTCTATATATTGGTTATAGACATATTGATACTGCTGCGGTGTATGATAATGAAACTGAAATTGGAGAAGCTTTAGCTGAAGTTTTTGCTGAAGGAAAAATAAAAAGAGAAGAAGTCTTTATCACTTCAAAATTATGGAATGATTCTCATAAAGATGGATATGTAATTCCTGCTTTACAAGAATCGTTAAAAAAACTTCAACTCGAATATCTTGATTTATATCTTATTCATTGGCCAGTAGCTTTTAAGCCAGGGATAGGATATCCCGAAAAGCCTTCAGATTATATTCCCCTTGAAGATTGTCCAATTATTGAAACCTGGAAACAAATGGAAACCGCTAAAGAAAAAAGGTATGTAAGACATATAGGTGTTTCAAATTTCAGTAAAAAGAAGCTAAAAGATTTAGTGAGTAAGGCAAAGAGTAAGCCTGAAGTAAACCAAGTAGAATTACACCCTTTACTACAGCAAAATGAACTTTTAGAGTATTGTAAGAGTGAAAATATATTTTTAACAGGATATTCTCCTTTAGGTTCTGGTGACCGATCTGATACCATGAAGGGTGAAGATGAACCAAATCTAATGGAGATTGATACTATAAAAAAGATTGCAAAAAAAGTAAATGCAACAACTGCTCAGGTATTAATCGCTTGGCATGCACATAGAGATTGCGCTGCTATCCCAAAATCTACTAGTAAAGATCATATTAAAGCAAATTTTCAAGCTGCAAACGTTACACTTGACAATGAAGATTTAGAAAATATTGCTAAACTTGATAAAAACTATCGGTTTATAACAGGGAAATTTTTTGAAATGCCTGGAAGTGGTTATAGCAATATTTATGATGAATAAAATATTTTAAACAAAAAAACCACAACGAAAGTTGTGGTTTTTTTTAATTATTTGTTTTTTTTATTTAGCTATGTTAACTGCTCTTGTTTCACGAATTACAGTAACTTTTACTTGACCTGGATACGTCATATCTGTTTGTATTTTTTGAGAAATTTCGAATGAAAGCTGTGCTGCTTTTTCATCTGTAACTTTTTCACTTTCTACCATAACACGTAATTCTCTACCTGCTTGAATAGCATATGCCTTGTTAACTCCTCCAAATCCAAAAGCAATATCTTCAAGATCTTTTAATCGTTGTATGTAAGAATCTAAAACTTGTCTTCTTGCTCCTGGTCTTGCACCACTAATTGCATCACAAACTTGAACAATAGGAGATAATAGACTTGTCATTTCAATTTCATCGTGGTGTGCCCCAATTGCATTACATACTTCTCCTTTTTCACCATATTTTTCAGCCCATTGCATACCAAGTATTGCGTGAGGCACTTCAGTTTCAGTTTCCGGAACTTTACCTATATCGTGTAATAATCCTGCTCTTTTAGCTAGTTTAGGGTTTAAACCTAACTCTGAAGCCATTACACCACATAATTTTGCTACTTCTCTAGAGTGTTGTAATAAGTTTTGTCCATAAGAAGATCTATACTTCATACGTCCTACTGCTTTAATAAGTTCTGGATGTAATCCGTGGATTCCTAAATCGATGATGGTTCTTTTACCAACTTCTATTATTTCTTCTTCGATTTGTTTTGTTGTTTTCTTTACAACTTCTTCTATACGTGCAGGGTGAATACGACCATCTGTAACTAATTTATGTAAAGATAATCGTGCAATTTCTCGTCTTACCGAATCAAAACAAGATAATATAATTGCATCTGGAGTATCATCTACTATAATTTCAACTCCAGTTGCAGCTTCAATAGCACGAATATTTCTTCCTTCTCTTCCAATAATTCTACCTTTAACATCATCACTTTCTAGGTTAAAAACAGAAACACAATTTTCTACAGCTTCTTCGGTACCAATACGTTGTATAGTTGTAATAATAATTTTCTTGGCTTCTTGTTGTGCAGTCATTTTAGCCTCTTCGACAGAATTTTGAATAAATGCCATCGCACTCGACTTAGCTTCTTCTTTAAGGCTTTCCATTAGCTGTGCTTTAGCATCATCTGCAGATAAGCTAGAAATAACCTCCAGTTGGTCAATCTGGCTTCTGTGCATTTTATCAATTTCATTTTGCTTTTTTTCTAAAAAAGCGAGTCGCTCATCATAATCTTTTTGTTTTGCTTCAATTTCAGCATTAAGTTTTTTAGATTTTGCTAATTCACTTGAAACTTGAGATTCTTTATCTCTGGTTCTTTTTTCAGCTTCAGAAATCTTTTTATCACGACTTAGTATAACTTTCTCGTGTTCAGATTTAAGTTCAATAAATTTTTCTTTGGCTTGTAATATTTTATCTTTTTTAAGAGATTCGGCTTCAGATTTAGCTTCCTTTAAAATAGAGCCTGCATTCTTTTTGGCAGACTTAATAAGCTGCGAAGCATTGTTTCTCTCTATCACTTTTGCGATGGCAAAACCAATAGCGATACCTACTATGCCTATTACTATTATTGTAATTATATTCTCCATTTAGTTTTAAAATTAATGTATAAAAAAAGCCTACATTAATAATAACATTTTGTATAAACTCCTTAAAGAAAAGTTTAGGGCTAATAAGCTGGTCAAGTATCCGCTCAAAGACGGCTCGCTTTTACAACTTTAACTCACCCTTTTTAAAGAATTCGTGTTGAGTTTACCAAAAAAAATATTAATGTAGGCAGTAACCTTTTATTTAATGAACGTTATGATAAATGTTCGTGCAAGAGTTTATTTAAAGCTTCGAGCTTTTGTTCAACATCTTGTGTATCACTTTCATTATCAATTTCTTTTTGCTCTACCTGGGCTGCAAATTGTAATGCGCACATAGCAAGTACATCTTGTTTATCCCTTACGGCATAACTTTGTTCAAATCTTTTAATCATCTCTTCTATCTTTTTTGCAGCTAACCTAAGTCCCTCTTCTTGAGATGGATTAATAGTTAAAGGATATACCCTGTCTGCAATAGATAGCTTTATTTTTAATTGATCTGACATTTATTTATATTATTCTGAAAGTTGGACAATACATTGATCAATTTCCCGAATAAGAGCATTTATTTTGAGTTTTGTATCTCGTTTATGTTGGTCGCTGCCAAGCATTGAATTTGCTAATTTTAATGAAGTACATTTTTCACGCAAATCTTCAATTTCATTTTGATATTGATCCTGCTGTGATTTTAAAACAGATAATTCTTCTTCTAATTTAGTATTAGACTGCTTCATTTTTATATGCTGATGAAGCAACTTACTAATCCTATTTTCTAGAGAATCAACAATTTCTGAAAGATGACTCATTAAAATTTATTTCAATACTACCCTTACAAAGTTAACATACCATTACTAATAAGACAACTGTTTTTCTATAATTTTTTGTAATATTGAAAATCATACACAATAAATAGACATCACTCCTCATTTATATATAGCGTATTACTAACTTTACACTATGAGAAATTTTTTTTTCGGGCTGTTCTTTTTGGGCTTAATTGCGAATAGTCAAAATAATATCCCTACAGATTATTTTAGCAATCCTATGGAAATTCCATTAATTCTCTCGGGAAGTTTTGGAGAATTACGAAGTAATCACTTTCATAGCGGTCTAGATATTAAAACACAGCAACGTGAAGGAATTCCTATTTATGCTCCTGCAGATGGTTTTATAGATCGTATAAAAGTTGCACATTATGGATATGGGAAAGCATTATACATTAAACATCCCAATGGCTATAGCACTGTTTATGCACATTTAAGTGATTATGCAGGAAACATACAATCGTATGTTAAAGAAAATCAATATAAAAAAGAAACGTTTGAAATTGAACTTTTTCCAGACGCTTCAATGTTACCCGTAAAAAAAGGAGAATTAATTGCTTATTCAGGTAATTCGGGAAGTAGCGGAGGTCCTCATTTACATTTTGAAATTCGTGATGCAGCTTCTAGACCTATGAACCCCATGCTTTTTGGTATCGAAATTCCAGATACAAAAAAACCATTAATAAATTCGGTATTTGTATACCCTATGGATGAAAATGCTCAAGTAAATCAATCACAAAACCCAATTAAATTAAGATTATCTAAACAAAAAGATGGGTCTTATAAAGCTGAAAATCTTTCAGCTTGCGGAAAAATTGGATTTGGAATATCCTCCTATGATCAACAAAACGGTGCTTCAAACAAAAATGGAGTATATCAAATAAAAACAACCTATAATGGAAAAGAAAAGTTTGATGTAAAATTTGAAAAATTTTCTTTTGATGAAACGCGTTATTTAAATCGCTTTATAGATTATGGTTATTTTATGAATAATAGAAGTAGAGTTCAAAAACTATTTAGAGAAAGTAACAATCCCCTAAGTATAATTACAAACGAAGATGAAAATGGATTTATCACTGTAGAAGAGGGGTTTTCTTCAAATTATATAATAGAAGTAAAAGACTTTAAAGACAACACAGTTGTTATTTCTATTCCAATTGAAGGGGTAAAACAAGAAATTAAAGAACCTAAACAGGAATTAAAAACCGACGATTATATATATGCAGAGCAAGGCACTTCAATAACTAAAGGGAAATTCAGTATTTATATTCCAGCCAACAGCTTATATGAAAATACTTACCTCAATATTGAAGCAAAAGGAGATACTTTAAAATTTCACGAAGATGTAATTCCAATTCATAAAAATATTACAATAAGTATAGATGCATCAAACTATAATGAAAATGATAAGGACAAATTATTTATAGGTAGACTTAATTACAGAGGAATTCCATATTATAATTCCACAAGTAGAAATGGCGATAAATTATCTACTAGAACTAGAACTTTTGGTGAATATGTTTTAGTAGCAGATACAACAGCCCCTATAATTAAAGCAATTAATTTTGATGATGGAAAGTGGATAAGCAAAAATGAAACATTAAAAATTAAAATTACAGACGATCTTAGCGGAATAAGCTCGTATAGAGCTACCATTAATGATAAATTTATTTTAATGGAATATAATTATAAAAAAGACGTTTTAACTTATAATTTTGATGACAATGTCATTTTAGAATCTGAAAACAATTTGAAACTAATTGTTGTAGATAATGTTGGAAATAGTACTACATTTGAAGCAACATTTTTCAGAAAACAACCCTAATATTTGCTTTTGAAGACTACTACCTTACCACTTCTACTCCTATTATTTTTAACAACTAGTTTACTTTTTGCTCAAAAAGCAACAGTAAGAGGAGTTGTACTTGATGAAAATAACGTTCCACTTGCAGGATTAAATGTTACTTTTCAAAATCAAGGCGTACAAACAGATTTAAATGGCTACTATCTTTTAGAGATTCCCTCTAAAGAAGATGTACCAATTACCTATTCTTTTATTGGATTTAAAAATGTTCAAGTAACAGTAAATCTAGATCCTAATGAAGATTACGAGTTTAATCCCGTAATGAAAACTAATATTGAACAATTAGGAGTTACAATTATTAAAGGTCGCGAAAATAAACGTGTAGAGGGAATTACAAGTATTACTCCGGAAGCTATTAGAAAAATTCCAGGTGCTAATGCAGGAGTTGAAAATTTACTGAAAACGTTACCAGGTGTTAGTGGTAATAATGAGTTAAGTACACAATATGCTGTTCGTGGAGGTAACTATGATGAAAACTTAGTGTATGTTAATGAAGTTGAAGTATATCGCCCCTTTTTAATAAGAAGTGGTCAACAAGAAGGTCTCAGTTTTGTGAATAGTGACCTTACTTCTAATGTAGATTTTTCTGCAGGGGGATTTCAAGCAAAATATGGAGACAAACTATCTTCTGTTCTAGATATTACGTACCGTAAACCAGTAGATTTTGGTGCAACATTAGATGTAAGTTTATTAGGAGCAAGTGGTTCTGTTGAAGGAATTTCAAAAAATGGTAGATTAACAGGTATTGTTGGTCTTCGTTATAGAGACAATAGCTTATTTGTAGAAGCAAAACAAACCGAAACGAATTATCGACCTGTTTTTGCAGATGCTCAAACATATCTTTCTTATAAATTCTCGAATAAATTTGAATTAGGTTTTTTAGGAAATGTAGCAATTAACAATTATAATTATCGTCCTTTAACCCGTCAAACAAATTTTGGTACAATTGCAGATCCTGTTGCATTATTAGTGTTTTATGAAGGACAAGAAGAAGATAGATATAACACATATTTTGGCGCATTAAAAGGGACTTTTGTTGCTTCTGAAAATTATACCGCCAAATTAATAGGGTCAATATATCAAACCACAGAGCAAGAATATTATGACATTTTAGCTCAATATAGGTTAGGAGAAGTTAATACCAATATTGGAGATGAGGATCTTGGTGAAGTTACATTTAGTGAAGGTATTGGCTCTCAATTAACTCATGCTCGAAATGATCTAGATGCTCTCATTGTAAACCTTGAACATAAGGGTAATTTGGGATTAGAAGAAAATAAAATTGAATACGGAATTAAATACACTTTAGAAGATATTAGAGACAGAGTACAGGAATATGAAATTATAGACTCTGCTGGTTTCTCTATACGCCCACCAATAGCAGATTTTGCAAATAATCAGCCTTATGAACCTTATACTTCAGCAATAGTTCCTTACACAGATATTCGCGCTATAAATGATGTGCAAATAAATAGAATATCAGGTTATGTTCAATATAGTCGTCGTTTTGAATTACCTTCAAGTAAATTGTGGGTAAATGCAGGTGTTAGAGCACATAATTGGACGGTAAGTGGAGATAGTATAGCCAGTAATACTCAAACCGTTTTTAGCCCAAGGGGTCAGATTACTATTAAACCAGATTGGGAAATGGATATGCTTTTTAGACTTTCTGGCGGAGTTTATCATCAACCCCCATTTTATAGAGAGCTACGAGATTCCACAGGAGCTGTTAGACCAGGAGTTAAAGCACAAAAATCTATACATATAGTTTTTGGAAATGATTACAGTTTTGATTTATGGGATAGACCATTTACTCTTAATTCTGAAATATATTATAAAAAACTTACAGATGTAAATCCTTATACACTAGAAAATGTACGTATAAGATATAGAGCTCGAAATAATGCCGAAGCGTATGCTTATGGAGTAGATGTAAGATTAGCAGGTGAATTTGTTCCTGGTACTGAAAGCTGGGTGAGTTTAGGTTATTTAAAAACCGAAGAAAATATTGATGACAGGGGATATATTTTCCGTCCAACAGATCAACGTCTTAAAATTGGTGTTCTATTTCAGGATTATGTAAAAGTAATTCCAGATTTAAAAATGTATTTAAATCTTACTTATAATACAGGTTTACCTGGAGGTTCCCCAAGCTACGCAGATCCATACGATTATCAAATAAGATTGCCAGATTATAAAAGAGCAGATTTAGGTATATCTTATGTTATTGTTGATGAAAATAAATTAAGAGATAGTGGGATTTTAAAAACTTTTAGAGAGTTAACTATTGGTGCAGAAATATTCAACATATTTGACGTTCAAAACTCAATTACAAATACCTTTGTAAGAGATGTTTATACTAAGGTACAGTATTCTATTCCAAATTATTTAACACCTAGAGTTTTTAACCTTAGGGCTACGATGAAATTTTAAATAAAAAAACACTCATTAGGAGTGTTTTTTTATGAATATTATAAAGGAAATTTTAATAATTATCCTTTAATAAAGTTTTTAAGAAAATCTACAACATAATCTACTTCTTCTTTTGTATTGAAACTGCAAAAGGAAAATCGAATCGAAGGTTTTTGTAAATCTTCTTCAGTTAATATTTCGTTTAACACATGGGACCCTTTACTACTTCCACTCTGACAAGCACTACCTTTAGAACAAGCAATTCCATTTAAATCTAATTGAAATAAAAGCATTAAAGCTTTTTCTGGAGGAATTGGCAAACACACATTTAAAAGTGTATAAGTACTACGCTCATTATCATCACAAGAACCATTAAACTTAACTTCGGGAATTGCTTTAATTAATTCTGCTTTAAAATAATCTTTTAAACCTGTAATATAAGCTCTTTCCTTTTCTAGATTTTGATAAGAAATTTTTAATGCTTCTGCCATTCCTGCAATTGCATAAACAGGTTCTGTACCTGCACGCAGACCTCTCTCTTGTTCACCTCCAAAAATTAATGGTTTTAGCCCAGTGTTCTTTCTAATAAAAGCAAAACCAGCACCCTTGGGTCCGTGAAATTTATGTGCAGCTACAGCAGCAAAATCGATAGGAGTCACATTAAAATCGACCTCATAATGGCCCACAGATTGTACTGTATCACTATGAAACAATGCATTATACTTTTTACACATTTTGGCAGTTTTATTAATATCTAAAACATTACCAACTTCATTATTAACATGCATAAGACTTACAAGTGTCTTTTGAGAAGTATCTTTTAAAAGTTCTTCCAAATGCTCATAATCAATATGACCACAATCATCAAGTTTTAAAAACTCAACATTAATACCATGCTTCTCTTTTAATTGATTAATTGTATATAAAACAGCGTGATGCTCTATTTTACTAGATATAATTCTTGTAACACCTAAATCTCGCACACAACTGTTAAGTATTAAATTGTCTGCTTCAGTTCCTCCCGATGTAAAAATAATCTCTGCAGCAGAAACATTCAGAAAACCAGCAATTTCTTTTCTTGCATTTTCAAGTAAAGATTTTGATGATCTACCGTAAGAATGTGTAGATGATGGATTTCCGTATTCAGTTCTTAAAACTTCTGTAATACATGTAATAACTTCACTTCGTAATTGTGTAGTTGCTGCGCTATCAAAATATACTTTTTTCAAAGTTTAGAGTTTAATGTTAAAAACCTGTTTTTAAGTCTGCAAAAGTACATATTAAAATATTTTTGAAACAGGTTTCAGTTAGAAAGAAATGCGTTACTTTGTATTTGTTTCAAAAAATGATATATTTTTCAATGAAAAAATTTCTTTCAGCCTTATCTATTTTAGTAGTTCTTTATAGCTGTAATGATGGTGACATTATAGTAACTTCTTTTGATTTTGAAGATGCTGACCTTCAAACCTGTGGTGGTCCTGGGGGTTATGTTTTTTTTAAGATTAATCCAGATGCACAAGAAAGTATATCTTTAAAATTAGGCACAACAGATACTCTTTTTAGAGTTTCAGACACAGTTGTATATCAAATAAACGGTACAACAAATATTGTAAATTATAGAAAATATAATGGTGAAATTACGGCTAGCTATTTTTGTAATAGCATTCCTCCTACAACACCTCTTGTATCTATAGATTATTTTGGAGATTCTGGAACGGCTACATTAACAACCATTGCTACTTTAGATGATAATGATGGTTTAGAAACTGTTATAAGTGAAGATAATAAGATGGAAGGAACAGGTGATTTTGATAATGATGGAATTCCTAATTATTACGATTTTGATGATGATGGAGATAATATTCCTACTGCAGCAGAACTTGATGTAGAAAATGCAGATGGAGATAATAACCCACTTACAAACCCTAAAGATACAGATGGTGATGGTATACCAGATTATCGTGATACAGACGATGATGGAGATGGGGTACCAACGCGTTATGAAGATCTAAATGGAGACTTAAATCCCGCAAATGATATTACAGATAACACAGTAGGGCCAAATTATCTTAATCCAGCTGTAGCAATTTCAAATACGGTAGATGAATATAGACCTCATACTTATAATCTAACCACAGATATAAAACTAAGATTAAATAATATTGTTTTAACTAACACTGAAGAACAAATAACTCAAGAAAGTTTAGATTTAGGAGAAAAAGGCAATGTGGTTAATGGTACAGTTACAATTACACCACAAATTGAAAATTAAGGTTTTTTATTCTGAAAAATATAAACCTCTGTAGCTCCTCTCCCATATTTTTGATAATCTGCATCATTAATTTGTAAATTATCATACCTATTAAATAAATATTCGAGCTCAGCCCTAAGAACACCTTCACCAATTCCATGAATAAAAACAATACGCTGTATTTTTTTTCGCATTGCAAATTCCAATTGTCTTTTTGCAGTATCAATTTGTATTGTTAATATTTCATGATTACTAAGTCCTTTCTCATTAGGCACTAACTGATGTATATGTAAATCTACCTCCATTGCTGGAAGAATACGCTCTTTAGGCTTTACTCTTTTGTTATTTTTATTTCTTTTAATTTCTTTTTCTTGGAGTACTTCGGAAATATTATTAGGCGAAAAATCTTTTTTTGAAACAGAAGAATCTGCTAAAATTAATTCGCTAACATCAAATTCCATCTCAAAATCATCTGTAGAATTTATAACTACATTAGTTCCAGAAATGCTTAAAATAATACCCGAAATATCATCATCTAGCACAAAAACCTTATCACCTTTTTTCATTATTGAGGGAATTTTCTTGCAAATTAAATCTTAATACACTAATTTTGAGCCTTTAATCGTGAGAAATTTAAATTTATTATTAACATAAATTATTGCTATGTTAAAAAAAATTTTTACTTTTCACTAATAATCAAAGCATTAAACCCCAAAGATTGATGTTTTTTTAAACCATAAAATTATGAAAAACCTACTACTTTTAAGTGCTTTATTTTGCACAATTGCGTCATTTTCGCAATTAACCGTGAAACCCAACGGTACCCAGAACTCTTATGTTTATGTAAATGATCAAGTCCTTTATGTAACGCAAGATTTAAATTTAACAGAAAACAATACAACTGTCCCTGTATCAGACACTATTAAGGCTAGTGTTTATTTACGTAATCAGGCACAACTTATTCAAGGTAACACAACTCCAAGTAATAGAGGTACTGGATATATTTCTGTTATTCAAAATAGTAACTCAGATGCTTATGATTATAATTATTGGGCATCACCAGTTGGAACTAACTTTGGAGGCCCTGGAAATGAAAATTTTGGTATTTTAAGAGTATATGATTCTCTTGGATTAGTTAAATCTACTCAAACTCAAGTAACAAATTCACATAACGGTAGCTCTTCACCATTAAATATATCTTTAAGGTGGTTATATAGATATCCAGCAGGTGCGCCAGATTTTATTAAAATTAATAGTGCTAATGCTGTTGCCCCAGGTTATGGGTTTACAATGAAAGGTACAGATGTAACATCTGGTGTTCCTAATACACCTGAAACTCAAAAACAAAAATATGATTTTAGAGGAAAAGCAAATTCAGGTAATATATCTGTTGCTGTTATAGATAACAAATATACTTTAGCTGGTAATCCTTATCCTTCTAGTTTAGATTTAAACAGAGTATTTTTCGACCCAGATAATACAGAAATTCAAAATTTTCAATACTGGGACGAAGATAGAAGCGTAAATTCACATTTACATGTTGACAATAAAGGTGGTTATGGTACATGGATACCTGGTACAAATGACCCTAATGGAATTCCTAATCCTCCATCTGCAGGATATCAGGCTGGAATGTATACAGTACCGATGTTCCTAAATTATGATCAAGCTGGTAATCCATCTGGTGGTAGCACTGGAAATGGTTCTAATGTTGAACGTAGATTTGCACCTATAGGTCAAGGTTTTATGATTTTTGGTCAAGGAACTGGTAATATTATATTTAAGGATAGTCATAGAAGATATATTAAAGAAGGGCAAGTTAATGACTCTGAGTTTAGAAATTCTTCCCCTACTTCACTATCAGAAACTGCAGTAGCAGATACTAGATTGCCTCAATTACGAATCAATGCTTACATGGGAGAATCTCATATGAGACAAATACTTTTAGCATTTTCAGATGAGGCTACTCTTCATTATGATCGAGGGCTTGATGCACGTAGTCCAATGGATGCAACTTCTGAAGTTTTTTTCCCTGTAGCTATGGGTCAAGATACTACTATTTTACCTTTTGTTATTCAAACAGTTCCGTTTGATATGGAAAGTGTAATTCCTATTAATATTAAACTTGATAGACCACTTAAAGTTGGTCTAACAGCTGTTGAAGAAGTTAAATTCCCTACTGAATATGCTTATATTTATGATAATGTTGAAAACACATATCAAAAATTTACGGGTAATAAAACAGCGGTATTTAATTTACCAGCTGGAAATCATAGAAGAAGATTTTATATCGTATTTAAAGAAGGAAATAAAGAAGCTCAAAACAATACGAACGAGCAACGTAATCAAATTCTTAATAATGTAGATTTCTTTCAAAATAATATAGCAAAACAGCTTGAGGTTGGTAATCCTGAAGGTTACAATATTAAGTCTGCTAATATTTTTAGCATGACAGGACAATTAGTAATAAGTGAGAAAAACCTGGGTAACAGCACAAGATTGTCATTTCCTACTGGAAATTTAAGTGATGGCGTTTATCTTGTAATGCTAACTACAGATGAAGATATAACGATTGATTATAAAATTATCGTTAACAACAAAAAATAAGTTAAATCTTTTTTAACTTTGAGGTATGGAAGAATTTATGCTCCCTTGCCTTAATAAAAAAATATTTGGAATAGACTGCTTAGGCTGTGGCATGCAACGTGCTACAGCCTTTCTTTTTCAAGGTGAATTTATTGCAGCTTATAAGATGTATCCTGCAATTTATACGCTTATCCTTCTACTAGGTTTTATTATTTTTAATATGTTTCTAAAGTTCAAATTTGATTCAATAATTAGATTAACGCTTATAGCTATTAATGTTATTATTATTTTAGTTAGTTATATAATAAAAATTAGCGTGTACTTTTAATTCTCATGTTTTTATTTAAATGGAATATTGTTTTTTTATTAAATTTATAGAACTAAAAACCAATTAATTATATTATGGAAAAACAAAAACTACCAAATTCTACAGCCGTATTAGTGCTAGGAATTCTTTCAATTCCTCTATGTTGTTGTTATGGAATTATTGGGTTAATATTAGGAATTATTGCACTAGTATTAGCCAAAAAAGCGACTGCAATACATATGGAGAACCCAGAATTATACACAGGTTTTCAAAATGTAAAAACAGGAAAGATTTTAGCAATTATAGGTATTGCATTAGGTGCAATCTATTTAGTAATCAATATAGTTCTTTTGGCATTATATGGTTTGGATGGACTGCAAGAAATGCAACAAGAAATGATGCGTGAATACGGCATGCAATCTTAAGGTTTAATATATTTTAAAATGCCCCTATCTTAATATGATAGGGGTATTTTTTATCTATTAAGTTTATTAGCTTTCAAATTCTATTAAAGTCTTTATAATTATAGAGACACAATCCAATAATTGTTCTTTATCCATAACTAATGGAGGAGCAAAACGAATAATATTACCATGAGTAGGTTTTGCCAACAACCCATTGTCCCGCAATTTTAAACAGATATTCCAAGCTGTTTCACTTTCTTCAGTATCATTAATAACAATAGCATTAAGTAATCCTTTTCCACGCACTAATGACACTAAATTACTAGTTTGGATATAATTATTTAATTCACTTCTAAAAAGTTCTCCCAAAACATAAGCATTTTCAGCAAGTCTTTCATCTTCCACAACTTTTAATGCTGCTATCGCAACCGCTGCAGCGATAGGGTTTCCTCCAAAAGTAGAACCGTGATTTCCTGGCTTAATAACATTCATAATAGCATTATTAGCTAAAACTGCTGAAACTGGGTAAGCCCCACCACTTAAAGCTTTACCTAAAATTAAAATATCTGGTTTCACTTCTGGTGTACCACTACAATTTTTATTTTCACAACTACAATTTCCACAAGTAGCCAATAAACGGCCTGTTCGTGCAATACCTGTTTGAACTTCATCTGCAATAAATAGAACATTATGTTTTTCACATAATTCTTTTGCTTTTTTTAAGTATCCTTCAGATGGTACATATACTCCAGCCTCACCTTGAATTGGTTCAACCAAAAAGCCTGCTACATTTTTGTTTTCTAATGCTTTCTCTAAAGCACTAATATTATCATATTCAATCTTTATAAATCCTTTTGTATAAGGCCCAAAATTCTTTCTGGCAATTGGATCGTTAGAAAAAGAAATAATGGTAGTCGTTCTTCCATGAAAGTTATTTTCACAAACAATTATTTCTGCTTCATTCTCAGCAATTCCTTTAACTTCATAAGCCCATTTTCTACAAATTTTTAAAGCAGTTTCTACAGCTTCTGCACCTGTATTCATAGGAAGCAGTTTATCGAAATTGAAAAAATTTGTAGCAAATTTTTCATACTTACCTAACATATCATTATAAAAAGCCCTAGAAGTAAGAGATAGTGTTTGTGCTTGTTTGGTCATTGCATCGACAATTGCAGGATGGCAATGTCCTTGATTTACTGCAGAATAAGCAGAAAGAAAATCATAATATTTTTTTCCTTCTACATCCCAAACAAATACCCCTTCTCCCCTGTTTAAAACTACAGGTAATGGATGATAATTATGAGCTCCATATTTGTTCTCTAAATCGATTGCTTTTTGTGATGCTGTTTGTTGTACAACTGACATGTTTTTCTGAAAATTATAGGTAATACATTGTTGATTCCTACTTTGCGGAGAGAAATCATCCGTAGGGTTGCAAATTACAAATTATTTATCACATTTTTTTGAAGCTAGACACTATATTAAACGTTCTATTTATCCTATTTTTGCGGCTATGGGAAAAAGAAAATCTAATAGAGCCATTTTAGAGAATCTGGAAGTAATTGATGCTGGTGCAAAAGGGAAAGCTGTAGCAAAAGCAGAAGATGGTAGAGTTGTTTTTATCAATAATGCAGTTCCAGGTGATATAGCAACTATTCAAACTACAAAAAAACGCACATCCTATTATGAAGGAACTGCAATTTCTTTTTCAAAATATTCAGATAAACGTGTTTCTCCTAAGTGTGAACATTTTGGAACTTGTGGAGGCTGTAAATGGCAGTTTATGGGATATGAGCATCAATTATTTTATAAACAAAAAGAAGTCGAAAATAACCTTAGACGTTTAGGGAAAATTGAGTTACCAACTGTAAAACCTATTTTAGGTTCTACAGAACAGTATTTTTATCGTAACAAAATGGAGTTTTCATTTAGTAGCAATAAATGGCTAACCCTAGATCAAATACAAAGTGATGCTATCATAGAAAATAAAAATGCTTTAGGTTTTCATATACCGGGAATGTGGGATAAAATTTTAGATTTAAACAAATGTTATCTACAAAGAGATCCCAGTAATGCAATTAGAGATTTTGTTAAAGAGAAAGCGCAAGAATTAGAAATTTCTTTTTTTAATACAAGAGCACAAGAAGGACTATTAAGAACATTAATGATAAGAACTTCAACTACTGGTGATGTAATGGTTTTACTTCAGTTTTATGCTGAAAGTAAAAATAAAAGAGAGTTATTATTAGAAGCAATAGCCAATGAATTTTCAGAAATAAATTCATTACTTTATGTTATAAATTCTAAAGGTAACGATACAATTTATGATCAAAATGTAATATGTTTTAAAGGTAAAGACCATATTTTTGAAGAAATGGAAGGTCTTAAGTTTAAAATTAATGCAAAATCTTTTTATCAAACTAATAGTGAACAAGCTTACGAATTATATAAAGCAACACGAGATTTTGCAGATTTAAATGGCGATGAAGTTGTTTTTGATTTATATACAGGTACAGGTACAATAGCGCAGTTTGTAGCTAAAAATGCAAAAAAAGTAATTGGAGTTGAATCAGTTCCAGAAGCTATTGAAGCAGCGAAAGAGAATGCACTATTAAATAATATTACAAACGTTGAGTTTTATGTTGGTGATATGAAGAAAGTCTTTAATCAAGATTTTATAAGTCAACATGGAGCACCAGATATTATAATTACAGATCCTCCCAGAGACGGGATGCACGCCGATGTAGTAGCTCAGTTATTAAATATTTCGGCACCCAAAATCGTTTATGTTAGTTGCAATAGTGCAACACAAGCTCGAGATCTTGCATTATTAGATTCACAATATAAAGTTACTAAAGTTCAACCTGTAGATATGTTTCCCCAAACACATCACGTAGAAAATGTTGTACTTTTGGAGAAACGATAGTTTATATGATAAAAAAACTTTGTTTATTCGTACTTATTATTTCCATGTTTAATGGGTGTACTAGAGATGACATATGTGCCGAAGGTACTGCTGTTACACCATTACTTATTATTACATTTAAAGACATATCAAATCCACAATTGGCTAAAACTGTTACAGGATTAAAAATAGTTGCAGATTATTCAAATAATGTAACTATTTTAAATACTACAACAACAGATTCTATTGCAATACCCTTAAGAACAGGAGCAGATACAACTCGATTTAGATTTATAAAAAATGCAGATGCTGCTACACCAAATCAAGATATTATAACTTTCTTATATGAAAGAGAAGATATTTATGTTAATAGAGCTTGTTCCTTTAAAACTATATACAACAATATTTCTTCTGAAATTGAAGATGAAATAAATTTTAATTGGATTTTAACCACTAATATTCTACAATCTAATGTTGAAAATGAAACTGAAGCGCATATCACTATTTTTCATTAGTTTTTTATGTGCATCATTATTAACATGGGCACAAGAAAAAGAAGAAAAAAATAAAGATTCAATATCTCAAGAAACAAAATATGGACTAAGAGTTGGTGCAGATTTAGCAAAACCACTTCGTACTTTATTAGAAGAGGGATACTCTGGTTTTGAATTAATGGGTGACTTTAGGTTTTCAGAAAAATTTTATTTAGCAGCAGAAATTGGAAATGAAAAGAAGGATTACTTTGAGCCTACACTTAACGCTAGAACATCGGGGAGCTATATAAAATTAGGTGCAGACCTTAATATGTATAATAACTGGTTAGGACTTAATAATGCTATTTATGCAGGATTACGATATGGGTTTTCAACTTTTAAACAAGAGCTTATAGCCTATGAAGTTTATACAACTACTCAAAATTTCCCTGCCTCATCAAAAATAGTTTCACAAGAATTTTCTGGACTTTCTGCACATTGGGCAGAATTAATAGTAGGTGTTAAAACTGAAGTTCTAACAAATGTTTACATTTCGATAAATCTTCAGTTAAAAAGAAAAATATCTGAAGATAAGCCAGATAATTTTGATAATTTATATATACCTGGTTATCACAGAACCTATGATTTTAGTGAGTTTGGTGTAGGTTATAGTTATAGTATTTCTTATTTAATTCCTTTCTTTAAAAAATAATAGTTTCCAAAGTTTTAAAAGAAACGAAGAAATAATTATTGTTTTTTCGCCTTTTTACTCCCCTCATACATATCATATCTAACAAAACGGCTTTCTAATTTACCGTTGTAAACTTTTATCTTTTTTGAAGGTCGTAGTCCAACATGCTTTAAAGCTTCCATATTCGATGTAATCATCCATGCTTGAGTTCCAGGATATCCATGCTTTAAAGTAGTTCCAATCTCTCCATAAAAAGCCTCAATATCCTTAATTGAAATACGTTCATCATATGGAGGATTAAACACAATCCACATAGAACGTTCGATTTCCTTTTTACTCTTAAAAAAATCTTGCTCTTTTAGTTCTATAAATTCTTGAAGATTAGCGCTCTTAATGTTTTCTTTAGTTTTTTTTAGTACAAAAGTATCAAGATCATATCCATAAATTTTAAAATGGAAATCACGTATTTTTTTTAATGCTGCCTCTTCAATAAGTTCATATAAATCCACATCAAAATCAGGCCACGTTTCAAAGCCAAACTCTTCTCTATTTAAATTTGGCGGTATATTACAAGCTATCATTGCAGCTTCTGTCAAAATAGTTCCACCACCGCACATTGGATCAAGAAAATCACATTGTCCATTCCACCCAGAAAGCATTATAAGTCCTGCTGCTAATACTTCATTAATAGGAGCAATTGTATTAGCTACTTTATAACCTCTTTTATGAAGAGATTGACCAGAACTGTCTAATGATATAGTACAAATATTTCTATCAATATGTACATTAATTCTTAATGTAGGATGGTCAAGATCAACATCAGGTCTTACTCCATCTTGATCTCTAAAACGATCTACAATTGCATCTTTGGTTTTTAAGGCAATATATTGAGAATGAGTAAACTGTTTAGAAAATACAGTAGCATCAACTGCCAAACTTCCATTAGATTGCATATAATTTTCCCACGGAATATTATATACTTTTTTATATAAATCTTCTTCCTTAAAAATATTAAAAGCAGTAATAGGTTTTAATATTTTTATTGCAGTACGACAACATAGATTAGCCTTATACATAAAGCCCATATCTCCTTCAAAAGATACATTTCTTGTTCCAACTTCTACTTCAGAAGCACCTAATTTTCTCAACTCTGAAGCCAACACTTCCTCTAACCCAAATAAGGTCTTGGCTACCATTTTAAAATTTTTTCCCATCGATTCTGTCTTAAAGTCCTGCAAAAATACAGTATTTTAGCGGTGCAAAACTGTGTAAATGCAAAAAGAAAAAGATAATTGGTATGCATCTTGGTTTGATTCTCCCTACTATCATATTTTATATAAGGATAGAGATTATGAGGAAGCTAAACTTTTTATGAATTCGCTTATCTCCTATTTAGAATTACCAAAAAAAGCAAAAATATTAGATCTTGCTTGCGGAAAAGGCCGTCATTCAAAATATTTAAGTAAAATTGGGTACTATGTAACAGGAGTAGATTTATCACCCTCAAGCATAAAACATGCAAAGAAATTTGAAAAAGAAAATTTAATCTTCAAAGTCCATGATATGTGTAAACCATATCCAGATAAATTTGATGCAGTTTTTAATCTTTTTACCAGTTTTGGTTATTTTGAAAATGAAGAAGATAACCTTAGAACAATTAAAGCTATTAAAACTGAATTAAAGCCTAATGGGCATGGAGTAATAGATTTTTTAAATTCTGATTATATTAAAAATAATTTAGTTCCTATTGAAACCAAAACAATTCAAGATATAGATTTCAGTATTAAAAGATTTATTGAAGACGATTATATCATTAAAAAAATTGAATTTACGCATAATGATAATTTATTCTTATATACCGAGCGTGTAAAAGCATTAACTTTAAACGATTTTAAAAAATTATTTAAAGAGGCTAATGTGAGTTTAAATGCTTGTTTTGGAGATTATAAATTAAATAAATTTAATCCGGAAACCTCTCAAAGATTAATTCTTCTTTTTAGCTAATGACCTATTTATTTTTATTTCTCGCAGTTGCTTTTGGCTATTTAATAGCATTGCTTTATAAAAAAAAGGATGTAAAAAATATGCCGCTAATTTTAGCTTTTAGTGGTGCTTTTTTACTTTCAATTACAATTTTTGAATTATTACCCGAGGTTTTTTCTAATCCTTCAAAAGAAATAGGAATATATATAATGGGAGGGATTTTACTTCAAATTTTTTTAGAGTTTTTCTCAAAAGGAGCTGAACACGGTCATGTTCATCTTCATTTAAAGAACCATAATTTTCCTTGGGTTCTATTTATTAGCTTATCAATTCATGCATTGTTAGAAGGTTTTCCTATCTCTGAAACAAATAATTTATTATTAGGAATTATAATCCATAAAATACCTATTGCTTTAATACTATCATTCTTTTTCATAAAAGCTAATTACAAAAAATCTACTACTATTCTTTTTTTGTTTTTATTTGCTTTAATGACGCCTCTTGGAAATTGGATTTCTAATCATACATTGATTTTAAATAAATTTGAAATTGAAATTAATGCTATAGTAATAGGAATCTTTTTACACGTTTCTACAACAATATTATTTGAAAGTAGTAAAGACCATAAATTTAATCTAGCAAAATTAGCGACCATTCTTTTAGCAATAGGTATTGCATATTTTCTTTAAATAATTTTCAAAAAGATAAAGAAATAATGCAAAATACTCCCGCATAAAACAAATATGTGCCATACTACATGGCTATATTTAATACTATCTAAAGAATAGAAAATTATTCCTAAAGTATATGCCATTCCCCCAGAAAATAAAAGAATTAAACCTGTTAAATCCACAGCTTCTCTTAAAGCTGAAAAATCTAACATGACTAGCCAGCCCATAATAAGATAAAATAATATAGAAATAATCTCAAATCTACCAGTAAAAAAAACTTTAAGTATTGTTCCTAATACCGCGATTAACCATACTATCCAAAAAAGAATCCATCCCAAACTATTTTTTAATGCTATTAAAACAACAGGAGAATAGGTGCCTGCAATTAATAAATATATACTTATATGATCTAATTTTCGATATATTTTCTTTCTATTTACATCCTGTTCATAATGATATAGCGTAGAGATTAAATACAAAATTGAAAGAGATAAACCATAAAGTATTATTCCAATTAATCCCCAAAATGTATCAAACTTTCTAAAAACTAGTAATAAAATAAAACCTACTACACTTAATAAAAACCCTAATCCATGAGTAATTGAGTTATAAAATTCCTCTTCTGAAGTTTGAAGTCTCATCAATTGTTTTAGTTATAAAATTATAATAAGTAGATTTTTTATAAAAAAAAATCCCTCATCTATTTGATGAGGGATTTATAAGAAGGCGGCGACCTACTCTTCCACAATAAGTAGTACCATCGGCGCAAACGGGCTTAACTTCT